>PDWJ01000050.1_pt1 | contig 355729 bp, 318 predicted proteins | sample 1430881 | NCBI WGS metagenome assembly PDWJ01 (sample SAMN01162460, study PRJNA174530) | Oral metagenome, whole genome shotgun sequencing project. | biome: Marine environment; feature: Marine mammal; material: Swab sample of the gingival sulcus; isolation source: swab sample of gingival sulcus...
GAGGTTTTGAGGAGTTGTTGTCTGGCTTTTCAATTCCTCATCCCCGGATAACAGGGTACTGGAGCTGAAAATGCTTTTGTACGAAGCGAGTAATACTGAAGAGCCCTGTGCGAGAAAACCGCACGCAGGGATCTGTGAGGGGACGGTCGGGTAACTGGCCGTTCTACCTCGATGCTATAAACCTTGCAAAACTGCTCATCTTGATGTACATTAGAATGTAATTAAGGAGGGTAATATGAAAACAGTAACTTTTACCGAATTTAGGAGAAATGCTTCTGGATTATTCTCTGCCGTTGAACAGGGTGAGGTCTTCGTTATTATTAGACATGGGAGACCAATAGCTGAAATATCTCCTGTTTCAACACAAAACGCCATGCCCAACTGGAAGAAGCCTGCATTACGTCTTTCTACTGGTGGTAAGGGTCTTTCTGAAGCAATACTGGCAGAGCGGTCAAATGAAAACATTCTTTGATTCCTCTGCTTTTGCAAAACGTTACATTGAAGAAAGTGGCAGCAATATTGTGCAACTATTATCCAGGTCTCTCCTGAAATTATCAATAAAGCAATTTATGCTCTGGAAACAAACATAGTACGCACATTAGACGCTTTGCATCTTGCTTCTGCAATTTACTGGAGAGCGGATCTCTTTGTTTCCTCTGACAAACAGCAACTTGAAGCAGCAAAGAACCTCAATCTAATGGCAAAACGGGTATAAAAACAGCCAACAAGTCGTTTCAAGGGACGGCGGAAGGCTCGCGGCATTTCCAGCGCCATTGCCCTGATCAAGCACACGAGTAGCTTGTAGTTCATTGCTGTAAAATCCCGCCGCCCCTGAACTCCGCGATTAGCAAAATTTTTATTTTAACCTTTACTATCAGGATTGAGTGAAACTTCTGTAGTAACCTGTATTAATTTATTATTTTCAAAAATGAAACCGAGATTTTGATAATAAACATTGTCGTTCATTTCAAATAGTTCTGGGTTTTCTAATGTGTTTCCTAGAATTTCTTTTAGCTCTTCTTTGTTGGTGTTGGAGGTAACTTTAAGAAACAGAGTTTCTAAATCAGATATGGCCTTTTCTTTATAATATATTTCTTCTCCTGGACTATCGATTGTTAGACTTGAATCTATATATTTTCCAAAACCAAAGAATATTTGTTATCAACAGAATTATGAGTATTGATACTGGCAGTATTGCTCTTTTGATCATTTTTTCTATCGCTAATGTGATAGTTAACCGGCGAGTGAAACGAGTCTGGTTTAGTGGCTTTTTAAATGGTGTTGCTGTAAATTGATATTTGCTAATAACTTTTCTAAAGAAAATGATTTACCATGTGCAGGATGTATAGTTTTTATTCCCATATCAATTAATTTTTTCCAGCTTTTGTTTAATGCAACAATATCTTCTACAAAAAATAGGTAAATTGGGCTTTGTGGTCATTGGTAAACTATTCATTGCCATATCTCCGACAAAAGTATCACTATAATCCAAGATAACGGAAATAGAACCGGACGAATGGCCTGGTGTAAAAACAGGTTTACCGTTTATGCCGAATTCAGATAAAGATTGGTTGTTATCACCAACTACGATATCAACCGACACGTGGATGGAGTCCGCTGCCCCGTTGTCGCGGGCGCGAAGCGTCCGCAGCAACGCTTTAATAACCTGCGACGTGCCCGATTGCAAGCCTTGCCCAAAACCAAAACTCCTGACAGGTACGGCGTCAGGCTAGTGGGTTTGTTGGCGATTTATTGATGCAGGTTCCTGCTTTTTCTCTTGGCCTATTTTGCCTGATTCGGCACAACGAAGATCTCAAGGCTAGGCGGGCCGGTCAGTCAGGTGCAAGCAATGCCCGGATTTCTTCCAAAAAAGCACGAGTCGACCCCGAGAGAGCATAGGGCAGAACGTCGGGCTGAAAAATCGCCTCAAAATCGTCATCCAGTTGGTGCATGTGCTCGGCGAGAAACCTCTCGATATCGGCACGTAGCGCCTCCTGCTCGACAAGCGGCGTAACATTCAGGAAGACGGCCACAACCTCTGCCACCGTTTCGCCTTCTATATCGAAATCCTGGTGGAACCAACCGCCCATAAAGTCAGCGAGCCGAGGGTATTGATTTTCCGTCATGGCAGATTACTCTAGGGCTTAGGATAGGCGGTGAGGACGAAATAGACGCGATTTTGCTCAATTACTTTGCGTACGACGACGACCATCTTGCTCATATTTGTCATCTGACCCGTGCTGCGCACCACGCCTTGTCCGATAACCTGGCCAGCCTCATACGTAAAAGCTTTGGTCTGGCCTGGATTAGCGGACTTGGCCCACGTTTTGATAGCTTCCTTGTTGGCCCTTAAGGCGGCTGCGACGGCCCGTTCCGCTTCTTGTAGTGTTCGAAAAGTCGATGCGGCCGGAATGTTCGGTTGTTGCGCCAGCCGACTGCGCAATTGCGCTTCCGTCCGTCCCACATGGCGGGCGATGGTGTGTCCACCGGCCGCCTCCTCGGCCGCAAGGGTGATTGCACCGCGCCTGATCGCAATCACCCTCGCCGCTCCGGCAAAGCCCGCGACGAGCGGAACTGCGATATCGACCGCAAAAGCGACATTGCTGGCGGTTTGGGGATCGGCGCCCAGGGCCTTCGCCGCAGCAGCCACCGCCTGTGAGGTTAGGGTTGTGCGTGTCCGGCCCGAGACCACCTGCATGATCCCTGTCGATGTCGTATCGGCGCCATGTACCGCCAGAGCGCCGCCTGCGATTTTGGTCACAGTGGTCGGCTCCGGTGTGAGCAACAACGCGGCACCTCCGACCATCTCAAGCGCACCTCCTACCACGGTAGCGGCGCCCCAAAACCGGTTGCTCCAGGAACTAGACTCCTCGATTGAGTCGTTTTCGAGAACTGCTGCAAACTGCAAGGGCGTAAGTACGATCTCCAAACCTTCTTCCATCACTCACCTCATGGAAAATTTCATCAAGTTTTGCGGAATTATGGATCCGGCTTTTCTCGGGGCCGCATGATTATGCATATTGGCTAGCCGCTCCGTTGCCGCGTCCGCGGCAACGCAGAGTTCACCGGCAACTTGTTAGACAATTGATTTGATAACATTTTCATTCTCTCTTGTTTTTTCTATCAAAATTTTCAACTCTTCAGAACACGTGCCGGCATTCAAGTAAAGAGTACCTTGTAGATTAGCGGAATGATGAAATAGTTTTACAAAAGCACCTACAGTGCTTGTTGCTGCCTCCAATTTGAGAATACCTTGGTCAGTATCATGAAAATCAACTTCTTTTATATCTTTAATATGTATATCAACTAATGGCATAGCAAAAAACAAGCTTTGGACAAATATTCTTTTATTAGTAATAAATAATCTCGCAAAATTAAAGCCATTCATATGTTTAATCCATTTTTTCCTGTAAATATAAACAGATGAGAGCCTGAACCTTTTGGAATGAGAAGTATCGGACACAATATTTTATTTTTTCTTGCTACGATGTGCTCATTGTTATTTAAGTTTAGGATTGTTTTAATGTTTTCTCTGATTGTACCTTGACTATCCCGATGAGCAAGATATATAAATACAGGTACGCCTATAAAAAAATTAGCTGATATCAAAAGTATCATTATCCCTGTAAGATTATTATTACCATTAAGCAGATGCATTCCCAAAAATAAAAGCCCACTGCCTATAACGATAAAGAGCAACATTATAGAAATATGAAACAGAATACCTCTTAAAATACGTAATTTTGATGCAACAATAAGAGGCACAAATAAAAAAATTAATATATTAATAACTATATGTATTTGTTCAATTTGCATCCTTATCCCTTAATTAAAAAGGTTATCAGAGTATATACTCTTTAGTTTTGCTTTTGATTATAGCCATCACAAAGTGGCATAACCCCTTAGTGATGGCTGCAATAATGAATTTCGGCTGTTAGGCAGGTTTATTTTTCGCTGCCATGTGCTCTGGCATCTGTACGGCTACAACCTGGCCGCGGGCGCAAATCTTGCCGTTGGCAGATACGGTTGTATTAACCACCACCTTTCTGCCTTTAATCCCTTGTACTGTCCCGCGCACTTCCAAAGGAGCACCCAATGGTGTTGGGCGCAAGTAATCCACGTGTAATGATGCGGTTACAAAACGCAAGGGTGGTTCAGTATCCATTGCGCGTCCTTCCTTGGCATAAGCGGCGGCTGCTGCTGTGCCGGTGCCATGGCAATCAATGATTGAAGCAATCAAGCCGCCGTAAACATAACCAGGAATAGCGGTATGGTGCGCTTTGGGATCAAAGGTTGCGATGGTTTCCTCGCCATCCCAATAGCTTTTAAGCTGTAAACCATTTTCATTGAGTCGGCCACACCCATAGCAGTGACTCAGTTCATCGGGATAATAGTCTTGAAAGGGTTTCTCACTCATTGTGCTGCCTCTTTAAAGAAGTGAACTTATGGTAGTACTCACGCGCGGTCAGTATGCGATATGCTCTTTAAGTATGAAGCAGGGTAACGCGGTGTAGTTATTGATGCTTTGACAAATGAGGGTATTCAAGTATTGAGTGGGTACAGTCGTCCTGACAGGCAGGTATGTCCGGAGCAATTGCACGCACGGATAGCCCTGGATAGTCCTGTCAAAGCACGGTCATTCGGTATTGTGTCTGTCTTGGAGAAGACCGTATCCTGGCTACGTCCATGTAGCGAGGGGCCATGCTAAAGATGCAGTAGCAGTTAGCAGTGGCGGTAACTGGGCTAAGCCATATAAATCCGTTCTAATGCACCCCGTGAGATATTGCCCTGACCATCCTCGGCTTCAATGTAATAGCGTACATCGCCCATACCGACCGGCAATTGGGCGGTAAAGTAATTGGCAGTGATTGCCGCGCCCGTTTGGGACGGGTAAGCGCCGTTATCAGTCATTGCGATATGGGTTTCGCCTTGGGTGCCATGTAATATCAGGGTGACGCGTTTTAATCCGGTAATATCGTAAACGAAGGTATGCACTACACCTTCGCGCGGCGCCGCGACAAGCCCACCTTGACCCCAGCGGCGATCACCTGGATTTTCAGGGATAACCCACGGCGCAAAGATGGTGGGCCCCGTACCATCCTTGCCACTCGCCAATACGCTATCAAGCTCATTTTTAGCCATGCCGTAGGCTTGATTGGCTGCATTAGTGACTTGCTGATCCCATATGTGTTGGCCGGTCCAGTACCAGTAGCAACTGGTTTCAGCTGTGAGCAGCAAGCGATTGATAGCATCTAGCCACGGTTTGTCAGGGTAGGCATCTTCCAGTGAATGCGCCATATTCTGAAATGCTGTCAGTATTGCCCAGGAATTTAGATCGGGCGAGTACGGTTGATCGTAGCGACTGAACCACTTCATGAATTGTGGATCACCGTTATCAGCACCGCTCCAGGAACCCGGTTCGATATGTGCGGCTTGATCGGGATCAGGTGGGAAACGATCCAGATAATCATTCACACTGGTCAGCTCAAAACGTGGGTCGCCCTGTAGCCATCGAACCATTTCGCCGGTATTGTGGTTGTAATAGCTGTCTGCACCCCCACCATGGTTATCACCGTCGGAGTGTAATAGAAAAAAGGGCGGATGTTTCGGGTCAAAGCTGTTGGTATCGACGATATGGTTGTAAACTTGTCCGAGTACATCGGGATATTGCAGCGCCCCAAAGCCACCGCGTGCATCTTCATTACCAATATAACGTTCTGCGGGAATGGCAATGATCTTGTGGATGTTACCATCAGGATCCTCATACTGTACGTATTCAGGGCGAAGCAGACGCGGTGAAATCTGTGATCCGGCCCAGATATTATGGAGTTGTAGCCAGTCATTGACCGACGGGTTGACCTGTTCAGCACGATTGGGGGGCAACATACCCTCATTGGGACCGGCGTAGGGGTATTCCTGGCAACTACGAAAACGATGGATGGAGTCGTAAATAATAGCTTTAATTCCTGCCTGATTGAGTGCAGGAATCATACGGACATGAAACGCGGTTTCTGGCGGAAACATGACGTTTGAGGCTTCACTGCCGAAAGCAGAACGGATAATGCCGCGATGCCATTCGACCTGTTTGATAATATCCCGACCTGGAATCAGTGGCATAAGTGGATGAAAAAAACCAAAGGCGCTGAAATCCACCCGATGATGACCCAGTACAGTTTTTTCTTGGGCAATGGCACGCAGCTCATTATTCCAGCCACTGAAGCAGCCGCCGCATAAGCCATCTGCAGCACAGCGATCCAGTTGCTCGATCAGTGAACCACTCCAACTGGTGGATAAACCCGCATGAGGGAGATTGCCATCGATATATTGACGCACTGCTGTCGGGATAAAGTGTGTATAGGGGCCATGACGTGAGCCAAAAATACCATCCTTTTCGCCATCCCAATACAATTGATCAGTAGTGTTGTAATAAGGTTGGTGCATGTGTTTGTGGATGCCGAAATAAAGCTTGATTGGCGTGTTGTCAGCGCCGGTCGTGACCTGAACTGTTGGTTGCGCCTTGGCAGTGGCGCCTAGTCGCAATTTACGAAAGTCCTTAAGCCAATCACCACCACCGGCCTGGTTGATATCAGCCTTGCGGCAGCCCTCAACCTGGATAGTGATCTCACCCGGCCATAAGAATCCTGCTGTGATGGTGGCGCTGTACTGGTATGTGCCATCAGGTTCAGTGGAGCTTTTAAGCGCATCGCCTGTGATCAAATGTTGACCATTTGTAGTGTGCAGAATGATCTGTGGAAAGGGGATCATACCGTCAGCGGTAAAAGTGATGGTGAATTGTGGGTTTTTGCCGGATTTATCGCATTGCAGTGATGCAGGCAAATCAATATTTAGGATACGGGTAAAAATATCAGCCATTGATGACCTCGTGTTACCTGGTTTATCCCCTGTTTTTTAAACGCACAACAAGGGCAAGAGTGAAAATTATGTGGTTGCCTGAATTATTGTAATCGGACTTTTTTGAAATACTGCTTATGTCAACTAAGGTTGTGCATCGCCCGATCTTCTTTGAGTGCCTGGGTTTTATCCGCTACACTCGCACTGTTTTTTCTAAATAACTATTTGATATTATTTGTCTTTTAATGTTTTACGACAGGGCTCGCCGATTATGTCCAAGAAAATGAAATTTACCAAGATTGTGGCAACATTAGGCCCTAATTCCCGCAATCCTCAAGCTGTTGAGCGTCTGCTACAGGCAGGTGCAGATGTGATTCGCATCAACTTTTCGCATGGCACGTTCGAGGATCATGCCTTGGCGGTTCATCTCGTGCGGGAAGCCGCCGAAAAGCTGAATCGACACGTCGCCATTTTTCAGGATTTGCAAGGTCCCAAGATTCGGTTGGGGCAGCTGGATGGTGATTTTCTGGAAGTCACTGATGGCGAGACTTTGGTGTTGACCACTGATGATTTGGTCGGTGGTGTGCATGATGGGGTCAAGAAAGTCGCTATTGATCATCGTAGTTTGCACGAAGAGGTAAGCGCTGGTGCTCGGATACTGATTGATGATGGCTTATTGGAATGTAAGGTCAGACAGGTTAAAGGACGCGATATCGTGACCGATGTAGTCAATGGCGGGGAACTGAAGCCACGCAAAGGGGTTAACCTGCCCAATGTTGCGCTCAAGATTTCTGCAATTACTGAGAAAGACCGACAGGATTTGCAGTTTGCATATGATTATGATCTGGATTATGTCGCGTTGTCTTTTGTGCGCAATGCGCAAGATGTTAAAGAGTTAATCGATCTGATGCTGTCAGTACATGGCCACAAAATCCCGATTATTGCCAAGATTGAAAAGCCGGAGGCCTTCGAGGCAATTGATGGGATTATCAATGCCATCGATGCAGTGATGGTGGCACGAGGCGATTTGGGTGTGGAAACTTCGCCCCAAGATGTACCGATCATGCAAAAAACGATTATTCGTAAATGCAATATTGCGGGTAAACCGGTAATTACGGCCACTCAGATGCTGGAGTCGATGATCAATAATCCTCGCCCAACACGTGCTGAGGCTAATGATGTTGCCAATGCCATTCTTGATGGCACCGATGCGGTGATGTTGTCAGGAGAGACGGCTATCGGTCAGTATCCGGTAGAGGCCGTGCGCATGATGCGTAATATTGCACTGACTGTTGAGACCAGTGAGGTCTTTGAGACACAGGTAAAAAAAGGGGTAGCAACTCACAACGAATTGGTAGCCAACAGATGTATACGTATTGAGGATGCTGTGCATTTTGCCACTATGGAGTTGGCGGGCAAGTTGTGTGCACGCTATCTCGTTGGTTTTACCAATAGTGGTTTAAGTATTTTGGGGCTGTCTAAATTTCGACCGCTAGTGCCGTTAGTTGCCTTTAGCCCTAACCCTCGAACGTTACGTAAATTGGCGTTGGTCTGGGGTGTTGAGCCACTGCGTTTGGGTATCGTGCACTCAGTCGATGAGTTGCTGGCATCTGCTACCGAGTTTTTGCTAAATAAAGGGATGGCTCATGAAGGGGAGACGCTGGTTTTCACAACCGGTGTGCCTGTTGGCGTGCCAGGTGGCACAAACATGATTAAGGTTATGAAAGTGGAGCGAACCGTATGATGCGTGTATCTATTACGACACAAGCTATCTGATGTCACGACATACCGAGTGGATGAAGGCCTGGACAGGATTTTTCCACCTGCAATGGCGGGGCATTGTCTAATGCAAGATACCGGGTACCGATTAATTTCGCACTGGCCTCAACTGAATGGTTTGGCAGAATCCGGATCGGCTTCAGCACTATAGCGCAAATTATCGCTATAAACTGGAACAATTTATAGCGATAATTTGCGCGTTAAGACAGATGGATATAGCGGGACTAATTAAATTTGACTAATTGGTTCCGCTATATTAACTAGGAGTTACGCAGTTGATAGGATCAAGCACATCATATAGTGGTTTAAACTTATTTCGCCTACCAAATGAGCGTCAACTACGTAACTCCTAAATTTGTATTCATCATCTTCTTTGACCAGATTCCCTATGAGGGTGTACCCGGTGAGCCTATTTTGTTGCCTGACCGCATTTTTGATCCGAACTACGAACGTGCAGTGTTGCCCTGGGAGCTTCATGTGCCACGGCGATACTAGAATCAGCTAAATTTAAGACTTTGATACTGTTGCACTGCATGATTGATTACTAAAAAACCCGATTTTTAATCGAGGTTTTTTAGTAATTATCCAGTAAGCTTTTTGCTGGTCCAACCGAGCGATTGCTTTAGGCGTAAGTGAGCAGGTTATGATAGGGTTTTATACCCGATTGTCTCTGGTTGATTTTGTACCTGTAAGGAGAACCCCTGCAATGTCTTTGGAAATCGCCGATGTTGCCAAAATTGCTCATTTGGCACGGCTGTCGATCCGCGATGAGGATGCACCAGGCTATGCTCGGAATCTATCCGCCATTTTGGATCTGGTTGAACAAATGAATGCCATTGATACTGAAGGCGTTGTACCAATGGCGCATCCACTGGATATGGTACAGCGCCTGCGTCCTGATCAGGTCGTTGAAACCAACCGGCGCGAGGATTTTCAGGCGCTTGCGCCTTGCACTGAAACCGGATTGTATCTGGTTCCCAAAGTGATTGAGTGAGTGATCCCATCCTGTCCTGACTGATTGCCATGCACGATAAAACCATTGCTGAATTAAGTGCTGGACTTGCTAATGGCGAGTTTAGCAGTGAAGAACTGACCCGTGATTTTCTGGAGCGTATCGAACGATTCAATCCACAGTTGAACGCTTTTATTTCAGTGACCGCTGACAGGGCGCTGGCTCAGGCGCGGGCCGCTGACCAATACCGATCAAGCGGTCAGGCCGAACCGCTGACAGGTATACCGATTGCGCATAAGGATATTTTCTGTACCAACGGGATTCGGACATCTTGTGGTTCGCGAATGCTCGATTCATTTATTGCCCCTTATGATGCTGCCGTGGTTGAGAAGTTGAATGCTGCGGGGGCGGTGACCCTGGGCAAAACCAACATGGATGAATTTGCCATGGGGTCATCCAGCGAAACCAGTTATTACGGTGTGGCCAAAAATCCTTGGGATGTGAATGCTGTTCCGGGGGGATCATCGGGGGGTTCTGCAGTAGCAGTTGCTGCCCGTCTGGCGCCGGGTGCGACAGGAACCGATACCGGTGGCTCCATTCGCCAGCCCGCCGCGTTGTGTGGCATCACCGGGATAAAACCGACGTATGGCCGTGTGTCACGCTGGGGTATGATTGCTTATGCTTCCAGCCTTGATCAGGGTGGCCCTATGGCACGGACGGCTGAGGATTGTGCTGTGCTCCTTAGGGCAATGGCAGGTCTTGATTCGCGTGATTCCACCAGTGCCGACCAGCCTGTTCCTGATTATGTGGCTGCCTTGAATCAACCATTGGATGGGTTGCGAATCGGTTTGCCCGGTGAATATTTCAGTGAAGGGCTGGACAATCAGGTAGCAAAGGTGATTGATGAGGCCATTGCCGAATATCGCAACCTGGGCGCGAAAGTTACTGATATTAGTCTGCCTAACAGCAAGTTGGCTGTGCCTGCTTATTATGTGATTGCGCCGGCAGAATGCTCTTCCAATCTGGCACGTTTTGATGGTGTTCGCTATGGCCATCGCTGCGAGAATCCCAAAGATTTGCTGGATTTGTACACCCGTTCACGCGGTGAAGGGTTTGGTGATGAAGTCAAGCGCCGTATCCTGGTCGGGACATTTGCCTTGTCAGCCGGTTACTACGATGCCTATTACCTCAAGGCACAGCAGATTCGACGGCTGATTAGCGATGATTTTCAGCGTGCTTTTAAACAGGTCGATCTGATCGCTGGGCCGACATCGCCGACAGTAGCGTTTGGTCTTGGTGAAAAACTGGATGATCCAGTGATGATGTATTTGTCAGACATATACACCATTGCTGTCAATCTTGCCGGATTACCGGGATTATCACTACCTGCCGGTTTTGTTGGTCAACGTCCGGTGGGTTTGCAATTGATTGGCAATTACTTCACTGAGGATCGGCTGCTCAATGCGGCACATCGCTATCAGCAAGCCACTGACTGGCATCAGCGTTCACCGGCCGCTTTTAGCTAAATACTCCTTAATTCGCTGCAAGGTTTTGGTGTTATGGAATGGGAAACTGTCATTGGGTTGGAAATCCACGCCCAGCTTGCGACTAAAAGCAAGATTTTTTCTGGTGCAGCAACGGCGTATGGTGCTGAGCCCAATACGCAGGCATGCGCTATTGATCTGGGTCTTCCCGGTGTATTACCGGTGCTGAACCGCGATGTTGTGCGAATGGCAGTGATGTTTGGGTTGGCAATTGATGCACAGGTTGCATCCCGTTCAGTATTTGCGCGCAAGAATTATTTTTATCCCGATTTACCCAAGGGCTACCAGATCAGCCAATATGAATTACCGGTTGTCCAGGCAGGACGGCTAGTCATCGATCTGGAGGAAGGTATCAGCAAGACAATTGGTGTGATTCGTGCGCATCTGGAAGAAGATGCCGGAAAATCACTCCATGAGGATTTTCAGGGACTGTCGGGTATCGATTTGAATCGCGCCGGTACGCCACTGCTGGAAATCGTCTCTGAGCCGGATTTGCGCTCGGCGAAAGAAGCCGTTGCCTACATGAAAAAGCTGCATCAGATTGTCGTGTATCTGGGGATCTGTGACGGTAATATGCAGGAAGGTTCATTCCGCTGTGATGCGAATGTTTCAGTGCGACATCAGGGCGATCCCAATTTAGGTACTCGCACTGAAATCAAGAATCTCAATTCGTTTCGCTTTGTCGAGCGGGCGATTGAGTTTGAAATTGAACGGCAGATTGACCTGATTGAATCGGGGATAAATATTGTTCAGGAAACAAGGCTTTATGATCCTGACAAGGGTGAAACACGTTCGATGCGCGGCAAGGAAGAAGCGAACGATTATCGTTACTTCCCTGATCCTGATTTATTGCCACTGATCATTGAAGAGACATTCCTTGAAGCTGTCCGTGCCGAGTTGCCTGAGTTGCCTGATGTAAAGAAACAGCGGTTTATTGATCAATATGCGTTATCGGCCTATGACGCAAGTGTGCTCACTGCCAGTTGTGAGCTGGCGGGGTATTATGAATTGCTGGTGGCTGAACTGGGCGGTGAGCCGAAGTTATGTGCGAATTGGATGATGGGTGATTTGTCCGGTTTTCTTAACAAGGCGGGCAAGGGCATTACCGAAAGTCCGGTAAGTGCGATACAGCTGGCCGGTTTGCTCAAGCGGATTCAAGATCAAACGATCTCAGGCAAGATGGCCAAGGAAGTGTTTGAAGCTATGTGGGTGGGTGAGGGTGATGCAGACACTATCATCGACAAGCGTGGTTTACGACAAATTACCGATAGCTCGGCGATTGAGAAAATTGTCGATGAAGTGATTGCCAATAATCCCAAACAGCTAGAACAGTATCGTTCAGGTAAGGACAAATTATATGGTTTCTTTGTTGGGCAGGTGATGAAAATGTCCAGGGGGAAGGCCAATCCGCAACAGGTCAATGCGTTGCTTATGCAAAAGCTCAAGGCATAAGCGCTTTCAATAATTATGGCACAGCAAATAAGCTTGATCTTTCCTTCAACATGAAGTCATGGATGACAATGCATCACCTGTTGAACAGGATGGTGCTCTGAATTCATGCTTGGCACGCTCAGGCTGGTCATTCACTCATGGCGATCTTATGCGCTCAGGTGAATGGTGAGAAGTATGAATACACTGGATTTTACCGTTTGTAGTATCGCTTGCTGAAATCAGATTATCATGCCGTAATCAGTGCGGTTGAGCTGCTGTATTTTGACAGGATGATTCTGTCGCAGCCGTTCACCCGTACGTCTTCATTCTGAAATACAACTGATCCCGATGATTTTGTCGATTGATTGGGATGAGCTATACCCTTTTTCACAGCACCCCCGGTTACCGGTATGTGGATCGCGGCATAAAGAGCGTAAACGCATTGTCGAACCATTAATCCGGGAAAAAATACCGTTCGTCCATTTTGCAGCACTTGCTTGTCAGGATACCGGTTAAAGTACACGTGCCAGATAAGGCGGTGGTGTAGTGGCAGTGCATTATGGAGAATTCGGAACACCAAGCGTTTTGAGGTCATCATGAGATGAACAGGCAGCGAATGAATAAAGTAACCGGTTTTACCTTGATTGAATTAATGATTACCTTGGCTATAGCAGCAATCATTTTGGGTTTCGGCGTGCCAAGTTTTCAAAGAATTATCAATAACAACCAACTAACCTCAGCTGCTAATGCACTGGTTGCTTCGGTTAATTTGGCGCGCTCCGAGGCAGTAAAGCGTGGTCAGAGAATGACGATCTGTAAAAGTTCTGATGGCGCCTCTTGTACGAACAGTGGCGGTTATCAACAAGGCTGGATTGTTTTTACTGATACAAACGCAAATGCAGCTGTTGACGCCGGGGAGCAAGTTCTCAAGGTTACAGAAGCATTCCCCGCCAGCCTAACGTTTGCTGGGGCAGGTAATGTCAATAATTATATTTCATATGATTCTTCAGGAATACTTTCACGTATTGGTGCGGGTGCACCAAATGGTTCCTTGACATTGTGTAAACAGAATTATAGGGATTCTGCAAGAAGGATTTTTATCAGTTTAATCGGGCGCATACGCATACAAAGATTTGATACCGCGACGGTGCCCACTGCAGCATCGCTTTGCCCATAGTTCCGGATTGATCCTTTATTCAGGAGTAATAAAATCATGAATCATGTCTTGCGCTACCACTATCACCGTTCGGACGGATTTACCCTAATAGAAATCCTGGTTGCAGTGCTGGTTTTAACCATTGGACTACTGGGATTAGCGGGCCTGCAAGTCAGTGGTTTGCGTTTTAACCAAAGTGCTTATCTGCGTACTCAGGCGACCCTGTTGGCTTATGAGATGGCTGACCGGATGCGTGCCAATCCTGTCGGGTTCATTAACGGCGACTATAACAATCCTGCCCCTGCCAATATCGCTGGCTGTTCTGATGGTTCGGGTTGTGCGCCCGCAGAAATGGCACAAAACGACATGCAGGAGTGGCGTGCAAAGATTGCACGTTTATTGCCAGGCAATGCGACAGGTGTTGTCTGTCAGGACTCTGGAGTGTTTGACGATGGCACCCCTCCCCCTGGTGGCAATCCTGCCTGTGCAGGTGGAACAACTTATGCGATCAAGGTGTGGTGGGATGATCAGCGCACCGGTGATCCGAATCAGTATCAGCGCTTTGTCGTTACGCAACGATAAGCCTTTCGGGAATTATGTGAGTTGGATGTGAATATGATGAAACAAAAACAACGGATCGTAGATATAGGCTATCTGGGCTATCAGCGGCAAGCCGGCTTTACTTTGATTGAAATCATGATTGGTCTGGTGCTGGGCTTATTGTTGTTAAATGCGGTGATACAGGTTTTTTTAAGTACCCAGCAATCAGCACGTATTCAGCAGTCAGCATCCCGAATGCAGGAAGATGGGCGCATTGCCATGACGATTCTCAACCGCTATATCCGGCTGGCAGGCTATCAGTCTTATCCCTGGAACAAGGCGGATACAGGTTGGAATCCGGCGCTAAACGAACGTGGATTTGCTGCGGTTGCCCCGTGGCTGGAAGGGCAGGTTATTTTAGGTACCGATGGGTCGGGAGCGAATCCTGACAGTATCCGTATTCGCTATCAGGGCAGCAATGATCCCGCTATTGCAACCTGTTTGGGTGCTGCAATCCCGCCAGTTAATCCTGCTACCCCTAACATACCAGGCATAGCGGATATCATCCTTGATTTGTCTGCACCTGCGCCCGATGGCGCACGCTCATTGTCATGCCGTGTTGCCGTGAATGGTGGTGCTTTTACGGCTCGTGCGCCCATGGTTGGTGGTTTGGAGAACATGCAAATTACCTACGGGTTAAGCCAGGGTGCGGGTGGTGTTGATTCAATAGGGCGGTTGACCGGTGGCGCCAATCTGACTTATGTGACGGCGAACAATGTAGCCGCGAACGGTGGTTGGGATCGAGTGATTGCCGTCCGTATTGAGCTTGTTGTCCGCTCGGATCAAGACAATCTAACGCTGGACTCACGACAGTACATGCTCAATGGCGTACCAGTGAACCCAGGCGATAGGCGGATGCGCTATGTCATGGGGACTACGGTCAATATTCGTAACAAGGTGCGTTAGAGCACATTTATTATTCAGGAGTACTCCAATGCGACAGAATCCTTTTGCTCTTCCACAAAAACAACGTGGTGCAGCATTAATCGTTGGATTGATTTTAATGACAGTCATTACTCTGGTGGGTGTTACCGCCATGCAGGGTACAACCCTTCAGGAAAAGATGGCCGGTAATCTGCGTGATAGCAATCTTTCTTTTCAGGCGTCTGAAGCAGCATTACGTAACTGTGAGCAGTTGTTACAGAATAATTATCTCCAGCAGGTGAATCGGTATGACGCAAATTTACCACCGAATCAACCGCCTATATTACCTGCGCGGGATGTAAGAGTTGATGTTGATGGTGATGGTGATGGTAATGCTGAAGTATCCACTTATTTTTGGACGCTGGATGAAAGCCAGGCAGGTGCGGCTGCAGCAAGCCATTTTCCAGCAATGCGGCTGGATACGGATCAAAGTAATGGAAAGCGCTGGTGGCTGGAAGCTACGCGGGATCAAGCGTGGTGGGATCTGGCCGCAAGTCATGCCGATATATGGGCAAACAGACTTCCCAACGCAACGCTGGGTGGTGTGATTGCCCAACCGGATTGCATTATGGAAACGTATGTTTATGCACCAGCTGATAGTACTCCTGAAGCGCGGGCATTAAAGCGGATGCGGTTTATTGATGGCATTAGCTTTATGAGTAAGAACGAAGAACGGTTCCATCGTGAGCGGAATTATTTTCGTATGACTTCACGTGCTGTTGGTGGCAGCAGTACAGCGACTACTATGCTGCAAACCAGTGTGTACCAGGTTTATTATGCAGCTAACCCTTAGTAGTAACATACTATTTTTTTGAAAATTCTGTTTTATCTTTTACGGAGATTGCCATGAAAAAAATGCTATTGCAGCACTGTAAAAAAGCAGTAATAGCGGCACTACTGTCAGGTGGTTTATTACATTTTACAGTAGCGAATGCCGCACTACTGGATATTTCCAAGGTTCCCTTGTTTGTTGGAATAGTAGGCGTTGTGCCAAATGTTTTTATTACACTGGATGATTCAGGCTCTATGGATTGGGAGTTTACCAATAATCATTTCTGGACAACCTACGCATATGACTGGGATGTTAGAAAGAACCAGTATCATGAATCCCAGGACCGTGCAGCGAATATTTCAAAGATATGGTGGGGTTATGTTTCTGCCGGCGAAAGTTATACATCAGATAGATTTGGAAAAAAATTCTCTTACTACTTCAATAATGATGACAATGTTTACGACGGTACATGTACTTCTGGCTATTATCGTCCAATTTATTCCTGTAATTTCGATTATACGTTTCTTCGACCCAATCCTGATCGGACAGCACCCAATGATGAAGGTATTTTGTGGGACTGGCGTATCTTCTCTTCAGATCTGAATGTGTTGTATTACGATCCCAAGACCAAATACGAACCTTGGATTGGTATTGGTACAGACGCTGTTTATACCAATGTGCGCAGCAACCCTCAGTCAGGTACAGCAGGCTATAGCAAGACCCGTAACTTAAGTGACCAAGACTTTTATTATGCCGTGTGGAGCGATGATAAGGGTTGGAATCCCGATCACAGTACACCACGAGGCGGCAATATCATTAATATGACCGAAACGCCTAACGAAAAAATAGATCTATGGGATACCTATACGCTCTACACGGTCAAGAAAGGGGCAGGCGATACGATTACTGTCAAAACGTTCGAGACGACTTATTGCCCGGTATCATCACCCTACCCATCAATAACCGATGAGCCTCGCTGCTATTACAAGGGCGCATATAAAAAAGGACGCTTGCTGGTGAATCAAGTGGGTACAACCAAGACATTGACAGGCACGGGTGCTCATGCAGAACTGGGCGGTCTTTCGGTCGCGCAAACCAAGACAAATATTGCCAATTGGTACAGTTATCATCGGCGGCGTTCTTTTGTTGCTAAAGGCTCATTGGCAAAGGTTATAAACCAGTTTCCAAATCTCCGTTACGGTATCACTGTTTTGAATAAATACAACGGAGACTGGCCAAATTATCTGTTTGTCGAAGCACCAGTCCAGGCCAATCCACCATTTATTGACCATAACAATAATCTTATCGAAAAGATGCATGGTTTTAAATTTACCAGAAATGGAACTCCTTTAAGAAAAGCCTTACGGCGGGCAGGTCAATACTTTGAAGGGACCCTGAGCAGCCCAAGCGGTAAAAGCAGTCCCATTTTGCCTGAGGGTGCTGGTGGGGAATGTCAGCAGAACTTTACCTTGCTAACCACTGACGGTTTTTGGAATGGAGGCTCTCCTGGGTCTACGATAGGAAACAGTGATGGTGATGGAGCGGATGGTACAACACTGGCGGATGTGGCTCACCATTACTACAAGACAGATCTTTCACCATTGGAGAATAAGGTCAAGACAACGCCCTTTGACCAGGCAAACTGGCAACATATGGTGACATTTACTGTGGCATTCGGTGTTGAGGGCGAGCTTAAATACCCAACGGATAGTGGCTGGCCAACGGAAGCAAGAGTACTAGACAGTGATGGCAAGCTCTCGGAAAGCGGAGATTGGGGAAATCCTGCCGGGAAAGCCGCTAATAAAATTGACGATATGTGGCATGCTGCTTACAACAGTCGGGGAGGGTTCCTTTCAGCGCGTAATCCCGATGAGCTAGTTGATGGGCTTAGCCGGATACTTCGCGATATTTCCGCACGTGCCGGTTCAGCATCAGCGATTTCCCTGAATGCCGGCTTTGTGACCAATCAGAGAGACGCAATATCCTATCTTGCCCGCTTTAACAGTAAGGACTGGATCGGACAATTGGTGGCCGTTAATATCAAGGCTGATGGTACGTTTGATACCGGTACACCTGTTTGGGATACGTTAGGCGCCAATTCTGCGTTTGCGCGCCAGTCACCTGCAAGCCGCAAGATTTTTACCAGTAAACCGGATGGTGATGGAATTGAATTCCTGTGGGGCAATCTCGATGCCAGTCAGCAGGCTGCTTTGAATACACACCCCATCACAGGGACGGTAGATGGTAAGGGTGAACAGCGGCTTGCGTTTCTGCGTGGTAAAGGTGTTGTTGAAGGGGATAGCGGCTGGCTAGAAGCGAACAAATTCCGCGAGCGTAGCAGTATGCTAGGCGATATTGTTCATTCGGATCCGTTCTATGTCGAAGGTAATCCATCGGTTGTTTATGTCAGTGCCAACGACGGGATGCTGCATGCTTTTGATGCCGCTGATGGTAAGGAATTGTTTGCTTATATCCCCAGAGTGGTTCTTGGTGAACTCAATCAATTGACGCATCCGAATTATGCCCACTTTTACACGGTGGATGGCTCCCCGGTGGTTAAGGATATTGGCGGGCGCAAAATTTTGATTGGCACCATGCGGGGTGGTGGACAAGCCCTTTATGCGCTGGATGTCACTAATCCGGATAGCTTTAGTGCGAGTGATGTGCTTTGGGAATTCAGTGACGCAGATGACAAGGACTTGGGGTATACCTTCAGCAAGCCGACAATTGCCAAGATGGCAAATGGAAAATATGCGGCGATCATTGGCAATGGTTACAACAACACCGAGGCCGATGGGCATGCCAGTGATAACGGTTATGCCATGCTGTACGTTTTCGGCCTGAAAGATGATGGTAGCCTGGATTATGTGAAAAAGATGAGTACGGCGACCGGTTCAAACAGTCCGGGTACTGTACCTAATGGCTTGGCCACGCCCGTAGCCGCTATTGATCCTGAGGCGACCGATTACACCACAGTCAAGTATGTTTATGGAGGTGATCTGCAAGGTAATCTGTGGAAATTTGATGTCAGTGATAGCACCCCAAACAATTGGGAGGTTGCCTATAACGGCAAGCCGTTGTTCAAGGCTGTGAGTCGCGACACAGATGCCACCGGTAATTACAGGAACCAGCCGATTACCACACGTCCGGAGGTGGATGTACACCCTTATGACGGCTACCTGTTATTTTTTGGTACCGGCAAATACTTCGAGTCCAGTGATAACACCAGTGGTGGACGTGCAACACAAGCACTGTATGCGGTTTGGGATCGGGATTGGAGTGATGTCAGTACTGCCGCATCATTATTGCCACTGGGTCGTGAGCATCTGTTAAAACAGGAAATTATTGCCAACGTTAGCGGCCATTATGTAACCAGTGATCATAGAATCTACTGGAATGATAAGGTTGATGAAAATCCTGCAGGCGGCAGTGTTGAGGATGGTGTATCAGACAAGCATATGGGCTGGTTTGTGGATCTGGTTTTTGGGCCTGACAATAAGGGTGAACGGCAAGTCACCAATGGGTTGCTTCGTAACAAGCGGGTGATTTTCAATACCATAATCACCTCATCGGATATATGTGATGCTGGTGGTAGCGGTAACCAGATTATTTTGGATGCAGTCAGCGGTTCCCGCCTGAAAAAATCACCATTCAAGGATGTCGATCTTGTCGAGATTACTGAGGATGGTAATACAGTACAGGTTCCAGTCAGCAGCAAGCCTTCTGATGTCGGCATGCTCTCTGAGCCAAGAGCTGTCGAGAATCTGCAAACGGGTGCGGAATACATTGTATCCCTGGGAAGTACAGGGCGACCGGCTTCCAATTCAATTGATCCGACAGAAGGTCAGCTAGGCCGGCAATCCTGGCGACAATTGCTACAGCAATAGTGGTGTAATCTGCTGATGTATTTCACTGCAACTGTCCAGTCTGCTGGCGGTTGCGGTGTTTGTCAGCGGAAGTCCTCTCACGTATTTGGATGTAACGCAATGAAAAAGAATTATTCTGGTTTTACCTTGATTGAAGTGATGATTGTTGTGGCCATTGTTGCGATTGTTGCGGCTATCGCCTACCCCAGTTATCAGGAGCATGTGCGCAAGTCACGGCGAGCCGATGCTCAGAGTGTCGCGTTGCAGGCTGCGCAGTGGATGGAACGGTTTTATACCGACAATCTGCGCTACGATCAGGATCGGGCAGGTACAGGTGTTGGGGATGCAACGCTTTTTGGCAGCTCGGGCTTTACTGTGTCACCGGTTGGGGGGGGGGACGTGCAGTATAACCTTACCCTGACAAATATCACGCCAACTACATTTACCCTCAATGCGGCTCCGGTGGCAGGTAGTGCTCAGGCAAACGATAAGTGCGGTACGCTGACGCTGGATGAGGCTGGGGTGAAAGGCATCAGCGGCGCAGCACCTGGAGTAACGGTGGCAGATTGCTGGAAATAATCAGGCGCGGTGCGTAGCCAGCCCGTGAAATAATTGGGTCTGTTTATGCCGGAAATTGCGTATCTCCATGAGAAAAGGGATCACTGATGTGATCCCTTTTTAACTTGCAGCTTGTTTTGGGCGAGTAGAAGCAAACGCTAGATAATGTAATCGGCCTTATAGCTTTCCAGCGTCTTGATATAGTTGGCACGCTCAAACGCGGTGGGATCCTCAACATTCTTCTGGCTCATCGAGCCTTTCATTTGTGAGACTGACTCATAGCGGTTTATTTCCATCCACGTCTGCAAGCCGTCGCGCAGTGTCCCGATGTGATTGCTGCCGTGTTTAAGCAGCGCTGAAGTCGTCATCACACCGTCAGCACCTGCCATCAGGTACTTCACAACTTCAATTGGGGTATGCACACCACGGGTTGCGCCCAATGACGCTTTTATCTTCCCATAGAGAATCGCAATCCACAGTAGTGGTAGGCGAATTTCATCGGGTGTGCTCAAATCCAGATTTGGTGCAACTTCCAGTTTATCAAGATCAAAATCGGGCTGGTAAAAGCGGTTGAATAAAACCAGGGCATCGACACCGGCATCATCCAGTGACTTTGCCATCGCACCAATAGCGCTGAAAAACGGGCTCAGTTTGACCGCTACAGGAACGGTGACGGCGGCTTTCACCGCTTTGACAATTTCAATATAGCGCTCTTCCACCTCACGACCGCTGGTGGTTAAATCTGCCGGAATGTAATAGATATTCAGCTCAATACCTCGCGCACCGGCATCCTGCATCAGTTTGGTGTGCTCAATCCATCCGGCATTGGTGATGCCATTGAGACTGCCGATGATCGGGATATCGACCGACTCACTGGCACGACGCAGTAAGTCCAGATAGTGGTCGGGGCCAACGGTGTAATCATCCATATCCGGAAAGTAGTTTAGCGATTCGGCAAAACTCTCTGTACCGGCTGTCATCAAGTGTTCCAGTGCAGCACTATCATGTTGTAACTGTTCCTCAAACAACGAGAACATGACGACCGCTGATGCACCGGCATCTTCCAGACGCTTGATGTCTGCTTCGGTGCCGGATAATGGCGATGATGACGCAATAATGGGATGCGCTAACTCCATTCCCATGTAAGTGGTTCGCAAATCCATGATGATTCCTTCTACCTGTAATGTTCGGGTTCGGTCGGAAGCAGCGCCTAATCTGTTGGACCAGGCACCACTGCACATTCTGCGGGTTAGGTTATTTGTAGCTCGGCTGGAACGTGCTGCCGCTGCGAGCTGCCATATCCTCGTACACAGTCCAACGCTGGTTGATAATGTGTTGTGCCTGTTCCATCAGCTTTTCAGCTTCTCTAGGATTAGTGTGCGCTAGCACTTTGTAGCGAACCTCGTTGTAGGCGTATTTCTTGAGTGGAACCTTAGGACGCTGTGAGTCGAGAATAAACGGATTTTCACCCGATTCGCGTACTGCCGGGTTATAGCGCAATAATGGCCAGTGACCACTTTCCACCGCCAGATGTTGCTGATCCAGGCCGCGCTGCATATTGATACCGTGGGCAATACAGTGGCTGTATGCCAGAATCAACGATGGCCCTGGATAGGCCTCTGCCTCGCGGAAGGCGAGTAATGCCTGCTGTGGGTTTGCGCCTATTGCAATACGCGCAACAAATACATTGCCATAAGAAATGGCTTGTAGAGCGATATCTTTTTTGCCAACCTGCTTACCTGCGGCCGCGAATTTGGCAACTGCGCCCATCGGGGTTGATTTGGACATTTGCCCACCGGTATTGGAATACACCTCGGTGTCCAGTACCAGTACGTTGACATCGCGGCCACTGGCCAGGACATGATCAACACCGGATGAGCCAATGTCATACGCCCAGCCGTCACCACCCAAAATCCAGACACTGCGCCGTACCAACTGGTCAGAAATGGCCAGTAGTTGTTTGGCACGCGGGTCATCCATCGCGGCCAGCCGTTGCTTCAGTTCTGCAACCCGACTCCTTTGCTGGCGAATATCGACCTCGGTGATTTGCTCGCTGTTGAGCAGGTCATTGACCAGATCTTGCCCCAATGATCCTGCCAGCGTGTGCAATAACTCTTGAGCGTATTCCAGATGTTTGTCAGCCGTTAGGCGAAAGCCCAGACCAAACTCGGCATTATCTTCAAACAGGGAGTTTGACCAGGCCGGTCCACGACCTTCGCTATTCGTGGCCCATGGTGTCGTTGGCAGATTACCACCATAAATCGAGGAACAGCCGGTCGCGTTGGCAACCAGCAGGCGATCCCCAAACAATTGTGAAAGCAGTTTGACGTAAGGTGTTTCCCCACAGCCCGAACAGGCGCCAGAGAATTCAAATAATGGTGGCAGGAACTGTACGCCGCGTACTGTAGAGAAATCGACCCGCCCACGGTCAATTTCCGGCAGGGTTTCAAAGAAATGAATATTGTCGCGTCCCTGCTGTAAGGAATCAGGGGTCTTGCGGGCCATATTGATGGCTTTATGTCCAACCTTCTCTTTGCTCTTGGCTGGACAGACCTCAACACACAAACTACAGCCAGTACAGTCTTCCAGATAAATCTGCAAGGTGTAACGGATATTGGGAAACCCACGGGCATCAATCGGTGCGGTCCGGAAAACTTCAGGCGCTTTTTCCAGGTTGCTTTCATCGTAGAATTTGGCGCGAATCACACCGTGTGGGCAAACCATGCTGCAATTGCCACACTGGATACAGATGTCCGGCTCCCAAATCGGTACAAAGTTGGAAATATTGCGTTTCTCCCACTTGGTAGTACCACTGGGGTAAGTACCGTCAACAGGGAGTGCGCTGGTCGGCAATTCATCACCGCGTCCGGCCATCATCATTGCAGTGACGTTGCGCACGAAATCGGGCGCTGATTCGGAAACGATAGGTGGCAGCTCACGGGTGCTGCTGACGGTCGCTGGTATGGTGATTTCCTTTAGATCAACCAGTGTATTATCCACTGCCTCATAGTTTTTTTGCACCACTTCCTCACCCTTGCGGGTGTAGGTTTTCTTGATCATGTACTTGATCTTTTCAATGGCCTTATCTCGTGGCATTACCCCGGAAATGGCAAAGAAACAGGTCTGCATGATGGTGTTAATGCGGGTGCCCATCCCATTTTCACGCGCCACCTTCTCCGCATTGATCGCATACACTTTCAGTTTTTTGGCAATAATCTGTTCTTGTACAGAACGCGGAATTTTGTCCCAGGCTTCGTCCGGCTGGTGAGGACTGGTATTGAGCAGCAAAATCGCCCCATCTGCAGCATTATTAAGCACATTGCCCCGGTCGAGAAAATTAAATTGGTGACAACCAATGAAATTGGCAGATTGCACCAAATATGTCGAGTGAATCGGTTCCGGGCCGAAGCGCAGATGTGAAACAGTTTGAGATCCGGACTTTTTCGAGTCATAAACAAAATAGCCCTGAGCATAAAACTCGGGATCATCGCCAATGATTTTGATCGAGTTTTTGTTTGCACCGACCGTACCGTCTGCGCCCAGGCCGTAGAACATCGCCCGTACTACTTTATCTGATTCAATAATAAATGTCGGATCTACATCCAGGCTGGTGTGGCCAACATCATCCACAATACCGACGGTAAAGTGATTCTTGGGCTTGTCCTTGCTCAGCTCATTGAACACTGCCTTGACCATTGCCGGTGTGAACTCCTTGGACGACAGGCCATAACGACCGCCGATTACTCTGGGCATGGTAGCGGTTGGCAGCTGGCCAGCGGTATGCGCTTCCAGCAGTGTATTTACTACACTCAAGTATAAGGGTTCACCGGTTGAACCGGGTTCTTTCGTGCGATCCAGCACAGCAATGGAGCGGGTGCTGGCCGGTAATGCTGCCAAAAAATGACTGGCAGAGAATGGCTGATACAGACGGACCAGCAATACGCCTATTTTCTCACCTTTCTGGTTAAGGTATTCGACAGTCTCCCGCGCTGTTTCCGCCCCTGAACCCATTAAAATCAGCACACGCTCTGCATCGGGAGCGCCGATGTAGTCAAACAGGTTGTATCGCCGTCCGCTGATTTGTGCGAACTTGTCCATTGTTTTTTGAACGATGTCTGGCACTTTCTCATAAAACGGATTGACGGTTTCACGGCTTTGGAAATAGGTATCCGGGTTTTGAGCCGTACCACGAATAAAGGGCCGATCTGGATTAAGGGCGCGTTCACGATGTGCCAGCACCAGCTCATCTGAAATCATTGCCCGAATATCATCATCAGAAAGCAGCGTCAGCTTGTTGACTTCATGTGAGGTACGGAAGCCATCGAAAAAGTGCAGGAAGGGTACGCGGGCTTCCAGGGTCGCTGCGTGGGCGATCATTGCCATATCATGCGCTTCCTGCACTGAAGCAGATGAAAGCAAGCAGTAGCCTGTGGAGCGTACCGCCATCACATCCTGATGGTCGCCAAAAATGGATAGTCCCTGGGTTGCCAGGGAGCGAGCAGCAACATGGAAGACTGCTGAGGTCAGTTCACCGGCAATCTTGTACATGTTGGGAATCATTAACATGAGACCCTGCGAGGCAGTAAAAGTGGTGGTGAGCGCACCGGTTTGCAAAGCGCCATGCGCTGCGCCGGCTGCACCGGCTTCACTCTGCATCTCAACTACCATTGGTACACTGCCCCAGATATTTTTGATCCCTTCCGATGACCATTGGTCAGCCAGTTCGCCCATGGTAGAGGAGGGGGTGATGGGGTAAATTGCGCAGACTTCGCTGACGCGGTAGGCGACATAGGCCGCCGCTTCATTACCGTCAATCGTGGTCACTTGCCGTTCAGTCATTACGTTTCTCTCGTAAGGCCCGCCTTGTGTGACGGGCAAAGTTTTTTATGTGGATCTGTTCATCTGTTCGCCATTTTCGATCAGGACTTGTGCTGTGATTTATGGCTCAGGAGTCATCTCGATAGCATGGCAAGGGCACTGCTCGAAGCAGACCGCGCAACCGGTGCACAGATCATAATTGTATCGATAGCGCCGCCCAGGTCCGAGTTTGATAATGGCGTCTTCAGGACATGCACCATAACAGCCATCACACTCGTAGCAATTGCCGCAAGACAGGCAACGTTTGGCCTCATAGACCGCTTCTTTTTGTCCCAGGCCACCGACCACCTCTTCGAAGCTGCTTTGACGCTTTTTCATGTCCAGATGCCCCTGCGGACGCTGGGCAGCATCGGTGTAGTACCAGACATGTAGCTTGTCGAAGGTTGCAATTGGGCCTTTAGGTGGCTTGTTGTATGTGTCGCCCCGCAGCCAGGCGTCGATGTTACGAGCTGCTTTTTTGCCATGGCCAACACCAATGGTGACGGTACGGTCAGAAGGCACCATGTCACCGCCTGCAAACAGGCCTGGATAGTGGGTCATCATGTTTTCATCAACTTCTACCACACCATCACTTTTAAACTGCAAATCGGGGATTTTTCCCAAAAAGCTGGTATCGACATCCTGGCCCAGTGCCATAATCAAGGCATCGGCTTCTATGGTTTCTATTTCGCCAGTCGGGCGTGGCCGACCTGTGGCCTCGTCAATCTCCATCACTTCGACGGTGAAAGTGGTTTCCTCAATAGCCTTGATAGTACGCAGCCAGTGAATTTTTACGCCTTCTTCAAGTGCCTCGTCCGCTTCAAAGTCGTGTGCAGGCATATGTTCACGATCACGGCGATAAATAATCATGGGTTCATGCCCAAGCCGTTTGGCAACACGGGCAGCGTCCATTGCGGTGTTACCGCCACCATAAATGGCGACACGGCGACCCAGCTTGGGCACATTGCCGCTTTCCACTTCCTTGAGGAATCCCAGCGCATCCAGCATCTTGCCTGCATCGCGGGACGGGATATCGGTACGCTTGCTGAGGTGTGCGCCAACAGCAACGAACATGGCATCAAAGTTTCCCGCTTTTTTCTCGGTCAGTAGGTCATCAACCCGATGATTCAGGACGATGTTGACGCCCATATTCTCGATGCGCTTAATTTCACCATCGAGCACGTCGCGGGGTAGACGATAGGCAGGGATACCAAAGTGCATCATGCCGCCGGCAACCGGGCCGGCTTCGTGGATTTCAACGGTGTGGCCCAGTCGCGCCAAATGGTAGGCAGCAGATAAACCGCTAGGACCTGCCCCAACAATGAGCACACGTTTGCCGCTCGGTTGTGCGGTAATCTCGTATTGCCAATCTTCTTCCAGTGCCTTGTCACCGAGGAAACGTTCAATGGCATGGATGCTGACGGGTGCATCCAGCTTGTCGCGATTGCACGCTGTTTCACAGGGGTGATAGCACACTCGGCCATGAACGGCAGGCAAGGGATTTTCTTCAGTCAGCTTCTGCCAGGCTTGCTTGAAAGATCCTGCTTGTGCGTGCGTTAACCAGGCTTGAATGTTTTCACCTGCCGGACAGGCATTGTTGCAGGTGGGTATGGAATCTTGGTAGATCGGCCGCTGAATACGCTGTGGTCCAATATTACGCTTTTCATGCGTCATATCCAGCGGGCGCGTCATATTGATGGGCTTATCGGTCATCATGTGTCTCTTCGCAGTGGTTCAGATGCGTTGTGGGTGTTTCTCTAAAACTATTTTGAGTCGTTTTTAGGAAACCTGGCAGTTATAGCCAGCTAGGGGGTATTTTGGATGCTTATATGCTTAAAACCAAAACACTTTGACATCCGGATTACGGGGGTGAACATGCCTGGATTGCGATGATTTACCACCTTGGTCATGGCTAAGCTGGCGTATATGTCAACTAAAGTTAGACTATTTTAGTAGGAAGTGAACAATGGTGGCGCAAGCATGCAAAATATTGTTAATTAGGACATTATTTGTCCTAATCGCTTTTTTGTTTTCCATTCTGGTATGACCAAAAATCTGGTACTTGATTCCAGGATTGGGTGTGGATGTATTCGGGGAGAGTTGATATGAAAGCCGTGACGCTTATCCAGGCTGGTGGTATTGAACAGCTTAATGTAGGTGATGTAACAACACCTGAGCCGGATACAGGATATGTGCGTGTTCGGTTACGCGCTTCAGCACTCAATCATCGTGATGTGTGGATTACACTCGGTCAATATCCAGGGATACGGTTGCCATGTATTTTGGGTTCAGACGGGGCGGGCATTGTTGATAAGCTGGGCGCAGGGGTATCTGCGGAGGCATTGGGTCAGGAGGTCGTGATTTATCCTGCCAGGGATTGGGGTGATGATCCGCGCTTTCCCAGTTCGAGCTTTCGCGTTTTGGGGATGCCTGATGCCGGTACATTTGCCGAGTATATTTGTGTTCCATCAAACCATATTTTTCCCAAGCCGGATTTTTTAGGCTGGGAGCAGGCAGCTGTGATCCCGCTAGCGGGGCTGACAGCATGGCGGGCATTGATGACGCAAGCAGCTGCAAAAAAGGGTGAAACTATTTTGGTTACTGGCATTGGCGGCGGTGTTGCGACATTTGCGCTGAAATGGGCAGTTGCATTGGGTGCACGGGTTTTTGTAACAAGCGGTGATCCTGCCAAGCTGGAAAAGGCACAACAATGGGGTGCAGTCGGTGGTGTGAATTATCGCGATGAGGACTGGGCCAGGCAGCTGGCTGCGTTGAGCGGTGGTGTCGATGTGATCGTTGATGGTACCGGCGGCGAGACGTTCAGGGGCTGTTTCTCGGTACTTAAGCCTGGTGCTCGCTTTGTGATCTATGGCGCAACAGCTGGGAATCCGCCGACTGGCCTGGAAATGGCAAAGTTATTTTTCCGCCAGGCCAGGATAGTGGGTTCGACTATGGGGTCGCCAGGAGAATTTGCGGCTATGTTGCGTTTTGTTACGGAACATCGTATCGAACCTGCTGTTGATCAGATATTTTCGCTCGATGAAGCGGTTTCTGCCCATCAGCGGTTGTTGGCTGCAGAGCAGATGGGCAAGATTGTGCTGCGGCAAGATTAGCCATTCGTGTAGCTTGGCGCCGCGATCGCCGGCGGCGTAGCCACCGACAATACCAGGATGGATAGCAACATCGTGAAATGCCGATAAATGGATAGCAAGACTTTTAGATTTTTTCTTTTAAAACCAGATAGATAGAGTCAATTTTAAATAGATGGGGCCAAGTTGTTTTATTAATCAAAATAAATCAAATTAATTGACGCAATGCAGCATCATTGTTATACTGCATTGCAGCATTTCGTTAGAGATGTTGTTTTTTGATCCTCCTTTGGTGGTTTTTGACCGGAGCAGCCAAGTGTTCCGGTCTTTTTTATGGTGCTGCAACAGTATAACGATTTGGCGTGCTGCAATCGTTGAATTCAGGCTGCCTGGCTATAAATCATCCACATACCTTGTTTCTACCCTGATATCTTGATCAGGGTGCGCGGAAAGCCCTGCCCTTATCTTCGATCCCACAGACAATCATACCTTACAGGCTTGATTTCAATCTGTGAAATTAGGGAGTTGAACAAGTCGATAAAGCCATGTTGACCTGAGATCATACTCCAAGGTTTATAATGCGCTCCATGGAAAAAATCATGCTTAAAATTGGTGCATTATCCCGACTAACTAATGTTTCACAGGATACACTCCGCTTCTATGAGAAGCATGGTCTGATCCAGCCGCATGCACGTAGCCGAGCAGGCTATCGTTTGTACTCCAACGACGATATTCAGCGTATCCGTTTTATTCTGAGTGCCAAAGAGGTGGGCTTTACCCTAAAGGAAATTCATGAATTGCTGGCGTTGGAAGTGGCCAGGGAAGAAGCCTCCTGTCGGGACGTTAAATCGTTTATTGACGAGAAAATTAAAACCGTTAATCAACGTATCCGGGAACTGCAAAGTATTAAAAAATCATTGAGAATATTGAGTGATGCCTGCTGTGGCGGTGATGAGCCTGCTACCTATTGCACTATTCTCGAAGTGCTAAGTAAACATGCTAGATAAACACAGTTAATAGAGGTGATTTTTATGGTTCTACTAAATAACTTTGTTGGTTTATTTGTTGAATCAGCGCCTTGGTTAGCACTAGGCCTACTTATTTCCGGCATAATGAAAATTTTTGTTACCAGTCATTTTTTATCTCATCATCTTGGAAAACCCGGACTGGTTTCAACCATTAAAGCTGCTTTATTAGGGGCGCCCTTGCCACTATGCTCATGTGGTGTTATCCCGGCTGCGATAGGACTTAGACGCAGCGGCGCATCCAAGGCAGCTACCACTTCCTTTTTAATATCTACGCCTGAAACGGGTGTAGATTCTGTCTCAATTTCTTATGCCATGTTGGGCCCTTTTATGGCGATTGTTCGCCCAATTGCAGCGATAGCTAGTGCTATTATTGCTGGAATACTGGTTGGTCATGATGAAGAAAAACAAAAAACATCGTGTAGCCAGGAAAAGCTGCCACCGGATCAGGATTCATGCTGTTCATCAGAATCGACAAAAACGGTGAGCGTCGATTCTTGTTGTAATACAGAAAGTTGTAATACAGGAAAACAACATGTTTTACAGCGTATCAAGGATGGGCTGCAGTTTACTTTCATTGATCTTCTTAAAGATATCAGTTTATGGTTATTAATCGGCTTTATATTTGCGGCACTGATTAGAACCTTTGTACCGATAGAATTTTTGGCGCAATGGGGTGACAGCTTACTGGCTTTTGTTGTTATGGCACTAATCGGTGTTCCCATGTATATCTGTGCAACGGCTTCAACGCCTATCGCTGCTGGATTGTTATTCTCGGGTGTTTCGCCAGGTGCCGTACTGATCTTTTTGCTAGTAGGACCTGCCACTAACATTGCCACCATTGGTTTGGTACAACGTGAGTTAGGTCATCGGGCATTAGCAGCATATTTAGGTAGTGTAGTGTCGGTAGCGTTTATATTCGGCTTTTTTACCAACCACGCTGCTAGCATCTGGGAAATGGATTTTTTGGCACAAACGGAACATGTGCATAATCTGGTGAACCCGCTACTGGCTTACAGTAGCAGTATATTATTGGCAGTATTGATGTGTTATGCGCTGTACAAACGATTTTTTCCAGACACGCCAAGTATCCTGTTGAAGGCCTATAGCTACAAATGATGGTATTCATCAATTATTGCAGTTAGAAAAACTGGCAAGCGTTGGGACTGCCTGGTTTTGAGCACCTGAGACGACAGCTTTTGGATGCGAAATTGTCACTATAGCGGAATCAATCAAATTTGATTAACTGGCTCCGCTATATTTATCTGTTTTAACGCGCAAACACTATATATAACTTGTTCCAATTTATAGTGTTTGCGCTATAGATTAAGGTGTTCTAGAAATATTGCTTTTCATTGGTTATTGCTTTTCATTGGTAGCAGAAATCGGTGGTACAGCCCGGCCGTCGAACAGATTGCGATACCCAAAAGCCTGTAATAGCGTACTCCTGCCTATAGAGAATACGAACGGAATGAATCTGTAATGGCTGAACGCCAGGTTGTTCTTGATACCGAAACCACCGGACTGGATCCCAATCAGGGGCATCGGATCATCGAGATTGGCTGTATTGAGCTTGTCAATCGACGACAGACCGATCAGCGTTTTCATGTTTATCTGCAACCGGATCGTCATATTGATGATGAGGCCGTGCAAGTGCATGGTATCACCAATGATTTTCTCGCCAATCAGCCGCGCTTTGCCGAGATTGCTGAACAGTTTCTGGACTTTGTTCAGGGTGCGGAGCTGGTGATTCACAATGCTGGTTTCGATCTGGGTTTTCTTGACAACGAGTTGCAGCGGTGTGGCCGCGGCCAAGTCCCGTTAGTACAATTTTGCAAGGTTGAGGATACCTTGTTGTTGGCACGTCGTCGCCATCCGGGGCAGCGCAATACTCTGGATGCACTGTGCAAGCGATACAATATTGATAACTCGCAGCGCAGTTTGCATGGTGCATTGCTGGATGCCGAGATCTTGGCCGACGTTTATCTGGCGATGACCCGCCAGCAGGATTCATTATTTGCTGAGGAAAGTAGTGAAACGCCGGAGCAGAGCATCCATCGTCGCGTCTTGCCCGCAGATCGGCCGCCGCTGGCAATACTTCGCGCTAATCCTGATGAATTGGCCGAACACCACCGCTATCTTGATATGCTCGATAAGAGTAGTGGCGGGCAATGTGTGTGGAAGCAGTGAGTATTGGCTGAAATCAGGTTGCAGGCTGTATCAGCGTTTCAAGGCATCCAGCGTTTGAGCCAGCAGGGTGGCTACGCAAGGTCTGCACCCATGAAGTGATAACATGGATGCATCAATGCCTTTTTATTGTAACCGTGAAATTATCTCAGTCTGCGGCGCTGTCTGGTTGTCGCTACAGGATCAGCGAGTGCTAACGCCCGTCCGGCAATACCACGTCGCACCAGGCGGTCAATGGTTCCAGCAGGCAGCCACACCATTGAGCCAGCAGGCAAGGGGACGCGACCGCGTTTAGCCGCTCGTCTCCAGGCACGATTAATACGATTCAAACTGCTCAGACTGACCTGGTAGTAAGCCGCGACTGTATCGGCTGTTGCAGTTTGCCGCAGACGGATGCGATCCTGGTTCAGTGGTGCCTTGAAGCGAATGCCTTCCGGAAAATACCGTTGGTGGTTACGTGCAACTTCGCGGGCAGCAAGGAATTCTGTGTAAAAATTCCGCGAGGCAAAACCAAAATTACGGCCGGAATAATAATGCACGATTCTGGCAATATCGCCACCCATTGCCGTTTTGGCGCGTTGCATACCACCGACACCATGATTGTAGGAGGTAATCGCTAATGGCCAGCTGCCTAATTTGCTGTAAGCATTGCCTAGATAACGTGCTGCACTCTCTGCTGCGATAATCGGGTCAAGTCGCTCATCAATGGCACGGTTAACCGTCATGTATTGCCGGGCGGTAGAACGCATAAATTGCCACATGCCGGCAGCTCCTACCGAGGATGCAGCATGATTTTGGAAAGAGGACTCGACATGCGGCAGATAAGCCAGGTCATCCGGCAGGCCTGCTTTGCGGAATATTTGACGAAACGCGGCATTATAACGACCACTGATTTCCAGCCCTCGTTTGAAGCGCTCACGCAAGCCGCGTTGCCTGTACAGACGTTTGCTAGCACCGGCGATGGCGCGCACACCACCGCTACTGGCTCGAATACGGGAGGCCAATACCTGTTCAACTCGTGATAGCGGGGCACCAACAGCTACCTTGTATTCCATTTGTGCCAGCAGGTTTTTAAGGCGCTTACGGCGCGCTTTGAGTAATTGTTTCTGCTCCGGGGTGTAGCCTGAGATAATAGGGCCAGGTAAGGTAATGACTTCATAAATAACATCCATATGACGATTATCGTAAAATACTACCTTGTTCCGGCCCCAAACTGCGTACACATTACGCCAGAATGCAACCTGAGGCTGTAGTGAGTACGGTGCGGGAAAGAAAACATCATCGTTCGATCTGGGTTTGGGGTGCGGTGAGTGAGTCGGCTTTGGCTGAGTGGCGCAGGCAGCAAGCAAAAGCGTTGCTAGAATAGCCAGAAATCCAAGTTGTAATTGTCGCATTGGCACACGCTCTCTTAAGTAATTCATGGATAGCAGGGTGGCAGATAGGCCGCTGACTGTCATTACAGTCACAGCTTGTCAACGTGCCAGGATGCCTGAGAATTTTAAATTCCAGCGGCCTTGGGCATTCGCTGTACCTAACCATTTTGTCAGCTGTTGTAGCTTTCGGTTATCAGGATCGCGGATCGCCGCTTCGCCATTAAAATGATAACGACCATCGGGCATGAACTGCAATGTTGCTTTTAATATTAAGGGGGCATTGTTATCCGTAATTAAGCCCTGAATACCTTCAGGTTCCAGTGAACGTAGCTGAATGGTGAAGTCCCCAAGTGTCAGGGGCTGACGCGATCTGGTACGCAGATTCAGCACCTGGATTTCACCATGAGCTGCCTGGGGTCGTTTTGCTGAATCCAGGTATAAGTTTTGTAAGTCAGGTCGCAAGATCCCTGTTACAGGCAGGCGCTGACCAACGAGCTTTGCCAGTTTGGTCAAGGGTAGTTGACCTGTGACATCCTTAAAACGTAGACGACCACTGGGTGCAATGGCAACCTTGCTTGTAAGCGGGAATTTGGCATCTTGCACCTTCAGATCCAGTTCCAGCCAGCCCGATAAAAGTGCCAGTGACTGCCAGCGCCAGGATAGCCGGTCAATGTGAACACCATGCCAATCGATGCCCCACCCGACACCGTTAATAGCCGTTCCAGTAGCCTTATGTACCTTGAATTTCGGAAGATACGCGCTCAGTCCATCTGTGACCAGTTGTGCTGGAGCCAATAGCAGCAGGAACAATAAAAAGGCTACCAACGCCAATAGGCCGTAGCGCAGGATGGATCTCATGAACGGTTACCTCGCAGGATAATGCGGGCATTGACGTGACCGGAGCGGCCGGCACGATTGATACTGAGATTGATAATCGTGATGTGATGATCACGTTCCAGTAGCTCTAGCCAGGTAATAAAGGGCTTGAACTCAACGGCATCAAGCTGAATACTGAGTTGGCCGCCACTTTGTGGTATGACGCGCGTTAGCGCCGACCCCAGACCGGCTGCCCGTGCGGTTTGATCGACCTGGGTGAGTAGCGAACCTTTCGCAGTCACCATGCTGGATTGACCCGAAGCGTTCAAGCGCTTGATTTCCCTTGCGGCTTCTCGCATCCAGCTCAGCTCGGCGCGTTGTTCTGCCACGTTTCGCCGCAGGCGGTGATTAGCATTACGAAACGGCTCCCAAACCAGGGTATACAGTAATAATGCCAGCGTCAGCAAGATCCCCGCGCTGATTAGAACACGCTCGCGGGTGTTGAGTTGCAGCCACCAGGCTTTCACAAGGCTGTCCGCCGTAACGTGATTTTGCTTTCCAGACGGCCATCTCTTTGCAGGGTTCGTATCTCGGCCTGTAGTTTGGATTGCTGATTGAGCGCATGCTGGAGTTGATCCAGAACGGCGGGACTGCCGCCTTGCAGATCAAAAATCAGTTGGCCGTCGCGGTAGCTGAAACCGCGCAGGGTAATAGTGGAAAACTGGCGTAATGTGAGTCCGCCAAGATAGAGTAATTCAAATAGTGCGCCGTCGGTGGTGTCGCTCGATTGCAATTCACGCAGGCGTGTTGCCATCTGAACCTTGGGATTCACAATTCGGGTTGCATCAGGAACCGCTTGTCTAAATAGTTGTTCCATCGTGTTTTTGATGGCGACCTGTTCCTGTCGCAATTGCCATTGCTCGTAAAGTTGTACGGTACCTTGCGCGAATAACCACAAGCCTGCCAGTGCAGCAGCCGTGCGCCAGGGTCGTAGCCAGCGTTGCCATGGCGTCTGTCGGGCATAAAGGCCTTGCAGCAGGTTAAGTGTTTTGGCTGGCTGGTAGTTGGCAGCAAATAAGGCCAGGCTTTCGGCATTGTGATGTTCAATGCTAATGTCCGGCTGGCTTTCAGCTAACAGGGGCACAGTGCCAGATCGGTTCCAGATATGAAGGTGTTGTGGGCTATCTTGACCGGCCTTGGCCAGATCCAGCATCATTGTGAACGTATCATGTTCCGTCACAAAGCCTTCCCAGCGCCCGGTACGGACTATGGCACGCTCGCCTTCTTGCAAGATACTCCAGCCATTTTCGGTCCAGGGTATTAACAAAATATCGGGAATCACAACAGAAGGTGTTATTCCAGCACGTTCGCAGGTATGTAGCCAGTTACGCAGGGTTGTATGGGCGACCACGGCGACAGGCAGGTGATCGTGTTCAGGTACGCTGCCCAGGGCAAAGTGCAGGTTTTCAACATCTTCGACCAGTTGATCTTCGAGCATATAGGGAATGGCGCGTGGCCAGATAGCCCGTTTCCGGCCGGGTAGCGGAGTATAGTGCAGATTGATCGATTCACCAGGGACAATCAGCACCGACCGGGTATCGTGCATCTGCGTACTGAGTTCAGCAAGTGATCCGTGTTGAACAGCCTCATCGGGCCGTAGCCATTCGGCATGTTCAGTGGACAAGAAGCGGAAAAATAGACGTGAGGCTGGCAAGGTTGTGTCAGTCCTGGTTACCAAAACTGCGCCGTAGGATACGGACACCATTATTATCTCGAAACAAAACACTATACAGTATTGCTCGCCCGTTACCCACTTGCGCTTCGGTGCGTAGCAGGAAATATTGGCTATTTGTGCCCAGCAGCGCCTTGACAGGGGCCTCTACAGTGATTTGTGCTGCATTGAGCAGCTCATCAACGTTCTTATAACCCTCTTCAGGACGGTTTGCGAGTATTTGCTCAATCTTGAGGGTCGTCAGCCCGTCATCCAGCGCTGCCAGCACTGGGGCCGGTGCAGTATTGATATTTAATGCGGTTCCCGAAGGCAGGGCGCAGACTAATGGTGCCAAGGTATTGTAGGTATTCTGATCCACCCCCTTGACCAGCCTGAGTTCGGAAATACTGAGGAATGGACGATTGGCGGCCAGATAAGCGGGGTCCTGTAAGCTGTAGTCGCTGTCTTCTGCACCGTCAGGAAAACGTGTATCGGCATCTGGATCAATCCAGTCGGCAATGGCCTGTGCCAGCTCGGGTTTTAGCTCAAGTTTGTTCAGCAGTCGTTGCAAAAACAGAAGTTGCGCCTGGTTGAGATGGGCCTTTTTATCTGTCGGTGAGTCGGTGTTGTTGGGCGCCGTATTTTGCTCGGTTGCGGGTTGAGCGGATTCATTTACTGCGTTTTTTTGCTGTTTGTCCGGATTTTGGCGCGGGTCGGGCTGATCTGGTTTGTTGCCGGCAGCCGGCTGCCAGAGATTATTGAGATTAAAGCAACCCTGTAAGTCACGAATCCGCAAGTTGATTGTGCCTTCCTCAAGTGGTAATGACCATGCTGGACTGGCCCATTCTTCGTTGGGATGATCGGTGTTGTTTTGTTGACGGTCACGGAGCAGCATCAGCGACGCCCATTGTTCAGCACCCAGGGTAAATAGTCGTGCTTGCTGCTGATGCTGGAGAACGGTACTGCGACGAATGGCGATGTGCTGTAACGTGGCCAGATGGGTCGCCGTAATGCTGGCGAGGAATACGATCAACAGTACAGTAATCAACGCGACACCGGTTTGATCGTGGCGCTGTTGTTCAGTGGGGTAAAAGCAACAAGCGGGTAATTTCACCCCAGTCCTCCAGAATCAGGGTAAGTTCCACGGCACGTGGCAAGCGATCGGGTGCTATCTGTGCCGTATCGGATGCAGCCGGCGGCGGCCAGTCGCTTCGCCAGGCATTGCCGGTTTGGGCAAGAAAACGCACACGAAATTCCAGTACCTGATCCAGCAGTAGGGTTTGCGAAGGCTCGATAAGGCTGCCCCGATCCAGTACCGGCCAATGCAAGCGCCATAGCTGTTTTCCTGTTAGCTGATAGGCTACCCGTTGCAGGTTGGAACGGTGTTGGCCCAGTGGATTATCCCAGCCTGTGCGCGTGAGTGTCAGTGTTACGTTGTTTAGCCCGCCGCCTTGTAATGCAGGTTGCCGCTCGCCATATTCGTCACGAATACTACGTGCCAGACTTTGCTGAATATCCTGTTCAAGCCGAAACACGGCAAGTTGCAGTATTGCCAGTTGCCGGTTTTCTGTCTCGATAGCAGCGTGAGTGAACAGGACATGACGTAAACCGCTGTAGGCTGCAATCGCCATGATGGCAAAGACAGCCAACGCGACTAATAATTCCAGCAAAGTAAAGCCATATGGTGCTGTTCTCATTTTGGCGGGGGTGGAACAGCGGTGTTGGCTTTGCTGGCTTGATTTGTAAGTGACCGGCGCCTGAAAGCGATTAATGTGCTTGAGACAGCGGCATTTTCCAGAGCGTATACATTTACTTTCAGTTGCGATAAGTCTTCATCGTCAGTTTCGCTGAATCGGGCTTCCCAGCGCCAGGTGCGATTGGCCAGTTCAACGTCACCTTTACGGGTCGCTTTTTCAGGCCACGGTGCAGGATCAAGCAAAAAGCTGTTGACAGTGTTCGAAGCAACCCAGCGGGCGAATGTTTGTTCACGCAGGGAATAGGTATTGGCGATGCTTTGGGTGGTGGCATGGATAATAGCGCCCATGGCAATTGCCAAGACTGCCAGTGCGACCAGTACTTCCAGCAATGTGAAACCGGCGATACGTTTCACGGTTTTACCTCACCGCTTTCCATATGACCCAGTATGTCGCTGGCTACTCGATACCGGGCTGCATCAGGATCGACGCTATCACGCGGCTCGAAAATAGCGACAAACTCAGTGGTTTCACCGCTATTTTGCAAAAATACCTGTGGTTGATCAGCAATCCTGAGATCAGCAGGACGATTTTCGACCCATAAGCGTAAGCTGATATCTTTAGGAAGTTTATGCTGTGTCAATGCACGGGCCGTTTCGGGTGATTGCCATTGCCCGTGCTGGTTGAGTGTCAAGAAAGCGTATGCATTGTCGCTAAAGCGAATAGCGTGTAACTCACCCCCGATGATAGCTTCTTGCCGGTGCAATGCCACCAGGGCGGCTAGCCGCCGGGCTTCTTCAGCAAGTCGCTCCCGCGAGCCCATACCTGCCGAGAGCATGGCAAAACTGGCAAGAATGCCGACTAACACCATGACGACCATGATTTCCAGCAAGGTAAAACCACGCATCGGTACAGTCATCATTGCAAGCTCGCTGTGCTTTGGCGTTTTGAATGCTAGTCGTCGAGGTTCCAGTTACCGATATCGGCATCTATGCCTTCACCCCCGGGTTGGCTGTCGGCACCTAATGAATAAATATCAAGCTCGCCATGCTGGCCTGGACTGAGGTATTGATAGGGTTTGCCCCAGGGATCCTTCGGTAATTTATCCAGATAGCCGCCACTTTGCCAGTTGCTGGCATCAGCAGGCCTTTGCACCAATGCTTCCAGACCCTGCTCGGTGCTGGGATAGCGGTAATTATGCAGCCGGTACAGATCAAGCTGGTTTTTGATCACACGGATATCTTGCCTGGCTTTAACAATTCGCGCCTTGTCAGGGTTATCCATAATCCGTGGCACGACCACGGCAGCCAGTATGCTGAGAATAACCACCACTACCATCACTTCAATCAGGGTAAAGCCGCGCTGTAAGCGAATTACGAGCATCGAAAAATCTCCGAGTCGTTCAAGTTCAATACTGTTTGTTCAACACCGGGTTTGGGCGAGCCCTGGCTCTTAGGTATGGCTGAGCCGATATAACGCAATTTCCCCCAGCACATTCGGCCAGATACATGCACCTGGTGCAGATTGATGCGCATGGTTTAATACCATGCGCTGTAAAATAGTGATATGCTTGCGATGGCACAATACCTCAAAGTCGTTGATGGTAAATAAATGTACGTTGGGTGTGTTATACCATTCATGCGGCAGGGCTTTGACCACTGGCATCATGCCCTGTAGCGCCATTTGCATGCGGCAGCGCCAGAAACCAAAGTTGGGGAACGTGACAATACCTTGCCGGCCAACACGCAGCATTTCATCCAGTAGCTTTTCAGTATGTTTGACCACCTGTAGGGTTTGGGTCATTAACACATAGTCGAAGCTGTGCTCACCAAAATCATCCAGACCGGCTTCCAGATCGGCATGGATAACATTCACACCGGCCTGAATGCATTTAATGATGTTGGTGGTATCGATTTCCAGGCCATAGCCACTGACGTGCCGGTGTTCATGCAAATACGCGAGCAACGCACCATCACCACAGCCGAGATCCAGCACGCGGGAGTTGGGGGGAATCCATTCACTGATCAGTTCCAGTTCAGGTCGCATCAGTATTAGCCTCACGAGCAACGCGAGTCAGGTAGCCGCGCAAAGCTGCGTAATAGGATGGAATGGGCATCAAAAAAGCATCGTGGCCGGATTCTGATGTGATTTCCGCATAGCTGGTCTCGCGCTCGGCACGCACCAGGGCCTTTACAATTTCCCGCGAGCGCATCGGTGAAAATCGCCAGTCACTGGTGAAGGCAATCACCAGAAATTTTGCTTGTGTCCTTTGAAACGCGGCTGATAAGTCATGCCCGAACTCTGCGGCTGGATCGAAATAATCCAGTGTCTTGGTCATGAGCAGGTAGGTGTTGGCATCAAAGCGATCGGCAAAGGCTTGCCCCTGATGGCGCAAATAGCTCTCGACCTGAAATTCGGAATCAAAATTAAAGTTAAAATTGGGTTTGCCTTCACGCAGCTCGCGCCCGAATTTGGTACGCATACCTTCGTCGGACAGATAGGTAATATGGCCAAGCATGCGAGCCAGCATGAGTCCACGGCGTGGCACGACCCCAAATTCGTAGTAGTGGCCGTGATGGAAATCAGGGTCGAAAATGATGGCCTGTCGGGCGACCTCGTTAAAGGCAATATTTTGTGCAGATAACCGGGGGGCAGCAGCAATGACCAGGGAATGCCGTAACCGTTCGGGGAAGGTAATGGCCCATTGCATGGCCTGCATACCACCGAGGCTGCCACCGATGATGGCAGCCCATTGTTGAATGCCCAGCCGATCGGCGAGTCGCGCTTGGCTCTTTACCCAATCCTTGACCGTGACTATGGGAAAATCCGGGCCATACGGTTTGCGATTATTGGGATTAATCGATGTGGGGCCGGTGGAGCCTTTGCAACCCCCCAGGTTATTGCAGCACACCACAAAAAAGGTCTGGGTATCAATCGGTTTTCCAGGGCCGATACAACTGTCCCACCAGCCAGCCTTGTCGGCTTGATCGTAAAAGCCGGCAGCATGATGATCACCGGATAGCGCATGGCAGATCAGTACCGCATTGCTGCGATGGGCATTGAGTGTGCCGTAACTTTCATAAACGATGTCATACTCGGCCAGCGTCCGGCCACAGTCCAGCGCCAGTGGCTCGGCAAAATGTGCGGTCTGTGGTGTCACGTGACCAACCGAATCTGAGGGCATGTTTTGCAGCATGGGTTCCTGGCCATTGCGGTGAGATAGCGTTAAATCACTTTGGTTTTATTGAGACTATTGGGCACTATGGACTATTGGGCACTATGACTCCTTTAGTACACAACGTGTCCCGAAAATTGCATTGGTTTATCGGGGTATTTTGCCTTGCGCTGGATGGGCGCTGATGCAAACAGGGCGACAAGTCTAATCGGCGAGGGAGTTTGGAGCAACTGATGATGGTTTGCATCGTATGGCGATCATGCCAGTATATGGAAAAACAATGGATGCCATCATGGAATCTGCCGTGGATTTTGACTTTAAGGATATTTTGAGACAATGTTGTGATGATGGACGCCTTGACACGAATCAAGCAACACTTCAACGCAAGCATTAAGGCCAAGCAATGTACATTGCAGGCAGTGGATACACGTATTGTTGATGCTGCCAGGGGTATGGCCGAGCGGTTGCAGCGAGGTGGGAAAATCCTGGTTTGCGGTAATGGCGGGTCGGCAGCGGATGCCCAGCATTTCGCCGCTGAGCTGGTCAATCGCTTTGAGATCGAACGTTCCGGGTTGGCTGCAATTGCGTTGACCACTGATAGTTCAGCGTTGACTGCCATTGCAAATGATTATGCGTTTGAGCAGATTTTTGCCCGACAAATTCAGGCATTAGGTCATCATGATGATGTGTTACTGGCAATTTCAACCAGTGGCAATTCACCTAATGTAGTGGCCGCGATTGATGCTGCACAGCCCTTGGGCATGATGACGGTCGCCCTGACCGGACGTGATGGCGGGTTGATGGCCGGGCAGTTGCTTGACGGTGATATCGAAATTCGGGTGGATTCGGTCGCGACAGCGAGGATTCAGGAAACCCATATTCTAATTATTCACTGTCTTTGCGATCTTATTGATTGGATGTTATTTGGAACGAGGCATACCTGATATGGAAAAGCGCGTTGTAAAAGCCTGCATGGTGGTATTGGCGGCACTGCTGCTTAGTGGCTGTATGGGTTTGTTTCTGGGTGGTACAGCCGTAGGTGTTGGTGTGGTGCATGATCGGCGCAGCACCGGCAAGATCGTCGATGATCAAACCATTGAGCTGAAGCTCTACAACAGGCTCAATGAAAAATTACCTCCGGGCAACAGAATTAGCATTACCAGTTATAACGGCTCAGTGTTATTAACCGGTGAAGCCGTTTCAGCGCGTGTACGGCGACAGGCCGAGCAGGTGGTGCGTGATTTCAGGGAGCCGGAAGTACAAAGAGTTCATAACGAATTGGTCATCGGAGCACCCAGATCGTTGTCGGACCAAAGTAAGGATGCCCTGATTACTACCAAGGTCAAGGCAGCACTGTTCCGTATCAACAATCTGCCGGATTTTGATCCGAGCCGCGTTAAGGTAGTCACTGCCCGCGGTGTGGTCTATCTAATGGGATTGGTACGGCCGGCTGAATCCGTGGCAACGGCACAGGTCGCCAGTCTGGTCGGTGGTGTACGTCGGGTTGTACTGCTTTTTGAGCAAATTTAAGGCGTAGGCAAGCTGCTATTTGACAATTTTTAATGTCGGTTTGCGATGGGGTTTTGTAGGCACGTCGTCCGGTTTTTGAGATTTGGATGGCGGCGGTTCATGATCATCAAACTCGCTACCGAAAGCCATACCCTGGCCATTTTCACGTGCATAAATGGTGAGCACGGCGGCCACTGGAACATGCACGTTGCGGGCAATACCGCCGAAGCGGGCACTGAACTCGATCCAGTCGTTTCCCAAATTCAGGCCGGATACTGCAGCAGGCGCAATATTCAAAACAATTTGACCGTCATGTATGTGCTGCCTGGGAACATCAACATCTGGATATTTGGCATTGACCAGAATGAAGGGTGTCATTGCATTATCGGCAATCCAGTCGTAAATGGCACGAATGAGGTAAGGGCGAGTTGAGGTCATGGTGTGCACTGTCGAAACCGTTCCGGGTGTTGAGAGCGATATCACTTCCTGATCCTATTGTATTAGGAAGCGGTGTCAACGCATTGAGGCCCCCCTTCGGGGGCGAGGGATTATAATCCCTCGCCCTCAGGTGCAGGGAAGTGTTATAGCGCAAACACTATAAACTGGAACAATTTATAGTGATCACTTGCGTGTTAAAATAAATACGTATAGCGGAACCAATTAATCAAATTTAATTGGTTCCGCTATGCTTGGCAAAAATACTTCACCCTTGCTGGTCGGGAGTAAGGATGAAGTGTTGAGTGCGTGTCGGCTAACAAGCCAATAACACACTGATTTTGGTGCTAGTGTACGTCCCTCCAATACTCTTTCTTGAGTAGATAGAACACCGCACTAGCCAGCAACAGGAACAGAATGACCCAGATGCCAAGTCGCTGACGCTCCCGTTTAATGGGTTCACCGGCATACGCCAGGAAGTTGGTCAGGTCTGCCATTTTTTTCTCAAACGCTGTCGGACTCAGGCTACCCTTTTTTACCAGCTCAAAGCCTTTTATAACCTGGGTTTCATGGCCTTCCGCATCTTTGTGAATCTCGTAGATGGGTTTTTGCATACCCTGGAGTGACCATAAAATATGCGGCATACCGGCATTGGGGAATACAGCGTTGTTGACCCCAAAGGGGCGGCTGGGATCCTCGTAAAAAGTCAGCAGATAGGTGTATATATAATCTATACCGCGCGAGCGGGCAATCAAGGTCAGATCAGGCGGGGTAACACCAAACCATTTTTTTGCCTCCGGCTTGGGCATGGCATTTTTCATGGTTTCACCAACCTTGGCGCCTGTGAAGATCAAATTTTCTTTGACCTGCTTATCGGTGAGGCCAATATCACGCGCCATACGGTTATAACGTTGATACTCCAGTGAGTGGCAACCCATACAGTAATTGACAAACAATGCGGCACCGCTTTGCAGTGAGGTATTGTTGTGAGGATCAATCGGTGCATGTTTCAACGGGAAACCGCCCTGGGCAGCGATACCGGACGCAGGTAGTGCCAGAAAGGCAAGTGTAGTAATTATTTTTTTCATTAGTCAGTCACCCTTTCCGGTACGGGCCTGGTCTTTTCAATCCATGGCAGGAACCAGAGCGCAACGAAGAATCCGAAGTAAATCACGGTACAGATTCGGGCAACATCGGTACGCATTGGTGTTGAAGGTAATGCGCCTAAATATCCCAGAATCAGAAATGATATGATAAACAGCGCCAGTGCCAGCTTGAAGGCGAGGCCACGATAGCGAATCGATTTGACCGGACTGCGATCCAGCCATGGCAAGAAGAACAGGATGACAATAGCACCTCCCATACCGAGCACACCCCCTAACTTGTCAGGGATTGCGCGTAAAATGGCGTAAAACGGGGTGAAATACCACACAGGTGCGATGTGCGGAGGTGTCTTGAGCGGGTCAGCCGGATCAAAGTTAGGATGCTCCAGGAAGTAGCCGCCCATTTCCGGTGAAAAGAAAATAACTGCGGTAAAGAAGATTAAAAAAACCATCATTCCGAAAAGATCCTTGACCGTGTAGTAGGGGTGGAACGGAATACCATCCAGCGGTACACCATCTGGACCTTTCACTTTTTTGATTTCAACGCCATCAGGGTTGTTGGAACCGACTTCATGCAGGGCAATGATATGTGCGACGACCAGACCCAGCAGCGCCAGGGGTACGGCGATGACATGCAGCGAGAAGAAACGGTTTAAGGTAGCGTCAGAGACTACGAAATCACCACGAATCCACAGTGATAAATCAGGGCCAACAACGGGAATCGCACTAAATAGTGAAATGATCACCTGTGCGCCCCAATAGGACATTTGACCCCAAGGCAACAGGTAGCCCATAAAAGCCTCTGCCATCAAACACAAGAAAATCAGTACGCCAAAGATCCAGATCAATTCGCGCGGTTTTTTGTAGGAACCGTAGAGTAGGGCACGGAACATATGCAGATAAACGACGACAAAAAATGCTGATGCACCGGTCGAGTGCATATAGCGTAGTAGCCAGCCCCAGTTTACATCTCGCATGATGTATTCAACCGAGGCAAACGCTTCTGCGCCACTGGGCTTGTAATTCATGGTTAACCAGATGCCCGTTAAAATCTGGTTAGTCAGCACTAAAATGGCCAATGAGCCAAAGTAATACCAAAAATTAAAATTTTTGGGTGCGTAATACCGGGTTAGATGCTCACGCATCATTTTGGTTAATGGGAAACGATCATCGATCCAGCCCATCAAACCTGTTGTACCTTGTGTGTTTGCCATTATGCGCTCTCCGGACTCACACCAATCATTACCAGCGAGTCAGTAACAAACTGATAGTCAGGAACTTCCAGATTTAGAGGCGCAGGAACGCCTTTGTACACACGTCCAGCGAGGTCGAAGCGGGAACCGTGGCAGGGACAGAAGAAGCCGCCTTTCCAGTCAGGCCCCAGGTCGTCGGGGGCAATATCAGGTCGGAACGTGGGAGAGCACCCCAGATGGGTACAAATACCAATCAGCACCGATAGTTCCGGTTTAATGGCGCGATAAGCGTTTTGCGCATAGGCGGGTTGCTGGCTCGCTTCTTTGGACAGTGGGTCGAGCAGCTGGCTATCAAGGCCGGGCAATGCTTCCAGCATCTCAGGGGTGCGTTTCAGCAGCCAGACGGGTTTGCCGCGCCACTCGACCGTCATTCTGGCGCCTTCTTCCAGCTTGCTAATATCCGCTTCTACCGGGGCGCCAGCAGCCTGAGCACGTTCGCTGGGCGACCATGATTTTAAAAACGGAACGGCAACAAACGCTGCACCCACGCCGCCAACTACAGTTGCAGCAGCAGTCAATAGGCGACGCCTGCCGAGATCGACGGTATCTACCGTACTCATAAAGCAGCCTCCTAAATTATCAGTTTATCGTTAATAGGGGATGGTGGGCTGACAACCCGAATGGCGTCACGCTTTAGTATTCACCGACCACCATGCTTGCCGACACTGGCGGTTTCGGGGATCGCCAGACGGCGCACGGAAGCCGTTCCATGGCCTCCACAGTGTAGTAAAACTATACCTCAGTGAGGGTATTTGGGTCTATGTACTTGTCTTGCTTTAGCGTTAGGCTATGCGCTCGAGATTTTTCTGCTGATAACAAAAGCTGTTAAATATGAATTCAAGCGAACATCGTTTTTCCAGTAGCGAGCGCCGTGGTTTATACCGTGCGATTAAAGAGCGGCGGGATGTGCGCTCACAATTCCTGCCTGACCCGATTCCACCTGAGGTATTAACCTGTTTGTTGCAAGCGGCACACCATGCGCCATCTGTTGGTTTTATGCAGCCTTGGGATTTTATTGTCATTGACGATTTGAGCATTCGCCATTCAGTCAAGATGATGTTTGAGCGAGAGAATGCCCGCGCCGCCGAAAATTACCGTGGTGAACGTGCAGCACTTTATCGTCGCCTCAAGCTGGAAGGTATTGTGGATGCACCCCTTAATCTGTGCATTACTTGTCACCGTGAGCGAGGTGGCCCCCATGTATTGGGGCGGCATACGGTTGTGGAAACTGATTTGTTCAGTGTTTGCCTGGCGATCCAGAATCTCTGGCTGGCGGCTCGTGCTGAAGGTGTGGGTGTCGGTTGGGTCAGTATTGTAGATCAACAGGAACTGGGCAACATGCTGGGATTACCGGTAGATGTGTATCCGGTCGCTTATTTGTGTGTCGGTTACGTGAGCGAGTTTTTGCCCCAGCCGGAATTGGAGCTTAAAGGTTGGCGTTCCCGATTGCCGTTGCAGGAATTAGTGCACGGTAATGGCTGGGGGCAGCCATTGACCGATACGATGCTGGCCGAGATTATCAGCAAGGCCACTGTCTTGAAAGATTGAGTACTGTGATGGTGCTGGCAGGGTAATCCAGCCCTTCAATCAGGAATCACGCCAGTCAAAATACCCGGGCCGGTTTGTAGTGGCACGACGTTGACACCGCCAAGCCAGGCACAATAGTCCAGATCCTGTTCGCAGCCCATTGCTTGCAGGTCGCGACCATGATGGGCATAACGCAGTAAATCTGGCAGGCGATCTTGCCACTGCTGAAAGAGTGCGGTGGCGGCGATAGCCTCGTCGTCGCCCGCACAATCACTGTCGATCTCGGCATTGAGGGCATGACAAATTGCGCCGGCACAGAGGGTATCTTCCAGCGAAAAGCTACCATGCCAGCCTGCTGCAATGATCCACACTGTACGCGGCTGTTTATCGAGAAGAAAACGGGTGACTGCATCACGGTTAGTGAGAGAGGCGGTCAACAGAATCGGTACCTGTCGTACGCGCTCCAGGGCGCGAGTGCCATTGGTGGTACTCATAAACAAACGTTTTCCGGCGACGCGTTCAGCCGTGCATTCTGCCGGTGAATTGCCAAGGTCAAAGCCATCAAGCTTTTTACCACCGCGCTCTCCTACAAGCAGCCGTTTGTCTTCAGGCCAGAGTTTGCTGAGCCGAAAGAGCGCATTGATATCGTCAAAAACCTGTATGGCTTCTGCACCCGATTCCAGCGCTGTAGCCATTGTTGTGGTTGCACGCAGCACATCGATGACAATGGCGCATGAGGGCATTTCAAGTTGCGTTCCGCTGTGGTAGGATTTTTTTTTAAAATCAGGGACTTGATCAGGTGTATGGTAAACGAAAACTTGCATGGTGGTGGTCCTGTGGGTACTGGCACCCATTACTCATTATGTTGGTTCAATAGGGCTTTAGCATGCGGTTACCCCGATTGCTCCTTAAACAGGGGGAGAGTGCTACGGCATCGTGCCCAGCATGGAGGATGGAGATTGGTGGGGGCAGGCAACAATGATTTTTTCTTATGGAGTAAAAAATTTGACGACACTATAACTTTAAGGATATATGAAAATTTCACGCAGCGTTTTTTTCTCAGGAATCCGGATATCCGCTCCTTCAAGACTCGCGTCGTTATGGATCATTAAGGTAAGCCTTTCGATTCCTGTTGAGGCTGAAGATACTCGGTGGTGGCCGGATAGCAAATAGATTTACACGCCTGGCCGGTCAATACGGCGTGTTCTCACCCGTGCTGTACCGGCTCCAGATATTCAATCATAAGTTGTAGACGCTGCTGGTTGCGCCAATCGTTGATATCCAATCGATAGGCAATTCGCAGTCGCTGGGCGCCAGGAGTAAAGTCAGCCGCTTGTCGAAAGGCGACCGCTTCCAGCACATGTTGAGTGCCGGGGAGTTGCAACCATAATTTTAGATGGTTTTCTTTCATGATTTTATGAGACTGTACCTCAAAAACCCCATCAAAGAGCGGCTCTGGAAAACCCTGGCCCCATGGCCCGCCTTCACGCAGGGCTTTGGCTGTATCCAGTGAAAAATCATCTGCTGTCAGCTCACCATCGCTCAATAGCTGGCCATGCAGGTCATCAGCTGTTAGCCATCGGCGTACCTCAGTATCAAAAGCTTGACTAAAGCGCTCGAAACACGCTTTATCCAGTGATAATCCCACCGCCATCGCATGGCCGCCAAAATGACGGATGAGCCCGGGTTGCGCCGTCGCCACAGCAGCTAGCGTGTCACGTAAATGCAAGCCGTTTACAGATCGTCCCGATCCCTTGATTTGATGATCGCCATCGGGGGCAAACACAATAGTCGGGCGATGGGTCTGTTCGCGTAACCGGCCAGCGATGATGCCAACGACACCTTGGTGCCATTGGGGGTCAAACAAGCACAGTCCAAACGGTAGCTGTGCTTCTGCGGGTGCGATTTTGTCGAGCCGTTCCAATGCTTCGCTCTGCATTTGTGTTGTGATGCTATGACGTTGCCGATTAATGGCATCCAGTTTTTGCGCGATAGCCAGGGCCGTGTCCGGATCGTCGGATAACAGACATTCAATACCCTGCTGCATATCTTCCAGACGACCGGCCGCATTCAGTCGAGGTGCCAGGTAAAACCCGATATCTGCGGCAGTCAGGCGATTTTGCGGGCGTTTGGCAATGTGACAAAGTGCTGTAATACCGGCGATACAGCAGTTTTCACGGATTCGCCGTAAACCCTGTTCCACCAAAATCCGGTTGGTATGATCCAGGGGAACGACATCGGCGACAGTGCCTAATGCCACCAGATCAAGAAATTGCGCCAGATTCGGTTCGGTAATGCCCTGCGCAGTGAACCAGCCACTATCCCGCAAGCGGGCGCGAAGTGCCAGCAACACATAGAAGATGACCCCGACACCGGCCAAACATTTGCCTGGAAAGGTATCGCCAGGCTGATTGGGGTTAATAATCACATCGGCAGGTGGAATGGTCTGACCAGGCAGATGATGATCAGTAATCAGTACCTTCATGCCCCGTAGCTGCGCCGCCTGCACCCCTTCATGACTGGAAATACCGTTATCCACAGTAATGAGCAGGTCAGGGTGATCTGCTGCGGCGAGAGTGACAAGCTCTGCGGTCAGGCCATAGTTATGTTCAAAACGGTTTGGAACCCGATAACTGATCTGTTCAACACCGAATGCCCGCAATACCCGCACTGCCAGGGCGCAACTTGTCGCACCATCGGCATCAAAATCGGCAATGATTGTAATACGCCAGCGCTCGCGCAGTGCGGTGTACAGCAGATCAGTGGCCTGCTCAATATTTTTGAGGGTGCCCGGTGGGGTCAGACTGGCGAGCGTCTTGTCGAGCTCCTTAGCGCTGCGTATTTGACGGGCAGCATAAATCCGTTGCAGCAAGGGCGATGCTGGTAAGTCGGTGGCAGTGTGTGTATCACGGCGGATGATAAATCTGGACATCGAAATTGTCTGTATCCGTACAAGCCATGGGTTGTTCAGTAAGCGACAGCGAGCAATCCTCGAACGATCACTTGACCGTCTGCTTTAATGCACTCGAAGCGCACCCGTTGCTGTTCCGGTTTGGCAAAATGGATGATGAACGTTTGCTCCGGTCGTAATGGGGTCAGGAATTTGACCATTGGTATTCCGGTCGGGTGCATATCGGGTTGTTGATCGGTAAATGCCTGCACTATCTTCTCAAGAATGAGTGTGCCGGGTACTATGGGTTGATCAGGAAAATGTCCGGCCAGGCAGGGGTGATGAGCCGCAATGACATTCATATCGGTGGTTCCGGTCGGTCAGCAGGGTTCAGGGAAGGGTCAGGTGATGATGTCGGCGATATCTTGGCCGATGGCAGGCTGGTCAGTGTCAGCAGTGCATCCCGTGTTATTTTACCGGTTTCATTGCGAGGTAGCTGGGCGACCTTGATCAGTGGCCGGGGCAGGAATACCGGATCGAGGCGACGGGCCAGCTCGGCCAGTATCTGGGGTTCACTCAGCGTGGGGGCGACCACAACGGCTACCAGTCGTGAGATTTCACCATCGGCTTCATCAGGTAGCGCAAAATGGCCTTCGACAACGCCTTCAATAGTATTGATCTGATGGTTGAGATATGCCAGTGAATTACGTTTGCCGGCGATATTGACCGAATCCTCACTACGGCCCAACAGCTTGAATTCACGTGTGTTACAGATTTCCAGTCGGTCACATAGTGTTACCGGCTCTGACAAATGTGCGCCTGATAAAGCATTTGCGTGCAAATGGAAACCCTCGTATAAACACCAACGGTCGCCATCCAGCGTGCGACGGCTGGCGATGGAGCCGGCTTCGGTACAACCATAAATTTCTCTTACAGGTGCACTAAAGCATTGTTCTGCCTGTTGTGCCAGGGTGGTGGATAAAGGTGCTGTGGCCGAAATAACAAAATCCATCGCGGGCCAGTTTAATTCGGCATCGACACAGGCTTGCAGGTGAACAGGCGTTGTGACCAGTATGCGCGATGGCGGCAACTCGGATAGTGCTACACGGACGTCTTCCGGGAAAAAGGGGCGGCTGGTGTGCACGCTGATACCACTGACCAGCGGTGCCATAATAGAGGTTTCCAGGCCATACATATGTTGAGGAGGGACGGTTGCTACCATCTGGGTTTGGTGGTTAAACCCAAAGCGTTGCTGTGCTTGTTTGGCGCCACCAACCAGCGCGTGCCAGTATTTTAAATGGGGTTTGGCACGACCGGTACTGCCAGAGGTGAAGGCAATGGCGATAAGCTGACGGGCCGGTAATTCGGGAATGGCGGGTGTCGTGTGATCTGCTTGTCGGGCAAGCCATTGTTCAAGATCGGCATCGGTGATGACAGTACTGTCGGGGTAATTTTGAGTGAGCTGCTGTAGAGGTAAATCAGCACGGCTGGACGGTAACAGATTCGTCTGCCCGTTTACACCGACAGCCGCAAAAGCCACCATAAACAGATAGCGATCCTGACACAGATTAACGACAAATTGTGTCGGAGGCAGCAAGTCGATGACACAGTGGATATGGCGTAGAAACTGTGCACGACTGATGGCGTGCTGGTGCCGCCGGGCCAGAGGTGTTTCCAGTGATGCTGATGAGAGTAAAGGTAATGTAGCTGACATGAATGTAACGCGTATTTAGTGCACGACTCGCGTGGGGGCGCCGTCAAGATAATGATGAATATTTTCCACCGGTTGCCCGGCCAGTCGCGGGCGGGATTCGCAGCTGCCCCGGGCGCTGTGTGGAGTGATAATCAGATTGGGACTATCCGCTGCCGGGAGTGGATTGCCGGCGACCGGCGGTGCTGTACTGGGCACATCAATGCCCGCACCGGCCAGGGCGCCCTGGTGTAGCGCGTTGGCCAGGGCATTTTCGTCTGCTAGCCCGCCACGCGCCGTATTGATCAATACAGCATCGTGACGCATCAAAGCCGGTTCTGGTGCGCTGATGGGCTGGTATGTCTCCGGTGTCAATGGGCAGTGCAGGCTTAGCACATCGACACATGGCAGTAGCGCCGACAATGCCAGCCGTCCATCGCGGTGTTCTACCGCTGAATCCCGATCAAGAAAAACACCTAGCATGGCAAGGGAACCCTGGATAACAACACGCTTTTATTATAGGCGTAACCTTGCCGGTAGCAGGATTTTGAAATGAGGCCGGTTTTCATTACCGAGGGATTTATCTGCAATGCAATCTACCTCATCGTCTGTTTTTGATCATGAACAGCCCGCTTGTACGGGTATACTGTTTGTCAATCTGGGCACGCCAGATTCGCCGACACCGGTAGCCTTGCGCCGCTATTTAGCTGAATTTTTGTGGGATTCGCGGATCGTGGAAATCCCTCGAATACTGTGGTGGCCGATTTTACATGGCATCATCTTGCGAGTACGACCGGCGAAGTCTGCACGTAAGTACCAAAGTATCTGGCTGCCGGAGGGTTCACCGCTGTTGGTCATTACTCACCGGCAAGCCAAAGCCGTTGCCGCAAAATTGCAGCAAGAAGGCTTCAATGCCGTGCGCATAGCGGTAGCAATGCGTTACGGAAATCCTTCGATAGCCTCGGGGCTGGCAGCGTTGCGTGCTGCCGGTGCTCGCCGTGTACTGGTGTTGCCGCTGTATCCGCAATATTCTGCGACAACAGTCGCCTCAACCTTCGATGCCGTTACTGCTGAGTTGCGGCGTTGGCGCTGGCTGCCGGAGCTACGCTTTGTCATGCAGTACCATGATGAGGCGGGGTATCTGGATGCGTTGGCAAGGAGTATTCGTGCTGCTCGTAGTGGACGGTCGGTTGAGCGCCTGTTATTTTCATTTCACGGACTCCCTAAAAGTAATCTGCTGGCAGGTGATCCTTATTTTTTCCAATGTCACAAAACTGCTCGTTTGGTCGCTGAGCGGTTGGCATTGCCGCTGGATGAATGGGCTGTGGCATTCCAGTCCCGTTTTGGTTGTACTGAGTGGTTACGGCCTTATACCAGTGAGTTACTGCGTGAATGGGCGCAATCGGGTGTTGGCAGTGTGGATGTGGTTTGCCCAGGTTTCGCGGCTGATTGTCTGGAGACTTTAGAAGAGATTGCTATTGAAAACCGGCAAATATTTTTGGACGCGGGTGGCCGACAGTTTCGATATATTCCCGCCCTGAACGATGCACCTGAGCATATTAACGCATTGTTTGCCTTGATTCGGCAGCATACCGCCGGTTGGCCTGAGTTTGACGCTGATTATGATTCTGAAGCAGTCGCGGCTGAAGGTGTCGCCTGCCGTGAGCGGGCACAAGCCATATTATTCTAGTTTTGTTGCATGGTACTGGTATGCAGGAAAATCTGTCATGATTTTATGAGCACGCCTTTTATCGCCTTCTATACTGACTAAAACGGTATTTGTCTGTGCCGTTGGTGATGGTCACCGGTGATTGGTGACATAGCCTCAAATCTGGCGTATAGGATAGATATGATCCACGGAGTTTTGCTCGATCTGGAAGGTGTGTTGTACCTCGGTAACTACCCGTTGCCCGGTTCTCGCGAAGCTATTCTCAGTCTGCGTGCGGCAGGCATTCCGATGCGTTTTGTCACCAATAGCACCCGCTCAACCCGTAGTGCTATAGTTAACCGGCTGGCGGGCATGGGGCTGGACGTTCCGGCCCGGTATTTGTTTACGCCGGTGGTTGCTGCTCGCAATTATCTGATTGAACGCAAGTTAAACCCCTATTTATTGGTGCATCCTGATATTTACAGTGAATTTGCTGATCTGCCCAGGGAGCCACCGAGCGCCATATTGCTGGGTGATGCCGGTGGCCATTTTAGTTATGAAGCACTGAATACTTGCTTTCGATTGCTGTTAGAGGGTTTGCCGCTATTGGCGATGGGAGCTAACCGCCATTTTCGTGAGGGTGACCCGCTGAATCTCGAGATGAGTGCGCTTGTCGCCGCGCTGGAATATGCCGCCAGGATGGAAGCCGTCGTGCTGGGCAAGCCATCGGCTGATTTTTTTCAGGCAGCGGTGAACAGTCTTGGCCTGCAGCCACAAGATGTCATTATGATTGGTGATGATCCTGAGATTGATGTCTGTGGTGCGTTGGCATCAGGTTTGCGGGGTGCCTTGGTGCGTACCGGCAAGTATCGTCGTGGTGATGAAAGCAAGGTTGAGCCGCTGGGCGGTCGGGTGTTTGATGATCTTGATGCAGTGGTCGATTACATTCTCTGAATGCACGGTTAGGTGTTGCGCTGTTTTGGTCATTGCAGGAAAAATAACGCGAAACAAGAAGACTCGCTTAATCTGCTATTGGAGTTTCCATGCGTATTCTTTTTCCCGAAATCAGGCCTTATGCAACCCAATATTTAGCCGTTGATTCGTTGCATACACTGCACGTTGAGGAATGTGGCAACCCTGAAGGTTTACCGGTGCTGTTTCTGCACGGTGGTCCCGGTGGTGGCTGTGAGTCATTGCATCGGCGCTTTTTCAACCCACAGCATTACCGGATTGTGTTGTTTGATCAACGCGGTTGTGGCCGATCAACGCCACACGCCGGGTTGCAGGACAATACGACCTGGCATCTGGTGGCCGATATTGAGACGCTACGTCGGCATTTGCATATTGATCGTTGGGTTGTATTTGGTGGTTCCTGGGGGACAACCTTGGCGCTGGCCTATGCTGAAGCCTATCCTGAACGGGTACAGGGACTGATATTGCGCGGTGTTTTTCTGTGTCGTGATCGGGATATTCATTGGTTTTATCAGGAAGGCGCCAATCGCTTGTTTCCTGATCAATGGGAGCATTTTGTTGCGCCGATTCCCTCAGCCGAGCGGGATGATTTGCTGCAAGCCTATTATCAGCGATTGACCGGTGATAATGCCCTGGAACGCTTGCGGGTGGCGAAAGCATGGTCAGTGTGGGAAGGATCAACCCTGACCCTGGAAAGCGATGCGCGGTACGTTCAACAATTTGCTGAAGCGCATCGCGCCCTGAGTTTGGCGCGCATTGAGTGTCACTATTTTGTCAACCACGCTTTCCTGGAGCCGGATCAACTGTTACGTGATGCGTATCGTTTGCGCGATATTGCCGGCTATATTATCCATGGACGCTATGACGTGATTTGCCCGTTGGATAATGCGTGGGCATTGCATCACGCTTGGCCGGAAGCAGAATTAAGGATCATCGGTTCGGCGGGCCATGCTGCCAGTGAGCCCGGTATCGTGGATGCCCTGGTTACGGCTACCGAGCATCTTGCCGGTCAGCTGGCATGATTGGTTTGCTACAGCGGGTTAGCGAAGCGCGTGTCGAGGTTGACGGGCATGTTGTCGGTGTGATCGGTGTCGGCTTATTGGTGCTGATTGGTGTTGAGCGCGGTGATCATGAAGTCCAGGCGGATCGTTTACTGGAACGCTTGCTGGGCTATCGGGTGTTTCATGACGATGAAGGCAAGATGAATCGCAGCCTCAAGGAGGTCGGCGGTGGTTTGTTGCTGGTGCCGCAATTCACATTGGCGGCAGATACCCGCAAAGGCATGCGTCCCAGTTTTGGCGCTGCTGCTCCGCCGGCTGAGGGTGAGCGGTTGTTTGATCATCTGGTTGGCAGGGCACAAGGTGTACACTCGCCGGTTGCTACCGGCCGTTTTGGTGCCGATATGCAGGTGGGCTTGATTAACGATGGGCCGGTGACTTTTTGGTTACACGTAGCGCCGCCGACTGCCTGAAATCAGGTTAAACACGGTTATTTATTGCTATATGTGTTGATACGCTGCCGTGACGTTATGTATTTTTTGCAGGTTTTTTATCCTTAGGCGTTACGCAGCTGGCAGGATCGAGCACAGCATATAGTGGTTTGAAACGCATCTCGCCTGCCAAATGAGCATCAACTGTGTAACTCCTGATCCTGAAAGCCTTGTCGATTTGCCGGAGTTGGGTTTTTACAGTGTCCTGATGTCGGTGAGGGTCGGGTCACAGGCTGTGCTGACCCACCCAGTCGCGGGCAAATTGCCACGCGATCCGCCCGCTACGTGAGCCACGCTGCAATGCCCATTGCAGTGCGTGATGGCGGGTGGTTTCATCCAGTCCCGCCGACCACTGTAATTGCGCTAGCCAGTAGCTGACGATAGCGAGGTAATCATCCTGGCTAAACGGATGGAATGCCAGCCACAATCCAAAGCGTTCAGACAGTGAAATTTTTTCCTCCACGGCCTCACCATGATGCAGTTCACCACCAATCAGTTGGCTTTCCTGGTTGTCACGCTGATATTCCGGCAAGAGATGACGGCGATTCGAGGTTGCGCAAAGCAGCACATTGTCAGGTGCAGCACTGATTGAGCCATCCAGCATCGCTTTAAGCGCCTTGTAACCGGGATCATTAGCCTCAAAGGACAGATCATCGCAGTACAGCAGGAACCGTTCAGAGCGCTCAAACAGCGGCTCGACAATCGCTGGCAGCTCGACCAGATCCTGTCGGTCAACCTCAATTAGCCGCAAGCCACTCTCGGCATACTCGTTAAGCAGTGCTTTAATGAGTGAGGATTTCCCGGTACCGCGCGCGCCCCACAGTAATACATTATTGCAAGGTTGCCCTGCTAGAAACTGGCGGGTGTTGCGTACCAATATCGCCTTCTGATGGTCAATCTGGCGTAAATCACTGAGCCGCAACCGATGAGGATGTTTCACCGGCTGCAAGTAGCGTTGCTGGCCAATGTGTTGCCAACGAAAAGCATAATATTGGGTGCTATCCAATGGTAATGGTTTGGGCGGCAACGATGCTTCTAGCCGTTCCAGGACCACATACAGGCGTTCAGCCAGCGACTGCTCAAGGCTCAAATCAATGCGTGCCATGGGATTTACGATGCATGACTACTGTACCCTTGCCATGCTGAAGACTTAACTCTATCAAGTCGGTAACAATGCGGGCGGTTTCGTCCAGAGGTACATCCGGGATCGCGCTATCATCACCTTCAGGCAGTTCGTCATTATTCTTGATGGGCGCCAATCCTTTACGTGCCCGATAGTGATTCTCACGTGCCCGCTGACGGTTTTCGAGGGTCTGTTTTTCCTCTTTTCGCTGACTTTCGAGCAATGATACGGTGGTCTTTTCACGTTGTTGGCGAATGAAGGCCAGATCGTTGAGGTAATCCTGATAGTCAGGGTTCTGTGCCGTCCGTATCCGGTGACGCTCTGTTAGCTTCGGCAACAGCGATGCCAGTTGGCGATTAGCACGATAGCGGGTTGCCTTGATCTCATCCCAGGGCAAGGCATTTTTCTGAGCACTTTCGCCGATATCATCGCTGTCAAACATCGAAGGAATGGCAATGTCTGGGTGTACGCCACGATGCTGGGTGCTGCTACCGCTAATCCGGTAGAATTTGGCGATGGTTATTTTCAACTGACCCAGATTGTCCCGGGTGCGGGTGATGCGATTTAGGTTTATTAGCGTTTGTACTGTGCCTTTACCAAATGTGGGGTCGCCTATGATGATGCCGCGCCCGTAATCCTGAATAGCACCGGCAAAAATTTCTGATGCCGAGGCGCTGGCATGATCAACCAGTACCGCCAGTGGCTTACCATAGATTTGCTCAGGGTCATTGTCTCTTTCTACTTCTATATCACCATAAGTGCCCCGAACCTGTACTATCGGCCCCTTTTTGATAAACAGGCCGGTCAAGTCAACCGCTTCTTGCAGCGAGCCGCCGCCATTGCTGCGCAGATCCAGCACCAGGCCATCAATTTTGCCGCGTAACTTTTTAAGTAGCTGGCGAACATCGCGGGTTGTGCTGCGGTAGTTAGGATCACCACGTCGTGCTGCATCAAAGTCGCTGTAGAATGTCGGGATGGTAATAATGCCAATCCGCCGTTTTCGGCCATCGTGACCTTCATAGGTCTTGATGTCACTTTTGGCGGCCTGTTTTTCCAGTTTTATAGTGTCACGTACCAGGCGCACCTGTTTTTCTGTGGCGGCTGCGCCTGCCTTGTCAGGCAAGATTTTCAGGCGAACTACCGAACCGCGCGAGCCACGAATCCGCTCAACAACATCGTCAAGCCGCCAGCCAACCACATCCAGCCATTCGCCTTTTTCGCCTTGTGCGACCGCGACAATTTTGTCTTTTGGCCGAATTTGCTTGCTCAGGTCGGCAGGGCCGCCTGTGATCAGCTCAACAACAGTGACGTATTCATCTTCCATCCGCAGTACAGCACCGATACCTTCCAGCGAGAGACGCATCTGGATATTAAAATTTTCGGTATTGCGTGGTGAGAAGTAGGCTGTATGTGGATCAAATGCCTGGGTCACTGCGTTCATATAGAACTGAAAAACGTCGCTGCTCTTGAACTGTAACGCCTGTCGCTGTCGGTATTCATAACGTTTCTGTAACCGTTCACGAGCCGCGGCCTGGTCCTTGCCCGATAGCAGCAGGCTGAGCATTTCATGTTTTAGCCGTTTGCGCCAAAACTCATCCAGTTGTTTCGATGTTTTGGCCCAGGCGTCATCTTTACGGTCCAGATCCAGTGATTCGTTAACATCAAAGCGAAAATCCTGATTAAGCATCGCTTGAACTGAAGTGGTCCGCTCAATCAAGCGGCGTAAATAGGTATTAAAGATGTCGTAAGCCGGACCGAGATCACCACGTCGTAGCGCGTTATCAAAAATATTCCGGTATTTCTTATTGAATGTTTTGATATCACTCGCCAGGAAATAGGCGCGGCTGAAATCAAGGTCGTTGAGATAAGTGTCCAGAATCAGGGCCGATAAGCGGTCGTTCAGCTTGCTTTGCCGGTAATGATGTTGTGCCAGCATACTGGCAATGGTGCGATCCAGCGCCAGTTGTCGTGTTTTTGGCTTGATTGGCTCAAAGGTCGTATGGGCTGGATCGGCTGGTTTGGCGAATGCTCCCGATAGACTCAACATCAAGAGTAAAGGGAGCCAGGCTAAAGAATCTAGGATTGGGAATCTACGCATAGGATCGTCTCGGCATAGGCGCGTTGTTGATTGGGTTTGCCAGGGATGCCTTAGTCGGTAGTGGTGGTGTACGCAGGAGCGGGCAAAGGATGAACCAGGGTAATGTCAGTTGCAACAGGTTGTTTGCCGTTGGGTTCAGCAAGAGTAAATTCAAAGATATGATTGCGTGATGGCAGTTTCATGATGTTGAAGCCCTCCGGCAGACTGGAGTCGTGGAAAAATGCGGTTCGGTACGGCGAGTCGTCATCACGCGAGTCCGTTTTCCAAAGATAAGGCGACAGTTTGAACAAAAACCGCATAAAACCAAAGCTCTTGTTGTCATCATGGTGATAGCAGTAGCCACGCACCCGTGAGTTCATCTCGCCCCATAACAGTGCGGGGCCTTCATCGGTACGTGTTGGTAACAGTGCCGGGGCCAGATAACCCGATATAAATAAATCTGCTTCCCGACGCAGTTCCTCAGATACATTATCAAAGGCCATTACTTCGACCCGACAGCCCTTGTTTTGTAAGGCGCGAACAACTTGCACGAAATCACCGTCTCCGGTAACGAGCAATACACGGTCAAGGTTTTCTGATTGCAGCAATACATCGACGGCCATATCAAGGTCGGCATTGGCTTTGCCATAGCGGTTACCGGATTCATCCTGGAGCCACTTGACCCGTTTTTCGATGACTTTGTAACCGATTTCCCGGAGGGCTGACTGGTAGGCGCGGGCCTTGTTACGATAGGCTATATTGGCTTCAGCACGTTCCTCATCGTAGGATAGATAAACATTTAATCGCAAAGGTTCAGCATGGTCACGGCAGGCAAACTCGCGCAATATGTCGTACTGCATGCGTTGTCCACCGTTGCGGGAAATATTAGCTGCATCAACGTAAACACCAACTTTAGCATGTGATTTGAAATTATTCATTTTTATCTTGTAGAATTAATAACTTATAGGTTTTTAGCAAAAAGGATTCCATAATCAGGGAGTGAGCGACGTTGGTAAGCTCCTCCGGCAAATAGCCGCATCCCACGATTTTCTAGGGGGAGGGGAGGCGCTATTATGTCAAAGTTGTGGCGAAGAACTGTAATTCTTTATGTAAGTACCATTAGTGTTACAAATTTTTTTGCTAATCATGTTGCCTGGTGTGAATGAATGCCTGTTTGCTCTTCTCCGGCAGGATGGCCAGGCCTGTTCTGGAGGTGCCTGGCCGTGGTGCCGGAAGGGTTGAACAGATTTCCCCTTACGATTGGGGGCCAGTAGGTGGGTTTGGTATTTTTTCCGGCACCAGCAATGGTTTTATCAGATCGAGCGGAATGGGGAAAACTACTGTTGTGTTGTTTTGGGTGCCAATATCGTTAAGCGTTTGCAAGTAACGTAACTGTAATGCTTGAGGTTGCGAGGCGATGATTTCTGCCGCTTCGCAAATACGTGAGGCGGCCTGAAATTCACCTTCGGCGTTGATCACTTTGGCACGACGTTCACGCTCAGCTTCAGCTTGTCGAGCGATAGCGCGAATCATGCTTTCGTCCAGATCGACATGCTTGAGTTCTACATTGGTTACCTTGATGCCCCAAATATCAGTTTCTGAATCCAGAATTTCCTGGATGTCTTTATTCAGGTTTTCCCGGCTTGCCAGCATTTCATCGAGTTCATGCTGACCCAGTACTGAGCGTAAGGTGGTTTGCGCCAGTTGTCCGGTTGCACTGAAGTAGTCTTCGACCTGAATAATGGCGCGTTCGGCATCAACCACCCGGAAATAGATAACCGCGTTGACCTTAACCGAGACGTTATCGCGGGAGATAACATCCTGTGGCGGTACATCCATTACAATAGTGCGTAAATCAATACGCTTCATTTGCTGGATAAAGGGTATGACAATAATCAGTCCTGGGCCTTTGACAGCCTGGAATCGTCCCAGAAAAAAAACCACACCGCGCTCATATTCGTACAGGATCTTGAGAGAAACAAAAAGCAGTACAATGACTAGAGAAAGGGCAATAACAGTTGGACCAAAAAGAGTCATGGCAGAGGTTCTCCTTTATGATTATCCAGTGGTGTAACGAACAGTGTTAACCCGTTGCGACCGATGACCTGAACCGGTTGCTCTGGGGATAATGGCTGTTCAGCATCGACAAGCCAGGATTCGCCGTGTACCCACACGCGGCGGCCATCTGCCATCATTTTGCCGGTGAGCCCGATCAGTTGCGCATCACCAGTGACGGCAGGTTTACGGTGATGACGTAGTGTCATGGTCAACAGGCCAATTAAAATTGCTGCACTGGCCAGAGCAAAGCCTGCAATAAAACTGAGCGGGACGTTATAGCCGGCTGTTTCATCCCATAACAACAACGAACCGGTGATAAATGCAATGATGCCACCAATCCCTAAAATGCCAAAGCTTGGAATAAAAGCTTCTGCCGCCATAAAGGCCAGTCCTAATAAAAGCAGCGCCAGGCCTGTGTAATTAATGGACATAATTTGAAAGGCAAAGAGTGCCAGCAACAAACAAATACCGCCTAATACTCCGGGTATGGCTGTGCCTGGACTAGTGAGCTCGAAAAATAGCCCGTAGAAACCGAGTAACAGTAAAACATAAGCAATCATTGGATGGGCAATCAGTGCCAATAGCCGGTTACGCCAATCAGGTGACAGGGTTTCGACATGCAGGTCCTGGGTGATGAGGGTTTGTTTCTGGCCAGCAATCTCGATAGAGCGACCTTGAGCTTGCTGTAATACAGCATTGACATCGACTGCAATTAGATCAATGACATTCTTTTGCAAGGCTTCTTCAGCACTCAGGCTTGCAGCCTCGGTGATGGCCTGTTCTGCCCATACGACATTACGTCCACGCATCTGCGCCAGGGCACGGATATAGGCGCGTGCATCATTCATGATCTTGCGTTCCATTTTGGAGCCAGCTACCAATGGAGTGGGGTGGTCGTGCTTATGCTTATCCTTTTTAGCCGGTTCAGGTTCAGCCGTGGGTGATTCGGATGCTGGTGTGGTATCAGTGGCAGGTTCGGTCGATTGAGTGTCGGCTGGTTTAATCGCGGGCTTGTCTTCCGGGGGTTGATTGGGCATTGTTGGCAAGCCGCCGATTTGTACCGGGGTCGCTGCGCCAAGGTTGGTTGCAGGCGCCATTGCGGCCAAATGGCACGCATAAAGAATATAGGTACCGGCACTGGCAGCACGTGCGCCTTCGGGTGCGACATAGCCGATTATAGGGACGGGTGAGGCCAGAATTGCTTTAATAATCTCACGCATCGAGCTGTCGAGACCACCGGGTGTGTCAATCCTTAAGATCACAACAGCAGCATTACGGGCCTGGGCTTCTTTGAGGCCGCGAGTAATAAAATCGTGGCTCGCCGGGCCAATTGCACCCTGAAGTTCTAGCAGTAATGCCTTGCCCGACGAGGGTGCAGGAGCGGTTGCAATTGCATTTGGTACGCTGAAAATCAGAAAGGTTAAAGCGACCACCAAGGTGCGCATAATGGCTTCCTGTCGATAGTGTTGCAAAAATTTATAAGGTATATGTTTTTTAAGGTGGAACTGTTAAGCGTATCTTTATTGAATATGCCGGGCCGATAAAGTAATTATACCACTAATTGTTGAGGCTGGTTGCAATAAAATCTGGCCGGTGTTGATGATTTTCCACTCGTAGTTTATTAAGGCTTCAGGCGCTCTATCACAGATTCATTGGTTTGACGACCCTATCCGGGGAAAGCTGCATAGTGAAGTGGTGTCATTTTCCTCAATTGGCTATGCTGAACATTATGTGAAGTTAGAAGCATTCGTGCTACAGATGGCCGCATGGAAATAAATCTTGTTTTGTTGGTTCACCGTAACGAATGACTAAGTACCTTGGGAAAAATGAGTTGAATCGTATGGTATACAGTATCATTCATGTTGCTCAATTATACACTAAAACTTATAGGGGCTCTATATAAATTATTAATAGACTCTTGATTTTTGTGGAGATATAAAAGTACGAACGCCGGATAATTCGACTATGTAGGTAATTATTGGAGAGTGTTCAACTAAAAATATAGCATAAACACTATAAATTAAAACAATTCATAGTGATAATTTGCGCGTTAAAACAGATGGATATAGTGGAACCGGTTAATCAGGTTTAATTGGTTCCGCTATAGATAAGAAAGTTTTCTGATAGTGTTGAAAGGTGCCTGGTTTTCCGCTTTCGCGGCAATGACAGGGCTGGTTGGTACGTCGTCGTCATGCCCGCGCAGGCCGGCATCCAGCAAGGTCACCTTTATCAGTATTTTTGTCATTGGCTACAAAGGCTATTTATAAAGTTGATATAGTCTTGAGGGGTTTTAATGTCTGTTTGTTAAAGTGTTTTAGCCATAATCAGTGCATCTTCTCGACCATGGGTAGCAGGATAGTAGTTTGGGCGAATACCGATCTCACAAAATCCTGCGACTGAATAGAGCCGTATAGCCGCAGTATTTGACGGGCGGACTTCCAAAAAAACTGTTTTTGCTTTGGCCAGGTGAGCGCGTTCCAGTAAATGATCCAGCATCTGTCGTGATAGACCGTGCCCTTGTAATGCAGGACGAACACAAAGATTGAGAATATGGGCCTCATCAATTGCGGTTGACATCACCCCATAGGCTTGAATAAAACAGTCAGGTGCTTCCATTACCTGGCAGTGATAATCGACTCGAATGCAGTCACGAAAAATGCCTTCCGTCCAGGGAAATTCATAAGCCTGCTTTTCGATGGCAATAATTTTCGATAAATCGGTATACAGCATTTGCCGACACTGGCCGGGATCAGGTGTTCTGAGTGCATTCATTGTGTGGCCGTGACTTGACGTAGTACCCGTCGTGCCAGTCGCAAGTCATCCCAGGATTTGCGTTTCTCGCGCGGTGAGCGGAGCAAATACGCAGGATGGTAGGTCACTATCAGCAGGATGTTTTTTTGACCAAAATGATGAACCTGGCCTCGCAACTTGCCGATAGGCATTTGGGTTTCCAATAGATTCTGGGCAGCGATGCGGCCAATGGCAAGAATAATACGGGGTTGAACCAGTTCAATCTGCCGCTCCAGAAACGGTCGGCAACACTCAACTTCAATCGTGTTTGGATCACGGTTTTGTGGTGGGCGACATTTCAGGATATTGGTAATAAAGATCTGTTTACGCTTCAAGCCTATCGCCAATAGCATGGAATCGAGTAGCTTGCCGGCCCGACCAACGAACGGCTCACCTAGACGATCTTCATCAGCACCAGGTGCTTCACCAATAACAAGCCAATCGGCTTGGCGGTTGCCAACACCAAACACTGTTTGGCTGCGTGTCGTACATAGACCACAAGCATCGCATTGTCGAACGCTGTTATTTAATGCCTCCCAATCCATTGTTGCAATGCGCATTTCCCGATCATCCATGGCCTTAGCCTGAGTTTCTTCAATGCGTTGTGACATGCTCAAATTGGGGGCGCTATCCGGTTGTGGTGAGGATAGTGTGGTGGCGGGCATCTCGCCGGGTTCCGGTACAGCCAATGGTTTCGGCTGCTCCGGTGGAGTTGACAGGATTATAGAGTCCGGTTCAGGCTGGGAAGCTGGCGGTCGTCGAGGTAGCCACAGCGGAATGCCCATGGCATGCAGATATTGGCGCTTGCGGTCGTTAAGCATCATTAATGTCCGGGCAATGGCTACAGTAATTGTGGATGTTCACGCCTGTCGGGTTGCAGCGCTTTATCCAGTGCGTTGATATAAGCCTTTGCTGAAGCGATGACAATATCAGTATCAGCGCCTTGACCATTAACAATGCGTCCCTCCCGTGAAACCCGCACGGTTACTTCACCCTGTGAGTCTGTACCACTGGTGATGTTGTTGACGGAATACAGCAATAAATCCGTGTCTGTTTTCAGGATGCTCTCAATCGCCTTGAATGACGCATCGACCGGGCCACTGCCAACTGCAGTGGCACTGTGTTCCTGGCCGTCAACGGCCAGCGTGACCTGTGATTTTGGCAATTCACCGGTTTCCGAGCAGACACGCAGATACAGCAATTTAACCCGCTCGTTGTCTGCGGTCAGACTGGTATCGGTGACCAGTGCCTGCAAATCGGCATCGTAAATCTCATGCTTTCTGTCCGCCAGTTCCTTAAAGCGTGCAAATGCTGCATTGAGATCTTCTTCGGAGGCGAAACTGGTACCCAGTTTTTCCAGTCGGGCGCGGAAGGCATTACGACCAGAGTGCTTACCCAGTACCATGCGGTTGTTACTCCAGCCGACATCCTCGGCACGCATGATTTCATAGGTTTCGCGGTGCTTGAGCACGCCATCCTGATGGATACCCGCTTCATGTGCAAAGGCATTCGCACCGACAATGGCTTTATTGGGCTGTACCGGAAAACCGGTGATATTGGCGACGAGCCGTGAGGCGGGGACGATCTGAGTCGTGTCAATATTGGTTTCAAGCTTGAATACGTCATGGCGCGTTTGCACCGTCATCACGATTTCTTCCAGTGACGCATTACCCGCACGCTCGCCCAAACCATTAATGGTACATTCTACTTGCCGTGCGCCGGCGAGCACAGCAGCTAGCGAGTTGGCAACAGCTAACCCCAGGTCATTGTGACAATGTACCGAAAAAATGGCCTGGTCAGCGTTGGGGACACGTTCAATCAGCTGGCTGATGGTGTCGGCAAATTGTTCCGGTACGTTGTAACCTACAGTGTCAGGCATATTGATTGTGCGCGCTCCGGCCTTGATGACCGCTTCCGTGATACGACACAGGAAATCCAGATCCGAGCGCCCGGCATCCTCAGCGGAAAACTCGACATCATCTGTCCAGCGACGGGCACGACGTACGGCTGCAACCGCGCGTTCCAGCACCTGATCCGGTTCCATCCGTAATTTCATTTGCATATGGATCGGTGAGGTGGCGATAAATGTGTGGATACGTCCGCTCGTCGCTGCTTTCAGTGCCTCACCGGCTCTATCAATATCAGCATCACCCGCGCGAGCCAGGCCACAGACGGTACTGTTTTTCACCACATGGGCAACCGCTTGTACGGCCTCGAAATCACCCGGACTGGCAATTGGAAAACCTGCTTCGATTACATCCACTCTCATCCGTTCCAGCATTTTGGCAATCCGGACTTTTTCATCCCTGGTCATTGAAGCCCCCGGGCTTTGCTCGCCATCACGCAGGGTGGTATCGAAAATAATCAATTTGCTCATGACGGTCTCCAAATTAGGGTGACTGGCTAAGTAGCCAGCAGGGTGTAAAGGGTCGATTATGGCAATTTTGCGGCATTTGTCAGCCTGATACGTGTCATGTCCTACACTTTGATGGGCTTGTTTCACAGCATAGGTTTTGTCGGACGACCCGACCATTAACATGGCAATGGATTACTATAATCGCAATACAATACTGTGTAATCATGTCATTTAGGAGGTTTCATGTCTCAACCGCTTTGGCCGGGCAAACCCTATCCTTTAGGTGCATTTTGGGATGGCAAGGGAACTAATTTTGCGCTTTTTTCGGAAAATGCCACACAGGTTGAGTTGTGCTTATTTGATAGGCAGGGTCGTGAAACCCGGCTGACATTGCCTGAGGTTGATAAATTCGTTTGGCATGGTTACGTGCCCGATATCATGCCGGGACAATGCTACGGTTTTCGGGTACATGGCCCGTTTGCGCCAGAAGAAGGCTATCGCTTTAACCCCAACAAGCTACTGATTGATCCTTATGCACGTGCACTGGATGGCGATGTCCGTTTTGATGAGGCGATCTTTGGCTATCCGTGGGATCATGCTGAGGCTGATCTGGGGTTTTCTGAAACCGATAGTGCTGATCGGGTTCCAAAAGCGGTTGTGATTGATGCCTATTTTGATTGGGAAGGAGACGAATTATTACGTACTCCTTGGCATGAGACGGTCATTTATGAGCTGCATGTCAAAGGTTTTACGTATTTACATCCCGATATTCCATCTGGATTGCGGGGTACTTATGCCGGTCTGGCGCATCCTGCCGCAATTGCCCATCTGCATTCGATTAATGTCACGGCCGTCGAATTAATGCCGGTGCATCATTTCTTTACTTGCCCGGGGCATTTGGAAAGCAAAGGCCTGCGAAATTATTGGGGCTACGACTCGCTCAATTTCTTTGCACCGTATTCAGGTTACAGTGCATCAGGCTCTCAAGGCCAGCAGGTGCGTGAATTTAAGGCCATGGTCAAGGCGTTGCACCGTGCCGGTATCGAGGTGATTCTGGATGTGGTGTACAACCATACCGGTGAAGGTAACCCTATGGGACCAACGTTAACCCTGCGTGGTGTTGATAATGCGGCCTATTATCGACTGGTTGAAGGTGATGGTCGCTACTACATGGATTTCACCGGTTGCGGCAACTCATTGAATGTACGCCACCCGCAGGTGCTCAAACTGATTATGGACAGTCTGCGCTACTGGGTGCTGGAAATGCATGTGGACGGTTTCCGTTTCGATCTGGCCTCGGCGTTGGCGCGCGAACTCTATGCTGTGGATCGGCTGGCAGCATTTTTTGACATCATCCATCAGGATCCGGTGCTCTCTACCGTAAAACTCATCGCAGAGCCGTGGGATGTTGGCGAGGGTGGTTATCAAGTTGGCGGCTTTCCCTTGTTGTGGTCGGAATGGAATGGCCGCTATCGCGATACGGTTCGGGATTTGTGGCGCGGTGAACCGAGCCGATTGGCCGAGTTTGCCTCTCGTTTTACCGGCAGCTCCGATCTTTATCAAAGCAATGGCCGCAATCCCAGCGCCAGCATTAACTTTATCACGGCTCATGATGGTTTTACGCTACGCGATCTGGTCAGCTACAACGAAAAACACAATGCAGCTAATGGCGAGGATAATTACGATGGTGAGTCCCATAATCGTTCATGGAATTGCGGGGTTGAGGGTGAAACCGACGATCCTGCCGTCTTGCGGTTACGCCAGCGGCAGCAACGTAATTTTCTGGTGACGCTATTCTTGTCGCAAGGCGTGCCCATGTTATTGGCAGGCGATGAAATGGGTCGTACCCAGGGAGGTAATAACAATGCCTACTGTCATGACAGCGAAACTTCCTGGGTGAACTGGGATTTACCGGTGGACAATGCTGATTTGCTGGCCTTTACACGCGAGTTGATGGCATTTCGTCTCCAGCATCCGGTGTTGCGGCGACGCAAATGGTTTCAGGGGCGCTCGATCCACGGCTCCGGGGTGCATGACATTGTTTGGTTTAATCCTGATGGTGTTGAAATGACCGAAGAGCAGTGGCTGGACGGGTTTGCACGCGCTGTAGGTATCTTTCTTAATGGCAAGGAAATAGCGACCCCCGACCAGCAGGGCGAGCGCACAATTGATGATAATTTTATTTTATTGTTCAATGCTCATGGTGACATGCTGGACTTTAGTTTGCCTGAAAACTTATGTGATCAGCCGTGGCGTACCATTATTGATACGGCTCAGCCTTATTTTCTTCGGCGTGGTCGCTGTTATGGCGCCAGAGCACTGACCGTGCCAGTTGCCGGGCGGGCCTTGGTGGTTCTGCAACAGCAAGGGAATACCAGTTTATGAGTCAACATACGTTAGGTGCCCATTATCTTGGGGATTGTCAATGTTCATTTACCTTATGGGCACCTTTGCTAAAACAGGCCGCTGTACATCTGGTCGAGCCGCAAGAACGGCTGATCCCAATGGAGCGTGACGCGCAGGGTTATTGGCGTGCCATTGCCACTGATATCAATGCCGGTGCATTGTATTTTTACCGTCTGGATGGTGAGACTGACCGGCCCGATCCGGTGTCCCGGAGCCAACCGCAAGGGGTGCATGGCGCATCCTGTGTGGTGGATCATCGCTTTGGATGGACAGACGCAGCATGGCAACCTGCACCGTTACAACAGTGGGTGATCTATGAATTGCACGTTGGCACCTTCACCCCTGAAGGTACATTCGATGCCATTATTCCGCGGTTGCCCGCCTTGCGTGAATTGGGTGTAAATGCGCTGGAATTATTGCCTGTTGCCCAGTTTCCCGGCGAACGTAATTGGGGTTATGACGGGGTTTATCTATGGGCGGTGCAGGATTCTTATGGTGGTGTTGAGGGTTTGAAGCGCTTGGTTGATGGCTGTCACCGTGAAGGTATTGCGGTCATCATGGATGTGGTTTACAACCATCTTGGCCCTGAAGGAAATTATCTATGGGGGCTGGGGACATACTTTACCAATCGATACCGGACTCCCTGGGGCGATGCGGTCAATTACGATGGTCAATACAGTGCCGGCGTGCGTGAGTATGTGGTTGAAAATGCCCGCTATTGGCTGGAAACCTGTCATTGCGATGCGTTGCGGCTGGATGCCGTTCATGCCATCTTTGATTTTGGTGCACGGCATATTCTGGCAGAACTGGCCAGGATGGTGGCTGATTGTGGCAAGTCGCAGGGGCGACCCTGTTATCTGATTGCCGAAAGTGATCTCAATGATCCGCGCATCATTCGCGCATCAACTGTCGGTGGTTATGGACTGGATGCACAGTGGAGTGATGATTTTCATCATGCACTACATACGGTTCTGACAGGTGAGCATCATGGTTATTATGAAGATTTTGGCCGGATGGAGCAATTGGCGGAAGCCTATCGCAAGCCCTTTGTATATGCCTGGGACTATTCACCACACCGCCAGCGCTTTCATGGTGATGATCCAGCGGCTTGTCCGGCGTGGCGCTTTGTCGTGTGCAGCCAGAATCACGATCAGGTGGGCAACCGGATGCTGGGGGATCGCCTGTCAGGCTCGTTGCCCTTTCCAGCGCTGAAGCTGGCAGCGGCGGCGGTGTTACTCTCGCCGTATTTGCCTCTGCTGTTTATGGGTGAAGAATACGGTGAGCCCCGACCTTTCCAGTATTTTATCAGTCATAGTGATACGGCATTGATTGAGAGTGTGCGTCAGGGGCGGCGGGAAGAATTTGCCGCTTTTCATGCCGAAGGTGAAGCGCCCGATCCCCAGGCTGTGGAGACCTTTGAGCGCTCGAAGTTGCAATGGGCATTGACTGAAGTCGGTGAGCATCAGCAATTGCGTGCATTTTACCGTGAATTGTTACGTTTGCGGCGTGAAGTTCCAGCGTTGGCGTGGCTTGATAATGCGAGCTTGAATGCTACGGTCATAGCACCGACGGTGTTAGCGTTGCGGCGCTGGTGTAACGAAAGCCGGATCATGATTTTGCTGAATTTTGCCGCTGAGCCAGTGGATGTTCCAATTGATCTGGGTGAAGGGTCGTGGCTTAAATTGCTGGATGCCAGCGATGCTGTCTGGGGCGGTGAAAAGACGACATTGCCGACATTGATTGCGAAGCCGTCAACGCTGACTTTATCCGCTTACAGCGTGGTTGTGTACAGCGCTGCCGGTTAAGTTGATTGTGTTATTGAGAGCATGCTGACAAGGTGACTAATTGATGACAAACACGATGAAAGTCGTGATTATGGTGCTGTCGTTGATAACAGGGACTGTGGCCTTTGCTGCACAGGGTTCCTTGAAGACGATTGAATTTGTCATAGATCAGCGTGAGCGGAATGCACTGCTTTATATTCCGGCAAACCGGAGTCGCTTTAAAGGCGACCGCCCGCTGGTTTTGATGATCCATGGTAGCGGTGGTGCTGCTCGCGGTATGCCTTCATTAACCCGATTTCGGTTTCATACGCTGGCCAATCATGATGGGGCTTATGTGGTTTATCCTAACGCCTATAAAAAAATGTGGGGGTTTGGTGAAGCATTTGCCGATACAGCACGTGATACTGGTGTGAATGATGAGACCTATTTTAAAGCGTTACTTAATAAGCTTGCCGAAGATTATCCTATTGACCGCAACAAGCTTTTTATTACCGGGATTTCACAGGGTGGGAGCATGTCCTATTTTCTCGCTTGTCGCTTTCCCGGGCAGGTTAAGGCATTGGCGCCTGTGGCGATGTCATTGCCCAAAGCGTTTAAAGAACTGTGTGCTGATGTTAAGGACATGCCACTCTTGCTGATGAATGGCGATGCTGATCCGGTAGTGCCGTATCGTGGTGGTAAAGTGACTTTTCTTGGGCGGAAGTACGGCTCGGTGTTATCGACCAGTGAAACCGTCAGCTTTTGGCGAAAGCTGAATGGTTGTACCAAAGATGTTGAAACCGATTCATTGAATCGTGCCCTCAATGACAAAACGTGGGTAGAACGCAAGGTATGGCGAAATTGTCATCGTGCCCCTGTTGTCCTTTATCGGATCAAGAAAGGCGGCCATGCCTGGCCAGGTGGCCGACAATATTTACCCAAGGCGCTTGTGGGCAGGGTATCACGGGAGATTGATGCGGCTGATGAAATATGGCGTTTTTTTCGGTTGTTTTTTTAGTAACCCGTTTGGCAGCCGTGGTCTGAAATTACGGAATATCGTTTTAAAGTAAGGACATGTTCGATCCACCTGAGCGGTGAGCTGATACCTTGTTAAATGAATATAAAAGAAAAACGCAATTTTATGACGTAAACACTATAAATTAGAATATCAAATCGTTTCATCATGAGTAACGGCCTGATTTCTCGATAGCTTCCAACTCGGTCCGCAATTGCCGATAGCTATCCAGTCGGCGCTGTGATATCTCGCCACGTGAGACAGCAGTTCGCAGTGCGCAGTCAGGTTCTACCGCATGACGGCAATCGGAAAATTGGCAATGTCCGAAATGGGCGCTCAGCTCTGGAAAGCCTTGATCCAGAGTGGTCAGGGTGATTTTACCTAGCTCGAAGCTGCGGACACCTGGCGTGTCTATCAAATCACCACCATCAGGCAAGTGATACAAGGTACTGGCAGTCGTTGTATGGGCGCCATGCCCGGTGGTGGCTGATACCGCCTGAATACGAATATCCCGATCCGGTAATAACGCTTTGATGAGCGATGATTTACCGACACCCGATTGCCCAACCAGCAGGCTGACGTGGCCACACAACCTGTCGCGCAATGTATCTAGTCCGTGTGCAGTGTGGCTGCTTGCCAGCAGCAATGGATAGCCAATCTTTTCGTACTCGGCCAGTCGTTCGCGCAGCATGGCCAACGTGGTCTTATCAAGCAGGTCAAGTTTGTTGAGCACCAGTAGCCCGCGTGCGCCTATTGCGGAAATGGCGACCAGATAGCGATCAATCAAGGCTTCACTCAGATCGGGCTTTGGCGCCAATACAATAGCAACAGTATCAAGGTTGGCAGCGACCGGTTTGGGTTGGCCGTGATAGTCAGGACGGGTGAGCAGTGAGCGACGTCCAGTGACGGCAACTACAACACCTTCGGTTTTGCTGGAGGCTTGCCAGATGACACGATCACCACACGCCAAGCGTCCCAGATTTTGCCGTACTGTACAGTGATACAGTTGACGCTGCCGGTTTTCAACGACCAGATTAGCGCCATAATGGGTGATGACCAGGCCGGTTTGTGCTGCACCGAGTCCAGTTTCATCAGGTGTTGATGTCGGTTGCTGACTGTGTGCGCGGCGACGTTCATGTAAACGCCGGATGCGTTCTTGTTGTCGTTGCGTTAATCGTCGCCCTGCCATTATGCCCAATCCAGCTGGTGAGCACTGATAATGCGCCCAGGATCAGGCGGGTCAATGCTTCGGCCAGATAGAGAGTAGCAAATGGTCAAGCCAGATGCGATCATACAAAATTGCCTATGATAAGCCTGATTTTCAGCCTTTAAACCACTATCACACCACAAAAAATACATGTCCCCTGATAACCTCATCTGGATTGACCTGGAAATGACCGGTTTGGATACCCGGACCGACTGTATCATCGAAATCGCCACCGTTGTCACCGATAGTCAACTCAACGTCCTTGCTGAAGGGCCGGTGCTGGCCATTCATCAGAGTGATACCGTACTGGCTGCGATGGATAACTGGAATCAAAAACAACACGGTGAGTCCGGGCTGATTGCGCGGGTTCGCGCCAGCTCATTGGACGAATGTGAAGCCGAGCGGCTCACCCTGGATTTTTTGAGTCAATATGTCCCGCAAGGCCGATCGCCGATGTGTGGCAATAGTATCTGTCAGGATCGGCGGTTTCTAGCGCGTGCTATGCCAGCCCTGGAAGCCTACTTTCATTATCGTAATCTGGACGTGAGTACCCTTAAGGAACTGGGTCAGCGCTGGTACCCTGAACGCATCAAGGGTTTTTACAAGACCTCCGGTCACCTGGCCTTGCAGGATGTTTATGACTCGATTGATGAACTGCGTTTTTATCGCCAACATCTGTTTGTACCGATAGGGAAGACGGTGAGCTGATATGCAGCGGCCCTCACTTTCGTGGAGGCAGGCGCTAAAGGGCAGGGCTTGCCGCGCTCCTTGGTAAATCAGGATCGTTGCCCCATTCTGACCAGGCGCCCACATAGCCACGTATCCGCGGATAACCCAAGTGATGTAATAGCCAGTAGGTGTGTGCCGACCGGTGATGTGTTTGGCAATACACGATGATTTCCTTATCCGGGGTAACGCCGCGAGAGTCTAACAGTGTTTGTAATGCAGGATCCGGCAGGTAGCGTAGTTGCTGTTGCGGATTCATCGTGTCGGTCCAGTTCAGGTTAATCGCGCCAGGAATATGGCCGCTATGGGCAGCACGTTGATCTTGGCCGCTGTATTCAGCGGGGCTACGGGTGTCAAGCAACACGACATCCGATTGGCCCAGTCGCTTTATGATGTAATCTCGATCAGCAAGTGCCGACAGATGGCTAAAGCGGGCAGGGTAGTGGCTGGGTGCGGGTTGGTGAAGCCGGGTTTCCAGCGAGCCGCCGGCGGTTTGCCAGGCGAGCCTGCCACCATTCAGTAGTGATGCCTGGGTGTGACCCAAAACGGCCAGCGTCCATAGCAGGCGGCTGGCCCGTCCATTGCCTTCGTCATCATAGGCTACGACGTGTTGTTCCGGCTTGAGGCCAATGCGTGACAAGGTTCTGCCGATTTGTGTCCCGGTTGGGAGTAATCCCGTTGCCGGTGGTTCAGCGCGTACCAGGTGGGCATAGTCGAGATGAACCGCGCCGACGATATGACCCGCAGTGTAAGTCGCTGGATTACTCAGATCAACGACAAGCACATTGGGGTTATCAAGGTGCATTTGAAGCTGTTCCGTTTCAATCAGGGGTGTTAGATCAGTAATGGATGGCATATACAGGGTTCTTGCCTGAGCAGGGTAATAGGGTAGTGTCATTATCTAAAATTTCTACCACAAACTACAGAAGAGCAAGTCTGGTTTTATAGCTTGAGGCAGCTAGGCACATTCAAACGGAAACGCCAGGATCTCTGCCAGGGTTTTTTTTCCTGCAGCCAGCATGACAAGACGATCAAAGCCCAGGGCGACACCGGCACATGCGGGCAAACCGGCATCCAGTGCGGCCAGTAGGTGTTCATCCAGCGGCATGCGCGGTTGCCCTTGTGCGCTTCGGGCCGCATTTTCCGCCTCGAAGCGGTCACGTTGTTCGGCCGCATCCCCCAGCTCATGAAATCCGTTGGCAAGTTCTACGCCGTTGAGGTACAGCTCAAAACGCTCACCAACCGGTGGATCATCGTGCCGCAACCGTGCCAGTGCCGCCTGCGAAACGGGATAGTCGTACACGAAAGCCAAACGGCCTTTTCCCATATGCGGTTCGATGCAATGAGTCAGCAATAAATCCAGCCAGGGATCAGTGTCATCACTGGGCATATTGGGCGGAATGGAAACCGACTGCTGTTTGGCACAGGCGGCCAGTTCTGTCGTTGTGGCTTGATGCGGGTCCAGGTTGAGAAAATGCCGGAACAGCTCACCGTAGCACCAATACTCGGGGGTCTGCTGTAACAATCGTTGTCCCAGCAATTCGGTTACCAATGCGGCCACCTCATCCATCAAGCGATGATGGTCAAAACCGGTACGATACCATTCCAGCAGGGTGAATTCCGGGTTGTGGCGATGTCCCAGCTCATTATTCCTGAATACACGACTGATTTGGTAAATACAGCCGCTGCCAGCTGCCAATAGCCGTTTCATCGGAAATTCTGGTGAGGTCTGTAAATAGAGCGTTTGACCCTGCCGGGTTCCCGATCCTGAAAAATGCACGGAAAAACTGTGTAAGTGGGGGTCGGTGATCGCTGCAGCTGACAGTACCGGTGTTTCCACTTCCAATACCTGTCGATCCGCAAAAAAAGCCCGAGTTTGTGCCAGGAGTTTGGCGCGTAGGCGTAATGTTGACCAATCAGCACTGGGCCGCCAATCGTGAGGATACAAGGACATCGTTAGTGTATGCTCGAATGTGTCAGGCGGCCAGTGTGAAGCAAAATAGCAGGTGTCGGCACTTCACTATTGAGATGTGTATGGCCTATTCTTTAACCCGCGAGGCATATTCACCGGTACGGGTATCGACTTTGATCACTTCGCCGCTTTGTACAAATAGCGGTACACGCACCACAGCACCGGTATCCAGGGTTGCCGGTTTGCCGCCACCGCCGGAGGTATCACCACGTAATCCCGGGTCCGTTTCAACAATAGTGGCGATGATAAAGTTTGGAGGTGAGACACTCAGTGGTATACCGTTCCAGAGCGTAATCATGCATAGTGCCTCTTCCTTGAGCCATTTGGCAGTATCACCAACAGCGCTTTGATCAGCGGTGAGTTGTTCGTAGCTCTGCTGATCCATGAAATGCCAATATTCACCATCGCTATAAAGATACTGCATTTCCTTGTCAAATACGTCAGCGCCTTCCACACTGTCACCAGATTTGAATGTACGTTCAATAACGCGCCCTGTTTTCAGGTTGCGCACTTTAACCCGATTGAAGGCTTGTCCTTTGCCGGGCTTGACAAACTCGTTTTCAACGATGGAATACGGATCACCATCCAGTATGATTTTTAATCCACTCTTGAATTCATTAGTGTTATAAGTTGTCATGAGTGATGTACCTAAATTTTGAGATGATTGGAAAAAAAGAACGCATAATACCGGCAAAAACATCTGTCCGTCAGGAATCCGGTTGGCAACAGGCGATGGCCAATGCCATTCGTGATCCGGCAGAACTGTTAAAAGTGTTGCACCTTGATCCAGAGTCGCTGCCGATAGCATCATTAGCCGCAACACAATTTTCCTTGCGCGTACCGCGTGGTTTGGTCGCACAAATGCGCCAGGGTGACCCCAATGATCCATTGTTGCGACAGGTATGGCCACGTGCAGCCGAGACAGCGGATGTTTCCGGTTTTGTCGCTGATCCAGTCGGTGATCAACAGGCACGCACTGCGCCAGGAGTGCTGCATAAATATCAAGGGCGAGCGCTGTTGATAGTCACTGGCGCGTGTGCGGTCCACTGTCGCTACTGTTTCCGGCGTGAATATCCTTACAGCGATCATGCCGGTATGGATAATTGGCAACCTGCATTGGCGTATCTTAAGGCTGATGCCAGCATTGATGAGATTATTCTAAGCGGTGGTGATCCACTTTCGCTATCAAATCAGCGACTCAGTGTGCTTTTGGCGCAACTGGCAGTTATTCCTCATTTGCAGCGACTACGTATTCATACGCGGCAACCTGTTGTATTGCCGGAACGGGTGGATGGTGAATTGCTGACATTATTGATGAAAAGCCGCCTGCAGAAGATTATTGTGATTCATGCTAACCATCCACGGGAAATTAGCGCGGCTGTCAGCCTTGCATTGAGCCGGCTGTCAAGTACGGGTGCAACATTGCTCAATCAGTCGGTATTGCTACGCGGTGTCAACGATTGTGCCGAAACATTGGCTGTATTGAGCAAGGTGCTGTTCACCGCCGGTGTTCTACCTTATTATTTGCATGCGTTGGATCGGGTACGGGGTTCTGCGCATTTTGAAGTGAAGGAGAAACGTGCATCGGCTATCATGGAGGCGTTACGCCAACGGTTACCCGGCTACCTTGTCCCCCGATTTGTGCGAGAACAACCCGATCAGTTATCCAAAATTCCGATTAATTAGCTCTTAAACCAGCGCTTTTATCCCTATGGCGCTCGGCTCTCAATGAGGTTGGAAAGCGTGTCCGAATCCTCCACTATTAATTTGCTGATAGCAGATGGTTCGTCATCCAATGTCGAACATATTCTTAAAACCTTGGGTGGCGATAATTATAAGGTTGAGTCAACTCAGACCGATCAGGTGAAAGAGATTCACGATGCTGTGAATTATCAGCCACTGGATATCATTTTGCTGCGGTTGGGTGAAGGACTCCCTGGTTTGGCCGAAGTGAGATCAATGGTTGTTGAGTCAGGTGAAGACATCCCGATTATCGTGATTTTGGATGACGAGCAACGTCAACAACGAAAACCGTCTGGTTTGCTTGAAGAAGGTGCTGATAATTATTTTTATCTTGATGATGCTGATCATCTGGTCGCCACCGTTCGTAAGGAACTCAAGCATCTTCAGGATCGCAAGACCCTGCAATCTTTTGAGGTGCGGTTTCACGAAAGCGAGTCACGCAGCCAGGCGCTACTCGGTAATATTCAGGAAGCTATTGCTTATATTCATGAAGGTGTACATGCGTATGCCAATCCGGCGTACTTACGGTTGTTTGGTTATAAAAAAGCCGCAGATCTGGCGGCGATCCAGATGGCACATATGCTGGCTCCAGGCTATCGTGATGCGCTAAAAAGCGTCATGCGCCGTAGCATTCGCTCAGGCAAGGCCATTGAGCCGGTAGAACTGGTTGGTGTACGCAGTAATGGAGAAAATTTTCCGATTCTGCTGGAGTGCGCCCCAACGAGGATGAATGACGAGCCTTGTACCCAAATTATTGTGCGGGACGCGACACCCAATAAAACGGCTCAAGACCAGCAGTTTGAAGACTTGATTAAATATGATGGCAGTACCGGTCTTTATAGCAAGCGTTTCTTTATGGAGGCCCTGGAAATTGACCATAGTGGTACGGTGCTTTATATACTGCTCGGTGATTATGCGACCATTCGCCACAATATCGGTTTTGAGGCTGTTGACCAATTTACAGTCGAGGCTGCCGGATTGTTCAAGGACATGCTTGCGCCCCAGGATATTGCTGCACATTTTGCCAGTGGTGTGTTCACGGTCTATGTCCCGCCCAAGTCACCCACCGACCCTATTGAGCTTGCCGGGCAAATACTGGGCGTGATATCGAAACACGGCTTTCAACTGGGCGGCAAGTTGTTTACGACCAATTGCAGCATTGGTGCCTGTAAGTCAGGTGCGGGTGAAGAAACTGCCATTCAGATTTTGGCGCACGCGGATCGTGCTTGTGAGAACGCCCGCAAGAAGGGTGGAAGCCAGGTCGAGGTTTATCATATACCTAGCGAAGAGAGTCAGCGTAATATCAACAAGCAGGATGAAAACCAGATCAATCTGATTCGTGATGCACTGACTAAAGCCCGTCTGAGTCTCAAATACCAGCCTATCGTTAGTTTTGAGCAATCCAATCAAGCTCGCTACAAGGTTTATCTGGAATTGCGGGATGCTAACGGTAATGTACAGGCTATGGATAAGCTCGGCGCAGTAGCAGTGCGTTACAAGCTGATGGGTGCTTTGGATAAATGGACGATTATCCGCGGACTGACAGCGCTTGGTGAGTTGCAGAAAACGGGTGGTAAATTACCACAATTATTTATTCGTATATCTCGTAATTCACTGAAGAAAGAAGATTTTTTTGAATGGCTTAGCCATCGTATCAGAGAAAGCCGGTTGCCGGGCCACCATCTGGTTTTTGAGGTCAGGGAAGATAATGCCGAGAATACTTTTGAGGAAAGCAAACAATTACGTGCTCGGCTTCGGGAGCTGGGTTGCGAGTTTGCGCTGTCTCATTTTGGGGGTAAATCGCACTCTGATCTTTTGCTGCGTGATCTTATGCCGGATTACATCAAGCTGGATGGCAATTTGATTGAGCGCCTTGCCAAGGCCAAGGATCAAAAGAGCCGGGAATCCATGGCTGAGCTGGTAGAAAAAGCGAAGAAAATGAATACTCAGGTGGTCGCTGCAGGGGTATCGACTGCACCTCAAATGGCGAGTATTTGGCAATTCGGGGTGACGTTGGTTCAGGGGAATATGGTCGCTGAAGCGAGCGCCGGGCTGGATTTCGATTTCCAGCAGTTTGCAGGTTGAGAAGCGTCAGTATAAACCGGACAATTTTGGCAGAAAGATTTTTTATTGCCGTATTGGCGGCGTGCGCTGCACCAGAAGCATCTCCACCGGGCGTCGGTTCTACTGTATCAAACACGTGTGTACCCAGTACCCGTCTGTCCTTTAAATCGATCATGGTGATGCGCAGAGTCAGGTGTATCAGGCTTGGTTGGGCCGTGAATTCCTGCTGAAGGCGGATCAGGTCAACATCCATTCGCAGATCGGCTAACACCGGTGAGGGTGGTGATATTACCGCTGTGAATGCACCGGTATTTTCCAGCACACCAACCAGAATAGGTAACAGCATTTTTGCAGGGGCATCACTCCAGATACTGTTGTTGTAGTAATCCAGTTTTGGCGGTTCACGGGTGTAGGCGATGCGTCTGGAATCGAAGCCGGGCGCAGCGCGAGGCAGGCCGATAAGCAGGGTTTTACCGCTGGGTTGTGGTGTTGCCGCCGGTTTGATCGTTACCGCTTCAAGTAAATAGGTTTGTGGTGATGGTGTGCTCGCGCAGCCGGTGAATATGAGCAGGATTACTGGCCATAACCAGTGATAGAGGGGGCGCTTCTGCCCGGTAATGTCGAAATATTTTACGGCGACCATGTTATCGCGCTCCAGGGTCAGGCCGACCATCGGGGTTACCCACGATCAAGATATTGGGGTTCTGCTCCAGCAGGGTAGCGACACGTTTCAAAATGACCAGTAGCTCATTGGCCTGCATGAGTAATTCATTGAATTCTGGCAGAGTGTTTTGTCCTATCAGCCGTATTTCGCGCTGACTATTTTGCGCCAATTGAGTGAAGGCGAGGCTTGTCTTGTCAAAGTGATCAGCGGCTTGTCGCACTGAGCGGGCGCTGGCACGAAATTCATTCAGAGTCACTCGAATTTGTTTGCTGGTATTGCCACTGTCCTTCAGGACTTTTATGGCCTGATCCAGAGCAGTGCCCAGATGTTCTGCACGCTGTGCTAAAACACCGGTAAATTTTTCTACGTTACTTAACGTGTGCCGGATGCTGTCGCTGCGATGGGCTAACGCGCCGGTAATGGTTTCTACATGGGTCAAGGTCTGGCGGAGGCTGTTACTGCGATCAGCGGTAGCACCGGTAATACGACTGATGTGTTGTAATATTTCTTTTATGGCAAGCTGATTGTCATCATTCAGCAACTGTTCCAGACGTTTTGCAAGCTTGTCGATATTGCTCAGAATATTATTGAAGGCATCATCAAGTCGTGCAACCAATGATGGCCCTGCCTGAATGATCGGCAGTTCTTGATCAGGCTGTTTTTCCAGTGGCAATGCCTGGCCGTCACCACTGAGTTCAATGGTGGCGACCCCTGTTAAACCGCGTGTCGAGAGTGTTGCGATCGTGTTGCGATAGATGGGCGTACCCTGCTCGATATCGAGTACTACATCCACACGGTCAGGATTATCGGGCTGGAGGCGGATAGAGGCCACTTGCCCTACTTGAACACCGCGATATCGAACGGTTGCCTTGATATTGAGGCCAGCGACCGACTCATTGAAGTAGACCCGATATTGATCATACTCTTTCGTCTTGCCGCCGAGCACGAGCCAGAATGTCACGCCTAGCAGGCTGCAACCAAGCGTAGTGACGAATAGACCAACCAAGGCGTAGTTTACATGGCTTTGCACACTTGCCCCCGTGCTGCACGGCCCCGTGGCCCTGCAAAATAAGCTTGAATTAAAGGATGCTCCCTTTGGGTGAGTTGTGACATCGGCAGCGTGGCAATGACCCGCTTTTCACCCAGAAAGGCTACTCGATCAGTGGCCTGCCAGAGCGTATCCAGGTCATGTGTCACCATAACAACGGTTAACCCCAATGATGCTTTAAGTTGTACCACCAGTTGATCAAACGCGCCGGCGCTGACAGGATCAAGTCCGGCTGTGGGTTCATCCAGAAATAGCAGGGCTGGATCAAGTGCTAATGCACGTGCAAGGGCAGCGCGTTTTAGCATTCCACCGCTTAGCTCGCGGGGCAGTTTGGCGCCTGTATCGGCGGGTAAACCGGCCAGCATGATTTTGAGGTCGCTAATTTCTGCGATTCGTCGGGGTGATAGCCGGGTATGCTCGCGCAACGGCACAGCTACATTCTCGCGTACTGTCAGTGAACTGAATAGCGCGCCTTGCTGAAACAACATGCCGAATCGTCGCCGTAACTGGAATGCCGAACTGTCATTAATACCAATAATTTCCTGATCAAACAAGCGTATGGAGCCGGCAGTCGGCTTTAACAACATAATAATTGCACGTAATAAGGTGGTTTTACCTGAGCCGCTGCCACCAACCAGAGCCATAATTTCACCGCGATGTACATCAAGATCAAGGTCATTGTGAATAATAGTTGTGCCGAATCGGGTTTGTAAGCCACGAACAGTTATCACATGCTCGGTCATTATAAACCGATGCCTCCCAGTATGATTGAGAAGAGCGCATCAGCGGCAATCACTAGAAAAATAGATTGCACTACACTGATGGTGGTTTGCTGACCAACACTGTCTGCACCGCCGCGTACCCGAAAGCCTTGATAGCAGCCCACCAGGGCGATGATGGCAGCAAAGATGGGTGCTTTACCGATACCCATTAAAAACGATATCGGTGTCACGACTTGCGGTACACGGTCGATAAAATCACTAACGCTGATATCAAGCATGATTTGCGCCATAAACATACCGCCCAGTATGCTTAATACATCAGCAAATAATACCAATAACGGTAATGCTATGGTCAGTGACACCAGTTTGGGCAGTACGAGTAAATCGATGGGTGAAATACCGATAGTGCGTAAGGCATCCACTTCTTCAGTGACTTGCATGGTGCCGATTTGTGCTGTGTAGGATGAACCAGTACGACCGGCAACGATGATGGCAGTGACCAGAGGCGCCAACTCACGCAGCATGGTGAGAGAGACTAATTCGACGATAAAAATATTGGCACCGTAAAATTCCAGTTGTTGTCCACCCTGGTAGGCGATGACGACCCCCATCATGAATGCTAGCAAACCAACGATGGGTAAAGCGTATACACCGGCAGTTTCAATATCGGCGAACAGTGCTTGCCAGCGGAAGCGACCGGGTTTGAGTGCCAGTTTCCCGAGAGCGATAGCGACTTCGCCAATAAAACTAAGGAAGGAGAATGCAGATTTGAGAAGGTGTATTGCCCGATGGCCCTGTTTTTCCAGAATACCAATGGAGCGGTTGGGTGGCACTGTCGATCCGGCATCTGTGCGACGTTCCCGGACCAAATGCAGTAAGGTTTGCTGCTCGTTACGCAGGCCGGTGAGCTGAACCGAAGAGGATGTTTGCTCTAGATCGGCGATTACATTCAATAATTGCAGTGCGCCTGTGGTATCCAGGCGATGGATGCCGGCGCCATCCAGTTGCAGCGGCTTGTTGGTAGATTGAGTCATATTCGATAAGCGGAAATCGAAGGACTCAGTGCCATCGATTGTCCAGTCACCTTCGCAGTAATAGCAATCTGCTTCACAGCGAACAATAGCGGGCTGGGTGGTTGGCAGGATTGAGGTCATGTTTGGGTACGCTTGATCGTTTTTGCCGGGTTGAAAGCGATGTTTGTGCGAGCACTTGGCATGGGTATACGTTTGTCAGATGCTTGATTGGGTAGATCTTGCTGCAAGGAATGAACGCTTAACCAACAACACCAGGAATCTTTTTTAATAGAAAATGGGAGATAGGTTTTACCACTGGGTGCTATCCATTTGAAAGTGTTTTTGGCTCATGTTCAGAACATGTGCAAAAGGCTAAACTGGGCGGCCTGAAATTTAATGGTCAGATTCGATACCGATGGACTTTACCAATAGTTGAACTGCTTTTGGCGTTAGACTGTGAAGCGTGGTTGTGTCGTCACTTTCACCCCTCGGGGTGAAAGTGCCCCCGCTGCCATGACAGCGTTGACGAGGCGTACGCCTTCCGATGCACCTGGCACAGCCAGGTCCAGGTGCAGCGGCTGTGGTCAAGCCAGGCTTAGGTCGAACCACCGTTCAGCAGTTACGCAGCGAGTGACAGGGACTCGCCGCTCAACGCCGACCGACCACGGCGTTGGGTGATCGCGTGACCGAAACCGATGCGTTGTTTCAAAATGCCGGGGAAAAAAGCGAGCCGCATCGCGCTCCGGCCGATCCGCCGATCCGCCGCGCTAACAAGCGCCGTGGCCACAACGGACTCATCATACGGTCTGCCATGGGGCTGGCGAGTGGGCGCGCGATGATGACGGCGATGGCATTCGCGAAGTGCATACCAACAATCATCGCTGTATCTCGCCAGACGTCATCGGTATCGTTGCCCGTATTCACATTTTTTGTACATGAGCCAAGAAAGTCATGTCTCACATGCGCATGGTACAGAAAAAGCCGTAACGAGTGATCAAATATTTTGAGCATGAAAAAATCAGATATGCCGCGTAAGGAAAGAACTAAACTGCCATCGGGTTAATAAAACGCTTCGGGCGGGAGCCGGTGTTTGATTTTTCGATACTCCCGCAAGCGGCGAACTCACCGGGCGGGGTATTTATATGAGCTTGGCTATAGTCTTCACTTTTGCAAGAGGTTCTAATTTATGAACGGAGTTTCGAATGGCAACTGAACGTCGCTGGAGCGGTGTCCTGAAACTGTATGGACCGGTGTCACTCATCATCCTGTTCAGTTTTGTGCTCGCGTTTCAATTCATTAAACCGGCACCACCGAATTCGGTGCGTATCGCCACCGGTTCTACCGAAGGCAGCTACTATGCCTTCGCTCAACAGTACGCTGAGGTGCTGGCCCGCGAGGGCATCCGGCTTGAGGTGGTGAGCACCGGAGGGTCGATCGACAATCTGCGATTACTTTCAGAGGGTCAAGTCGACCTGGCGTTCATTCAGGGTGGCGTCACCCCGGAGGCTCAAAGCCAAAACTTCGAAGCCCTGGGTTCAATGTATTTCGAGCCGCTGTGGTTATTTCACCAGGCCGACCTCAATCTTGACCGATTACCTTCTTTACGCGGGCTCAAGATCGGCATCGGTTGTGCAGGGTCAGGGACTGAAGCACTGGTAGAGCAGCTTTTGTCAGCTAATGGGGTAAATGTCCGAAACGCGACGCTCCGGAAAATCGGTGGTAGCAGCGCTGCCAGTGCACTTAAACGTGGGGACCTCAATGCCGCTTTCTACATCACTTCTCCGGCTAATCCGCTGATGCAAGAATTGTTGGGGAACGATCAAATCAAACTTTCCAGTTTTTCACGCGCCGCAGCTTACGTGCAGCGTTATCCCTATCTCAGTGTGGTTCAGTTGGCCGAAGGCGCGATCGATCTCGCGAGCAATAATCCCGGTCGAACTGTCGACTTGTTAGCTGTTCCGGCACAGTTAGTCGCCAAACCGGATCTGCATCCGGCCGTGATTGATCTGTTGTTGTTGGCCGCCGAACGGCTTCACAGTCAGGGTGATTGGTTCGAGAAAAAGGGTCAGTTTCCGTCAGAGCAGTTTTTGGATTTCCCGCTGAATAAGGAGGCCGCTCGTTTTTACAAGTACGGCCCTCCCTTATTGCAACGCTTTTTACCATTCTGGGCAGCTTCGCTGATCGACCGGCTCAAGATCATGCTTTTGCCGCTGATCGTATTGTTGATGCCGTTATTCAAAGTCATGCCGCCACTCTATCAGTGGCGCATGCGATCACGCATTTATCGCTGGTATCGGGAACTGGATAACGTCAATCTGTCTTGGTCTGATTCGCAAACCCCTGACCAGCGCGAACAAGCGATCTACGAACTCGAACGGATCGATAATGAGGTTCTCCATCTTGAGGTTCCGCTGTCGTATTCTGAGCACCTCTACCATCTGCGCCAACACATCCAGCTAGTGCGACAAAAGATTCAGTCAGAAGGCGGAGATGCCCATTATTAACCCGGTGGCAGTTTAGTTCTTTCCTTACCAACACCTGTTTCCTGTTTGATTAATTCCTTCACCGCTTTTCGGGTCCAGAGCGCATAGTCCAATTGCAACTGGTCCGGTGTTTGATCAATGATCCTGTGTTGAATGCGTTTTTCCTGTTCAGGTCGTAAGCGATTACCCGTACCTTTTTCCTGTTCAGGTCGTAAGCGATTACCCGTACCTTCCTTCGGCCCTCGCCTCGACGTGGGGCCTTCCGTGTTATAGCGCTTTAACCAGCCACTAACGGCTCTTGATGATACGTCCAGTGTTTCTGCAATCACTTTTATCTGTTCGTCTCTTTTCCGTAAGCGAATGGCTGTTTTACGTTTTTCTTCATTGTGCCGAAGGCGGTAATTTGCGAGCATCAATTTTATTCATACTCGTATGATATACGAGTGATTCTGTCGCCGGGTTGATAGTATAAAGTTTTTGTGCGCCAACCTTGAGAGGTATGATCAGCTCTTAAGTAGATAGTGGTTTCTACAGTATGTCTGTAGGCACATCCTGTGTGCCAGTTTGAGGCATAGGCATAACCAACAAGATTGTTGTTATCCTTTCCAGCCGGTGCAAACCAGCTTCAGCAACCGTCTGAATACGATTTTTTTAGCTCTATCGTAGAGATTGTTGACTTTTCAAAGGTGGCTGCAGGATTTTGAATGTAGTAGTTGTATAATTTTGTAATATCTTCAACACCCTATTTCTTGAACAGAGCATATCATCGTTGCTTTTCTCAACTCGGCGTGATAGCCGGATTTTCTGATAGTTTGCAAATAATAAATAAAGGCTAACGTGGATTGAGTCGTCGCCAGGCGGCTGGGTCTTGCTGGTTTCCAGACTTTCTCCAGATACCACGCTTTGCTTGTTTTGCTTCATCTTCAGCCTGTTGATAAGCGGGTGATTTATTGTATTGTCGATAGACTATAGCCTTGCCTTTTCGTACCATTTCCAGACCGGTATCAAGTTCACCGGCGAAGACTTGAGCGACTGTTCGTCCATAGCGATCCTGATCTTTTACCTGTAATGTGATGCTGTCATGTGTCGCTACCAAATCGCGTAACACATCGCGTGAGCGTGTGCCCCATGGTTTTTGCTTCATCTCTGGAGCGTCGATGCCAAACAAGCGTACTTTCACTTGACCAGCCGGACAATTAGCGGTCAGGGTGTCGCCGTCATACACCGATTTGACCGAACACTTTAATACCGTTCCCTTGGTGATGCTTGAGGAGGGCGCTTTAGGTTCGTGTAGAAAGTAGCTGATAATTGTAATGGCAATCACCAATCCACCAATGAGCCAGGGTGAGCGACGCTTGCGGCGGTGAGTACGATTTAACTCACTACGTAGTTGACGTTGTACAAATCGGAAAAACTCCTGTTTCATAAAAATATGCTCTCCCTCTAAAGCAGGAAAATGGCTGCCAGACTCAGGAAAATGAAAAACCCCATACTATGGTCATGAACTACGCACAGAATGTATCAGATGGATGAGTGGGTAAACGGGCTTCAGGCACTCACAGTGTTGTGGTGGTTGCCGTAGCGGTGGACTACGTACTCGGTCACGAGTCGCTGGAAGTCGGTGGCGATCGTTTCACCTTTTAAGGTAACTGTTTTTTCGCCATCGACATAAACGGGTGCTATTGGCACTTCACTGCTACCGGGCAGGCTGATGCCGATGTTAGCCTGTTTACTTTCACCGGGGCCGTTGACCACACAACCCATCACCGCTACGGTCATGTTTTCAACGCCAGGATACTGTCCACGCCAGATGGGCATATTTTCGCGCAGGTAGGCTTGAATTTGCTTGGCCAGATGTTGGAAATAATCACTGCTGGTACGGCCACAGCCCGGACAGGCTACCACTGTTGGCGTAAAGACACGCAAGCCTATAGATTGCAGGATTTCTTGGGCGACGACCACTTCTTGGCTGCGACGACCGCCAGGCTCAGGGGTCAGCGAGATACGGATAGTATCACCGATACCTTCTTGTAAAAGTACAGCTAACGCTGCTGTTGAAGCGACAATACCCTTGCTGCCCATGCCGGCTTCGGTCAAACCCAGATGCAGTGGGTAATCACAGCAGCGTGCCAACTTTCGGTAAACGGCAATAAGATCTTGTACCCCGCTCATTTTCACCGATAGAATAATCTTGTCGTGATCCAAACCTATAGCTTCGGCATGTTGAGCACTCTCTAGCGCAGATTGAACCATAGCTTCGTGCATGACTTCAGTCGCCGGTTTTGGTGTAGGTAAACGGGCGTTTTCGTCCATCAACCTGACGGCTAATGCCTGGTCAAGACTGCCCCAGTTGATGCCAATGCGTACCGGCTTGTTATAACGGCAAGCGATTTCAATGATAGTGGCAAACTGTTCATCTTTCTTTTTACCACGCCCGACATTGCCCGGGTTGATGCGGTACTTATCGAGCACTTCAGCGCAAACGGGATATTTACTGAGGAGGCGATGGCCGTTGAAATGGAAATCGCCAATCACAGGGACGGTGATATTTTTTGTATCCAGTTGTTCACGAATGACGGGTACAGCCGCCGCCGCGTTTTCGTCATTGACTGTGATACGTACCAGTTCTGAACCTGTTTGTGCTAATTCTGTGATTTGTGCGACGGTTGCTGCTACATCAGCCGTATCGGTGCTGGTCATGGATTGCACTACGATAGGGGCATTACCCCCCACCTTGATATCGCCAATACGGACAGTGACACATGGGCGACGGGTGATAAAAGCACCTGAGAGAGCCATAAAATTACCTGTACTCAGTCGATTTTTGAGGTGTAACTCATGCGGTGTTCAGCGTAGAAAGTTGCGGCTAATCTCACGGAATACATCAGTGCCTGCCTGATGGAGCCATTCGAAAACCACCATTTCACGGCTAACGATGCATACATTTGCAGCACGCATTCGTTCTAATGCCAACGCTATATCGCGCGGGGATCGTGAAGATACTGCATCAGCAACCAGGAAGACATGTTTACCCATAGCCTGTAATTCCAGTGCAGTCTGCAATATGCAGACGTGGGCTTCTATACCGATGATAATGATTTGATTACGACCGATGGCATCAATACGGCGCATACAAGTCCGGTCAGCGGCACAGGAAAAGTGCATTTTTTCCATCAATGCTTCTGTGGATAATTGGTTGCGGATCGCTGTAACTGTGTGTCCTAGTCCTTTGGGGTATTGTTCAGAAGCCAAAACGGGTATACCCAATCGCTGGGCAATTTGAATCAGCCAAATGCTATTGGCAATAATCTGTTCAGCATCATGAATAGCGCCCATCAGACGTTCCTGAATATCGACTACTAGTAGACAAGAGGTTTCGGCTTTTATCAACATCGCTAGTTTTCTCGCTTATTGTGGTTTAAGCATACATATCGCATGATCCCGATAAATTGACAAAATATTCGGGGCTGGTTGCTCTTAGAAACAAATAGATCGCATAAGACTTTGTCGGGTTGTGTCATTCCGGACCTTATGGGGTGACGAGCCGCTTTGATATCATCGCTCTAGTCAGTACAGGCGATATCAGTCAGTAATCAAGGTTATGGCCTGATCGGAATCATGTCGTTGTACCTTCTGTATTTTCAGGCCTTGCCATAGGGGTTGCAGTATATGATGCGGGGTACGGGCTTGCGGGTCATCAGCAGTAAAGGTAAATAGCCACATACGTGACTGTATCTTTTGGTGGGTGATGCTGCCGATCCAGATGGTTTTGCTCTCGGGTGACAAGCGAGCGCCAACGTCCCAAAAACGCAATACCCAACGGGCGCTTGAAGTATTATCGTAATAGACCCATCGCAACGCATCTCCTTGGCCATTATGCGTTTGTGGTAGTACAGGCAGTTTTTGTAGCGCAGCATTGGGGTCTAACCACAACAGCATACCCTTCAAGTCCAGTGAGGGTGCAGGTTGCCAACCGGTTTGTTTCAAGCGTGACTTGAGTTCTTCTTCAGTTCCCACCCACTGCAGCACAAAATCCTGTTGGTTTTGACCTCGAAAATCGTTGCGTTGCTGAGGTAAATTTTGCCAGCCCTTTGTCCACCATTGTTGCTGTGATTGGGTGTGATGGGTGTTGTGAGGTGGATAGTGTTGCGGGTTGGTGCCGTTGTGGAATCCAATATGCAATATGGCCACAATCAGTAGTGCAATGAAGCTATAGAGGGAAAGTGGTTTCCAATTGAGTGCCTGTGCCTGAAATAGCCGTACTGCGTGTGTTACCACCCAAATAATCAGCCACAGCAAGGCGATGGTAATCAGAAGCAGTGCCACCAGACGATGGGCAACCCGCGAAGCGGCGGGATCTAGCGATGTACCAAATACCATGCCTGGAATGAGGTAGGCAGGTGCCCATAGGATGGCCGAGACGATGTTAGCCATCATGAAATGGTGCCAGGCCATACCCATCATGCCGGCGACGGTTGGAATGGTGCCACGTGTCGGCCCAAAAAAACGGCCAAATAGTACGCTTTTGCCGCCGTGTTTGCGAAAGAAGGTTTCACTACGGGTAAGTAATTCGGGATGTTTGGCGAAAGGCCATTTCTGGTGAATATTGTGATGGAAAAGATGCCCGATCCAGAAGCTGATTGCATCGCCTGTTATTGCACCCAGGGTAGACCACCACCAGGCGGTATAGAAATCAATCTGGCCTAGGCCGATGAGTGTCCCGAACGTAAACATGATGACTGCGCCAGGGACAATGATACCGATAATAACCAAAGACTCAGTGAGAGTCGTGATAAAGATTACGGTGCTAATCCAATGAGGATGAGCGGCAATCCATTCAAGCACTGTACTGACGAATTCGGATGCCATTATGTTGAGGGATGAACCCGGCGACTGTGATAGATCGTTGCTTGCAGTATGGGCAATTTCATTGTGGTTGGTGAGGGCGTTAGCATCGTTATAAGATGGCGAAAGATAGTGTGGTGGCCAAAGGTGGCCTTATTTACAACACAACTTGTTTCCTGGATGAATGGTCATTGCTGATATGTGAATGGATGTGCTGGAAATGTTCAGTTGTCCATGATTGTTAGTACCAATAACACAGGAAATATCAGTGCTTTTGGGCGAGCGGCATTGATCTGTAACACGATAATAAATCTTGTGTTTTTTTGAGCGTGCTGGATGATCGCGTAAATTGTGGGGAAACCTGATCGTAAAATTTAGAGATTCCTGCCCTTTGGAATAGGGAGGAGTGGCCGATGATCTACCGTATAATGGCAGGGAAAGGCGCATTACAATGATCGTATGCTCGCTTTGCAGAAAGCGTCCCGCAATGCGTCAAAGGTTATCGTTACCGGAAATTGTGGAAATTCATCAATGACATTTTGTGGGGGGCGGAACAAAATGCCCGCTTCAGCTTCTGCCAGCATGGCAGTGTCATTGTAGGAATCGCCCGAAGCAATGACTCGATACTTCAGGGCATGAAGGGCACGTACAGCTTCGCGCTTGGCATCGGGTTGCCGCAGCACATAATTGACAATTCTATCATCGACCACTTCCAAATGGTGACAGCATAGTGTTGGCCAGTCTAGCTGCCGCATCAGCGGCCGGGCAAATTCATAATAGGTGTCTGAAAGGATGATGACCTGAAAATGCTCACGTAGCCAACCCAGAAATTCACAGGCACCCTCCATCGGTTTTATATCAGCGATAACCCGTTGGATATCAGTGAGCTTTAAACCATGCTGATCCAGTAACTCCAGTCGATATCGCATCAGCTCGTCGTAATCGGGAATATCACGGGTTGTTAGCCGAAGTGCCTCAATATTGGTGCGTTGAGCAACATTAATCCAGATTTCTGGAACCAGGACACCTTCCAGATCCAGACAAGCGAATTCCATAATCATCTCCCTAACATCATGGTAGTGTTGCACCGCCTAGGCGCGGTGAAAAATTAGTGGTTGTAATCGCATTCGCATTGTTGCCGGCGGCTGCGCCGTCGGCAATCGCGGAGTTGAGCTACGCTCCAGTCACCTGGCGCACTTGGCAGCTTGCGCCGCAACACGTTACTGGAGTCGACTGCGGTGTTTCTGCCGCGCAAGCACGCTTGCTCCGCTTCAACATCCTCGCGGCTCAGCTCCGCGATTATCGTTAAGCAATGCAACGCCAAGCCGTTTGTGAGCGTTATGGTGATAGTCTCCCAGTATATATATAGTGGTTCAATAGGAAGGTTCATCCAGAGCGATCAATTCTGTTAATTGTTCAGTATTCAGGCGCAAACGCAGTGCCAAGACCATTAATAATGCGGTTGCTGCCTTGGGCGTTCTACTGAGGAAGGGCATAAAATCCTTACGGTGAATGACCAGTACTTTGCTAGTTTTCAGGGTTGTCGCGCCTGCTGACCGTCCCCGACCATCGAGCATGGCTATTTCGCCTACGATTTCCCCGACACCGACGCTACCCAGTACAATCTCTTCTCCATCAATACTGGTTACGCTCACCTTTAATTGACCGCTTAACAGTACGAACATTTCACTGCCGGTATCGGCCGTTTCAAACAGCACATGCCCAGCAGGTAATGTAGCGATGCTGGATATGTCAACAATATTTTTGAGAGTATCTCGGGGGAAGCTACGGAACAAAAAGCTTTTTTGGAGAATATCGATAACACTTTGCTTGGCTGCAGCTGTTTTGGTGTCACCTAGGGCCAATACTTCATGTAATTGGCTGGCGATTAGCGGTCGCTTGATGCAAATATTTCCATCGCTACCATCAAGTATTGGGTTTGATGAGGCTAGAATCGTGTGGACGTTTGGCACATTTTTTTGATATTCATTCCAGAAAGCCAGTGATGCTGCATCATCTGCATTAACAAGTACGATACTGGCGGGCTCATGATTACCCGTTGCCATGTGATAAGCGCAATCTCGATTGCTGATAACCGAGAGAATATTGCGGATGATTCGGCGATCCCGTTTTTCGAAACCAATAGCATTTACTATCGTTATCGTAGTCGGCATAACGCTGTCCCTTTGGTAAGTCGCAAATTTTGCAGTGTAGTATCTACTGGTTTACACATTAGCAGTACGTATTTAAGGGAATGCTCCATTTGGTAATACAGGGTTATTTTCCGCGTAGCGTCAAAACCAGCGCATGATGCGAGACATGAGTTTACCCTAAACGTGTACTTAACTCACCGAAAGTTTGAGTATAAAACGCTCAGTGTTGAGCGCCTGTCTTCATGGATTGGAGTTTGGCCCGGGGTTATGAACGCGAACGAAGCGAGCTATCCCAGTATGGAAAGTATCGCATTACCTGCCCATACCGGCGAACGGGTGGGCAGCGTGGCCACTGCTGGAATGCCTTAAAGCATCTCCCTTAGGCCAGTCCTTGGCGCTGATTCGTGCGGATGCTGGCTTCGCCGGTATCGACCGGGAAGGTTCGATGCCTTCACAGCGCACCTTAGAGATCCCTGTTCTTTGGGACAGGGAGGATGTCAAATTTTCTGTAGGCACCGTCACACTTACGTTGGATCAACTTGTTGCGGCGCAAGCCGCCAGGTGACTGGAGCGTATAACTCAGCTCCGCGATTAAATTATCTTAGGAAAAAACCTCTATGAAGGTCGTTTGCTGCCTAAGCCCCTAGATTTTCTAGAGTTGGGATCTTGCTATTTGAACCCCAGGCAGCGTAGCTGAACTCACCATGCTGCTGCCGGTATTGTGGCTGTTGATAGAAACCGTAAGGCACAGACTAAAAAGTGCTAAATATTGTTATGTGAAATTTTTACTTTATTTCTTATTTTTTATAAAGATAAAATAGTAGATTAGACAGTATAAGTTTTCTTTGGGCGCTTCCTGAAGGTGACAGACTGATAACGACCAAATGGCAATCAATATATTTCTTAGTATTTCTAAAAAATTTGGGGGTGAGGGTATAAATAACTTGCTATACGTGACATATTCCCTTTTCAAGAGATTCTACATGATCTACAGTTTAAATAATAAACTTGATCTTCGCTCAGTCTGAACGACTTGATATAGAGCAAACTATGGCGACTACTCCCAATACTGTTATTTCCTCTGCCAACAGCCAACTAGGCGGTCTCGCCCGTCAGCTTGTGCGAAATCATCTGCTTGAGGAGGCGGCAGCAACGCAGGCTATTGAGAGTGCACGTAAAGAGCAGATCTCTTTTGTAGCCTATTTAATTGAACATAAACTGGTTCGTGACCAGGATATAGCCCAGGTTGCTGCGAAAAGCTTTAATCTTCCCTTACTTGAGGTCAGTGCGCTTGATATTGATAACGATGTGGTGCAACTGGTTGATGAAAAGCTGATTTATCAGCACGATGCACTGCCATTGTACAAGCGTGGGCGTCGATTGTTTGTGGGCGTCAGTGATCCCACTAGCCAGCGTATGGTAGAAGATTTCAAGTTTCAGACCCGCCTCGATATCGAGCAGGTCATAGTTAAACATAGCCAACTTGTCAAAATACTGGACAGTGCACTTCGGCAAGCCTCTGATATGGGTGACGATGAGTTGGGTGATCTCGACTTTGGCAGTGAGGGTGGTGCAAATTCAAAAGTCGAAATGCTGACTCAGGCGGATAGTGATGATGCACCGGTAGTGCGCTTTGTCAATCAGGCTATTCTCCAGGCAATCAGTCGTGGTGCATCTGATATCCATTTTGAACCTTACGAGAAGATGTATCGGGTTCGTCTGCGTCAGGATGGTGTGCTTGACAAAATTTACGAGCCACCCATATCGATGGCCCCACGTATTTGTGCACGCCTCAAAATTATGGCCCAGCTTGATATTGCCGAGCGCCGTGTACCACAAGATGGTCGTATCAAGCTTTATTTGACCAAGCAAAAGGCTATTGATTTTCGTGTCAATACGATGCCCACCCTTTGGGGTGAGAAAGTAGTGATGCGCCTGCTTGACTCATCTAGCGCCCAGATGGGTATTGATGCCCTGGGCTATGAACCGGACCAGAGAGAATTGTTTCTCAATGCCATTAAAAAGCCACAGGGGTTGGTATTGGTGACCGGGCCGACCGGTAGTGGTAAAACCGTCTCGCTGTATACAGGGCTTAACATTCTCAATACAGCCGAAGTGAATATTTCTACCGCTGAAGATCCGGTGGAAATCAACCTGCCAGGAATTAATCAGGTTAATGTGAACCCCAAGGTGGGCATGAGTTTTGCCAGCGCCTTGCGTGCCTTTTTGCGCCAGGATCCGGACATTATCATGGTGGGTGAGATTCGTGATCTTGAAACGGCTGAAATTGCCATTAAGGCTGCTCAGACCGGTCATATGGTACTGTCTACCTTGCATACTAACAGTGCACCACAAACCCTGACGCGTCTGATGAACATGGGTATACCTGCCTATAATATTGCATCCAGCGTCACTTTAATTATCGCACAACGGTTGGCGCGCCGATTGTGCCAAAACTGTAAGGAAGAGGCGCAAATTCCGCCTGAGGCGCTGCTAAAAGTGGGCTTTAAACAAGATGAACTGGATGATCTGGTGGTTTACAAGGCTGTGGGCTGTGACCAGTGCAATCGTGGTTATAAAGGCCGTGTAGGTATCTATGAGGTTATGCCAATTTCTGAGGAAACAGGACGGATTATCATGGAACAAGGGAATGCGTTGCAGATTGCAGAGCAAGCACAGCGTGAAGGTATCAATAATTTGCGCCAATCAGGTCTCAACAAGGTTCGCATGGGGTTGAGTAGCCTTGAGGAAATCAATCGGGTAACAACGGACTAATAGGCGTGGCTAAACAAGCAAATCTGGCGAAAGCCAAACAAAAAAAGAAAAATGAGGAACTCACCTTTAAGTGGGAAGGCACCGATAAGCGGGGTGTCCGGGTTAAAGGGGAGTTGCGGGGGTTAAGCCAAAATCTGGTCAAGGCGGAGCTGCGTCGGCAAGGCATTATTCCGTTGCGGGTTCGCAAGAAAGCTGATGCGCTATTTAGTTTTGGCGGTGCGATTGAGCCGAAAGACATCATGCTTTTTTCCCGGCAGTTTTGTACCATGCTGGAGTCAGGTATCGCAGTGGTGCAAGCACTGGATATGATCGGTCACAGCAACAAGAAACCCAAGGTCAAGGAGCTGATCCTTGATATCAAAAATGAGGTGGAGGGCGGTACTTCCTTGTCCAAGGCAATGGGAAAGCATCATCTCTACTTCGACGATCTGTATTGTAGTCTGGTGCATGCTGGCGAGGAAGCGGGGGTGCTCGAAGTATTACTCGATAAGATCGCAATTTATCTGGAAAAATCCGAAGCGCTGAAGAAAAAGATTAAGAAGGCACTGACATATCCGATCATTGTGCTGATATTCGCCTTTGTCGTAACAGCAATTTTATTGTTGTTCGTGATACCTACTTTTGAGGACTTGTTTAAAGGTTTTGGTGCAGAATTGCCTGCACTGACTCGATTTGTTCTCGAGCTTTCCGCACTCTTTCAGGAGCATTGGTACATTATTTTCGGTGTGCCTATATTCATCGTTGTGGTGTTTATACAAGCACGTAAACGCTCACGGGCTTTTTATCAGTTCCTGGATCGTATGGTGCTGAAACTTCCGCTGATAGGTGATCTGGTAGCGACTTCGGCAAATGCCCGCTTTGCGCGCACCTTATCCACTTTGTTTGGCGGCGGTGTACCACTGGTCGATGCGATGCAGAGTGTTGCCGGGGCAACAGGTAACTACGTTTACGAGAGCGCAGTGCTGCAAATGCGTGAATCAGTATCCATAGGCCAGCAACTTAACTTTGCTATGCGACAAAGCAATCTGTTTCCCGATATGGTTATTCAGATGGTGGCAATTGGTGAAGAGGCTGGTTCATTGGGTGACATGTTGGCTAAAGTGGCTGATTTTTACGAAGAGGAAGTGGATGCTAAGGTCGATACACTGACAACCATGATTGAGCCATTATTAATGGCGTTCCTGGCGGGCGTGGTCGGTACTTTGGTTATTGCCATGTACTTGCCGATCTTCAAGCTGGCTTCAGCTGTTTGATTAACAAGCGAATTGATGGCTATCGTGGAGTTGCTCGCCAGCTCGCCAGCGTTGCTTGTTGCCCTCGCTGTATTGCTTGGGCTAATGGTCGGCAGCTTTTTGAACGTTGTTGTTTACCGCTTGCCTCTGATCATGGAGCGGGAGTGGCATGCGCAATGTGCGGAATTGCTAGGTTGCGCTATCAGTGACGATAAGCCTGAATTAAGTTTGTGGGGTCCCCGATCTCATTGCCCGCAGTGCGGCCATCTCATTAATATCCGGGAAAATATTCCAGTACTTAGCTATCTGTTGCAAAAAGGCTGCTGTGCCCACTGTGAGGCAAAAATCAGCATCCAGTATCCGCTAATGGAAGCATTCAGCGGGTTGTTAGCAGGTGTGGTTGCCTGGAAGCTTGGTTTTGGCTGGCCAGTCGCTGCTGCATTGGTTTTTACTTGGCTATTGTTAGCTGCAAGTGCTATCGATTTTTATCATCAATTGCTGTTTGATAACCTGACACTGCCGCTGCTGTGGCTAGGTTTGGGGGCCGCACTCTTTGGGCTGTTTACCGATCTGCACAGTGCAGTCATTGGTGTAATGGCCGGCTATTTATCACTTTGGTCTGTTTATCATGTCTTTCGATTACTTACCGGCAAGGAAGGTATGGGTCACGGTGATTTCAAGTTGCTGGCAGCACTGGGTGCATGGGTGGGGTGGCAACATTTAATTACTATTGTCATTCTGTCATCACTGACAGGCGCGTTGTTCGGGCTGACCTTGATTCTGTTTCAAGGCCGGGATCGCAGCATACCGATGCCTTTTGGCCCTTTTCTTGCCGTAGCAGGCTGGGTTACATTGCTTTGGGGTGAGTCAATCAACAACGCCTACCTCAGTTGGCTAGGCATTTAAACATGCTGGCGGTTGGCCTGACAGGCGGTATTGGTAGTGGTAAAACAGCAGTTAGCGATTGCTTTTCCCGGTATGGTATACCCGTTATTGATACCGACCACATTGCCCGTGAATTAGTTGCGCCAGGGCAGCCTGCCCTGTCAGAGATTATCCGGGTATTCGGCCCGGATTGTCTGGATCATAGCGGTTGTTTGCATCGGACCCGTTTGCGTGAGCGGGTTTTTTCTGATGCGGCCGGACGCCAACGCCTTGAGGCTATCCTTCACCCACGCATCCGTGCCGTGGTGCGACAACGAACAGTTACCTTGAATACGCCTTACTATCTGGTGGTTATTCCGCTGCTGGTAGAGACGGGTATGACCGATCTGGTTGATCGTGTGCTGGTCGTTGATGTCACAGAATCCGAGCAAATCCGGCGTGTCATGATCCGGGATCAGATCGGAGAAAACCAGGTCAGGCAAATTCTGGCTGCCCAAGCGAGCCGTGAACAGCGGCTCACCCTGGCAGATGATATTCTGACAAATAACGATTCTTTCGATAGGCTGAATAGCCAGGTGCGTGATCTGCATAGGCGCTATATGCTATTGGCTGCTCGCAAGCATGGATAGTCTGTTGCACTGTTTGTGGTAATCCGGTTTTTTGTGTGCAGCACTCTTTGATAATAGTGATCCGTGATGTTATCGTTAATGAATAACCCTGCGAGGTCATCCGTGTCTCAATCTGCCTGCTATGAGCAACCGCTTAACGAGCGGGTGCGTGCTCTGCTGCGTTTGGAGTTTTTATTCCATCAGGTCGATCATGCACTTGATGGGTGTTCAACCTGGAGTAGTCGTGCTGCATTGCAGGGGTTGTTCGATATTTTGGCACTCACCGGGCGCGATGATTTAAAGCGTGGCTTGCTCAAAGAACTGGAACGATTCGCTGCCATACTGAAGCGCTTACGACACGTACCAACAGTGCATGTTGCTATGGTAGATAGTGTATTGGCAGAAATCGCTACGAGCACTGAGCAGATTCATCATCTGGATACCTTGGCATTGAATGCGCTGCGGCAAAATGCTTTTTTGAGTGCGATCAACAAGCGGAATCAGAGCCCTGGCGGTACGTGTCGATTTGATTTACCGGCATTTCACTATTGGTTGCAGCAGGATGCGTTGGATCGGGATAAGGATTTAAGGCAATGGCTGGCTCCCTTTGATCCCTTGCAGGGAGCGGTGGAGCTGATTTTGCGAACGATTCGGGAAAGCGCCGAGTTTCAACCAAAAATTGCGGCTAAGGGATTTTTTCAGCAAAGCCTTGATCTGAGTGCGCCAAACCAGCTTATTCGCGTACTTTTATCTCGCCAGGACACCGTTTTTCCTGAGATCAGTGGTGGAAAACATCGTTTTACAATCCGCTTTCTAAAACAGCCTGATCCTAATCAGCGTGCGACTCAAAGTGAGACTGATGTTGCGTTTAAGCTGGCTTGCTGCGCTATCTGATTGTGGTTTAGCAGTGCTGCGATAATAGGCTCGTCAGCCGCCGGAAAGGTGAAGTTATGAAAGTCTGTTGGCATGACCCAAGCCAGTGGCTGTGCTTCCCGGGCGTAGGGTTCGCCAAGGAAAGTGAGCACCCATCGCACGTCCAGCAGTACGGTTTTGTCAGAATAGCGGTGCTCTACTTGTAAAAAGGCTTTAGATACTTGTACGGTAATCCCGATTTCTTCTTGTAGTTCACGTCGTAGTGCCATCTCTACCGTTTCGCCAGCTTCCAGTTTGCCACCGGGGAATTCCCACAGTCCTCCCTGATGGGCGCCATCAGGACGGCGGGATATCAGTACCGCTCCTGATTTGTCGGTGATGATCCCGACCGTGACGTGGGTAATATTCACGTCCGGTACTCAGCATTAATACGAACGTAGTCGTATGATAAATCGGTTGTCCAGATGCGTGCCGTTGCCTCGCCACGAGCGAGGTCAATCCGAAGAGTTATTTCAGGTCGCTGCATCACATGCGCTCCTGCAGCTTCCGTGTAATCGGTTGCCCGCCCGCCGTTACGGACAATGCAAACAGTGTCCAGATAGATGGCTACACGTTCCAGATCAAGATTACTCACTCCTGCGCGGCCCAGTGCCGCCAGAATGCGTCCCCAATTAGGGTCAGAAGCAAAAAAAGCGGTTTTTACCAATGGCGAGTGGGCGATGGTATAAGCTACTTGTTGGCATTCCGCAACGTTTTGTCCGCCTTCGATCTGCACGGTGATGAATTTGGTAGCACCTTCGCCGTCACGAATGATCGCTTGGGCTAATTCAATGCAAAGATCGCGTACAGCCAGGCCAAGTTGTTTGCGCCGCTCGCCCGTGGCAGGTATTTCAATGCTGGATGCACCTGTCGCTAATAGCACGCAGGCATCATTGGTCGAGGTATCACCGTCAACCGTAATGGCATTAAAGGATTCAGCCATTGCATCGCCAAGAATCTGTTGCAATGTGGTTTTATCATCTATCCGCGCATCAGTAGCGACAAAAGCTAATAGCGTTGCCATATCGGGGCAAATCATGCCCGCACCTTTGGCAATACCCGTAATAGTGATCGGGTGGCCATCCAGCAGCACTTGCCGTGATGCCCACTTGGCTCGGGTATCGGTTGTCATGATGCCGTGTGCAGCCTTTTCCCAGCCGTCAGGCTGCAATGCAGCCAGTGCTGCGGGTAGCCCGGTGATCAGATTCGTGATAGGTAAAGGCTCACCGATCACACCAGTAGAAAATGGCAAGACTTCCTCAGGCCGACAACCGGTATGCTCGGCCAAGGCCTGGCAGGTTGCTTCGGCATCAATCATACCTTGCCGGCCAGTCCCCGCATTAGCGTTACCGGTATTAATCACCAGGTACCGTGGCGTGGCCCTATTCAGATGTTTTTTTGCCACCGTGACGGGTGCAGCACAAAACACATTGCGGGTAAATACAGCAGCGGCTTGCGCTTCAGGTGCAACCTCGATAATGACAAGATCGCGGCGACTGGAATATTTGATACCCGCTTCAGCTGTACCTAAGCGGATACCTGCTACCGTAAGCGCATTGTCCATTTTGATCCTCCACTTGCTCAGTCCAGGCGACCGTGACATTGCTTGTATTTCTTGCCTGAGCCACAGGGACAAGGTTCATTACGGCCCACTTTGCGACCTTCGCGGACAAAAGGTGTTTTTGCCGCCTCCTGTTGCTGTGCATCAGGGTTGAAATCATCATGCGCTTCTGTCAGTGCTGATGGTTGCGCATGCTCAAAATGGATCTCTGAGGGGGAGAGGTGGTGATGTTCGGGCATCGGCTCCGGTTCAGTCTGGAGCTGTGCTTGCACAAGAAAACTGACGGCTTCATGATGAATACGCTGCACCAACGCCTGAAACATCTCGAACGATTCACGCTTGTATTCTTGCTTGGGATTTTTTTGTGCATAACCGCGCAGATGAATGCCCTGGCGCAGATAATCCATCGCTGCCAGGTGTTCACGCCAGTGGCCGTCCAGCACTTGAAGGAGTACTGCTTTTTCAAATTGCCGCATCCATGGTGCGCCTGCCAGCGCTTCTTTTTCAGCATACGCACGTTCCATTTCGTCATAGATCCGTTTACGCAGGGGTTCTTCGTGTAATTCTTGATCAGCATCCAGCCAGCTACGCAGCGCGAGATCTAGGCCAAAGTCTTTTGTTAGCGCTTCTTCGAGACCGGCAATATCCCATTGCTCTTCGAGACTTTGTGGCGGAATGTAGTGGTTAATGGCCTGTTCAAGCACATTGCCGCGCATCTCTTGAAGTGTTTCTGAAACATCGTCTGCTTCCATTAGCTCGTTACGCCAGGCGTACATGACTTTACGTTGATCATTGGCGACATCGTCGAATTCAAGCAGATTTTTGCGAATATCGAAGTTATGCCCTTCTACTTTGCGTTGCGCATTTTCAATCGCTTTAGTCACCCAGGGATGCTCAATGGCCTCGCCTTTTTCCATCCCGAGCTTTTGCATCAAACCAGCCACTTTGTCCGAAGCGAAAATACGTAGCAGGTTATCTTCCAGCGATAGATAAAATCGGCTGGAGCCGGGATCACCTTGTCGGCCGGAGCGACCGCGCAACTGATTATCAATGCGCCGCGACTCGTGGCGTTCGGTGCCGATAACGTGTAGCCCACCAGCAGCCACTACCTGATCATGTCGCTGCTGCCATTCCTCTCGCAAGGCGTTTTGCGTGGTTTCATCGACGTTATTATCAAGTGACCTTAGCTCGGCTTGCAGATTGCCGCCCAGCACGATATCGGTACCACGACCGGCCATATTGGTGGCAATGGTTACTGTCCCGGGGCGGCCTGCCTGCACAATGATCTCGGCTTCTCTTTCATGCTGTTTGGCATTTAATATCTGATGGGGAATCTTTTCTTTATCCAGCAATCTGGAGAGTAACTCTGATACCTCAATTGAGGTGGTGCCCACTAACGCGGGTTGCCCACGCTGGCAGCAATCACGAATATCATCGAGCACTGCTTCATATTTTTCCTGTTGGGTGAGAAAGACCAGATCACCGCGATCATCACGAATCATCGGGAGATGGGTGGGCACCACGATAACTTCCAGGCCATATATCTGCTGAAATTCAAACGCTTCGGTATCAGCAGTACCGGTCATACCGGCCAGTTTGTCGTACAATCGAAAGTAGTTTTGGAAAGTGATTGACGCGAGCGTTTGGTTTTCTGCCTGGATGGGTACACCTTCTTTAGCTTCTATCGCTTGGTGCAAGCCATCTGACCAGCGTCGGCCCGGCATGGTGCGACCGGTGAATTCATCGACAATAATGGCTTCACCGTTTCGGACAATGTAGTCCACATCTTTCTGAAACAGGGCGTATGCACGCAAGCACGCATTCATGTGATGAAAGATGCTGAGGTGGGCCGCATCGTATAAACTGTCACCTTCTTTCAATAGGCCATCTTCCAGCAGCAGCGTCTCGACATGCTCATGACCTGCCTCGGTTAGATAAGCCTGTTTGCTTTTTTCATCAACCCAGTAATCGCCAGGGCCTTCCTCTTCTTGTTGACGGCTGAGCTTGGGGATGATGGCGTTAACACGACGGTACTGTTCAGAACTTTCTTCAGCGGGGCCGGAGATAATTAATGGGGTTCGTGCCTCGTCAATCAGAATCGAGTCTACTTCGTCAACGAGCGCGTAATGCAGGGGGCGTTGTACTTTTTGCTCCAGACTGAAAGCCATGTTATCGCGCAGGTAATCGAAACCATATTCGTTGTTTGTGCCGTAAGTGATATCGGCATTATAGGCTGCACGTTTTTCATCATGTTCCATGTCGGCGACCACGACACCGACTGTCATCCCTAAAAAGCGGTAAATTTTTCCCATCCATTCGGAGTCACGCCGGGCCAAATAATCGTTAACCGTAACAACGTGCACGCCTTTTCCGGTCAGCGCATTCAGATAAACCGGTAAGGTCGCCACCAGGGTTTTACCCTCGCCGGTACGCATTTCGGTAATTTTACCTTCATGAAGCACGATGCCACCGATAAGCTGTACGTCAAAATGCCTCATATCCAGGGTACGCTTACCCGCCTCGCGCACCACGGCGAAAGCTTCGGGTAGCAAAGCATCCAGGGGTTCGCTTTGGGTTAATCGGGTTTTGAATTCGTCGGTTTTGGCGCTCAAATCAGCATCACTCAATGCCGATATGCCGGGTTCTAGCGCATTGATGCGTTCAACAGTCTTGCGCATGCGGCGTATCACGCGATCATTGCGGCTGCCGAAAAGGTTTTTCAGAATATTCATTAATAGGATGCCTTTCGCTTCATGGCTCAAATCAAAAATGATTAGAATGATACCCTAGCGACAGCACCTTTGCGTGATGCAACGGGCGCTGAAAGCAAGACACGCGACTTCCTGGAACATTGCCGGAAAGTCGCGTGCAGAAAAAATGGCTGACAGGGGGGAACGGAGAATTTTAGCCCGTAGTCTGAGCAGGTTGTAAATAGGAAATCGGCGCTTGCTGCTCATTGCTATATGTGATTTCTTCCCAGGCTGTCTGGTCAGCCAATAGCGCACGTAACAGGCGGTTGTTCAACGCATGACCTGATTTGTAACCGCTGAATGCACCGATCAGGCTGCATCCGAGCAGATACAGGTCACCGATAGCGTCCAGAATCTTATGTTTAACGAACTCATCTTCGTAGCGCAGACCATCTTCATTGAGAATGCGATAATCGTCTATCACAATGGCATTATCCAGCGTACCGCCCAATGCCAGTCGCCGTTCTCGTAGATATTCCAAATCACGCATAAAGCCAAAGGTACGCGCCCGGCTCACTTCTTTAACGAAAGATGTGGTTGAAAAATCGACTGTTGCGTGTTGATTACGCCCTTTGAACAACGGATGGTCAAAGGAAATCGCAAATTCCACCTTGAAACCATCAAAGGGATCAAAGCGAGCCCATTTATCGCCATCCTCAACCAGCAATGACCGCTTGATGCGAATAAAGCGTTTCGCGGCATTTTGTTCCTGGATACCGGCTGACTGAATTAAAAACACAAATGGGCTGGCGCTGCCATCCATGATGGGAACTTCAGCCGCACTGACATCCACATAGGCATTATCGATACCCAGGCCTGCGAAGGCGGATAATAGATGCTCAACAGTAGAGATCTGGTTTTTGCCTCTACCCAGCGTGGTTGATCGCTGGTGGGTATCGCCAACATTTTGTGGGCAGGCCTTGAGTTCAACCGGTTCAGGTAAATCGACGCGCCGAAACACAATGCCTGTATCAGGAACTGCAGGTCGCAACGTCAAATAGACTTTCTCGCCTGTGTGCAGACCCACGCCGGTTGCCCGGATGGCGTTCTTTAAGGTTCGTTGCCGAATCATATGAGATTCCCCAATACGCCGATTAATTTAGAGCATGGCATCACGATGATTCCAGCCATGTCAGTATTACTGTCATCGTTTTGCTGGTGTATTGCATCCACTGCTTGCGACCGTGAGCCCGTATATATTATGCCAAAGATAACGTAATTCGTAGCGATATTGCAACTTTTGTTTCTCTTTAGCAACGAGAGTTGTTGCTTGCTTGAGAAAATCCATGCTCTAGATTGAGACATGATTGTCACCAACCTGTCACCGTATTCGTGACGATTATGCGCCATCAGCTTCAGGAGGGCTGAGATGCTGGTGTTCACCTCAGCCCTCCTGTATTCGTGACGATCATGCTGCATCAGCTTCAGGAGGGGGTCTCGATGCCGTTGGCCTGACGACGCAGGAATGCCGGAATATCCAAAGTGGCACTTTCTTCCAATTCGACGCTGCTCGATCCATCACCTATTGCACGATTGGAACGAGCGGTGCGGGATGTTTGCTCACTTGCTTCGCTAGTACGTGGGTGTACCAACTTGAAAGGCGGGATTGACGAGTCCCGATCGCGGGGCCCGCGTTGTGGCTGCCGGGCGGAGGATGTGCTATGGCCAATACCGGTTGCGACCACGGTGACCCGTAGTTCGTTGTGCATATCCATATCAATCGCTGTACCCACGACCACCTGGGCATCTTCCGAAGCCAGATCCTTGATGGTATTACCCACTTCCTCAAACTCGCCAATTGTTAAATCCATGCCAGAGGTGATGTTAACCAAAAGCCCCCTGGCGCCAGCAAGATTAACATTTTCCAGCAACGGACTGGAGACCGCCGCTTCAGCGGCTTCGCGCGCCCGGCCGTCGCCTACGGCACAGCCGGTGCCCATCATGGCCATACCCATCTCTTTCATCACGGTACGAACGTCGGCGAAATCGACGTTGATCAGCCCTGGATTAGTAATGAGTTCGGCAATACCTTGTACCGCGCCTAGCAATACGTTGTTGGCTGCTTTGAAGGAGTCCAGCAAGCTGGTGCTTTTACCAAGCACGGCCAGTAGCTTTTCGTTAGGAATCACAATGAGCGAATCGACATGCTCACTGAGTTCGTTCGTTCCGTGTACGGCGGCTTCCATACGTTTCTTGCCCTCAAACGGGAAGGGTTTGGTGACGACCGCGACGGTGAGGATGCCCAGCTCCCGCGCAAGTTGCGCGACTACGGGAGCTGCACCGGTACCCGTACCACCGCCCATACCGGCCGTGATGAACACCATATCGGCGCCCAGCAAGGTTTCCTTGATGCGTTCGCAATCCTCTTCGGCAGCCTGTCGGCCAATATCAGGATTGGCACCTGCACCCAAGCCCTTGGTGATATTGGCACCAATCTGAAGTGTGTTGGGTACTTCACAATTACTGAGTGCCTGTGCATCGGTATTGGCACAAATAAATTCCACGCCTTCGATATTGGCAGTCAACATTTCCTTGACGGCATTGCTGCCACCGCCACCCACACCAATCACCTTGATGATTGCGGACGCCATACTACTATCGCCATTTTCCAGTTCAAACATAGTCATATGTGCTTTCTCCTCAAAAAAAGATTCTTTTCAACCCAATTTTCCTGCCTTGAACGTAACAACAACTCAAACATAACCTTTAAACAGATTCTTAATGTGACTCCATAAGCCCTTGGAATGAATTATGGGTCCGGTCACCGCCTGATGACCCAGCTGGGTTTCATTACCGCATAGCAACAAGCCGACAGCAGTGGCATATGCCGGGTTACGCATGACATCCTGTAGTCCAGTGACATCCTGTGGTAATCCCAGACGTACAGGCATGTGCAGTATTCCCTCAGCCAATTCCACGATGCCATCCACGCGGGCAGCGCCGCCGGTAAGTACCATGCCGGCTGCAACCATGCTCTCAAAGCCACTGCGCTGAAGCTCTTCCCGGACAAATTCAAAGAGCTCCTCATAGCGTGATTCCACTACTTCAGACAGGTCATAGTGGGAAAATGCCTGCCCCCCCCGATCTTGAAGGCTGTTCGCTTCAATATGCTCATCGGGTCGAGCAAGCTGTTTGAGACAGCAGGCGTGTTCAATCTTGATTTCTTCCGCTGACTGGGTCGAGGTGCGAAAGACGGACGCGATGTCGCTGGTCACCTGGCCGCCGGCTACCGGGATTACAGCGGTATGAGTAATCGCGCTTTCGGAAAACACGGCCAGGTCGCTGGTACCACCTCCCAGATCCAGCAGACAGACGCCGAGTTCCTTTTCATCCTGATTCAGGATTGCCCGACTGGATGCCAGGGTTTGTGGAATGATGTCATCGACCTCCAGGCCACAGCGTTGTACACATTTAATAATGTTCTGCGCTGCGCTGGCGGCACCTGTGACGATATGCACACGCACCTCAAGCCGTACGCCGGACATGCCGATAGGGTCCTGAATACCCCCCTGGCCATCAACAATGAACTCCTGTGGCAGGATTTGCAGTATCCGCTGGTCAGCAGGAATGGCGACCACGCGTGCCGCTTCAATCACACGATTGACATCATTGATAGTGACCTCGTTATTTTTAATGGCAGTAACGCCATCAGAATTGAAGCTGCGAATATGGCTGCCGGAAATGCCGGTATAGACCGAGTGAATTCGACAACCTGCCATTTCCTCAGCTTTTTGCAGGGCGCTTTGAATCGAGCGTACGGTCAATTCAAGATTGACCACCACACCTTTCTTCAAGCCGTGTGATGGCTGGGCGCCGATACCGACAACCTCAATCGTGCCATCGTCATTGATCTCACCGACCATGACCACCACTTTTGCTGTGCCAATATCCAGACTAACAATCAAACCTTTATCTTCTTTTTTTGCCATGACTGTTTGTTCCCTGTAACCGCCTACCCTGCCGTTGGTCGTTTTGTTTTCCAGCGCACTGCAAACCCGTTGATATAGCGCAAATCAATCACCGCAATGTATTTGGCCTGCGCGGCCAATACTCGGGGATAAACATCAGCGAGTCGCAGTAACCGCTGCTTGAAATGCTTGCGGCCAATATGTGCTTCCAGGCCGTTTTCAAAGGTAAGCCACCAGGAGCGCCTTTCATCCTGAACGAGTTTTACGAGCTTTAGATTCACCGGCTCAAGCAAGGCGCGTGTTTCCCGATAGGCTTGTATCAATGTTTTTTCATGACCATTGGGCCCAGTCAGTCGTGGCCATTTTTTCAATTGGCGAATCACAGTTGGCCTGAATCGCTGACCGTTGACATCGACCATTTCATCATTGCCCCAATAACCGAAGGCAATCCGCTCGCGCAGGTTGACCTGGATGATGTTTGGCCACCAGCGACCTATTGAGACCTGTTCAACCCAGGGATTGGCTGCCAGTCTGTCGCGCAAGGTATCGAGGTTGGCGACAAAAAAATTCTGGCCTAGATATTCACGGGCGATAGGTTTTAGATCCTCATTGCTCAGATTGCGTAACTCGCCCTTGATCTGAACATGTTGCAACGGGAAGGCGCCGGGCGCCTGTAATTTTTTGGCAGCCACCTGTACACCAAAACCAACAGCAGCGAGTACCAGCACTACGCCTGACCAACGCAGCAATGGCCTTAAAATGGCCATCCACTGTTTTGCAGTGGAGGAAGCCCTTGTTTTTCGCTTAAGCGATGTGGCGCCTCGGCGATGTCCACGATTTAAACGCATGATAAGTCCTTACCCCTGGGTTTGGGCGGTACGAAAATGTCGTCGTATCCAGCACCCACACATCCTCCTGTCAACGGTTTTGGCGTTTTAGCCATGACAGAGACGGGGAATGTCGCTGGGTATTCCCTGGGTGCTGTCAAGTTATTCAATTCGATCAAAGCTGGTTTCCAGAATTTGCCAGACCAGATCCTCAAAATTGATTCCTGCCTCTCGTGCAGCCATGGGTACCAGGCTATGATCGGTCATGCCGGGAACGGTATTGACTTCCAGTAGCCACGGTTGATTTTGTGCATCTACGATAAGATCGACCCGTCCCCAACCAAAGCCATTCACAGTTGCGAAGGCACGGCTGACAAGATCGCGTAATGCGGTTTCCCGTGCTTCGGTCAGGCCGCATGGACATAGATACCTGGTGTCGTTGGCGTGGTATTTGGCTTCGTAGTCGTAGAATGTGCGGGGTGTTTCCAGGCGAATCAGCGGCAGCGCCTCGTTGCACAGCAACGCGCCGGTATACTCTGGGCCCTGGATCCACGGTTCTACCAGCACCGGCGAGTGACAGGCCGAGGCTTGTGCCCAGGCAGCTTCGCATTGCTTAATCGTTTCAACCCGGCTGATGCCAATGCTGGACCCTTCGCGGGAGGGCTTGACTGCAAGCGGTAGACCCAGTTCACCGGCCGCTGCAACCAGTTCAGCAGCACTGCCAATCAATCGGCTTGGTGGTGTGGGTAAGCCGGCGCCTAGCCACACTTGCTTGGTGCGCATCTTGTCCATGCCGAGTGATGAGGCCAGCACGCCACTACCGGTGTAAGGCAAGCCCAGAATTTCCAGTGCGCCTTGAATTTCGCCATCTTCACCGCCGCGTCCGTGCAGTACGATAAAAACACGATCAAACCGGCCCTGTGCCAGTACCTGCAAAATCTGGCGGTCGGCATCAATACCGTGTGCGTTAACACCGCGTGCTTGTAGTGCTGTCAGCACGGCCCGGCCACTGTTGAGCGAAACCTCCCGCTCGGCTGACCAGCCACCGAACAGCACGGCAACCTTGCCGAAAGCTGCTGGATCATTTATTTTGCGCTGCTGTGCCTGTTGCATGTGTTGTTCCTCTGGTATTCCATTCGGAAAACGCTGATAACTCAACCCTTAGCCGGTAGACCTTCACGACCCAGGCGCGCTGCCATGGCGCCGATGCTGCCCGCACCCATCAATAGCAACAAGTCGCCATCATTGAGCAGATCAGGTAATAGGGCTGGAAGGTCGGCAATCCGCTCGACAAAAACCGGCGCCACCTTGCCGCGAACACGAATAGCGCGACTCAGACTACGCCCGTCAGCACCAAAGATGGCGTGTTCACCCGCCGGGTACACCTCCAGCAGAACCAGGGCATCCACTTCAGAGAGTACCTGGGCAAAGTCGTCAAACAGGTCGCGGGTGCGGCTGAAACGATGCGGCTGGAAGGTCAATACCAGGCGACGTTTGGGCCAGGCACTGCGGATGGCTTCCAGTACAGCTCTGATTTCGCGGGGGTGATGGCCATAGTCATCCATCAGTGTGACACGGCCACCATTGGGTAATGCCAGTTCACCGTGTTGCTGGAAGCGGCGGCCGATACCTTGAAAATTGGATAGTGCACGGCAGATCGCATTGCCCGGCACCCCCAGTTCGTGTGCTACCGCAATCGCAGCCAGTGCATTGAGCACACTATGGCGACCGGGCAGGTTCAGGACAACGGATAATGGTATGTCGAGATGGGGCAGATGTGCCTGAAAATGAGTTTGCAGGCCATCTTGCCTGATATTCGTTGCGCGCACATCACAGTCTTGACCCGTGCCATAACTCAAGACCGGTCGTCCTGCGCGGGGCAAGATGGCGCATACCTGAGGGTCGTCGGTGCATAACACGGCCAGTCCGTAAAAAGGCAGGTGGTGCAAAAATTCGATAAATGTCTCGCACAGACGACCGAAATCACCGCCGTAGGTCGAAAGATGATCAGCATCGATGTTGGTAACGACCGCCAGCATCGGTTGTAAATATAAGAACGAAGCATCACTCTCATCAGCTTCAGCCACCAGGTACTGGCTTGCACCCAGGCGGGCATTGGCGCCTGCACTATTGAGCAAGCCGCCAATGACAAAGGTTGGGTCAAGGCCGCCCTCGGCCAAAATACTGGCGATCAGACTTGTGGTGGTGGTTTTGCCGTGTGTTCCCGCTACAGCGATGCCATAGCGAAAACGCATGAGCTCAGCCAGCATCTCGGCGCGAGGTACTACCGGAATGCGGGCCGCACGTGCTGCGATAATCTCTGGATTATCCTCGGCGACCGCACTGGATGTGACCACGACATCGCAGCCGGCAACCTGTTCGGCCGCGTGTCCCCTGTAAAGAGTTGCGCCCAGCTGCTCCAGTCGTGCTGTTACTGCGCTGGTACGCAGGTCAGAGCCGGATACACTGTAATCCATATTGAGCAATACTTCGGCAATACCACTCATGCCGGCGCCACCGATACCAATAAGATGAATGCGGCGCATGCGGCGCATGTCACGACAGGCTTCTGGCATGCTGGCCAGTATTGATCTATTCATGGGCATGATTCTTGACAACGCTATCATCGACAGAAGGCGGGCGGGCCTGCTCCAGACACACCCGGGCTACCCGCTCAGCCGCTCCATGCATGGCACTGTGTCGTGCAGCCTCGGCCATGGCTAACAGACGTTTACGGTCACTGAACAGTTCGCGTAAGGTCGTTGCCAGATCCTCAGCCGTTAAATCGGCTTGTTGAAAGAGGCGTGCTGCACCGTTTTGTTCCAGGAAGCGGGCATTGGCTGTCTGGTGGTCGTCCACAGCGAATGGAAAGGGAATCAGGATTGCGCCGATACCGGCAGCCGCCAGTTCCGCAATGGTCAATGCGCCGGCACGACAGAGCACCAGATCAGCCCAGGCGTACGCTTCAGCCATATCATTAATAAAAGGTGTCAGTTTCGCGCTGACCTCAGCGGCGCGATAGGCATCTTCAGCGGCCTGTTGCAGTTGTCCACCGGCCTGATGCCAAACTTCTGGACGCTCATCCGCTTTCAGCAGGGCAAGCGCCTGTGGAACCAGTTGGTTCAAGGCCAGGGCGCCACGGCTGCCACCCACAACCAGCAAACGGTATTTTTGATCATTGCGCGCGGCGAAACGGGTTGCTGGTGGTGGTAAGGCCGTAATGGGGGCACGCACCGGATTGCCCACCGTTTCTGCGTGTTGCGCTGCCGGAAAAGTGTCGGGAAAGGCTTGCAGGACGTGATCGGTACATGTTGCCAGCCAGCGATTGGTCATGCCGGAAACGGCATTTTGCTCATGTACGATCAGTGGAATGCCCAGCAGCCGTGCCATCAGGCCGCCAGGGCCACTGGCAAATCCCCCCATACCCAGTACAGCCGCCGGTTGTAAGCGTCGGAGAATTGTTCGGGCTTGCCACATCGCCCGAGCCAGCATAAACGGCATGGCCAGCAAACGCACTGGACCCTTGCCGCGTAATCCAGCAACATCAATACATTCCAGCGGAATACCGGCATCAGGTACCAGTTTTGCTTCCAGGCCTTCCTGTGTTCCCATCCAGGCGACAGCCACACCTTGCGCCCGCAGGCAATCGGCCACAGCGAGTGCCGGGAAGACGTGGCCACCGGTGCCACCGGCCATAATCAGGACCAGGCGAGTATTCATTCCCAAAACTGCCCCCTTGTTCGGCTTTCTACGTCGATTCGTAGCAATATCGCCAGTGCGATGCACATGACGACAACACTACTGCCGCCGTAGCTCAGCAGTGGCAGGGTCAATCCCTTGGTGGGCAGCACCCCCATGTTGACACCCATGTTGAATAGCGCCTGGATACCAAACCACAATGCGATCCCGTAGGCGAGATAGGCAGAAAAGTGTTTACCCAGGCGTTCCGCGTGCTGTGCAATCTGGAAGCCGTTCCAGACGATTACGGTAAATAGTCCCAAAACAATTAAAATTCCGATAAGCCCCAGTTCCTCGGCCAGTACAGCGAACAGGAAGTCGGTGTGCGCTTCGGGCAAATAAAACAGTTTCTGCACACTTTCCCCCAGGCCGACACCAAACAATTCGCCACGGCCAATAGCAATCAGCGATTGCACCAATTGGTAGCTGCCGCCATAAGGGTCGTCCCAAGGGTTGAGAAACTTGAGAACACGCCCGATACGATAGGGTGAAGCCACAATCAGAACGATCATTGCAGTGGCTGTGCTGGCCAGCAGGATCCCAAACTGGACAAGATTGACACCGGCAAGAAACACCATGCCCAGTGTGGCGGCCATCAGCACGACCACGCTGCCGAAATCCGGCTCGAATAGAAGTAGTGCGGCTAATACGGCAAGCACAATCATGGGGCGCAGCAACGCCAGGGCAGAAGTCCGGAAATCGCTGGTTCGTAGTTCACCGCCATAGCTTTTGAGGTAACTGGCGACATAAATCAGCGTGAACAGTTTGGCGATTTCTGAAACCTGCCAATTTACAGGCCCCAGCGTAATCCAGCGGGTTGCACCGTTGATGTCTCGGCCGATAAACAGCACCAGGGTGAGCAAGCTCACCGTAATCAGCAGCAGGAAGGGGGCAATACGTCGCCAACGTGCTATCGGGACGTGGAATGTCAGGATAGCTAAGAATAAGGCTATCAGTACAAACAGCAGTTGTCGGTTTAAGAAATAAAAGGGCGCCTCCATCCTGGTCGCGGCGATGGCCATTGAGGCGGATGTCATCATCAACAGACCCAATGTCAATAACAGTAAGGCCGAGATCACAATCCAGGGATTGGGGAATACGGCTTCACCAACCGCTGGAGGGGTCCTGTGGGTTGCCAGACGGACAGTCGAGGCCCTTAGCATGTCGGTAACCCCCTTACCATAGTGGTAAAGACCGTACCGCGTTCTTCATAGCCGCTAAACATGTCAAAGCTGGCACAGGCCGGTGAGAGCAATACACTGTCACCAGCCTGGGCAGATTGTGCCGCCATAGCGATGGCTTGTTCCATATCGGCAGCGTGTTGCATGGGTATGCTGTTGCCCAGTGCGCTAGCAATTTGCGGGGCATCACGCCCGATCAAAATGACCATCCGTGCCCGGTCAGCCAATGCCGCTCGTAGCGAGGAAAAATCTTGATCCTTGCTATCACCGCCAGCAATCAAAACAACCTGTTGTCCCGGTACACCACGTACTGCTGCAATGGTTGCACCCACATTGGTGCCCTTGGAATCGTCAAACCAGCGCACGCCAGCATGGTCCCGTATCAGTGTGGTACGGTGTGCCAGACCGGTAAATTGACGCAAGGCCGTTAGCATGGGTTCACGTCGCAGGCCCAGTGTGTGCCCAATCGCTAATGCTGCAAGGGCGTTGGCGATATTGTGATCACCACTGACCTGTAGCGCTGACGCTGCGATCCAGGGTTCCTGGCCGCGTACCAGCCAGCGCTCACCACGATGCCGGCGCACCCCGAATTCATTGTCCTCCGGTTCACGCAGGGTAAAGCGCAGCACGTTGCGTTCCGGTTTAACCATGGCCATCACGGCTGGGTCATCAGCATTCACCACCATGACACCATCACCTTGGAAAATCTGTTGTTTAGCAACGATGTAATTGTCCAGACTGTCATAACGATCCATGTGGTCGGGACTGATATTAAGTACGGTGGCTACCCGTGCATTGAGGCTATAGGTGGTTTCTAGCTGGAAGCTGGAAAGTTCCAGCACATAGAATTGTGGCCGGACCGTGGCATTTTTTTCCCGCGCCAACCATAAATCCAGTGCGGGTGTGCCCAGATTGCCGCCGACGGCTGCCGGCATTCCCGCCGACTTCATCATATCGCCCAGCAAGGTGGTCACTGTACTTTTACCGTTGGAGCCGGTGATGGCCACCACCGGTATATCCGTTAAACGGGCGAACAGCTCGATATCACCCCAGACCGGCACGCCGCGTATGGCTGCTTCCACAATGACCGGTGTTTTAACAGGTACACCGGGACTTACCAGCAATCGTGCCGCATTAGCAAAGACCGCCGGGTCAAAATCACCCAGATGACAAGGTACATCGGGATATTCATTGCGTAATACAGCCAGACCTGGAGGATCGTTACGGCTGTCGGTCACAGCGACAGTTGCCCCCAGCGCCCGCAGCGCCCGCAGCGCTGATAGGCCGCTTTTGCCGAGTCCAACGATCAATGTGATACCGTCCAGCGATAGCATGGTTAGCACCCCCTTAACGAATCTTCAGCGAAGACAGACCCAGCAACACCAGCATGATGGTGATGATCCAGAAACGGACAATCACACGCGGCTCAGGCCAGCCCTTGAGCTCAAAATGATGGTGGAGTGGTGCCATACGGAAAATGCGGCGCCCCGTCAGTCGAAACGAGGCCACTTGCAAAATGACCGAAACCGTTTCCATAACAAAAACTCCACCCATTACAAACAGGATGAGTTCCTGACGTACAGTGACTGCAGTGACACCTAGCGCCGCACCCAGTGCCAGCGCACCGACATCACCCATAAAGACCTGTGCCGGATAGGTGTTGAACCACAGAAAACCAAGCCCTGCGCCCACGATCGCGCTACAAAAAATAGCGACTTCACCGACACCCGGTACGGAAGGAATGCCCAGATAGTCTGCAAAGATCCGATTACCGGAGGCATAGCAAAATACGGCTAATGCACCCGCGACCATGGATGTGGGAACAATCGCCAGCCCGTCAAGACCGTCAGTGAGGTTAACAGCATTGCTGGAGCCGACAATGACCAGATAGGTGAGCGGGATGAAAAACCAGCCAAGGTAGATCGCAATGCCTTTAAAGAAGGGCACGATTAACTGTATTTCCACAGGCGTTTGAGCCGTGAAATACAGCAGGCATGCTGCGCTCAATCCAGCGACTGACTGCCAGAAATATTTGGCGCTTGCAGTTAGGCCCCTGGAATTCTTGAGCATGAGTTTGCGGTAATCATCAACCCAGCCGACGGCACCAAAAGCTATTGTGGTTAACAGGACAATCCAGACATAATGGTTACGCAGATCAGCCCATAGCAAGGTGGTCACTGCGATAGCAACCAGAATCAGCCCGCCACCCATCGTTGGTGTACCGGCCTTGGAAAAATGGCTGCTAGGGCCATCTTCACGGATCTGTTGACCAATCTGGTACTGTTGCAGCCAGCGGATCATCGCAGGTCCAACCAGAAGTGAAATAACCAGGGCCGTCAGAATGCCCAGAATGGCCCGTAGGGTCAGGTACTGAAACGCATTGAATCCAGTATAAAAATGTTCAGTCAGCCATTCGGCAAGCAGCACCAGCATTAGTGGGGTCTCCTTAACGTTTCTGATTCCGTGGGTGCATTCACTAATGCCATGACGACACGCTCCATCCGCATGCCTCGTGAACCTTTCACCAGTACCACTGGTGATTCGTCGTCGTTATCCAGATCATTGTGCAGTGCGGCAACCAGTTCATCCACATCGTTAAAATGTTGCCCGCCCGCATTAAACGCAATAGCTGCGGCGCGGCTGTGGTCACCTAGGGCATACAAGCGTTCAAAACCGGCTGAACGTGCTTCCTGGCCGGATTGGGCATGGAGGTCATCTGCTGCTGCACCAAGTTCCCGCATATCACCCAGAACCAGCCATTTGCGACCCGGTTGGGTACCTACTGCGTGAAGTGCGGCCGCAAGTGACGCTGGATTAGCGTTATACGCATCATGAATCACGTCGCCGCCGTGCCAGCCGGATAGCCGTTGCATGCGTCCACTGACACTCGACAGGGTTTCCAGTCCGGCCTGGATATTCTCCAGCGTTGCGCCAACGGCCAGCGTTGCAGCAGCGGCCGCCAGCGCGTTGCGAATGTTGTGTTGTCCAGGTAGTGGCAACTGAATCTCGGTGGTGCCCGCTGTCGTGATGAGCTGAAAGCGGTTGCTTGCCGGATCGAGGAGGTGGGCACTGACCGCTGCCGCTGGATCAAGGCCGAAGTCAATGATGCGTCGTTCGGTATTCAGCGCCAGCCAGTCATCGGCATGAGGATCATCACGGTTAATGATCGCCACGCCATCCGGTTTAAGCCCCAAAAAGATTTCACCCTTGGCGCGCGCCACGCCTGCGATGTCACCAAAGCCTTCCAGATGACAGGGGCCAGCGTTATTGATCAATGCCACATCCGGTTGCACCAGACCTGTCAGGTAGGCAATTTCACCGTGATGGTTGGCTCCCATTTCGATCACAGCGTACCTGTGCTCGCTGTTGAGGCGTAACAGTGTCAGGGGTACGCCAATATCGTTATTCAAATTGCCCCTGGTGGCCAGCGTTGTTCCCCGCTGGCGCAAAATGGCGGCAATCATTTCCTTGACCGTGGTTTTACCGTTGCTCCCGGTCAAACCGATGAGCATACCGGAAAAGCGAGCCCGCCAGATGGCAGCAAGTTGTCCCAGTGCCAGGCGGGTATCAGCGACACGTAATTGTGGCAACGGGTCGGTGACTGTTCGTTCGACCAGTGCGGCGCGGGCGCCCTGTTCTCTGGCGGTCGTGATGAAATTGTGACCATCAAAATGTTCACCGCCCAGTGCAACGAATAAGGCGCCTTCCGGTAATTGGCGACTATCAGTACTGACGGTACTGAAAGCGATATCATCACCGAACAGCTCACCATTCAGTTGTTGGGCGATAGCCTGCAAATGCAGGGGTGCAAAGATGTCATCCATGCGCTAAGCATCCATTTTGCAAGGTTGGATAGAGGAATTCGTGGGCTACGGCATGATCGCTGAAAGGTAAGGACTGGTCGCCAATGAGCTGGTAATCTTCATGGCCTTTGCCGGCAATCAACACGATATCATCAGCAGTCGCACCTGCCAGCGCTTCGAGAATGGCGCTGCGGCGGTCATGGATAACGGTGGCTTTTTTCGGCTGATGTAGCCCGCTGAGCATATCACTGATGATCTGTGCAGGTGCTTCACTGCGTGGGTTGTCATCCGTCATGATAAGCTGATCAGCGTATTGTTCGGCTACTGCGGCCATCAGCGGTCGCTTGCCCGGATCGCGGTCACCGCCACAACCGAATACGCACCACAGGCGACCCTTGAGATGCTCGCGCAGCGCCTGCAAGACAGCTTGCAGTGCATGTGGGGTATGCGCGTAATCAATGACTGCCAGTGCCTGACCCGATTGACCACCGAGACGCTCCATCCGCCCCGGTACGGCAACCGTTTGGGTGATTTGTGCCAGTGCCTGGTCGAAGGGTACATCCAGCGCCAGCAGTGTGGCCAGGGTTGCCAGTATATTATTGGCATTGAATCGCCCCAGTAGCCCGGTTCGTAATTCACCTTCACCCCAGGAGGATTGTATCTGAAGCTGGCAGCCATCCGGTGTCAGTGTCAGGTTTTTACCCCGGACAAATGATTCCGGTTGTTCTGGCATTTCTCCAAGGCCATAAGCAATCAGCGCCGTAGTGCGCTTTAATTCAGTGGCAATATGGCGACCAAATGGATCATCGAAATTCAATACGGCACACGCGGGTTGATGATCAAGGAACAATCGACGTTTAGCGGCAGCATAGGCTACTATCGTTTTGTGATAGTCGAGATGGTCGCGGGCCAAATTGGTGAGCACGGCCACCGCAAACTGTACGCCATTGACGCGCCCTTGATCGAGTGCGTGTGACGATACTTCCATGACAGCGTATTGTTGGTCGTTGGCAACCTGCTCAGCAAGAAACCGCTGTACTGTTAAGGGGTCGGGTGTTGTGTGCGAGGCGGTTTGGGTCTGGCCGTATACCCCGATACCCAGGGTGCCGAGAATGCCGCACGCTTTCGATTGAGCGTGGGTATTGCTCAATGCTTGGGCGATAAAATGGGCGCAGGATGTTTTGCCATCAGTACCGGTAATGCCGACAATTTTTAGCTTCTGGGCGGGCTCGCCATAGAATCGGCCGGCAATCAGTCCCGTTTTCTGGCGCAGTTCGGGGACAGCCAGTAGGGGAATTGTCGTGTCATGTGTTGGTGGCAAGTTATCGTAAGGCGGCTCCCATAAAACCAGATGTGCCCCTGCCGCTTGCACAGTATCCAGAAATTCCAGCCCGTGCTGTTGTCCACCGTTTAGGGCAAAAAACAGATGGCCCGCCTTAATCTGACGGCTATCAATAGATAATCCGGTTACGGTTTGATCAGCCAGATGCCTGGGGACTTCAGTGAATCCTGCGAGTAGATGGCCCAAGGATCCAGCCGTTGGCGGCGGTACCGGAGCCGCATGACGGATGTGCCCGGCACGATTGGTAACAGGTGTCGATCTCATCGTACGGTCCCTCCTGAATCGGCAATTTTCATGCTGGGCATATCATCGGGCGTGACATTCAGGATACGTAGTGCACCACCCATGACCGCAGAAAATACCGGCGCTGCTACGGTACCGCCATAATGGGTTTTGCCTCTGGGCTCATCGATGATAACGACCATCACCAGCCGGGGATTGCTAGCGGGTGCCATACCGGCGAACAGCGAGAGGTAACGCCTTGAATAACGGCCATTAACGACTTTATGTACTGTGCCGGTTTTGCCAGCGACCCGATAGCCGGGCACATTGGCTTTAAATCCTGTACCTTTACGGCTCACCGCTTTTTCCAGCATGGACCAGATGCGCTTTGTTGTCCGCTCTGATAGCACACGCCTGCTTTCAGTGCCGTTATCAACAGGTTGTTGACGTTTGAGTACGGTCAGTGGTTGCAGGACACCACGCGAGGCCAGCGCTGTGTAGGCTCGCGCCAATTGCAGCATGTTGACGGATAAGCCGTAACCGAAGGAGTGATTGGCATGACCGATTTCACCACCCCATTTCTTGAAATGACGAAGTATACCGGCCTGTTCACCGATGAGACCTACGCCGGTGAGCGAGCCAAAGCCAAGGTCTTTATACAGTTGCCATAAGCGTTTTGCCGGAAGCGACAGTGCAATTTTGCTGGTGCCTACATTACTGGATTTACTGAGTACCCGAGTGACATCAAGCACGCCATAGTTATGGACATCACGTATTACGCTACGTCCCAGCTTGAGCTTGCCCGGCGCTGTGTTGATTCGCGAGCCGGGTCGCCATCGGCCGCTTTCCAGCGCCATGGCAATGGCAAAGGTTTTCATGGTAGAGCCAGGTTCGTAGATATCGGTGACGGCTCGATTGCGTAGCAGATGGCTTCGCAAGGCTTTACGGTCGTTAGGATTTCCGGCCGGCTGGTTAACGATCGCCAGAATCTCGCCACTGCGGACATCGACTACAACAGCCGTGCCTCCCTTGGCGCGGTGTTTGATAACAGCCGATCGAAGCGCACGATAACTGAGATATTGCAAGCGCCGGTCAATACTCAGGGTTAAAGTCTGGCCAGGTTGTGGAACCTGGAGAATCTCGATTTCCTTAACAATTTGTCCCAAGCGATTTTTAATGACGCGCTTTTTACCCGGAATACCGCGCAAGCGATCATCAAAAGTTTTCTCGACACCTTCCTGACCAATGTCGTCGATGTTGGTGAAACCGAGAAGATGCGAGGTGATTTTGGCATCCGGGTAATAGCGGCGATATTCGCGTTTTGTATGCACACCGGGGATTTTTAGCGCCAGTACCTTTTTTGCTTGATCGGGAGACAGATGTCGGCGTAAATAAACAAACTGACGCTTACTGGGCACTGCCAGTTTTTTTGTCAGATCGCGCACTTTCATGCCGAGTAATGCGGCTAGTTTTGAGGTATTCTCAGGCTGTTGTTTTAAACTTTTTTTTAAGTCTGTTGGTTGCGCCCAGATCGAGTCTACAGGTGAGCTGACAGCCAGTGGTTCGCCATTGCGATCTACAATCATTCCACGGTGAGCAGGAATCTCGACTGTTCGTAAGAAACGTTCGTTGCCTTCTTCCTGCAAGCGCCCGGTATCTAGCAGTTGCAGGTAAACAGCACGCACCACAATGCCACATCCTGCCAGGCCCAGCATACTCAATACCAGGGTATAACGTGTCGTGTTTTTAATCGACACGAGTACCCTTTGTAATAGAGTATTTGAGACTCTGCGGTTAGATCGGGTTTTTCTTATCATGGTGGCGTGATGTAAAGTACTTGAGCAGGATCAGGGGCTGACATTTTTAGTCGGGTTCGTGCTTTCTTTTCTATCAAGATATCAGTAACCAGTGTGCTTTGTTCGAGCTGTAATACCTCCCATTCAATCTCCAGCTTGTCTCGCTCTGCTTGCAGCTGTTGCAGCTGTATAAATAGTTGTCGATTGTTATGCTGGGTATAGACCACGGCGATACCGGAACCCAGGGTTGCTATCGCTAGCAGTGTGATAGTCAACACGTGTGTCTTGATGTTCATGCCAGACGTTCTGCGATACGTAATGTGGCAGAACGCGCCCGTGGGTTGGTCGCAATTTCAGCAGCCGTAGGCTTTACTGCCTTGCCTATCAGACGCAAAGTCATTCCTTTCGGTGCTCCTTGAGCGGGTAAATCGAGTGGTAATTCCTGGCCTCGTGCTTGCTGTTGCATAAATCGTTTGACCATTCGATCCTCCAGGGAATGAAAGCTGATCACTACCAGTCGTCCGCCGGGAGCTAATGCTTTTATTGCTTGTGGTAATACCGCCTGTAATTCCTGTAATTCCTTGTTGATTTTTATTCGAATCGCCTGAAATGAGCGGGTTGCTGGGTGCTTATGTGGTTCACGGAACGGCATGGCCGCTGAAATAATATTTGCCAATTGCATCGTCGTGGTGATAGGCGCGTGACGGCGGGCAGCAACAATCGCTTGAGCAACCCGTTTTGCAAATCGTTCCTCACCATATTCTGCCAGTATCTGTGCCAAATCGGCCTCACTCACACGGTGAAGCCACGCAGCTGCACTTTCATCCTCAGAGGGGTTCATTCGCATATCCAGAATTCCATCATGGTTAAAGCTGAAACCTCTTTTGGGATCATCAAGTTGTGGCGAAGAAACACCCAGATCGAACAGCAATCCATCTAATCGACCGGTTAGTCCATGGGCTGTGACGATATCAGTTAGATGACTGAACGTAACCTGAATGAGAGAAAAACGAGGTTCATCCATAAACTTGTTTTTTGCCCATTCACTGGCAATAGGGTCACGATCAAGTGCCAATAGTCGCCCTGAAGTGCCTAACATGTGTAAAATTGCTGCTGAGTGTCCTCCCCGGCCAAAAGTGGCATCGATATAGCAGCCATTTGGGCGAATGTTCAGTGCATTTAGTGTTTCAGCCAATAAGACGGGCTGATGTGCTCGCGACGCATCAGTCATCATTTAAAGCTAAAACGCGAGTGAATCCAGGTCAGGCAAGGATCCATCCTGGTCATGATCATCATCAGCCAGGAGCGCTTCCCGCCATGCAGACCATGCCGATTCATTCCAGATTTCGAGCTTATTACCTTGTCCCACGAGTACCACTTGCTTTTCTAAAGTTGCAAAAGCCCGTAAGGGCATCGGTAACAAAATCCGGCCATTGGCGTCGAGGCAGCATTCTTCTGCGTGCCCCATTAAAAGCCGTTTTAAGGCGCGTGTACGTTTGTTAGTACTGGAAAGCTGGATGAGCTTGTGTTCAATCTCTTCCCAGACGGGTAGTGGATAGAGCAGCAGACACCGATCACGATCAACGGTCAATACCACCTGACCATTGCTCATATCCAGCATATGTTGGCGATGTTTGGTTGGTATCGTTAACCGGCCTTTGCTATCCAGCGATAATGAGTTGATCCCCCGGAACAATGTAACGCCTTTGCAGAGCAGATGAGGTGGCCTCGCCTCTCCCACTCCTCCCCACTTTTTCCCACTAACTATAGGAAGGTAATACAGCCACTGTCAAGAGAAAGCAGCGTATAAATATTATTTTTTTATAAAAAAAACAAATATTTATAAAATATTCATAAAAGCATGAATCCCAAGGTTGGGAAAATCTCGCAATTTTGGGATGCTTTTGCAGAATAAGCCGGCAAGATAAGCAGTTTGGGATTAAAAAGGGAACCGGTCGATAAGCCGGGTTCTGTCGAGGACGGTCATTCATCTGCGACACCTGTTACCAGATGCCTGTAGCGACCTACCCGGGAACCGTGTGGACCACACGATAACGTTCCTCTATTTGGTCTTGCTCCGGGTGGGGTTTACCCTGCCATAACGGTTACCCATTATGCGGTGTGCTCTTACCACACCATTTCACCCTTACCTGCTCTTGCGAACATAGGCGGTATATTTTCTGTGGCACTGTCCGTAGGCTCACGCCTCCCAGGTGTTACCTGGCACCCTGTCCGATGGAGTCCGGACTTTCCTCTGTACTGCATAGCGGCACAGCGACCGTCTGACCGGTTCCCTGATTATAGTTTTGTGGATATGCGGTGTTATTAGCAAGTCTAAAAATGTTTTGAAGCAGAAAGGAACCGGTGGTTTTAAAAAAACTCAGGTCAATTAGGTTGGGGGAAATATTAGAGCGATGTGGTACGTATAAGAATAGTTGGCATCATACGGCACGAGATCCTTTTGATATTTTTAAGCAGGAAAAAACCAGAATGGATGGTGTAAACAGTATTTAAGCCATAGATGTTTAAGTTAATGAATGCTTTAATATAAGTCATTCACCTAAAAAAATTTAGGCAATATTATACGATTAAAGTGTTGTCGAGAGGCAAACGAAGATAAAGCACAGCCAGCCATCAAGCGACGCGGTGTGTAACGGTATGGTCGGTGCGGAAAGCGGTGCTGAAGGTCGTGTGCGGCAACAGGCGCAGGTGGTTTATTGAGCACACCGAGGCTATCGGTGTCGGTTACTTTCAGGCATGTTCGAGGTGGATGCGGACACGAGCAGCGCCTGGCTGGATCGGTGGAAACCGGCGGGTTGTCGCCAAAACCGCTCGCACGGGAAAACACCGTTTGTCATGCTTAACGTCCCCATTCACACCAGCCAAGTGTTTCAGGCGCGCATTTCCTGGACCGGTTGCGTCACGGTATCGGCTGGCATTGGTTGCCACCTTACAGCACCGAACGCGACCTTATCGAAATCCTCTGGCGCACAATCATATAGCAATGGCTCCCACCCAACGCTTATCCCAGCTTCCAGCGCTTACGCGCCAAACGACAAATATAGCCTCAATTACTTTGGATCAAAATATCAAGATAATTTTTGATCAATTACCTATGGGTTTGCCTGATGAATAAATACACTTTTTTGCAGGTTATCTGTATTGGTGTTATCGGCTGTGCCGTACCTGCCTTGAGCGTGGCAGTCGATTATGATTTTTCCGAGTACGGTTTTCAACAGGCATTGGATAATGCTGCTGATACGCAAAATTGTCTGGTTTTTGCTGATAATCCAGGTGTTAATACAGCCAGCAATAGCTATGAGGCCAACGTTCATGATGATAACGATATCATGACGGAGTGGACAGCAATAAACCCCGCACCCGTTGGTGATCAAGCCGATTACCGGATTACTACAACCATTACTAATGTCAACGGGCACGGCAATCTTTATGGTATTGGTGGAACCAGCAACCGTATTACGACTTCAGAGGGTGGTCACTGCAAAGATACGAGCAGCATGGATGAGTTGTTTATCCGTTATGATGATGGAACAGAAAATATACGTTCACAAAAACGCATTGATACTAACCCTGATAGCTCTACCGGTGACTTGATTTCAAACTCGGTGACTGTGGAATTTATTAGCCCGGAAGCCGTTTTTTATTCAGATGATATTGTCGTTAGCTATAGCAGTGGTAACACTGCGGGTAAAGCATTTGAATCAACTGTTGTTGTTTTTCTTGATGAGGCTGGTGCCGAGATCGGTAGTTATACCTACAATGGCTATCATTCAAATGGCAATCCCGCAACAAATACGCCAGGTGATGGGACGGCAGCGATTACTGCCAGTAGTGAAGTGTTTACTGCGGCTGATCCCGGTGTCGTCAATATGGCCGATCCTTGCAATCCAGCATCAGGTACTGATGGTGCAAACGATAACCATAATGTGACAGCTTCAGACTATGTTGGTTCTGGTGTGCGTCTTGGTGGTTATCGCATTATTACCTATCTGGAGGATGTTGCTTTGGTCGATAGTGATTCCGGTACTGCCGGCTGTCAGGGCGTGTTTGGTAATAACACGACGACCAATACACAGTTTATCAATCGTGCTACCGGTATGCAGGTACCTGATACGCTACCGGTAACATTGTCCTATATGCACGCTGAGCAGAGCTCATCTGGCCTGCGGATACGCTGGCGGACCGTGGCTGAGATTGACAATATCGGTTTTAATCTGTACGGCGATTTGGCGGGCCATTGGGTTCAGCTTAATGATCATTTGGTAGCTTCAGCGGCGATTAATAGCCTTGAAGAACAGAGCTACACAATCTTGCTACCGGGTCAGCCGATCAGCCGAATTCAGCTTGAAGATGTAGCAACCAATGGTCGCCGCCAGCGGCATGGTCCCTTTACTGTTAATCAGGAGTACGGTGAATCCCGGCGTGCCCGGCGCATTAACTGGCGCCAACAGCGGCGGGTATTAGCAGGTGAGCGACGATTGAAATTGTCTGCTGGCACGCACACCAACGCACGTTTGGATGTCAGCAAGAGTGGTTTGCAACAGATTGAACACGCTGATTTACTTGCTGCGGGTGTCGATCTCAGTGGTATTAAACATCAACGTATTGGCATCAGCGATCAAGGTCGGGCAATAGCGCGTTGGATAAGTGATCCTGATGGCGATGGCCGCTGGAGTTCAGGTGATCGTTTAAGCTTTATTGGCACAGTCCAGAAAACGTTGTATAGCGCCAAAAATAGCTACATTTTGCACAGCGACGGTCGCAAGGTACATCGAGCAGAACAACGTCATCTTAAAGCTAAGGGATCCTTGAATAAGGTCGTTCGCCGTCACTATAGCCATGAACCCAATAGCCAATATAGCTTTGCCGCGCTGGGAGCTGATCCTTGGTACGATACCGATATTCGCGCAATTCGCGGACCCGTCACCTTAAATCGTCACTTTGATCTGGATGGGTATATTGATGCGCCCGCGACCTTGGTTATAGAGGGGTGGGGGGTCACTGATTTCCCCGGCAATCAACCCGACCACCATTTAATCGTTAGTCTCAATAATGTTGTAATTACTGCTGAATGTTGGGTTGACGGTGTGATGGCCAAGCACATGGACGATGGCTGTTGGTTTGATGGACATCGTGCTTTTCAAATTCGTGCTGAATTGCCTGCTGGATTATTGCGTGCCCGTGCAAACACGTTACGCATCGATTTGCCTCATGATCTTGCTGTCAGGCCGCCTGTTGGCTGGAGTGAAGCGTATGACATTATTGCACTGGACCGATTCAGCATTGATTATGCCGCAGACACGCGGTTAACGAATGCGAATGCCTGGAGTACTGTGGTAGCAGCCGGTGAGTACGTATTACTGGATGTCGGGCAAGCTGGAAAAAATGCAGTAACTGTCTGGGCACAAAACGGTACGGCGAGGCAAGCGTATATCGCTCAGGTTGAACAGCGTGATAATAAATACTTATTGCCCGCAGCAAAAAATGAAGCACGTCATTTTTGGGTTACACGTCAGGCTGAGCGACCAGAAATCCATGCGGGCGTACCTGGAGCACTGAAGAGAACGGCGCGAAAAACCAATTATCTGATTATTACCCATCCCTTTTTTCAAGGATCGGCTTTGCAGGAATTGGTTTCACTTCAGCAAGCACGGGGTTATCGCGTTGAGGTGGTTGATGTCGAGCGTATTTATGCTGCGTATAGCGATCACCAGCCCTCAGCAGCGGCTATAGATGCTTTTATTGATGCGAGTGCTGTACGCGGCAGACTGGATAAGGTTTTGTTGCTGGGTGGGAGTTGTCGTGACACGCTGGGTTATGAAAATAGCGCTTGTGTTGATTACGTACCAACCCATTATCTCGCTGTTGGTTCTTTGGTCACATATGCACCTAGCGATACATTGTATGGCGATATTGATGGGGACCATATACCTGATCTTGCCGTCGGTCGCTGGCCATTACGCACTCGCGATGACTTGTCCCGCCTGTTGAATAAGCAGTATGAGTATCAGGCAGATCACAGTGGCTTGTTTGTATCCGGTACTGATGGGTTTGGTGTGCCTCATGGGGATATGAGTGCTGCGTTGACTGACTGGAGTGTGGACTATTCCTCTATGGATGATCAAGGTGAGCGGGTACGGCAACGCTTGCTGGATGCGTTCAACGATCCGCAAGGCATAGGCTTAATCAGTATGCTGGGTCATACCAGCTATGCTGTGTGGAATTTCAACCCGATTCTGTTACGCGGCAGTGATGCAGCTAACCTGACCGGCGCACCGACAGTGGTCACGCAATGGGGGTGCTGGAATAGCTATTTTGTTCACCCGGCATACGACACACTGGCGCAGGCGTTATTGCTGGATAGTACCGCAGGTGCGGTTGCAACGGTTGGTTCGTCCAGTCTTGGCAATCTGAACAGTTATATTACCCTGGGTCGTGTTTTTTTCGAGAAACTTGATCAGGGTGGCGAGTTAGGTGAAATATTGCTTTCAGCACAACGTGAAATCGCACAGGCCAGGCCAGGACTGATTGAGGAATTACTGATTATTAATAATTTGGGTGATCCAGCACTACAAATGGGTCACTAGTGTGGGTTCAATTTTGATAATGATCTGATCGCTGTAGTAATGCGTACGTAGCCCGCTGGTCTTCTATAAATTTAGGAGTTGCCACAGACGCTTCGCGCCTGCGGCAACGGGGCGGCGGATTCCATCCGCGTGTTGCTTGGCGCTTCGCGCCGCACAACAACGCGGATCAAGCCGACATCGGCCGTCAAAGCCTTTAGCTTTTCCGACCTCGCGGCTTATCCACCGCCCCGTTACGCAACTGCTATGACGCGGGTGTCAGCTGGTTTGAAGCTAAAAAAGCGATCATCCGGCTGGCTGTTTGTGCCTGTTGAGCTCACCTGCTTTACACGCTAACCTCAACTGCGTAACTCCTGAAATTATCAGAAGAAAAAATTAAAACCACTATCTGGAGTGTGACAAAAGCATGACGGGTAAAACGGATATGTATGGCGGATGTCTGTATGCTATGGATTATCTGTATCGTTTTTTAGTTTTACTGCCAGTTCGTACAAGGGCTTTTTGCGTAAACCGGTTAACTTGACTGCAACCGCAGCTGCGCGGGTTGGTGGTAGCTCGGCCAGTAGTGCTGTTAGCAATTGGCGGTTCTCGATGGTATCGGTTGCACGCACCGGTGGCGATGCACCCTGTGCTACAACCACGAATTCGCCTCGGCAATGGTTGGGGTCAGCGTTGATCCATACACACAGTCGATCCAGGGTATCGTAATGAATGCCCTCAAATCGCTTGGTTAGCTCACGGGCGATGGTCGCAGGACGGTCGTGACCTAGTATCCTGGCCAGGTCAGGCAACATCTCGGCGATGCGGTGGCTGGATTCAAAAAAGACCAGCGTGCGAGTTTCCCGTGCCAGCATCTGCAAGCGTTCACGACGGGCATGGCTTTTGGCGGGCAGGAAACCTTCAAATATAAATCGATCCGTGGGTAAGCCAGCAACTGACAGCGCCGCGAGCAAACTGCTTGCTCCCGGGATGGGAATGACCGGCAATTTGTGCTGGCGTAACTCACGTACCAGTACAAAACCCGGATCACTGATCAAGGGTGTTCCTGCATCCGATACCAGCGCCAGTGCCTTACCTTCACCTAACAAGCGCACCACGTGCTTTAGTCGTCCACGCTCATTGTGATCGTGTAATGACAGGAGTGGTGTTTCAATACCGAAATGCCGTAACAGTTGTCCGGTATGGCGGGTATCTTCAGCAGCGATGCAATCCACTTCCCGTAATACCCGCAGGGCGCGGGCACTGATATCCTCTAAATTACCGATGGGGGTTGCCACCACATACAAAGTACCGGATTCGACGGCCATATACTTAACCTCTACAATGCGCGGGTTTGAAAATTCACTGATTTATTTCGATGCCGGGAATGGTCATGGTCAACCGTGTCGCTCAGGGAAATGCCGCTGAGGATTTGGCGTGCCGTTATTTGCAAGCGTGCGGCCTGACCCTGGTAGCGCGTAATTTTCGTTGCCGTGGTGGTGAACTGGATTTGATTATGCGCGACAGCGATTATCTGGTGTTTGTCGAGGTTCGCAGTCGTCGTCACAATCGTTATGGTACACCGGCTGAGTCGGTCACTCGCCGCAAGCAACAGCGCCTGCTGCGGGCGGCGACGGTCTATCTGCAACGCCAGCGCATTGAACCGCCATGTCGCTTTGATGTTGTCGCTGTCCTCCAGGCTAATTCTAAGCCACACATCGAATGGATTCGTGATGCCTTCCAGCTTAGTTGAATGATTGCCTTTTATTGCCGAATGTACTGAGAGCCTTGCTGATGACTGTTGATCGTACCGCTGAGTTGCATGACCTGCTGGCTCGTCGCATCCTGATTCTTGATGGTGCGATGGGCACGATGATCCAGAGTTACCATTTGCAAGAGAGCGACTATCGCGGCGAGCGCTTCCACAATTGGCCGATTGATCTCAAAGGTAACAATGATCTGTTGGCGCTGACGCAACCGGCAATTTTGAGCGAAATCCATACAGCCTATCTGGACGCCGGTGCAGATATCATCGAAACCAATACCTTTAATTCCACATCAATTTCCATGCACGATTACGGCATGGAAGCACTGGTGCCGGAACTCAATCGGGAAGCGGCACGACTCGCACGAACTGCGGCTGATGCGTTTACCGCCCGCAATCCAGATCGCCCACGATTTGTTGCCGGTGTATTGGGGCCGACCAGCCGCACCGCCAGCTTGTCACCCGATGTCAATAATCCTGGATTTCGCAATATCGAGTTTGATCAGTTGGTGACGACCTACACGGAAGCTGCGCAGGCGCTGGTAGAGGGTGGGGTGGATATCCTGCTGGTCGAGACCATTTTTGATACCTTGAATGCCAAGGCAGCGCTGTTTGCTATCGAGCAATTTTTTACTGATCGGGGTGGCCGCCTGCCGGTGATGATTTCCGGTACGATTGCCGACGTGTCCGGGCGCACGCTTTCAGGGCAGACCACCGAGGCATTCTGGAATTCGCTGTGTCATATTCGTCCGCTGTCTTTTGGTCTCAACTGTGCGTTGGGTGCGACCCAGCTTCGCCCCTATATCGCTGAGTTGGCGCGAATTGCTGATACCTATGTTTCGGTTCATCCCAATGCCGGCTTGCCCAATGCCTTTGGTGAATATGATGAAACCCCGGAAATGATGGCAACCACGCTGCTTGAGTTCGCGGAAAGCGGTTTTCTGAATATTGTCGGGGGGTGTTGTGGCACAACACCTGATCATATTCGTGCGATCGTTGAAGCCGTTGGTGATATGCCACCGCGTGTTATTCCGGCTATTGAGCCCCGTTGCCGGTTGGCCGGACTGGAGCCGCTCAACATTGGTGCCGATTCATTGTTCATCAATGTCGGTGAACGTACCAATGTCACCGGTTCTGCCAGGTTCAAGCGGTTGATCAAATCCGGTGATTATGATGCAGCACTTGATGTCGCCCGCCAGCAAGTCGAAAACGGTGCTCAGATTATTGATATCAATATGGATGAAGGGATGCTCGATTCACAGGAAGCGATGGTGACGTTTTTCAACCTGATTGCGGCCGAGCCGGATATCAGCCGGGTACCGGTGATGATCGACTCATCGAAGTGGACAATTCTGGAAGCGGGTCTGAAGCATTTTCAGGGTAAGCCGGTCGTCAATTCAATCAGCCTCAAGGAAGGTGAGGCGGTATTTGTGCGACAAGCGCGGCTCATTCGTCAATACGGTGCAGCGGCTATCGTGATGGCCTTTGACGAAGAGGGGCAGGCCGATACCGCAAGCCGTAAGTTTGCTATCTGTCAACGTGCATATCAGATTTTGACCGAGCAACTGGATTTTCCACCACAAGACATTATTTTCGATCCCAACATTTTTGCCGTTGCGACCGGCATTGAAGAGCATAACCGTTATGCACTGGATTTCATTGAGGCGATACGGCAGATTAAAGCAGCCTTGCCCCATGCCCTGGTTTCGGGCGGGGTGTCTAATGTCTCTTTTTCGTTCCGAGGCAATAATCCGGTACGTGAAGCGATTCATTCCGTGTTTCTTTATCATGCTGTTGATGTCGGCATGGATATGGGTATCGTCAACGCCGGACAACTGGCGATTTATGAGGATATCCCTGTTGAGTTACGTGAACGGGTTGCTGATGTAATTCTTGATCGTCGTGCCGACGCGACCGAACGCTTGCTGGCGATTGCCGATCAGTACAAGGGTGATGGCAGCACCACCGAAGCGAAACGTGAAACCCAGGATTGGCGTGCGTGGTCGGCAATCAAGCGATTGGAGTATGCTCTGGTCAAGGGCATTGATGAATTTATTGAGGCGGACACCGAAGAAACCCGCCAACAATGTGAACGTCCCTTACAGGTTATTGAAGGGCCGCTGATGGCCGGTATGAACACGGTCGGTGATTTGTTCGGCGCGGGTAAAATGTTCTTGCCGCAAGTCGTTAAATCGGCACGGGTGATGAAAAAAGCCGTGGCTTACCTGATTCCGTTTATCGAAGCAGAACAGGCCGAAGGCGAGCGCCGTTCCAACGGGCGCATTGTGTTGGCTACGGTGAAGGGCGATGTGCATGATATTGGCAAGAATATCGTAGGTGTCGTACTCCAGTGTAATAACTTTGAAGTGATCGATTTGGGTGTGATGGTGCCCGCGCAGCGTATTCTTGATACGGCGCGCGAGCATGATGCTGATATGGTGGGTTTATCGGGGTTAATTACCCCGTCGCTGGATGAAATGGTCAATGTCGCCAGCGAAATGAGTCGGCAGAACTTTACCGTGCCCTTGTTGATTGGTGGCGCAACCACCTCAGTGATGCACACAGCGGTGAAGATCGATCCGCAGTATGCCGAGCCGGTGGTGTACGTGAAAGATGCTTCCCGCGCGGTGGGGGTGGCGCAAAACCTGGTGAGCAGCAATACTCGTGTGGAGTACACGACGCGACTTAAGGAAGATTATGCCCAGAAACGGTTGCAACATGCCAATCGCCGGAATCGTGAAGCCTTGGTGCCGCTGAAGCAGGCCTGTGCCAATCGGCCCGTAATTGATTGGGCGAATTACAGTCCCCCGCGTCCCCATACCCTGGGCATACAGGTATTTGATGATTATCCATTGGCAGAACTGGTGGAACGGATTGACTGGACACCATTTTTTCAGGCTTGGGAGCTACGTGGCCGTTATCCGGCCATTTTCGATGACCCTGAAGCAGGTGAGCAGGCACAACAATTGTTTGCTGATGCCCGGGTGATGCTGGAACACGTGGTTGCTGAACAGTGGCTCAAGGCACGGGCAGTGATCGGTATTTTTCCTGCCCATCGCAGCGGTGATAACGATATTGTATTGTATACCGATGATAGTCGCGAGCGTGTGTGTGTGAACCTGCATCACCTGCGCCAGCAGGGTGTAAAGCCCCGAGGTAAGCCCCATTACTGTTTGGCTGACTGGATTGCGCCGGTTGAGTCAGGTATTGCTGACTATTTAGGTGCTTTTGCAGTGACTGCCGGTATCGGTATTGATGAACGGGTGCTTGAATTTGAGCGGAATCATGATGATTACAGTGCCATTATGCTAAAAGGGCTGGCTGATCGATTGGCAGAAGCCCTGGCTGAGCGGATCCATGAGCATGTACGGCGTGAAATTTGGGGTTACGCCACCGACGAGCGTCTGTCTAATGAAGAGATTATTGCCGAAAAATACTGCGGCATTCGTCCAGCGCCAGGTTATCCAGCGTGTCCTGATCACACTGAGAAAGCATTGCTATGGCAGCTACTGGATGTCAGTAACAATGCTGATATTCATTTGACAGAGCATTTTGCGATGATGCCGGCAGCGGCTGTCAGTGGCTGGTATTTCAGCCATCCCGAAGCCCGTTATTTCGGCGTGGGGCGGCTGAGCCGTGATCAGGTTGCGGATTATGCGCGGCGTAAGCGCTGGACGATAGCGGACGCAGAGAAGTGGTTAGCGCCAAATTTAGGGTATGAGCCCGAGGAGGCATAATCACAAATGAATGAGGTATTGCCGGGTATCGTGTCAGTTGAACAGCGTGTCAAGGTCGACCCATTCGGCTGCCGGGTCGGCGCTGATGCGGGTGATTTTGTTTTCTAAGTCAGCCCACATGGGCTCATTGATCAGTTCGTAACTGTGGCCCCAGAAGAGAAATACGCCACCTGTTGCTTTAGTCTGTTCATAGCGGCTCCAGAAGTCTGGTGCTGCGAATCGGCAGCTTACCGCTAATTCAAAAGGATCGATTGCTGGAAAGGGCTGTTCACATTCTTTCACAGTACGGGCGTAGCCGTGACCAGCTTCACAGACTGCGTTCTTAACCATAGGATTGAAACTGCCAAAAGGATAGCAGAATCCCCGCACTGGTTGCTGGAACCAGTCCTGCAACCGGTGTCGGCTATCGCGTACTTCCTGTTCCAATGCTGCCGCAGGCAAGTCAGGCAAGTTGGGATGTGTGCCGGAATGATTCGTGATTTCAAAGCCGGTGTAAATTTCGGTTATCTCATGCCGACTCAGTCGCCAAACGTCTTTATCACCGTACTGCCATCCGAAAGAACGCTGCGATTGATACAGACCCGGATTCAGGTTGAAAGCGGCTTTTGCCTCATAACGGCGCAGCAACTCAACCAGTCGAATATCATCGACAACACCATCATCCCAGCTTTGGACGACTTTCATGGTGTGCTCTTTTAAAGCTACCATTCGCTATTGCGAACTTCGAGCACCAGCGCAGTCAGTTGCTCATCAGGTGCATCCTGTAAACCACGGATCAATTCGGCAAACAAAACAGGTCGCTTTATAACAATCTCGCGCAGATCGCTGGCAACTTTATTGGCCATTGCCAGTAGCAAGTCAGCATCCTCTCCCAAATCAGCCGCTAGCCGTCGGATAGTTTCTTCTGATGGAGGTGGTACATCGCCACGCTCAATCTTGCTAAGGTAAGCAGGCTCTACTCCAATCCGTTGGGCTGTTTGCCGCACTGAATATCGGCGATTGACTTCACGGCGCTGTTCACGAAGCTGCCGGATATAGCTACCGAAACTCATTATTGCTCCATTTAATATATAGTGTGCATTATAATAATAGGTAGCAATGGCTCAAAAAACACATGTTTTTTTTAATTTTTTGGGTGGGGATTTTTGTAGGCGTGGCGCAGAAAGGGATTGGGTTTGAATCGCAGTGCTATATGTACGTTATACGCTTGTTGCTGTCGTTATTGGGAGCGCTCCAGTGCATCGTGTACGCACCGGGTAAGTGTTTCAAGGGAATACGGCTTTTGCAGGAAACCGAAGAAAGGTTTACCGGTGAAGTGCTGTGCAATATCTGCCTCAGAGTAGCCGCTGGTGAGTAATACACGTACTTTCGGATTAATTTTTCGCAAATGGTGGAAGGCCTCTTCACCATCCATACAAGGCATGGTGAGATCAAGAAAGACCAGCATGATTTCATCATGTCTGGCCTTATACAGATCCAAAGCTTCCCGACCATTGGCGGCAACGAGCACCTGAAATCCGATCCGCTCCAGCATCCGGGTGCCTAATTCCCGTACGGGTTCCTCATCATCCACTAACAGTACCGTGCCGTTGCCATGCCATTTATCCTGCTTAAAACGGATTTTTGGCGCAGGTGCCTCGTTACCTTCTATAGCGGGGAACAGAACTTTGAAGGTTGTACCCTTGCTGGGCTCACTATGAACCCATAAGGTGCCTTGATGTCCGCGCACAATGCCCAGGACTGCCGAAAGACCTAGCCCGCGACCGGTAAATTTGGTGGTAAAAAAGGGCTCGAAAAGCCGTCTCAAGGTTTCTGCATTCATCCCGAGGCCGGTGTCGGAGACTTCCAGCCAGATGTACAAACCCTCGTTTAGATTGCTATTCAGGTAAGATGCGGCCAGATAATCGTGGGTGCAGCTCATAACACCCGTTGAAATGGCAATGATCCCGTTCTGTTCACCTATTGCCTCGGAAGCATTGATAACTAGATTCATGATAATTTGGCGAATCTGGCCGGGATCACCACGCATGGGTGGTATCGAATTGTTTAGATGCAGGCTAAGTGAGGCTTTCTTGGAAATGGATACTTTAAATAGTGCAATCATTTCCTCTATCAGGTTATTAATCTGGATATTTTCAACAATTAGTTGATTTTTTCCTGAATAGGCCAGCATTTGTCGGCATAATTCAGCTGCCCGTAGTGACGATTTTTCAATGGCGTGTAGACTGTCGTGCACCGGTGATGAATGCGGTAACTTATCCAGCGCCAGGCTGGCATTGCCCAAAATGCTGGTTAGGAAATTATTGAAATCGTGAGCAATACCGCCAGCTAGCACGCCCAGACTTTCCAGTTTCTGGGTTTGTTGCATTTGGCGCTCTAATGCGATTCGTTTGTCTTCAGCATGCTTACGCGCAGTAATATCGGTTACCGATAGTAATAGCAGCGGCCTGTTGGTTTCCTGATGTCCTGTCAAGGATGCATTGAAACTTGTGCCTTCTATTTGTGCGTAGAATGTCGTGCCCTTTGCGCGCAAGATGGAGACTTCCAGGCTTTTATCTGCCGGATTTTTGAATAATGCCCGGTAACGGGCGAGAAAGATATGACGGTCGTCATCTCCCATATATTCTGCAAAGGGACTATTGACCAGTTGACTACGATGCGTGTTGGTCATGCGACAAAATGTTTCATTCACTTCATGAATCAGGCCGATTTCGTCGAGTGCTAGATAACCCACAGGCGCTCGATGAAATAATAGCGAAAACAGGTTTCTGGACTGCTCTAGCTCTGACATGATGCGGCGCAGTTCTTCGTTTTGTATTTCCAGCTCAATCTGATGTACCTGTAACTCGTGAACCAGTCTGTGAGTATCTTCAGCAGAGAGCTTTGGTATATTCAGTTGCCGTTGAGTGGCGCTCGCTTCTGCTGTTTCCCTGAGCTTTTTTGCCATGCTGTTTTTGTCGCACATCATGATATGTTTTTTATAGCCGTTGCCATGTGGAAGTTGAGTTATAGCCTTTTGTTTTGATGCACAACTTATTCTAGGATAATCTAAAAAAGTGCTATCAGTTAATCAGGATTACGCTGTCAACGCTGAAGAGTAATCATCCTGTTTTTCATGTTTGGGTTGCCGGGGGCGTCAACCTGCGCGCAGAGCTGATGATTTCAGTAACGTCGTCAAATATGGCATAAACGCGATCAGGATAAATACCATCAGGCTTGTTTTTTGGAATCGCACTGATACGGAGCCAGCGTATCTGGTTTTTTTGGGGGTTGAACAGACCCATGGTAACGTCTGTTACTGCTTGACCTGTTCGCAACGCAATCATGGAAGGATGTTGATCACTCGGAAATTCCGTACCGTCTTCACGAATCGGTTTCCAGCAAGGATTCATTGAGAATTGGCCGGTTGCGGAGTCAATGCTGAGGCCGAGTATTTTTTCAGCTGCCGGATTGGCAGAGGTAATATCACCGTTGGCATTTTGGTAGATGACACCTTCCGCCAGGGTATTAAAGAGTTGTAGATAACGCGCTTCCATGGTTTGGATTTTTTCGGTAACACGGCTACTACTGGAAATATCAAGTACGGTAAATGTGGCTCCCTTGTCAGGATAATCGGGATTGAGCGGCGAAGAGCTGAGTAATACCGGAAGGATACTACCATCCTTGCAACGCCATTCTGTCTTGACTGTCCCGACACCATGATGTTTGATCTGTGTGTATTTTTCCTGACCAACGTATTCAAATTCTTCATCGGATGGATAGAGTAATCGTGTGCTTTGTCCGATCAGTTCTTCACGAGTATAACCCACCATCTGACAGATCTGTTCATTGACCTCCTTGAATGTGCGATTGACAATCTGACCAATACCGACAGGTGCAGCGCGATATAAGCTGGCCAGTCGGCTCTCGCTTTCTGAGAGTGCTGTCTGCGTGGTCTTGCGCAACCCAATATCGGTGAAGGTCAATACTATGCCAGATACGCTACTGATACCGACTTGATAGGGCAGGATACGCATGAGGAACCATATGCCTTCCTGGGTACGTACCTCTTGCTCTTGTTCAACAGTACTTTGAGCAACCTGGCTAACCATCTCAAAGAGATCAACCTTAACCAGGTTGTGCATAAGGTGATTTATTGGTCGTCCCACATCACTATCGATAATCTTGAAAAGGCGACGGATTTCGGGGGTAAAGCGACGAACTGCCAGGTTCTCATCAAGGAACAAGGTACCGATCCGAGTGCTGGCCATCAGATTATCCAGGTCATTGTTTAATTCGGTCAGCTCGATAATTTTACGTTGATATTCAGCGTTGACGGTATGCAGCTCTTCATTAACGGATTGTAATTCTTCATTAGTGCTTTGCAGCTCTTCGTTACTAGCGAATAATTCCTCATTGGTAGCCTGTAGTTCTTCGTTTGCTGTTTCCAGTTCTTCAATAGTGGCTTGCAGGTTTTCACGAGAGAGCTGTAGTTCCTGCTCTAGATCTTGAATGCGTTGTTCTACCTCCTCGGTCATGTTATAGATCGGCATCTCGCCCGAGGCGGCTTCCCTGGATTGTGGAAGTATTTCCTCAATAAATATGGCTGCCAGTAATTCCTGACCTTTCTTGCCAGATAGTGGCAGGATACGGATTTTTATTGTTTTTAGCTCATCACGTTGTTTGATACGGATACTGGTATATTTCAGCTCTTCTCCTGTTTTAAAAACTTTCTGCAAGCCAGTAGCTAACGGGATTGCCAGATCCCGTATTGCCATTTTGGTAATGTCATTCAGTAATTTGCCGGAGGGTAGTTTGAGATAGCCCTCAGGATTGCCAAGAATGTGTAGTACCTCCAATTGCTCATTAACGACAATCGAGAGTGGAATATAGTCACCGACAACAGATTGCAGGAAACGGTCGAGCAGCCGCTCTTCTTCTTGACTGCGTTGCCAGAGATTACCGGGAGCACGGCTACGGTTTTGCCAGGGGCGTATTTCAGGAACGCTTAGAAAATCAGGATGACCATCAATGGGATGGCGTTTGCCCTTTGACATGTAAATCTTGAGTTTTTGATGCAGTGTTTCATACAGGTCAGCGACCTCACCTGTTGTTTCACTGCTACCGAGCAGCAGGATACCTTGCGGATTTAGTGAAAAGTTGATCAATTCCAGCACCTTGCGTTGCAAGACTGGTTGCAGGTAGATCAGCAGATTGCGACAGCTCACCAGTTCAATATTGGTAAAGGGCGGATCCTTGATAAGGTTGTGCTGGGCGAATACCACCATTTCACGAATAGAGCGATCAATTTGGTAGTACCCATCGCGATGGTTGAAATACCGGGTCAACAGCTTGGGGGATAGATCAGCGGCGATGCTTTCGGGATAAAGGCCATTGCTGGCGCGTAAAATGGCATCACGGTCGATATCGGTGGCAAAGATTTTGATACCGATTGGCTGGCCTATTTGCTCCATGACTTCACGGCTCAGGATAGCGAGCGAAAAAGCCTCTTCACCGGTAGAACAGCCCGCTACCCAGAATCGAACCTCATGCTGTTTAATACGTTTGAATAAATTGGGCAGGCAGGTTTGTTCCAATTCATCGAACACATCACGATCCCGAAAGAAACTGGTGACACCAATCAGCAATTCACGATATAGCGTTACCACTTCACCCGGATAGCTTTCCATAAACTTAACGTAGTCGCTAAGTTCATAGATTTGATTGACAGTCATGCGTCGTTCAATACGGCGGATGACCGTACTTGGTTTATAGAGCGTAAAATCTACACGGGTTTGTTCACGCAATAAGGCAAAGATTCGATTGAGTCGATCCTCATCAGATAACAGCGTTTGCGGGCGATCTGTTTTGGCTGTGTAGGGGTGATGAATAAATGAAAGCAGCTTGGAGGGCATTTCATCGGGGGGTAGAATGAAATCAGCCAATCCGGTTGTAATGACTGCACGCGGCATACCGTCGAATTTGGCAGATTCCTCACTTTGTACCATGACCATGCCACCTGCTTCTTTAATGGCTCGAATGCCGCGTACCCCGTCACTGCCCGTGCCAGATAAAATGATGCCAATGGCTTTTTCTGTCTGGTCGTCGGCCAGCGAGCGCAAGAAGACATCAATCGGCAGATTGAGTCCGCGCGAGTGATCGGATTCGCTCAGCAGGAGCTTGCCATGAAAGATCGACAGGTTTTTTTTAGGTGGGATCAGGTAAACCGAGTTGGCCTCGACACGCATTCCTTCCTCGGCGCGTTGCACCTTCATGTCGGTTCGCTTGGAGAGCAACTCGACCATCATGCTTTTGTAATCAGGGGAAAGATGCTGAATGACGATAAAGGCCATACCACTTTCGGTGGGCATCTGTACAAAAAATGCTTCCAGCGCTTCCAGGCCCCCCGCCGAAGCACCGATTCCGACATAATAGACAGGACTGGAATTATCGGGGTCAGGTTGGAATTGGTTGGCATCTTGCATGTTGAAAGCCCCTCTAGGCTATCTCTGGCGGACTCGAAGAGAGCCGAAAACTGGCCTGGCTGATCAGTTTTTAGAATAGTAGTTTTTAGAACAGTATGTTGCTGCGGACGCTTCGCGCCCGCAGCAACGGGACGGCGGACTCCATCCGCGTGTTGCCTGGCGCTTCGCGCCGCACAACAACGCGGATCAAGCCGGCACCGGTCGCCAAAAGCCTTCGGCTTTTCTGTCTTCGCGGCTTATCCGCCACCCCCGTTAGCGCCCATGTATTGCACTAAAATTATCAAGTATTTTTAAATCAGGTTTTATTCAGTCTTGTTCAGCACGGTTAATTTTACCGGAACAAGAAAGGCAACAAAAAACCCGCACTTGGCGGGTTTCGTGGGTGTTTTTAGATGCTTTAAATGGATTTGTGGAGGCTAGGGTCGGAATCGAACCGGCGTCCACGGCTTTGCAGGCCGCTGCATAACCACTCTGCCACCTAGCCAAAATAGGGTTCTGGCAACGCACAAGCACAAAAAAACCTCGATTTAATCGAGGTATTGATAATTTTGGAGCGGGAAACGAGACTCGAACTCGCGACCCCAACCTTGGCAAGGTTGTGCTCTACCAACTGAGCTATTCCCGCCTTGTGAAATGGCAATAGTACCGTAAAAAAACAGGCTGTCAAGCGCCGCTCAGTCGTGGGTGTAATTCAAGGCGATGCAGGCCTGATAATACGGGATAATTGCATGCTACTATCTGAAAACTGCATTTCGCCCATGCACCACGTTGGGTCACACCCTATGGCGCTTGAGTATCGGCCACGCGACTGCCAGATAGTGAAACATTGACCAGAGTGTGAGCATTGCTGCCAACGTCATAAGTCCAAGGCCGATTTCCAGTGTTGGAAAAATGCCGAGTGGTTCCTGATACAAGAGGAGCAGTAAGGCAATCATCTGGAAGGTGGTTTTGTATTTGCCAATTGTCGATACGGCCACTCGTTTGTGGTTGCCGATTTGCGCCATCCACTCCCGGAGTGCAGAGACGGCTATTTCTCGGCCAATAATAATGGCTGCTATTACAGCCATTAATGGTGTGGGGATAGATTGAACCAGCAATACCAGTGCTGTAGCGACCATAAGCTTATCTGCAACCGGATCAAGAAAGGCGCCAAATGCCGAGGTCTGATTCCAGCGTCGTGCTAAATAGCCATCCAGCCAGTCAGTCAGCGCCGCGAGTCCAAATAATGCCGTGCATATCAGATTATTACCGTGAAAGGGCAGGAAGAATATCCCCACAAATATGGGTATGAGTATAATCCTCAGCAGCGTTAGCAAGGTAGGGATATTCAATGGCATGGTCTGTCTGAAGTATGATCAGGTGTTATCGTGGAAGGTATCGTAAATGCGTTGCGCTAATTCGTTGCTGATGCCCTCCACCCGAGCCAGATCGTCTACACCTGCGCGGGAGAGTTGTTTGAGACCACCAAATTGTTTTAACAGCGATTGGCGGCGTTTAGAACCGATACCCGCAATACTTTCAAGTATGGATGTTTTTCGGGGTGCTGCACGGCGTTGGCGATGGCCGCTAATTGCAAAACGGTGCGCCTCATCGCGGATCTGCTGAATTAAATGCAGACCAGCAGAGTCGGCAGGTAGTGTAAGCGGGTAGGGTTGACCGGACAAGAATAAGGTTTCCAGTCCGGGTTTGCGATCTGCACCTTTGGCTACCCCAATCAGGGTTATATTTGAAACCTGAAGTGCTTCTAAAGCGGCTTGTGCCTGTGCGAGTTGTCCTTTCCCGCCGTCAATGAGCAGTACTTCAGGTAAACGGCTGTCTTCTTCGAGTATGCGGGTGTAGCGCCGAGTCAGCGCCTGGTGCATGGCAGCATAATCATCACCCGGGGTAATACCGCTGATGTTATAGCGCCGATAATCTGTCTTGATTGGTCCTTCCACACCAAATACGACACATGAAGCCACTGTTGCTTCGCCTTGTGTGTGACTGATGTCAAAGCACTCTAGCCGTGATATCTCGTCATCAAGCGCCAGGATGTCCTGTAACAGCTTGAAACGGCGACGAATACCGGTCTGGCTGGTTAGGTGGGCAGTGAGTGCCTGTTCAGCATTGTGGCGCGCCATGGCCAGCCAACGCGCCCGTTCACCACGCACCCGAATCGTGAAGGTAATGTGCTTGCCGCTTCGCGCTTGCATCGCTTGCGTCAAGGGGGCAATATCAAGTGGTTTATGGGTCAGCAGGATCTCGCCGGGAATGGTCTTGTCAAGATAATATTGTGCCAGGAAAGCCGTTAGTATGGCTTCTGGTGTTTCATCTTGTGGTGGTAATTGCGGAAAGAAAGCCTTGTTGCCCAGTAAACGGCCATTACGGAAGATAAATACCTGTACGCAAGCTGCTCCAGCGCGGGTTATACAGGCGATTACATCAAGATCACCGCTTTCTCCCTCGACATGCTGGCTTTCCTGAATCTGTCGCAGTTCGGCAATCTGATCACGATGGATGGCTGCTTCCTCAAATTGTAGTGCAGCGGCAGCGGCTTCCATCCGTCCCGCCAGATCATCAATGATTTGATCGCTTTTACCCTCAAGAAAGAGCAGGGCATCACCGAGTTGGCGTTGATAATCTTTATCATTAACCAAACCTACACAGGGTGCAGTGCAACGTTTAATCTGAAATTGTAGACACGGGCGGCTACGGTTACGAAAAAAACTGTCCTCGCAGGTGCGCAACCGGAAAATTTTTTGTAACAAACCTAAAGTGTCACGAGCTGCGTGGGCATTGGGGTAGGGGCCAAAGTAGCGCCCGGGTAAGTGTTTAGTGCCGCGATACAGCATTAATTGCGGGAATCTTTCTTTGGAAACATGGATGTAAGGATAGCCTTTATCATCTCGTAACAAGATGTTGTAGCGTGGTTGGAGTTGCTTGATCAGTGTGTTTTCCAGGATAAGCGCTTCAGCTTCAGTATGTGTGATGGTGATTTCGATAGTCTGGATGTGTGTCACCAGACTGCGGGTTTTGGCTGAAGTGTGGTGTTCGCGGAAATAACTGGCGATGCGTTGCCGGAGGTTACGGGCCTTGCCGACATAAAGTACGTCGCCACGTGCATCCAGCATTCGGTAGACGCCGGGAAGGGTAGCCAGTGTTTTGACAAAGGCTTTGGGATTAAATGGGTTGGGCACAGTAATTTTTAGGTATTCTCGGGGTTTACGGGTTGACTACGGAGTATCCTTGGCCTGGATCAGCGGCTGGGTAATACTATAGTGGAACCAATTAGATCTGATTAATTGGTTCCGCTATATCTATCTGTTTTAACGCACAAACACTATAAACTGGAACAAGTTATAGTGTTTGTGCCCTATGTGCGTATCAGAGCTGCCTTAACTTGCTGTGGTCGATTTATCATTGGCAAAACGTAGATCATTTTTACCGGCCCGTTTAGCATCATACATAGCTGCATCGGCTTGTCGCAGCAGATCCGTCATCAGATCCATGCTGGCAGGCTGTTCAGGCCGATAGATAGCGATACCGATACTGGCTGTTACAACTGCACTGGTTTTACCCAGTGGCACAGGTTTCGCTATGCAGGAGATAATCTTCCTCGCTACTATTTCGGCAGCGTCAGCGTTTTCGATATTGCGTAAAATGACGGTAAACTCATCACCGCTCAGACGGGCAACCAGATCACTTGACCGTACACACTGTAGCAGGCGGTTGGCAATCTGTCGGAGCAGTTCGTCGCCCATCTCATGGCCCAGGGTGTCATTAACCTTTTTGAAGCCATCTAAATCCAGCATCAGCAATGCTGTGAGTACCCGCTGGCGCTGCGATTGTTGCAAGCTTTTTCGCAGGTGCTCGAAAAACAGGTTGCGGTTAGGTAATTGAGTTAGGCTATCGAAATTAGCCATACGCCAGTTATGTTGGCTGGCAGCTGTCAATTGGCGAGTGCGTTTTTTGACTTGAGTTTCCACAAGTGACGCCATTTTTGTGTCATATTCCTGTACCAGGGTTTCAGCGTTCTGGAGTGAATGCTCAATTTTTTTATATGTGCTGATATCACGGGTTGTACCACAGTAACCACAAAATTTGCCATCTGCATGAAATAGCGGCAAACCATTATTAAGCGTCCATAACGGATTGGTTTGATTGGGTAGATGCAGTTGCAGCGCTAGTTGCTGGAAGGGTTGGCGCCGTCGAATGGCAGCTTGTAGTTTGGTAAGGTCATCATCATTTTGTTCGCTTGCGAGGTAATGTTGCCAGTTTGCACCCAGTTCACTACCGGAAAGATTGGCGTGACCTGAGAAATGCCCGTGCAGGTTTTTAAGTCGTCCTTTTGCATCAAATTCCCAGAATAATTGATTGGAAATTTCAGCAAGATCGCGGAATCGAGCGGAGCTCGCTAGCCGCGCTTGCGAGATGGCGCCGGTGAGCAAGCCTGATGCTGCTACAGCTATCATGACGGTCTGATAATACGCAATGATCTCGATTTCTTGAGATCCGGTAGCTGACACCAGCATCGTAATACACAGCGTACAGCCGACTGTCGCCAGTACCGCGCCGCGTATAGTGTGCGTGGCTGCGATCCAGGTCAGTACCGGTAATAGCAGCAGGCTTACAAGCAGGTAGGATTGATTAGCGTAGCTGAAAACCCAAAGTAAAATTGCTAGCAGTAAAATGGATATACCAGTTTGTACAATGTTCAGATAAGTTATGGTTAATACAATAATTGACTTGAGTGTGTGTGATCGTAGCCGTAGTGGTTCTGCAGCAAGGCATCGTCGAATATGTGGTGCAACACAGACTAGAAGTAATGGAGTAATGGTTGCTGTGCCAATAAAATGGCTGGCTGCCTGGTTGAGTACAGTATCTAACCATGGGATCGTTGAAAATGATGCGTTAGCTGCTTGCTGTAGTGGTATGCAGACTAATGCGATAAACAACGCACATCCGGCAGTAGCTGTCAGGAAAGTCGCCATTCGACGCGGGTTGTTGAAAAACTGTACACCGTGCGGGTGATCTTTTATCAAGGCTTTCAGGCATTGGGCAGTAAGCGCGTAACCGAGTAGTTCGATGATATGTGTGGTGAGCCAATACGGCCACTGATCCCAAGGGTTAATGGAAGCTCCGGCAATTAGCGATGCCAGCAGGGGTAACGGTAAGGCTCGCCAGCCATATTCGAGCAGAATCGCAAAACCCAGACCTGTAAATGGATACCATAAGTCTATGTGGTTGTTGGCATCAAACTGCGTGGACAGCCATGACAATAAAACCCAGGCGGCAACATAGCCAACGACCAGTAGCACGTGCTGCTTTGTCAGGAATCGATCTGGATTCCTGTGGCTCGTACCATCTTTTGCGTCCACGTATTTTTCTCCCCGAAATACCTAAATCTACTATTGTCGTGGTCGTATCAATGAGTTAAGTGCTCTGAAGTAGCATAGGGATATTGCCGGGATTATTAATAATAACAAATTGTAATGTAATAGTTATCGTGTAAAAAATTCAAGTGCTTGGTCAATAATGCTGAACCTTGTAGAGTGTTTCATCTTGTAACACCGCCACCAGAGCATCACCCACTACAGTTGCCCAATGCATGCAACCGGCACTATCTGCAAGCAAATCTTGACGAATTTCGACCTCAACATGTGGCAGACCGGCCGCAGCACCATGAGTATCCATGGTGAAACCAACATTTCGACCTGAGTAGGGTTCATTGTCACCGACACATAGCTCAGGGTGGGTGCGTAATCGCGCCAGCAATGGTACGGCCAGGCGAGGATCACGATTCCACAGTATTCCGATATGCCAGGGGCGGTGAAAGCCGTTCATGACCTGTGTAAAGCTATGGATGGCGATCAATGCAGGTGCCTGGCCATGGCCGTGCCGCCAACGGTGCGCTAGGCTTTGGGTAATGGCGTGATGATAAGGCCAAAAAACTTCATTCATCCGTGCATCAGCGGCAGCATCATCAAGATTACGATTACCCGGAACGGGAGTGTTGTCACTGATTTCTGCAATGGAGGTTGGGCCACCTGGAGGACGATTACAGTCGATGACTAACCGTGAGTATCCACAGAGCACGGCTAAGGCATCCAATCGTTCCGCTAATATACGTGTTACCTCGGCAGCACCGATATCCCAGGCAATGTGTCGCATTCGCATCTCTGGCGTTAAGCCAAGATGGGCAAGGGCGATGGGTATAGCGTTGCTGGCATGATCACAGACCAATATTATGGGTACTTGACTCGTTGGGTTGATTACAGTGAATGGCGGAGGGTCATTGGGGCCAAGCAAGGATGTAGAGGCATTCATGGTCAGGTTATAGTGAGATCACTAAAGAGGCTATGGCTTGGGTAATTCAGGTGCTTTGGTTGAGGCGCTGGCGCGGCGGCGGACGCGCTGACGTAAACGAATCAGGAACAGCGTCGGACCTGACAAACTATATAGCAGAAAGCCGCCAAAAAGAACTTTGGGCGGATCAATTGAAGTGAAAACAAATAACAATACGATGAGTATCATCGTCATAAGCGGTACCCGCCCGCGCAAATCGACCTGTTTGAAACTCAGGTAGAGGATATTGCTAAACATCAGCGCTCCCGTTGCAATGGTCACAATGAGTGCTGGCCACACCATGTGTTGGCCTTCCAGACCCAAATCGTGGCAAAACCAAACCAGACCGACCATTGTGGCTGCTGCTGAAGGGCTGGGTAGGCCGATGAAATAGCGCTTATCCGTGTGACTGGTCTGCACATTGAAACGAGCGAGTCGCAATGCAGCCATAACGGTGTAGAAAAACGCAGCTAGCCAGCCGAGCTTTGACATGAAGGAACCCATGCCAACCATTGTGCTCAACGTCCACTCATACATGATTAATGCTGGCGCCAAACCGAAGGATACAAGATCAGCCAGACTATCGTATTGGGCGCCAAACTCACTTTCAGTATGGGTCAGGCGAGCCACGCGCCCATCCAGACCATCCAGCACCATTGCAACAAATATCACTATAGCAGCGGGTTCAAAGTGATTACGCAGAGCAGCGATAATGGCGTAAAAGCCACAAAACATGGCGGCAGTGGTAAACAGGTTAGGCAGCAGATAAACGCCGCGATGACGGCGGGTTGTCGGGGTGTTTTGGGTCATAGGATGAATTGGATTTTTTTGATAGCCGGGGTCAGGATCACTAGGCAATAACGGCAAACATAGTTCCCGTATCAATGTTTCTCTAAACAGGATCCAATCAGGGAATAAGAAATCGTATTATAAAAAGTGACATACCTGGTTTTTCTACAGTGCGTGTTCCGGGCAAAAGCATACCGGAACACGGTTTAAGGCAGGGTACAGGATTTAAGGCAGGGTACTGACAAGTATCGACCGCCATATACCGGCTTTGTTATTCCCGCAATAGCAGGAAGCTGGGTGCTGATAGCGATCGATTGCCAATACTCGGCCTTTCACAAGCTACGGCCTTAGTTTTTGCTGGTATCGACCAAACGATTATCCTTGATCCAGGGCATCATGCCACGCAGCTTCTCGCCCACCTTCTCAATCGGATGCTCACGACTTATGCGGCGATTAGCCTTGAGTACGGGTGCGCCCGCCTGGTTTTCAAGGATAAATTCACGGGCAAATTGGCCGGTCTGAATTTCCTTGAGTACCTTACGCATCTCTGCTTTGCTCTCATCAGTAATAATGCGTGGGCCACGGGAAAAATCACCGTATTCAGCCGTGTTGGAGATCGAGTAACGCATATTGGCGATACCGCCTTCGTAGATCAGATCGACGATGAGCTTGACTTCATGCAGACACTCAAAATAGGCCATTTCAGGCGCATAACCGGCTTCAACCAGCGTCTCGAAGCCTGCCTGAATCAATGCAGTCAAACCACCGCACAATACCACCTGCTCACCAAACAGGTCAGTTTCGCATTCCTCGCGGAATGTGGTTTCGATAATGCCGGCACGACCGCCTCCATTGGCAGCGGCATAGGACAGGGCAATCTCGCGCGCCTGACCTGAGGCATCTTGTGCCACTGCAATCAGGCAGGGCACACCGCCGCCTTTGGTATAGGTCGAGCGTACCAGATGCCCTGGCCCTTTAGGTGCAATCATGATGACATCCAGATCGGCACGTGGTACCACACCACCAAAATGTACATTGAAGCCATGTGCAAATGCCAGGGCTGCACCCTGTTTCAATTTCGGTTCGATATCGCGGTAAATCTGGCTTTGGTGCTCGTCAGGGGCCAGAATCATGACCACATCTGCCACCGCTGCCGCAGCTTCAATCGATTTAACCGTCAGGCCGGCTGTCTCGGCCTTGGCTGTCGAGGCCGAGCCAGGACGCAGGCCGACGATCACATTCACGCCGGAGTCACTCAGATTCAGTGCGTGGGCATGCCCCTGGGAGCCGTAGCCGATAATTGCAACGGCTTTACCTTTAATCAGGGACAGATCAGCATCTTTTTCGTAATAAACATTCATGAAGAAATTCCTGGGCAATTAAAAATGAACCGTCCCCGCCATGGTTATGGCAGGGACGGCGAGAGCATGGGCCGTTGAGGTATTAGACACGTAGTGCTTTCTGACCGCGAGATATACCTGTTGCGCCAGAGCGAACCACCTCAAGGATGGTATCTTTCTCGACCGCTCGCAGGAAATTGTTGAGTTTTTCACTGCGACCGATGAGTTCAATGGTGTAGGTGACATCGGTGACATCAAGAATATGGCCATCGAAAATTTCGGCGAGTCGCATCATTTCAGCGCGCTGCTCGCCCACCGCCTGGGTCTTGACCAGCATTAACTCGCGCTCGACCGCATCCGTTTCTGTCAAATCAATCAGCTTAACAACATCAATCAGTTTGTTAAGCTGCTTGACGATCTGCTCGATCACCTGCTCACTCCCATTGGTGACCAGCGTTAGCCGCGACAGGCTATCATCATCAGTTGGCGCAACGGTTAGGCTTTCGATGTTGTAGCCGCGGGCAGAAAACAGATTGGCAACCCGTGACAGTGCGCCGGACTCGTTTTCCATCAGAATGGAAATTACATGACGATCATTATTCGTATTCACACCAGCACCATCCCGTCTTCGTGAGTGGAAACCATCTCATCACGCTCAGCCAGTAACATCTCGTTTTGTCCACCGCCAGAGGGAATCATCGGGAATACGTTTTCACCCGGATCGGTGATGAAATCAAGAAAGACAGTGCGATCTTTCATGTTAAACGCTTCACGCAACGCACCTTCCACATCACCCGGTTTTTCAATCTGCATACCCACATGGCCATAGGCTTCAGCCAACATCACGAAATCGGGTAGCGCTTCAAAATAGGTCATGGAATAGCGCTTCTGGTAAAAAAACTCTTGCCATTGTCGCACCATACCGAGATAGCCATTATTCAGGTTAATGATCTTGACCGGTGTCTGATATTGTTTCATGGTCGAAAGCTCTTGCAACATCATCTGAATACTGCCGTCACCTGTGATACAGGCAACGTCCAGATCGGGGCAGGCGAGTTTGGCGCCCATAGCTGCCGGCAGGCCAAAACCCATCGTGCCAAGACCACCGGAATTGATCCATCGGCGAGGATGATCAAACAGGTAATATTGCGCCGTCCACATCTGGTGCTGACCGACATCGGAAGTCACTATGGCTTGACCGTCAGTGGCTTCATAAAGCTTTTCAATGACATACTGCGGCTTTATGACCTCATTGCTCACTTTATAGCTCAGTGATTTAATCCCTCGCCATTCATCGATTTGTCGCCACCAGCTCTCCAGTGCCCTGGTATCAGGCTTGAGCTTTTCGTCGCGAATGACATTGATCATTGCACGCAATACATTGGGCACAGAACCCACAATCGGGATATCAACACGGACATTCTTAGAAATTGAGGACGGGTCAATATCAACATGAACAATACGAGCATCCGGACAAAAGCGGTCAAGCTTGCCGGTAACACGATCATCGAAACGTGCGCCAATTGCGATAAGCACATCACAGTGGTACATCGCCATGTTGGCTTCATAGGTCCCATGCATTCCAAGCATACCGACAAACTGCTTGTCGGTGGCCGGATAAGAGCCGAGACCCATTAAGGTGTTGGTGATTGGATAGCCTAATAATTGGGTCAGCTCGACCAGCTCGCTAGAACCCTCGCTCAAGATCACGCCGCCACCGGTATAAATCATCGGCTGTTTGGCGGACAGGATCATATCTACCGCTTTTCGGATCTGGCCCGCATGCCCTTTGATCGTCGGATTATAGGAACGCAGTTTGACCTTTTTCGGGTAATGGAACGCGGCTTTTTCAATGGTGATATCCTTGGGCAGATCAACTAATACCGGCCCCGGACGGCCTGTCGTGGCGATATAGAATGCTGTTTTAACCGTTTCAGCCAGATCATTGATGTTTTTAACCAGAAAATTGTGCTTGACACAGGGGCGGGTAATACCGACCGAATCAACTTCCTGGAAAGCGTCGTTACCAATTAGCGCAGTAGGCACCTGGCCGGAAAAAATAACCATTGGGATAGAGTCCATATAGGCAGTCGCAATGCCGGTGACAGCATTAGTGACTCCAGGGCCGGATGTGACGAGTACCACGCCAGGCTTACCGCTGGCGCGGGAATAACCGTCGGCGGCATGGGTTGCGGCTTGCTCATGTCGAACCAGAACATGCTGGACATCATCCTGGACATAGAGAGCATCGTAAATATGCAATACTGAGCCACCTGGATAACCAAATATATATTCAACGCCTTCTTCCTTGAGGCAGCGGACTAAAATTTCAGCGCCGGTGATAGGTTCCATGCTATGTGTTCCTCAATTACTGAGTATGGGGTTAAGGATCTGTTAATCAACAAGGTGTATACTCGCCCAAGTAACAAGTGTATCATTATTGGGTCGTTTAGGTGGCGACCGGCGCTACAAACAGGTAAGATAATGACCATGTAGCAGGGGTAATATCCGGTGGGCGCAACCCAATCATGAAAGCTACGAGTACTCGCTGGGCGTGAATCCTGTAGAGTAGTTATACTACAAAAAAATATTTTCCAGTGAAATCCCCCTGTGGCAATAGAAGATTTTGGTTAACCTGGATTTTCAAGCAATTAATTAAGAGGTCTGACATGTTGAAATATGTTTTGTTGGCTTTCTGGGTGATCTGCTATGGCGTGAATGCACACGCAACCGAGGATCGGTTTATCTACAAATGGACCGATCAGTTTGGCAAAACCAAATATTCCGAGCTGCCGCCCGGCAACGGGATCGCCTACGAAACCGTCAGGAAGTTAGGGTCTACTACCGGGGTTAGCAAGACTGCGGCGGATATCGAAAAGGAGCGCAAGCAATTAGAGGCGCTTGAAGCCGAGGAGAAAGCGAAGGCTGAAGCGGCAAGGAAAGCAGCGAGTGATGCGCGTGCCAAGAACTGTGACATTGCCAAGAAAAATGTTGAAGTGCTATCTGGTAATAAACCGGTCGTCAAGACCGATGAGAAGGGTGATAAGTACATCATCGATGCGAATCAGCGTGATGCTGAACTTAGGAAAGCCCGCAAGGATCAGGAATATTATTGTAATCCTTAGCGGATCGTTGGTTTACGGTTTTTCAGGATATATTCATTTATGCGAGCATCCCGATATCCACTGTTCACTGTTAAGGAAACGCCGGCTGATGCTGAGGTCATTAGCCATAAACTCATGCTGCGAGCGGGTTTGATTCGTAAGCTTGCCGGAGGTATTTATGCCTGGTTGCCGCTGGGTTTGCGGGTGTTGCGCAAGGTAGAGGCTATTGTTCGGGAGGAGATGGATCGCGCTGGAGCCATGGAATTGCTTATGCCCGCCATACAATCGGCAGAGTTATGGCAGGAATCGGGTCGTTGGCAGCAGTACGGTCCAGAATTGCTGCGGATTAAGGATCGGCATGAGCGTGATTTTTGTTTTGGGCCGACTCATGAGGAGGTAATGACAGACCTGTTTCGGCGTGAGATCAAAAGCTACAAGCAGTTACCGGTCAATTTATTCCTTTCATCTTGATCAAGCGTCATTGCAGGACACTTATGATGTGATGTGTCACGCCTATGAGCGGATTTTTAACCGCTTGGGGTTGGCGTTTCGAGCGGTATTGGCTGATACGGGTAGTATTGGTGGTGCGCTCTCACACGAGTTTCATGTATTGGCGGATTCCGGTGAAGATGCCATTGCGTTTTCTGTATCGGGTGATTATGCCGCCAATGTCGAGAAGGCCGAGGCGCTCGCACCGGCGGGTGAGCGACCAGCCACGAGGGAAGCAATGTGCCGTGTTCACACGCCGAATGTCAAAACGATTGTTGAGTTATGTGCCTTCCTGAACATTGCACCGCAACAAACGGTAAAAGCAGTTGTCGTCGAGGGCACGGATGATCAGCCGGTATTGCTATTAGTGCGTGGTGATCACGAGATCAATCGTATCAAGGCCGAGAAGTTGGCGCAGGTTAAGGCACCGTTGTGTTTTGCCAGTACTGAGGCGATTCATGCCAGTTTCGGTGCTAATCCGGGTTCACTCGGTGCAGTGGGTTTTAGCGGTGTTGTCATTGCTGATCGCGCTGTGGCGAAAATGGCGAATTTTGTAGCCGGCGCGAATGAGGATGATTGGCATCTCCTAAATGTTTGTTTTGGGCGTGATTGCCCGGAACCTGAAGTGGCTGATATTCGCAATGTCGTTGAGGGCGATCCAAGTCCGGACGGTCAGGGAACACTGGCTATTGCGCGTGGTATCGAGGTTGGACACGTTTTCCAGTTAGGCAAAAAATACAGTGATGCCATGCAGGCAGAGGTGTTGGATGAGAATGGTCAGCCCACAACGGTGATGATGGGTTGTTATGGCATAGGTGTTTCGCGGATTGTGGCTGCGGCGATTGAGCAAAATCACGATGAGCGCGGCATCATTTGGCCAGCGGCTATGGCACCATTTGAAGTGGCAGTATTACCCATTGGAGGGCGTTCCAGTGGTGTTGACGAGGCGGCTGAGGCGCTTTATCAGGAATTGCTGGCCGCCGGTATTGATACGCTATTGGATGACCGTAACCAGCGACCGGGCGTAATGTTTGCTGATATGGAATTGATAGGCATTCCTCATCGGATTGTGTTAAGCGCCCGCCACATGGAGAATGGTCAGGTAGAGTATCGCGGGCGAGGTGATGATGAGGCGACTTTGGTGGCACGAAATGAAGTGCTTGGATTATTGCAAGAGCACTTGGCAGCAGAAATCTGTCTGGTGTAGCGATGCTAATTTATGCCTGTTGGGGGTAAAGGTTTTGTATAGGCCTGTTGATTGATTATTGATCCATGGCCTACCTCAATATTTTTGTTACTATTGTGTGACTGTTGCAAGCTTGGAATGCAGGAAAAACAGCTGCTTTGACTCAGTATGTAAGGGCGCGGCAGAGGATTGTGGAGTTTTTGTATAGCCTGAAAAGTTATCCACAGAACCTGTGGATAACCCTGTGGATAACTTCCCAATATTTTCGCTAACTGAATGTGATAATTAGAAGAATGACAGCTTGATGACTTTTTGATCAAATTTATTTTTATTTTATTATCAGCAAGTTATTGTTAAAATCGAGTTGATTTAAGGGTTTGGGTGCTAAATGCTGGTCTTGCATACTGCTTGTGTACTCAAGTTCATAAGCCTGTGGATAAGTCAATGCTTGATGGTAAATACCTTTGATATTATTCGATCTGGAAGTCGCTGTACTGATGGTAAGGCACGGTTTTACAATGGATATCACTGACTTGTGCCGGCGCAGGTCCTTGCTGTAACCAATGGCGTAAAGCGAGCACTGCATTTTCGTTACCGCATGCAAGCACTTCCACGCGCCGATCGGGCAGGTTGCGGGCGTATCCTGTTATGCCGAGTGCTGCTGCCTTATTGGCTGTGGCGTAACGAAAGCCCACCCCCTGGACGCGGCCGCTGATATAGCAGCGTAAGCACAATAGTTTGTTTTCCATTAAGAATCTCTCCGGATCAATATGATCCAAAAATGATGTCAGTATTGTATGTGGATCAGGGTGAAGTATCGCTTGCTTTATTTTGCCAACTCAGCAAGCCGTTTATTGAGCATATCAGCATTCACTGTACCCAGGTGGGTATCAACAAGTTCACCGTCCGGGGAAATCAGGAAAGTGGTTGGTAATCCTTTAACCTCAAAGCCAGGTACCGGTTTTCCTTGGCTAAGAGCGATAGGGAATGTAATTGCCAGTTGTTTGACAAACAGGCCAACATGATCAGATGTTGATTCTTCGAAGTTGACACCGATGACGATAGCACGCCATTGATTTTCTTCATAGAATGCCTGTAGTTCGGGCATTTCCATTATGCAAGGCGCACACCGGGTTGCCCAGAAGTTGACAACAGCCCAGCGGCCACGGAAATCGGATAAATACACTGTTTGCTTGTCAAGATCTGCCAGGGTGAAATCAAGTGGTTGTGCATTAACTATTGTGTTGGGTAGAAATGATAAGGTCAGAAGTAATGCTACCCGGCATCGATCAGGGCAAAACCGTGAGAAAATAGCGCGAAGCGTCATCCTGGGTTCCTTATCAATATCGATCGGCAAGGCAATATAATCAGGGCGAAACATCCGGTTGAGGTGGGGTACGTGCCCGATGTAACTGATCGGGTCTGGCGGATTTACGTGGTAAGGCATGTAATTGACGCGACTGGACTGCTTTAAGTGCTTGTTTTCTTGCTTTTATAGCTTGATCACGAGCATCTTTGGCATGACGGCGGGCGCTATTGAAATCACTGGCTTCCAGCTTCTGTTGTGCTTCTAGCAACAATTGGTGGGCAGCAATCAGGGCATGGGGCGAGTATTGTGCAGCACCAACGGTTTCGGCCGCACGAATAGCCTGTCGGGCATCGCTCATTTCTTGAACGGGTATGGTGACACAAGCTGTTAGCACCAAAGCCATAACAGGCTGCACAGCATAGAAGGTCAATATTTTTAGAAGACGATAAGACCGCTGCATTTTTCCAAATCAAATGATTAGGGACTTAACCAGGCAAGCTAGCATCGCTGGCTAAAACCGTCAAGCAGTGTTGGTATAGCTATCGCATCAGATAGATATATTGACCGCAACTATCGAATTTTTAAGGAATGAGAGCGTGGAAATTCTTGTTTTGTACTACAGTCGCACCGGAGGAACTGCCGAGATGGCTCGACAGGTCGCACGAGGCGTGGAGCAAGTAAGTCATGTAATAGCCAGGCTGCGAACTGTACCGGCGATTTCAGCGGTATGTGAAGCTGTTGAAGATGATATTCCGGCCGCCGGACCACCTTATGTAAATCTTGATGATCTGCGTGAGTGTGCGGGTTTGATAGTGGGCAGTCCCACGCGCTTTGGCAATATGGCTGCGCCACTCAAACATTTTTTTGATTCTACCGGCGGGCTATGGTTATCCGGTGCATTAGCGGGTAAACCGGCGGGTGTGTTTACCTCTGCTTCAAGCTTGCATGGTGGCCATGAATCGACCTTGCTGAGTATGATGTTGCCATTATTCCATCACGGTATGGTGCTGGTTGGAATACCGTTTGCGGGAACAGAATTGAATGAAACTCGTAGTGGTGGTACACCCTATGGTGCGAGTCACTGGTCAGGAACCGCGTGTGGTACGGCGTTGAGTGAAGAGGAAAAGCGGCTATGTCGCACGCTAGGTCGCCGCGTGGCAGCCATTGCAAGTCAGCTTGAGGGCATGGCGACGTGAGTTTGTTTTGGTATGTTGTTGCGTTGATAAGCTATTTGGGGTTATTTAGCACGCTAATGCTCTGGTTTAGCTGGCTGGAGCCTGCTGCCCAATGGCCGGTTTCCTTGGTGCTCATTGTATTGGTTGGACCACTATTAACACCATTGCGCGGATTGTTGCATGGACGAACCTACACTTTCGCATGGGCAAGCTTTTTGGCACTGTTCTACTTTCTGGTTGGTGCATTTAATGCGTCTGGGCCGATGGTACATACCTGGTTGGCGTGGTCGGTCATTGCCTGCAGCATTTTGCTATTTCTCGGCACGATCATGTATGTGCGTGAGTATGGTCGGGAACAACGCAATAAACCTGACCCGCAACCACTTTCCGTTGACACATAAGGGCTTGTCATTATTGTGTCACTAAGCTACAATGCTATTCCTCTGGTGCGGGGTGGAGCAGTCCGGTAGCTCGTCGGGCTCATAACCCGAAGGTCGTTGGTTCAAATCCAGCCCCCGCTACCAATTGAACAGACGGCTCGAAGCTATCGTTGTCATTGACAGCCCTAACTTCGAGCCGTTTTTCTGTCTTGCCTTGGTCTTTCATAGACTTGTCCTCGGTGGCAATTCCCAGAATACCCGTCAAGTCGCCGTGCAGGTCGATAGACAGCTTATTCTCGTTGTTCTTAGGGGTGAGCACGATCTTCTTGATCAGCCCCCGAACCTGTTTTCCGGTCTCGGCAGCCCTGCCATTGGTGGGCGCACTCGTTAGAGCGGAACTCTCGTTCCTGTATTGGCGCGAGGTAGCCCTAAAATGCGAGTAAGATGCTAACACTTAGCATCTTCTTCTCTCTTTTTTGCCTTTTTCGCAAAATCGAATAGTCAGCCGCTCGGTCGCTAAATTGCTTGTTGTCCAGATCAATTGGCTCTCATTCAGTCCAATTAAGCCATTGATTCGACACCCGCAGCCAATTAACATCGACAACATCGCAGCATCTCGCACACCCGCAAATGTACTGAGATCCGGCTGCATCAATAATTTTTCGGCATGTGCTAATTGCGCGGCACGAGGCAATGCCAGGCCAACCCTGGGGGATTCTCCAATGCCCTCGCTGGATTTTCCGACAAAAGGCCGGCTTTTTCGGTCGCCCATTGATAAAAATTACGAATGGCGGCAATGACCACCCGCCGGCTTTGGGGTTTGAGGCCCTGCTGATACAGGTACAAACCGCCATAGGTTTCCAGCGATTCTGGTGTAGCCGTTAGTAATGTGAATGGTTGTGTGTTGAGCCACTGCGATAACCGCAACAAATACAAACTGTATTTGTTGGCCGTGTTGTGCGCGGCTTTTAGCGCACATGTCCCTCCAGGTATTCAAAAAAATCGCACTTAAAAGATACATATATATATTTATTAATAATACAGCCATAAAAAACCCACCGTGTCAGGGTGGGTGGATGAACACCATTAAACAGCTAATTAATCGTGAGAACAGGCTGCATTTTCACAAAAACCTATTAACACTAAAACGCTTTGGTGTATCATGCTAACCATGAGCTGAGGTCAGGCAGTTCAGAAAATTTCCCCAACACGAGGTTGGGGATAGAGCTAGCGGGACTCGAAGGAACCCCGCCATAACAACGGAGACTGGCATGAAAACTTTAAAAGTGATCATTGTCATTGCTGTTATCAGCCTGATCCTCTACTCGCCAGTAGCGATCTGATAGCAGTATAAGGGACTAAAGAGTACGGGCAAGGATGCCCAACTCCATTTTCAATTATAGGAGCGACTCATGACATTATCAAGCGCTGACGCGGGGCGGCAATTGGCGGCTTCACGGCCTGTCAGGACAAAAAACTGTGTGGTTTGTGGTAAAGAATTCCAGACGATTGGGCACGGCAAATATTGCTCCAATGCGTGTAAGCAGCGAGCAAAATACTACAGGAATAAAGCCAAAATAAGGGGCTGACACCTAATATTTTGTTTTAATATTTTTTTAAGACCTTGGAGGAGCTGTTTTGGAGTTCCTCCATTGAATCTCCATTCACACGCTTTCGGGAAAAGTTCAACGTGCTGTCCGGGAATTCCGTTGTATTGTCTCAGGTGTCTTTTGACTTGATTCCAAAAGTTCTCAATGCCATTTACGTGGTTATGCGAAGCAGCAAATCCCTTCCCAATCTGCTGCTGTTCTTGCTGGTGTACCTGCAGCGAAGTGCCCCAACAGTCTTTGTTGCTTGTAACTACTTAATTTACAGTGTCTTACATACATGGCTGAACCCTAACTTATTTAAAGTCAGGTGTCAGCCCCTAGATTTTCACGCGAAGATGCAATATGTAAGCATTTTTCACAGACAATAATTGTTTTTCATGCAATGTTGCAGAGCGATCATGTTTAACCAAAATTCACGGCTATGGCCCAATATAATCAAAAATCAGGAGGTATAACGGCTTTTCACGCTTTTCCAGCACTGGAGGCGGGGGCTACCTATGCAGGCTATGCCGCGCTCATTGAAGGGTATACACTGGTTGTACCTGCGCCGGATAGCCTTTGTGCCACAGGCACGAAACACAGGAAGGTCGAGCACGGGCGCTGGCAGCTATACACGCCACGTCATAAGCCCGACGACACCTTGCAAGGCCATCTTACCTTCGCCCTGAAGTACGAAGGCATTGATCTGGCCATTCTCAAAGCCCTGTTCGATAGCATTGATCGGCAAGAGATCGTCAACATCGTCAAGGCAAAGCCAACGGGCAGTTATAGCCGCCGTATCTGGTTTCTATATGAATGGTTGACCGATACAACGCTTGAGCTGGATGATGCCACTCAGGGGAATTTTGTTCCCCTGATTAATGAGAAGCTTCAATACGCGGCTGCACCTTGCGATTCAAGACGACATCGTGTGCGCAACAATCTGCCGGGCACACACGAATTCTGCCCGCTGATCCGCCGCACCGAAAAACTGGATCGCTTCATCGCCATGAATCTCTCGCAGGCGGCAGTTGATCACATCGGAAAAACGCACGCCGACCTGCTAAGCCGTGCGGCGGCTTTTCTCTTGCTCAAAGACTCCAAGGCATCCTATACGATTGAAGGCGAGACCCCGCCGCATAATCGTATTGAGCGATGGGGGAAAATTATCGGCGAAGCCGGGCAGCGCGCATTGAGCGTTGATGAGCTTGAGTATCTTCAATCCATTGTGATTACAGATAGCCGTTTCATTCTGCCCGGCCTGCGCGTTGAAGGCGGATTTGTTGGCAATCATGATCGTACCACCGGAATGCCTATGCCTGTTCATATCTCAGCGCGGCCTGAAGATTTGGAAAGCCTGATTTCCGGTCTAATAGAAACCGGCCAGTTGTTAACGGGCAGTGACTACGATCCTGTTCTTACCGCTACATTGATTGCATTCGGCTTTGTCTTTATTCATCCCTTTGAAGATGGCAATGGCCGGATACATCGGTATTTATTCCATCACATCCTGGCGGAAAAAGGTTTTGTTCCCAAAGGCCTGGTCTTTCCAGTATCCGCCGTCATTCTGGATCGTATCGACGATTACAGGCGCACGCTGGAGCACTACTCCAAGCCTCGACTGGATCTGGTCGATTGGAGGCCGACAGACAAGGGCAATGTTGAAGTCCTGAACGAGACGATAGACCTTTATCGCTATTTTGATGCGACCAAACAGGCTGAGTTTTTCTTTGAATGCGTGGAAGAGACGGTCAATAAAACGCTGCCGGAAGAAGTGGATTATCTGACGAAGTATGATTTCTTGAATAACTTCATAAAGAACTACATCGACATGCCGGATAAAACGGTTGATCTGCTTATCAGGTTTTTGAACCAGAACAGTGGTCGATTATCCAATCGTGCTCGCAGAAAAGAGTTTTCTGCGCTGACAGACAAAGAAGTGCAGGCTATTGAAAACAAGTACGATGAAATATTCCATCGTGATGAGTAGCCTTGTGCAATCGCACTAGAAGAAGGCCAGCATTTTTCGGGAAGATTATAACGGAACCAGATTAAATTTGATTAATTGGTATACGTTATACATACCGGCTTCAGCCAGAATGACCGGCCGGAATCAACCAGAATATGCAGATGTCGGCTTGCATCCCTCATCCGGCAGAAAGGTAACCTGCGGTTTTCCGCTGCGCGTCGTGAGCTCGACCTCCGCGCGCACACCATAAACCTGGTGAATGAGCGCCGGCGTGAGCACTTCCGCGGGGGTGCCCGAGGCGATCAGCCGCCCGGAGTCGATAAGATGTAGCCGGTCGCAGTAGTGAGCAGCGAGATTCAGATCGTGCAGCGCCGCGATGGTGGTAACGCCCAGATCCCGGATCAGCGTCATGATCTCGAACTGGTAACGGATATCCAGATGATTGGTCGGTTCGTCCAACACCATGATCGCCGCTTGCTGGACCAGAGCGCGCGCAAGCAGCACCCGTTGCTTTTCTCCACCGGAAAGGCTTTGGAAACGACGCCGACCAAGATCGGCTGCTCCAACCCGAATCAAGGCCTGGTCGACCAGCCTGTGATCATTCTTGGTGTCCCCATCGAACATCCGCTTGTGTGGGGTGCGCCCCATGATCACGATCTCATGCACGCTGAAATCGAAGTCGCCGCTATTCTCCTGAGGAAGAACGGCCATCCGCTGTGCCGTGTCGCGAGCCGACATGCGCCACACATCCTGATCGTCCAGAAGGACGGTGCCGGCCACTGGTCGCAGCAGGCGGTAGATCATTCGCAACAAGGTCGATTTGCCGCTGCCGTTGGGACCGAGCAGTCCGACCAGATGTTTCGCGGACACATCAAGCGAGATGTCATCGACGATTGCCCGCGCCTCAGCCTCCCAGAACAGGGAGCGGATGCTCAGATTCATGCTCCGTACCCTGGCCGTAACAGTTGCCGGTGCAACAGCCACACGAAGAACGGGCCGCCGAGCAGCGAAGTAATGACCCCGACCGGGACCTCTATCGGTGCGAACAGTGTGCGGGCGACTGCGTCAACAAAAATCAGAAAGATTGCGCCAACGAGCATCGCGGTGGGCAAGACCCGCCTGTGGTCAGCACCAACCAGCATACGTGCCATGTGGGGAATCATCAGCCCGATAAAGCCGATTGCACCGCTGACGGCAACGGCCATTCCGGTCAGCAGGGATACCACAAGAAACAGCAGGCGCCGAAAGCGCGTCGTGTCTACGCCCAGGGTAATGGCGGTCTCCTCGCCGACTATCAGGGCATTCAGTGCCCGGGATTGCAGGATCAGATAGGCGGTTCCCGCCGCCAGCACCAAAGCGGGCAGGCCGAGATCCGGCCAGTCAGCTCCGGCCAGACTGCCGAGTAGCCAGGACAGGACTGAGCGCGCCAGCTCGCGCTGGTCGGAAATCATCGTAAGCATGCTGGTGATGCCGGAGAAGAAGTATCCGACAGCGACGCCGCTGAGAATCAACCGGGTAGCAATCAGGCGGCCGTTGCTATGCGCGAGCGCAAAGACCAGGAGACAACTCAGCAATGCGCCGAGAAAAGCGCCTAGCGGCAGCGCATGGATGCCGGCGAAGCCGAACAGACCCAGGCTCAGGACGAGCACGGCTCCCACGGAAGCGCCCGACGAGATTCCCAGGATATAGGGATCGGCGAGCGGATTGCGCACCATCGCCTGCATGGTCACGCCAACGACGGCAAGACCGGCGCCGACCAGGGCAGCGAGCAAGACCCGCGGGAAGCGGATGAGCCAAACGATCTTGTGTTCCGCACCGGTCCAGTCGGGGCGAACAATCGCCGGTGCGATATCGACGGATTCCAATGTTTCGACCAGGGCAATCTTCCATACGATTGCCGGGGAGATGTCAACCGGACCGAGCATAACGCTGAGGGTGGCCGAGGCGATCAGAAGCACTCCGAGTACCACCAGTAATACTCTGAAACGCATGCGGTTGCCCGGGCGGGCCTCACGCGCTGCCGCTGTCGGGTGGTCAGGCACGGCCATCGGTCCCGATCAGCGAAAACGCTCTGGATGCAGAGCCTGAGCCAGCGTGCGCGTGCGGGCCACATTGTGTGGACCCGGTGTCGCCTCCGCGTAGGTCAGCACCAAGAAACGCTGGCTCTGAATCGCGGCAACCTCGGCCAGCTCCGGTTTTTGGTTCAGGAACGAGATCTTGCCGCTGGCATCCGGCTGGCCATAGTCGACGATGACGATGAGCTCGGGGTCGCGGTCGATGACATCTTCCCAGTTCACGTTGACCCAGCTACTGTCAACATTGTCAAAGATGTTGATGCCACCTGCCATTTCGATCATGGCGTTCGGCATCGCATAGCGCCCGGCCGTGAGTGGAGTATTGGTGCCGCTGTCGTATACGAACACCCGCGGGCGACGCTTTATGCCGCGCAGGGCATCGGTGATCTCCGCGAGCTCGCGACGATAGCCTTCGACCAGGGCCTCGGCGCGCGAGGATACGCCAAAAATCCGGCCGAGGTTGAGTAGATCGGTGAAGGTGTCCTCCAACGAGACGCGCGCCCGCGGCCCCACGCGAATGCAGGATTCGGTGAGGACATAAGAGCCGATGCCGAGTCGCGCCAAGGCCTCGGGGGTTACGCCCGAGCTGTCTGTAAAGCCGTAGCTCCAGCCCGCAAAAACAAAATCGGCTCCCGTACCGACAATGGATTCCAGATCCATCCCCCGCTGCGACAAGAGTGGAACATTGGCAACCTGATCACGATATTCCGGGGCAAGCTCCTTGTCCGCACGGACGCCGCTGTAGCCGACCAACAGGTGGCCAAGATCGAGGGCCAGGAATAGCTCTGTAATATTGACATCATGGGTCACGACCCGCTGGGGGCGGGCATCGAAGCGCACCGGGCGGTCGCAGATCTGCACTGTCACCGGATAGTGAGCGGCCTCGATCTTGACCGGTTTGGCGCCAGCGTAGCCGGGATCGGCGGCGGCAATGCCGCCGACCAAACCCAGCACCACCATCAGCATCCGCGCGACGAACCAAAACTGTTCTGCCCGCCGTTCGGCGTGTACGCGAGTCCCTCTTTCGCTGGTATCCTGAAGCGTGTGCATAGACGCGATCCCGCCTAGAATTTCAAGTCCGCGACCAGCTCGACACTGCGTCCGTCGCCCAGCATGTACTGGGAGGAGCCGTAGGCCGTGGTGGCATACACCTTATCGGTCAGGTTGCGGCCCAGCAGGCGCAGCGTGGCGCGCGGATCGATTTTCCATGCCAGGTTAGCGTCCAGCACCGTATAGGACGATAGAGACCGGGTGTTGGCGTTGTTGGCATAGCGCTTGCCCACGTACCGGCCACCCAGCGAAAGCTGCCAGTCCCCGCGTCGATAGTGGGCCCAAAGGTTGGCCACCTCGTGGGGCACGTTGCGCGGCCGGTTGCCTGCGCGGTCGGCGCCACCGGATTCGATCAGCTCGTCAAACTCGGCGTCGAGCAACGCCAGATTGCCCTCAAACAGCCAGTTCTCCGACGGCGCAATGGCGGCCGTCAGCTCAATGCCCGATGAGCTCTGGCTACCTCCCTGGACTGACAGCGCCGGGTTGTCCACATCTCGCGTGATGATGTCGTCCTTCTTGATATGGTACAGGGCCGCAGTCCATTCGCCGCGCCCCTGCCAGAACCTTTGCTTGATACCCGCCTCGACCTGTGTGGCTGAGGTCAGATCGAAGTCCTTGCTTCTCAGGTTCATGGTCACGATCGTGGTCACCGGATCATAGCCAGAGCTGACCTGGGCGTAAAGATTAATGTCCGGAGTGGCTTGATAACTCAGGCCCAGACGCCAGGAAACGCCGTTCAGCGTCATATCGAAATTTGCCTCTGAAAGCAGCTCGTTGCGGGCCACGTCTGCATAGTCCCAGCGCACGCCCGCCAGCAGCAGCCAGTTGTCGCTGAACGTCCAGGCATCCTCTACATAGACAGCATGCAAGGTGGTATCGGTCTTGAATTTGGGCAGGGTCGGATCCGGGCTGAAGAACTCCCCGTGATCCGGATTTTGTGCCGGTACGGTAGATTCACCGCCATAGGGCGAGTTGTTGGTATGCTTGAAATCAATCTGTGTAGCCTCCCACCCGATCGTCGCCCGGTGATCACCTACGGAGATCTGCCCGCCCAGGCGGTTGCCGATCTGCTCCATGTTGTGTTTGATTTCCAGATAGAAGGAACGATCGACCGTTTGGGTTGCTGTATCCAGCACGTAGCTTTCGACGTTTTTCCAATGGCGATCCGTTTTGAAGTAAAAGGCTTCTTCACTCAGAGTCAGCCAATCGTTCACCTGCCAATTTGCACGGCCCCGAATCCTCGTATCCTTGTAGCGAATGATGGCATCGTTGACGTTGTAGTTCTCGTCGTATAGCGATTCGACGATGCGCCCGTCGGCCACCGGGGTGCCCCAATAGCGCTCAGGCTTTTGATCGCTGTAGTCGGCGAGCAGCTCGAAGCTCAGGGCGCTGCTCGGTTCCAGAAGCAGCGTGCTCATGATCTTGCCGCCCTTGGAGTCGCCGAGATCCCGAAAGCCATCACTGCGATGGCCGTAGGCATCGATTCGGAAGCTTGTTATCTCGCCAAGCGCTCCCGTGGCGCCGACACCCAGACGTCCGGTGCTTTCGGTGCCGATACCCAGCAGTGCCTCGACATGGGTGTCCCGGCTCGGGCGTTTGCGCACCGCATTGATGGTGGCCCCCACGGTCCCGGTGCCATTGATAACGGAACCCAGGCCGCGGAGGACCTCGAATCGCTCGTAACCCCAGCTATCGTTCGGATAGGTTACGGTGCCCGCAGCCGGGGCCAGACGCAGTCTATCCTCGAGTACTGCAACCGAATTGACGCCGGTAAAGCCGCGGGCAGAGAACGCCATGCCCCCGTTGCCCCCGGTACCTATCCCGGTAAGGCCCGTCGTACGGGTGATCGCGTTCGCAATCTCGTAGTCGCCTCGCTCCAGGATATGGTCGCTGTCCAGGCTCTCGACGCTGGCAGGCAACTTGCGGGCCGGTATGCTGGTGCGGCTGCCGGCAGTTGATGGGAAATCAAGATCAAGCTCCGATATTCCGGTATCTGTAACTACTATCTCGGAGAGCGATACGGAACCTGCTTCATTGTCGGCCGCGGAGGTATTGGGTGATGTCACGCACAGCGCAGCCAGGGTCAACCCCAGGGCAAGGCGCATCCTCCCTTGCGGGCACTGGGCGCAAATGGTTTTGGAGAAATTCGTGTACGGGAAAGATATTGAAAACATGAGACAGACACCACTGTTTTGTTTTGCGAGCACAAGCCCAAACAGCGTCTGCCAAGCGTGGGCAATCAGCCACAACCTGCCAGCCTTACGCCTAGCAACGCTCTAGGCGTCACCGAAGCGGTTGGCCGCACCCTCGAAACACCCCGTTCAAAGGTAGGTGACGCAGCTGACGGCAGGTCTCCTGGCTTGCGAGTCAAGGCGGTTCGCTCAGCCTTCCCGGTCAATCCAGTGAGACCAGTGGCGTGTAGTGAGCGGTGGCTCGTCGCTTACAGTTGCGGGGGCAGCTCCGGCTTAGGTCCTGAAGACCGTACCGTATTCCCTCTTCATCCCATTGCAGGGAACCGTCATTTAAAATTTTACAGTGCAACACAGGTTATTGTAAACAGGGCTTGTCTTTGCCGGTTCAAGTATATCGGAACCAATTGAATCTGATTAATTGTCCCTGATATATCTATCTGTTTTAACACGCAAATTATCGCTATAAATTGGAACAATTTATAGCGATAATTTGCGCTATATCTGGCTCTGAACGAAGGATCGGAATCTTTATATCAGGGGCTAAACCTGAATAAGCTATTTAATGCTTTCATTGCGCATCTGATGCGCAGCTTCGGCAGCCTGTCGGGTCGTTTTCTGGCCGCTGGCATAGGCAGCGCGAACTTCGTTGACATTGCTTTGCGTGCGCTGGATATACCATTGCCGCGCCCTGCTATTCTTAGACGAAGCGACAGGCACAATTGAGAGCTTCAACTTACGGCAGCCGCAATGCTTGATCAGGTGGACTCAGGCCCGATTTTATCTCAGCCATTCCGCCTGGATTTGCCACCGGTCAATCTGGATGAAGGACGCTTTCTGGCTATTTTTTTGCGTTCCCATTGATGCAAAAGGGTAGTTTCGGTTATAATAATCCTCTTTTATGGTGCGGGCTCCCTCCAAGCTTGATATAACGCACTGAGGGCTCGCGGCCTGGAGGCAATATCAAAGGCAGTTGCTGACGGTAGATACCGTTGTTTGTCGGCCCCGTTACCAACCTGAACATGGAAGCCCTTTAGTAGAGGGCTTTTTTATGGAGGTTGCCTGATGATTGCCGGAGTTCTGATGGTTGGTTGAGAAGCGGTGGAGGGTCATGTTTTTTAGTTGAGTGGGCTAATAGCCCATTTTTTATTTCTGGTGATAGAGTGAATGCGCCAAGATCTTCAGACAATCAAAAGTATGTTGGCGGCGGTAGTAGAAGCTATGGGCTATGAGTTATTCGGGATGGAATATCATCCACGTAGTCACTGCTCGCTATTGCGTGTTTACATCGATAATGAGGCAGGTATCACGCTGGATGATTGTCAGCGGGTGAGTCATCAGCTAAGTGGTGTGCTGGATGTCGAGGATCCTATTGCTGGCCGGTATACGTTGGAAGTATCGTCACCGGGATTGGATCGCCCATTGTTCGAAGCCCGGCACTTTTCCCGCTTCTTGGGTTCTGAGGTGCGGGTTCACTTAAAAACAGTATTGGAGGGACGAAGAAAGTTGATAGGTCGTTTGCTCGGCTTGCAAGATAACACGGTGGTGATTGTTGACCGCGACGGGCAAGAGTGGCGGGTACCGCTAGATCAGATCGAAAAGGCGCGGCTAATACCCGAATTTTCAGGGTAGACGCTAGGGCACGAATCCGGCTGGAAGGCAGGACGACATGCGCAGTAAAAAAAATAAAGAAAGCAAAGAAGGCAATAAAGAGATTTTGCTTGTGGTCGATGCTGTCTCTAACGAGAAAGGTGTTGATAAAGAAGTCATCTTTGGCGCTCTGGAGCACGCATTGGCATTGGCCGCCAAGAAGCGCTATGAGGACAGTGACCATGATGTGCAGGTAGCGATTGACCGTCGTACGGGTAGCTATCAGACCTTTCGACGTTGGGCAGTTGTTGACGATGAGACACCAATCGAGATACCTGACAGGCAGATTCTCCTGAGTGAGGCCCAGACGATTAATGCTGATGCCCAGGCTGGCGATTATGTACAATTGCCGCTGGAAAATGCTGAATTTGGTGGTCGTATCGCTGCCCAAATCGCCAAAAATGCAATTATTCAGAAGGTGCGCGATGCAGAGCGGGCAAAGATTGTAGAAGCCTATTTGCATCGTAAGGGTGAGCTGATCGGTGGTGTGGTCAAGCGGCTGGATCGGGGTGATAAGCGTTCAGACCGGAATGAGGTGGCGTTTATTATTGATGTCGGCGGTGGTGTTGAGGCCAAAGTAAGTCAAGAGGATTTGATTCCGCGAGAGTCATTTCGAATTGGTGACCGTGTGCGTGGCTACCTAAAGGATGTTCATGCCGAAAGTCGTGGTCCGCAACTCTTCATTAGCCGCATTGATCCTGAGTTGCTGATTGCACTGTTTGCGCTTGAAGTACCTGAAATTAATCAGGGTATTATCGAGATTCGAGGGGCTGCCCGTGATCCCGGCTCGCGTGCAAAGATTGCTGTTAAAAGTAAAGATGCCCGAATAGATCCCATTGGTGCATGTGTCGGGATGCGCGGTGCCCGTGTACAAAATGTCACGAATGAGCTGTCGGGGGAGCGAATAGATATCATCTTGTGGGATGATGAGCCGGTGCATTTTGTGATGAATGCCATGTCACCGGCAGAAGTCGAATCAGTCATTGTGGATGAAGATACCCACAGTATGGATATCATTGTGGCCGATGAGAAACAATTAGCACAGGCTATTGGTAAGGGCGGTCAGAATGTGCAACTGGCAAGTCGTTTAACCGGTTGGACGCTGAATGTGATGACACGCGAGCAAGCACAGGCCAAACGGGGAGAGGAAGATGAAATCCCGTTGCGGATGTTTGTGGAGCAGTTGGGCGTGGATGAAGAGATCGCGGCTATTCTGGTGCGTGAGGGTTTTACGGGTCTGGATGAAGTTGCTTACGTGCCGACCCATGAAATGCTGGAGATTGAAGAGTTTGATGATGAGATGGTCGAAGCTTTACGCGAGCGGGCACGCGATGTGCTTCTTACTCGGGCCATCGCTGCGGAAGAGCGTCTCGGAAATGCCCAACCGGCTGAAGATTTATTACAGATGGATGGGATGGATAAGGCGTTGGCGCTTACCTTGGCAAGTCACGGTATTGTAACGATGGATGATCTCGCTGAATTATCTGTGGATGATCTTAATGAGATTGCCAATTTGGATGAGGAGCGGGCTGCAGAATTGATTATGACGGCGCGGGCGCCTTGGTTTTTGGAAAGCGAGTAGCAAAATCAGCTCGTTTTGGGGGTGGTGAATGACAGATGTAACGGTTAAGCAGTTCTCGGCAGTTGTTGGCACGTCGGTGGATCGACTGCTGGAGCAATTTGCTGAAGCGGGTATTACCGTTGCTGGAGCGGATGCTACGATTACGGAAAATCAAAAGCGGGATTTGTTGGCACACTTGCAAAGAAGCCATGGTAGCCAGTCGTCGGTTCTGGCAACTAATGGGCCTCGGCGATTTACACTTAAACGCAAGACCCACAGTGAGATAAAAATGGTGGGGAATGTGGCCGGTCAAGTCAAAACAGTGAGTGTTGAGGTTCGCAAAAAAAGAACCTATGTCAAACGTAGCCTGGTAGAAGAACATTCAGCGCGTCGCCAGGAGTCTGATGCTCGAATACCTTCGACTTCCGAGGTCCCTGGCTTGGGTACGCATCGTCACGCTGATAAGGAAAATGATCGGAGAGTGACTAGGAATATGGCGGAGCCACAGGCGATTGAAGCTGTGGTGCAACCGGTGGAGCCACAGGCGGTTGAAGCTGTGGTGCAACCGGTGGAGCCGCAAGCAGTTGAAGCTGTGGTACAACCGGTGGAGCCGCAAGCAGTTGAGACTGTGGTGCAACCGGTGGAGCCACAGGCGATTGAAGCTGTGGTACAACCGGTGGAGCCGCAAGCAGTTGAAGCTGTGGTGCAACCGGTGGAGCCGCAAGCAGTTGAAGCTGTGGTGCAACCAGTGGAGCCGCAAGCAGTTGAGGCTGTGGTACAACCGGTGGAGCCGCAAGCAGTTGAAGCTGTGGTACAACCGGTGGAGCCGCAAGCAGTTGAGACTGTGGTACAACCGGTGGAGCCACAGGCGGTTGATGACGCTAAAGACGTAGCCCAACCGCAAGCTGTTGAGAAAGCAGTACAAAAGAAGAAACGGGAAGTGGTTGCAGAGGTAGTACAACGGCGTTCTGCTGAAAAAACCCGGCGTAAAATTCCTGCAGAAAAATCGGCAGGAGGGTCGCAAACGCAAACGACTGAAGCCCGTGTTTATAAGGGGGATACCGGGCCGGTTACTGTGCAGGTGCAGCGTCGATCCGATGTTGAGGCGGCTGAGGCGGCTGCCAAAGCTAAAAAACAAGCCGCGGCAGTACCGGCCCCAGCGCCTGCCAAGCGAGCTAAAGCTGGTGACCAGCCAATCCCACAGCAATCGGGGAAGAAGGCTAAAAAGCAGCCTGAAGCATCATCCGGTAGATCTGGCGGCAAGCGTCGCGGTGAATCAAGCGATAATGGCAAACAGTCACGTGGCGATATATATGGTGGTGGAGAGAAAGTCGAACGCCGGAAGTCGAAGAAAGGCAAGGCAGCCAGGTCGTCTGTACCTGCTGCTGCCTCACAACGCCATGGCTTTGCCAGGCCCACTGCGCCGGTAGTACACGAAGTCACCTTACCAGAATCTCTCAGTGTTGCTGATTTGGCGCTGAAAATGTCGGTAAAAGCGACCGAAGTCGTCAAAGTGCTCTTTAAAATGGGTTTAATGGTCACAATCAATCAGACGATTGATCAGGACACGGCAGCACTGGTTGTTGAAGAGATGGGGCATACTTACAAGCTGCTTAATGAGAATGCCCTGGAGGAAGCGCTTACTGTTGAAGTTGGCGGTGAAGCCCTGCCCCGACCGCCTGTGGTGACGATCATGGGGCACGTCGATCACGGAAAGACTTCGCTGCTCGATTATATTCGTCGCACCCGTGTGGCTGCCGGCGAAGCTGGCGGTATTACCCAGCACATCGGTGCATATCATGTTGAAACACCACAAGGTGTGATTACCTTTCTCGACACACCAGGTCACGCAGCTTTTACGGCAATGCGTGCTCGCGGCGCTAAAGCTACCGATATCGTCGTACTCGTCGTTGCAGCTGATGATGGTGTCATGCCGCAAACGCTGGAGGCTGTTCAACATGCGGGTGCGGCTGAAGTGCCAATTGTGGTCGCCATTAATAAAATGGATAAGCCTGGCGCTGATCCAGAGCGGGTTAAAAGCGAGCTGTCGGCGCATGGCGTGATTTCTGAAGAATGGGGTGGTGAAACTCTGTTTACACACGTATCCGCCAAGACCGGTGATGGTATCGATGAGCTGCTCGATCAGATTCTGATACAAGCTGAGGTGTTGGAACTTAAAGCGCCAGTAGAAGGTCTGGCACGCGGTGTGGTGATTGAATCACGGTTAGACAAGGGGCGGGGTCCGGTAGCGACGGTATTGGTACAAAGCGGCACGCTGCAAAAGGGTAATGTCATTCTTAGCGGTTTTGAGTACGGTCGGGTTCGTGCCATGCTTAATGAAAATGGCCAGAATACTACCGAGGCAGGTCCTTCTATTCCGGTGGAAGTTCTGGGTTTGTCCGGTACGCCCAAGGCCGGTGACGAGGTTATTGCAGTTGCCGATGAACGCAAGGCGCGTGAAATTGCGCTATTCCGGCAAAGCAAGCGCCGCGAAGAGCAGAACATGAGGCAGCAAATCAGCCTGGATGGTATTTTTGGGCAACTGGAAGCGGGTCAGGTCAGCTCGTTTAATGTAGTGCTCAAGGCCGATGTGCAAGGTTCGGCGGAAGCCATTGTTGATGCCCTGAGTCGGCTTTCAACGGATGAGATAAAAGTCAAAATTATCGCCAGCGGTGTTGGGGGTATTAACGAATCGGATATTAATCTGGCAAGGAATGCCAATGCTATTGTGATCGGTTTCAATGTCCGTGCCGATAGTGTTGCCAAGCGGTTGGCCGAGGAAGAAGGGCTGAAACTGCATTATTACAGCGTCATCTATGAATTGATTGATCAGGTTAAGCAAGCGATGGTTGGAATGCTTGCACCGGAATTCAGAGAAGATATTATCGGTTTGGCTGAAGTGCGCCAGGTCTTTCGCTCACCCAAGTTTGGTGTGGCAGCCGGTTGTATGGTACTTGATGGTGTGGTACGCCGTAATAGCCCGATTCGGGTACTGCGTAACAATGTGGTTATTTTTGAGGGTGTGCTGGATTCACTGCGACGCTTCAAGGACGATGTGCCGGAAGTGCGTGCAGGTACTGAATGCGGTATGGGGTTGAAGAACTACAACGATATCCGTGAAGGTGACCAGATCGAAGTGTTCGAGCGCGTACAGGTGGAGCGTACCCTGTAACGATGAAACCCTTTTCACGTACCCGCAGAGTTGGTGAGCAGCTTCGCCGTGATCTGGCGGAGCTGATCCGCAACGAGCTTGATGATCCACGTTTGACACTGGTATCGATAACCAGCATCAATGTCAGCCGCGATCTGGCCCATGCCCGAATCTATATCACGCTGTTGGGCGATCCTGCCGAGCGTGGCGGGTGTGTGGCCGAACTCAATCGTGCTGCGCCATTATTGCGCTGCGAGCTGAGTCGGCGAATGCATATTCGTACTGTACCGAAGCTGGAGTTTCGCTACGATGATGTCGTGGAAAATGGTGCGCGGCTCTCAGCACTGATTGATGCTGCGGTTGCTGAAGACGCCGAGCGGCATCGTGATGCCGATACCTTGGGCGAAACCCTGCCAGAGGATCAGCGTTGAGATCAAGACGTGGACGGCCTGTCAATGGCCTGTTATTGCTGGATAAGCCAGTCGGTTTAACGTCTAATGCCGCCTTGCAGACAGTTAAGCGGATCTATCAAGCCGCCAAGGCTGGACATACAGGCAGCCTTGACCCGTTGGCTAGCGGTTTGTTGCCCATTTGTTTGGGTGAGGCGACCAAACTGTCCGGTTTTTTGCTGAATGCCGATAAGTCATACCGCTTTACCTGTTGCCTGGGTGTAAAAACCACAACCGGTGATGCGGAAGGTGAGGTATTGATGAGCCGCCCGGTCGGTGCTGTGGGCCGTGAACAGGTCGAGCGTGCATTACAGCAGTTTACAGGTGTGATCCAGCAAATCCCGCCAATGCACTCTGCGATCAAGCGCAATGGGCAGCCGCTCTACAAGTTGGCGCGTGAGGGCATTGAAGTGGAACGCGAGCCGCGTCAAATAACGATTTACGAGTTGCGTTTGTTACATTTGGAAGGCAACCGGATGGAATGTGAGATGCGTTGTTCTAAAGGCACGTATGTTCGCACCCTGGCAATGGCCCTGGGTGACGTGTTGGGATGTGGTGCACATATATCGGCATTGCGTCGTACAGCAGTAGCGCCTTTTGATGCCGGTCAGATGGAAACGCTGGAATCCTTGCGCGAGCGGGCCGGGCAGGAGGGTTTGGCGGCACTGGATAGTGTACTGTTGCCACTGGATAGCGCCGTAGCGCACTGGCCAGCCGTGCGTGTGAAAAGTGATATGGCTTTTTATCTGCGACAGGGACAGCCCATCATGGTCCCGCATGCACCAACGCAAGGCTGGGTGCGCCTGTATCAAAATGAGCAACAGTTTTTGGGCCTCGGCGAAATTCTGGATGACGGGCGAGTTGCGCCGCGCCGGTTACTGGCGTGACCAAAAGAATGCGATAATCTACTGTTTGCCTGTTGTCTGGCTCCACCGGGGGGGTTAGCATCAGCTGCCTAACTTAAAAACCAATTCAATGAATCCAATCTGGAGTTTAAATCATGCCGCTTAATACTGAACAGAAGGCACAAATTTTACGGGATTATCAGCGCGGTGCTGCTGACACCGGCTCCCCGGAAGTACAGGTAGCCCTGCTGACGAGTCGCATCAATGGACTACAATCGCATTTTAGTGATCATAAAAAGGATCATCATTCCAGACGTGGTTTGTTAAAAATGGTAAACAATCGACGTAAACTGCTTGATTATCTGAAAAATAAGGATTTGGGCCGCTATCAGGACCTGATCCGTCGCCTCGGTTTACGCCGCTAGAATTTTCTATCGATTTTTTTGTTGCACAGGATGCTTTCGTGACGCCTATCAAAAAGACATTTCAGTACGGCCAGCATACAGTTACGCTTGAAACGGGTGAGATTGCCCGACAAACAAGCGGTACGGTGCTGGTCAATATGGCTAACACTGTAGTGCTAGTTACTGTGGTTGCTTCCCGAAAAGATGAAGGTCGGGATTTTTTGCCGCTGCGAGTCGATTATCAAGAGCGTAGCTATGCTGCAGGTCGTATTCCTGGCGGGTTTTTCCGGCGTGAGGGACGTCCGTCCGAAAGCGAAACCCTGACGGCGCGATTGATCGACCGCCCATTGCGTCCGCTGTTTCCCGATGGCTTTACGAACGAAATACAAGTGGTCGCTACCGTGGTGTCATTGAATAAGCAGGTTGATCCGGAAATTCCGGCGCTGCTGGGCGCTTCGGCAGCAATAGCATTGTCCGGTGTACCGTTTAATGGCCCGATTGGTGCGGCGCGTGTAGGTTATTACAACGATCAGTATCTGCTGAATCCGACCCGTAATCAGCTCAAGACCTCGCAACTGAATTTGGTGGTTGCTGGAACCGGGCAAGCCGTGCTGATGGTGGAGTCTGAAGCGGATGGTTTGTCTGAAGAGGTGATGCTCGGTGCGGTCATGTTTGGTCACGAGCAAATGCAATTGGCGATTCAGGCGATCAAGGAACTGGCGGTAGAGGCCGGTATGCAACCGTGGGACTGGCAGCCGCCAGCAGAAGATGAGGCACTGAAAGCGGCGGTATGTGCGGCTGCCGAGGCCAGATTGACCGAAGCGTACCAGATTGCTGAAAAACTGACCCGCCAGCAACAAGTAAAAGAGATTGAGGAAGAGCTCATCGAGCACTTGATGGCCCAGGAGCCTGATCGCTGGACGGAACAGGTCATCGCTGGCGCCTTTTCCACGATGGAAAAGAAGATCGTGCGAGGGCGTATCCTGTCTGAGCAGCCACGCATTGATGGCCGAGATACGCGCACCGTGCGTCCGATTACTGTTCGGGTCGGTGTTTTGCCTCATACACACGGTTCAGCGCTGTTTACTCGCGGGGAAACCCAGGCATTGGTGATCACGACCCTTGGCACCGAGAAGGATGCCCAGATCATTGATGCGATTGATGGTGAGTACCGGGAGTCCTTTTTGCTGCATTATAATTTCCCGCCCTACTCAGTAGGTGAAATTGGCCAGGTGGGTAGTCCCAAACGCCGTGAAATTGGTCATGGTCGTCTGGCCAAACGAGGTGTGCAGGCAGTGATACCACCATCGGGAGAGTTTCCATACACCGTACGGGTCGTATCGGAAATCACAGAGTCAAATGGTTCCAGCTCAATGGCTTCGGTCTGTGGAGCCAGTCTGTCGTTGATGGATGCAGGTGTGCCGATCAAGGCGCCTGTGGCTGGAATTGCCATGGGGCTTATCAAGGAAGGCGAGCGCTTCGCTGTGCTGAGCGATATCATTGGTGATGAGGATCATCTGGGCGATATGGATTTTAAGGTTGCGGGTACGGCTGATGGCATTACAGCCCTACAGATGGATATCAAGATTGATGGTATTACCCGTGAGATTATGTCCAGGGCCCTGGATCAGGCGCGAGAGGGACGTTTGCACATTCTTGGCAAGATGAGCGCGACCATTGCGGCGCCACGACAGGAACTCTCTGAACACGCTCCACGCTATACCACCATGCGGATTAATCCGGACAAGATTCGTGATGTGATTGGTAAAGGGGGAGTGACTATCCGCTCAATTACCGAGGAAACCGGTGCGAGCATTGATATCAGCGATGAGGGTATTATAAAAATTGCTGCTGTGGATAAGGTTGCTGGTGATGCGGCTCGGTACCGTATTGAGCAAATTACGGCTGATGTAGAAGCTGGCCAGGTCTACGAAGGCAAGGTGGTTCGCATTATGGATTTTGGTGCTTTTGTAACCATTCTGCCGGGGCGCGATGGCATGGTGCATATTTCACAGATAGCCGAGGAGCGGGTACAAAATGTTAGTGACAAGCTCGGTGTCGGTGATGTCATCAAGGTACGGGTGATGGAAGTCGACAAACAGGGGCGCATTCGTTTGACCATGAAAGGATTGAATTGAAACCGGGCAATAATATTGTATCGTCCCTTGTTCAAGCAGGATGATTTCAAGTAACATCCAGATTTCGTGTTATTAAAGATACAGATCTTGGGAGAGGTGGCCGAGCGGTTGAAGGCGCAGCACTGGAAATGCTGTTTAGGGGTAACTCTAACGAGGGTTCGAATCCCTCTCTCTCCGCCATGTTCTATCCCGGTATTTACTACTGATCATTCTTCGGTAGCCATTATTGTTCGGTAATCTGCGAATCAACTGGTTTCAATGGTGGCGCTTACCGGCCCCCCCGCGACGACAAGCTGTGAACCCCGTCAGGCCCGGAAGGGAGCAGCGGCAGCAGTGGACTCGGGCGCCGGGGTGTGGCCGGTAGGGGCCACCGCCCTTCCTACCTGCCGGAGAGCACGATGAGCTATCAGGTTCTGGCTCGCAAATGGCGACCGCGCACTTTTCACGAACTGGCAGGCCAGGCACATGTTGTCCGTGCCTTGACCCATGCACTTGATCGGCAACGCCTGCATCACGCATTTTTGTTTACCGGTACTCGTGGGGTAGGCAAAACCACCATTGCCCGCATTTTTGCCAAGTCCCTGAACTGTGAGCAGGGTGTTTCCTCTCATCCTTGTGGTGAATGTGCAGCCTGTCGGGCTATTGATGGCGGGCATTTTCTGGATTTGATTGAAGTGGATGCCGCTTCGCGTACCAAGGTTGAGGATACGCGGGAGCTGCTGGATAACGTGCAGTATGCACCTACTCAGGGGTGCTACAAGGTATATCTGATTGACGAGGTGCATATGCTGTCTACGCACAGCTTCAATGCTTTGTTAAAGACCCTGGAAGAGCCGCCACCTCATATCAAGTTTTTACTGGCAACCACCGACCCACAAAAGCTGCCGGCTACTGTATTGTCGCGCTGTCTTCAATTTAATTTGAAGCGCTTGCCGATAAATACCATTGTTGATTATTTAGCCAGGGTATTGAAGGCAGAAGCGATCTCCTATGAACTGGCGGCAGTACGACTCATTGCACGTGCGAGTGATGGCAGTATGCGTGATGCCTTGAGTTTGCTGGATCAAGCCATTGCATTTTGTGATGATGAACTTACGCAGGCGACGGTGGCGACTATGCTGGGCAGTGTTGATCCGCAACGGGTTAAGGCATTGCTGGAGGCGCTGGTTGCCGGTAACGCAGCGGCACTGTTGCAGCAGGTGGTGGTACTGGATGAGCATGCGCCTGATTATGCGGCGGTACTGGCTGAATTACTGTCACTGTTGCAACACGTTGCGGTAGCGCAGCTTGCGCCTGATGCGATGACCGAGGACAGTGAGGTTGATGCTGAAGATGTGCGGCGTTTTGCCGGACTGTTATCACCGGAGGATATCCAGCTGTTTTATCAAATTGTGCTGCTAGGTCGGCGTGATTTACCGCTGATGCCTGATCCGCGTGCTGGATTCGAGATGGTGCTGTTGCGGATGCTGTGTTTTCATCCGGCGACTCCAGATCCTGTTATATCTACAGCGGCAACCGCTTCAGAGCCACTGGATGTATCGGCTGTACCCGATCGATCGTCGGTATCAGCACCAACTACACTGATAACGCCCGTGCCCCTGGCAGAGGCAGCGACTCAGCAGCCTGCAGGTCCGGTAGCCTCTACATCCACATCTACATCGGCTGCAGCTACTGTTGATCCAATGGCTTTGGAATGGGATGCGCTCGCTACACAACTACCATTGACCGGTATTGCCAGACAAGTAGCAATGAATTGTGCGTTGCTTGAGCACAAGGAAAATGCGTTTCGATTGATGCTGGAATCCAGGCACGCACAGATGCTAAGCAAGTCTGTGAAAGAGCGAATCAAGTTGGCATTGGAACAACATCTGGGTGTATCGGTAGATCTGAACATTCAGGTTGGTAGCATGGCAACAGCAACAACCCCGGTGCAGCAACAGGAGCAGCATCAGGTAAAGCGTCAGGAGGCTGCGGTTGAGCAGGCGCGTCGAGATCCGCATGTGCAAACCATGCAAAAACTGTTTGATGCACAAATTACCGAGGTTCGTGCCCTTGATGATGATAAAGGCGATGGGTAATACCGGATACTGGATTCCATTGCTGGAACTGATTTTGCCATTTATTTTTGCCGTTTAATTACTGAGGAGAGAAATGATGAAAGGCGGTTTGGGCAATATGATGAAGCAGGCGCAGAAGATGCAGGCCAATATTCAGAAAGCGCAAGAGGAAATTGCGGTTATGGAGGTCACCGGTGAATCAGGTGGTGGTTTGGTTCGTGTGGTTATGACAGGCCACCATGAAGTGAAGCGTATTGATATTGATGACAGTTTGGTCGGTGATGACAAGGATATGCTGGAAGATCTGGTCGCAGCGGCAGTCAATGATGCTGTTCACAAGGTTGAACGGGTCGCGCAGGAGAAAATGTCCGGTATGGCATCAGGCATGGGTTTATCGGCAGGGATGTTGGGCGATCTCAAGCTGCCGTTCTGAATCGTTACGGTTATGGTGGTTTCGCCGCTGCTGGATCGACTGATGGCCACACTGCGCTGTTTGCCGGGGGTTGGGCCAAAATCGGCGCAGCGGATGGCTTTGCATCTGCTGGAACGGGATCGAGAAGGTGCCAGACAACTGGTTGAGTCATTGCAGGCAGCGCTGGACAGGATTGCGCATTGCCAGCAATGCCGTAACCTTAGTGAAACCCCGGTTTGTGCGTTATGCGCTAACACCTGGCGCGACCGTTCGTTGCTTTGTGTGGTCGAGACACCCGCCGATGTATTCGCTGTTGAGCAGGCGGCCAGTTTTCAGGGCCTGTATTTCGTTTTGATGGGGCATCTATCACCGCTGGATGGTGTAGGCCCAACCGAGCTGGGTTTGAATCATCTGGAAGCGCGGCTCGATGGTGGTGAAGTATGTGAAATTATTCTTGCTACCAATCCGACAGTGGAAGGGGAGGCGACCGCTCACTATATTGCTGAACTGGCACGTGAGCGCGGTATCCGCGCCAGCCGCATCGCGCACGGTGTACCGCTAGGTGGTGAATTGGAGTCTGTTGATGGCGGGACATTGGCTCACGCCTTTGCCGGACGACAGAACTGGTGAATAATTCTTATTGCAACTTTGTACGAAAAGCCCGTGCCAATTCCCGGCAACCGGACGACAGGATGGGTAAATAACCCCTGCTCCAACCCCCGCTGTTTTTGCCTTTTTACCCGATTATCCGGCCTGTTGACTCATATCGTCCTGAATTAAAGGCGTTGTCCGGGTAAGCAATCGTCGCTGGGCACGTTCATCCAGCAGGTTTTTAAGTGCAATCAAGCCACCCAAAACAATGAATGCTCCAGGGGGTAGAATAGCCAGCAGAAAGCCTTGGTAATCTTCAACAAGCTGTATTGTCAGAGGCTTACCCCATTCACCAAACAACAAGTCGGCCTGCGCCAGCAACGTACCCTGGCCAATGATTTCCCTGATGGCGCCCAGTGTGATCAATACGAGCGTGAAGCCCAGACCTACCGCCAGGCCATCGAACGCCGATTTGGCAATGCCATGTTTAAAGGCAAAGGCTTCAGCACGACCGATCACGCAGCAATTGGTGACAATGAGCGGAATGAAAATGCCCAGAATAGTGTAAAGCGCCGGTAAGAAAGCGTGCATCAGCAGCTCCACCGTGGTCACTGTGCAGGCAATGACGAGCACAAATACCGGGATGCGCACTTCAGGGCGTATCAGGTGGCGAACCAGTGATACCGTCACATTGGATGTTAACAGTACCAGGGTTGTGGCGAGTCCTAACGCCAGCCCGTTGATCACGGTATTGGATACTGCGAGTAATGGGCAGAGCCCCAACAGTGCTGCCAGAACAGTATTTTGCGTCCACAAACCGTTTTTGAGAATGTGCTGATAACTGGCTTCGCTCATGGTCGTTGCTCCTCGGGTGTTGCAACGTTTGGAACAAATAATTTATCACGATGATCGCGGAAGTATTCCAGAAATTTCCGGGTGGCTTTGACAACGGCTCGTGGGGTGATAGTGGCACCGGTAAACTGGTCAAAAACACCCCCGTCTTTTTTAACTTTCCAGCCTGCCGGATTGGGGTTGGTAAGCGATTTGCCGGAGAATGCCAGAATCCACGGCGAACGGCGTTCATCAATCGCATCACCCAGGCCGGGTGTTTCCTGATGCGTCAGTACCCGTACGCCCGCCAGATTGCCATCAACATAAACGCCGATAAGCAATTGAATTGAACCACTATAGCCATCAGGGGCGATGGGTGTGGCAAACAGGGCAACGGGCTGACCGTTTTTGCGTGCCCTGTAGATTGATACCGGTTGATCCGTGCCTAGCCAGTCCGGTGCAGTCACCTCGATACGGTCTCTAACGATAGGGTTATCGTAATGGGCTGCAGGAACCAGGCGATTCAGGCTGGCTTCCAGTGCGGCCTGCTGTGCTTCAGCGATAGTATTTTTGGTACCGCTGTAGGTAATAGCGACCAGCCCGACACCAACGAGCGCAAAACCACTCAAGATTAGAGTGGCTCTACCCATGCTGTGCATCAGCTCCTTCATCAGCGGGGTGCTCCAAAGACTCTGGGCTGGGTATATAAATCAATGGTTGGCACCACAATATTCATGAGCAGTACTGCAAATGCCACGCCGTCAGGATAGCCACCAAAAACGCGAATAGTATATGTCAACACACCGATACCGATGCCGTAAATCAGCCGACCTCGTGGTGTGGTACTGGCCGTGACCGGATCGGTGGCGATAAAAAACGCGCCGAAAATGGCCGCACCACTGAACAGGTGAAACCAGGGTGAGGCGTACTGTTGTGGATCAATCAGGAAAAATGCGGTAGCCATCACGGTTAGACTACCCAGCATACCGACTGGAATTTGCCAGGCCGCAGTTCGGGTGTAAACCAGCCACCCGCCACCGGCCAGGAAGCCCAGCACAGCCCATTCCCAGCCATGACCTGCGACAAATCCGAATACAGGATGATTGCTGATTTCAACAACAGTTTGTCCCAGACCCAGTTGGGTGCGCAAGACATCAAGCGGTGTTGCGCCGGTCAGGGCATCGGGAACCGATTGTGAGCTGTTGAAAATGACGTTTAGGGTTTCCTGTAGCGACAAGGTGTCCTGGTGTCCGAACCCCTGTGGCATTAACCAGTTGCTCATCTCGCGTGGAAACGAGATCAGTAGCACGACATAGCCGACCATTGCCGGATTAAACGGATTATAGCCCAGGCCGCCATATAGATGCTTGGCAATGGTGATGGCAAATGCAATGCCGAGTGTAGTCAGCCACCAGGGTGTCAGTGGTGGTAATGTCACTGCAAATAACCAGGCTGTTACCACAGCGCTGTAATCCTTGAGGTACAGTACTTGGGCTTTGCCACGTAAACCCAGCATGATCGCTTCTGTCAGTAATGCCACTGCTGTAGCGAGTAGCAGAGTAACCAGAGTGCCCCATCCGAAAAACCAGGTCAGTGCAGCAATGCCCGGAATCATGGCGTACAACACACGACACATGATCGCATCAACACTGGCATTGTTTACGATATGAGGGGAAGTGGTGGTTTTAAACCGCATAACCGTTTTTAGCTGTCTTGCGGGTCATTGTTGACGACGGTTTCGGGTATGGCAGGGCGATGGGCCATTGACGATGACGATAATGGTTTGGTGGGTTGAGTCGGTTTGGTGCGCGCTACCGTCGCCTCAACATCCAGGTTGCCACTTTTTTCAGATTTTACTGCCGGTTTGGTACGGGGTGCCTTTTGGCGCAACCGGGCTTCACGCGCCAGACGTTCACGTTCCAGTCGTTGCTGGCGGGCTTCATGTCGCTGGCGGGCAAGGTTGGCTTTCTGTTTTTCTTTTTCCTGTGCCCATATCTCATTCTTGGCATAGCGGTAGTACTGCACCAGCGGGATGTGGCTGGGACAAACAGCGCTGCAACAACCGCATTCGATACAACTGAACAGGTGATAATCCTGTGTCTTGTCAAACGCTTTAGCACGGGCGTGCCAATAAAGCTGTTGTGGCAATAAATTGGCCGGGCAGACATCGGTACAAGCGCCGCAGCGGATACAGGGCATAACCGCATGTTTCTGGGTTTCGGCACCGGTTGCCAGAATACAATTGGTCGCCTTGGTCATCGGGACTTCATCGCTATGCAAGGCAAAACCCATCATCGGCCCTCCCATGATCAGCTGATCCACACCATCCCGATAGCCGCCACATTGCTCGACCAGGTTGGCAAAAGGTGTCCCGATGAGGGCTTCAAGATTAGCCGGATGATTGATATGGCCAGTGACGGTAACAATACGGGAAATGACAGGTTCACCATGATCGATAGCGCGATGCACGGTGTAAGCTGTAGCAACATTAAAGCATTGTACGCCGACATCGACGGGCAGGCCATTGATCGGCGTTTCCCGACCCGTGAGCAATTTAACCAGTTGTTTCACACTGCCGCTGGGATAGAGCGTCGGGATGGCATGTACCTGATAGCCCGTGCCGGCACAAGCCTGTTCCATGGCAGCAATAGCATCAGGTTTATCGTCCTCGATGCCGATGAGTACTTCATGCGGCTCCAGCAGATAGACCATGATATCCAGACCGGCAATAATCGCTTTAGCGCGCTCGCGCATGAGCCGGTCATCGCAGCTGATCCAGGGCTCGCATTCGGCGCCATTCAGGATTAAGGTATCCAGCTGTCGATCGTTGGCATTCAATTTGACGGCGCTAGGGAAACCGGCACCACCCAGTCCGACCAGTCCGGCATTGCGTAAGGTATTGCGTAATGCACTGCGATGCAGGTTGTGATAATCGACCGGCTCCCGCTCAATCCAGCGATCTTTACCATCGCTGTTGATGGTGATACACCAGTCGGGCAGACCGGAAGGATGTGCAATCGGGCGGTTATCGATCGTGGCCACCACCCCGGAGGTTGGTGCATGTATGGCGGCACTGATATAGCCATCGGGTTGACCGATCATTTGCCCTTTCAGCACAGGATCACCGGCTTTGACCAACGGTTTGGCAATGGCGCCGATATGTTGCCGCAGAGGAACGGTCAAGCGGTCGGGTAACGCACTGGATTTGATGGCATGTTGGTTGGAAACCGTTTTATGGCGAGCCGTTTTTAAGCCGCCATGAAAAGGGAAGAGCAGGCTCATGGGGTTGCCTTGGTCACAGCGACCGGATGCGCCCATTTCCAGTTGGTGATGGTCTGCGCCACCGGTACCATTTCAATGCAATCGACCGGACAAGGGGGCAGGCATAACTCGCAACCGGTGCATTCCTTGGTGATGACCGTATGCATGTGTTTCGCTGCACCCAGAATGGCATCTACCGGGCAGGCCTGAATACATAGTGTGCAACCAATACAGTTTTGTTCATCAATCACGGCCAGCATTTTAGGCTTTTCGGTGCCATTTTCGGGATTCAATGGCTTGGGATCGCGTCCCAATAATTCAGCCAGTGCGACAATACTCGCCTCGCCGCCAGGAGGACACTGGTTAATATCAGCTTCGCTGCTTGCAATGGCTTCAGCATAAGGTCGGCAACCGGCATAGCCGCATTGTCCACACTGGGTTTGTGGTAGCAGCGCATCGATTTGGTCAACGACCGGATCACCTTCAACCTTGAAGCGTACCGAGGCAAAGCCCAGTAGCAAACCGGAGATACCGGCTAAAGCACCCAGCGTAATCATGGCAGTCATCATGTGCTTAACCCCTGGCCAGACCTGAAAATCCCATGAATGCCAGTGACATCAGTCCAGCCGTCACCAGCGCAATTGCAGCACCACGAAACGGTGTCGGTACATCCGCAGCATCAATCCGCTCGCGGATGGCCGCGAACAATACCATGACTATTGAAAAACCAATGGCAGCACCAAAGCCATACAACCCCGATTCGATGAAACCGTTTTGTTCCTGCACGTTAAGTAGCGCTACACCCAATACCGCACAATTGGTGGTAATCAGCGGCAGATAAATACCCAACACCTGATAGAGCAAAGGACTGGTTTTGTGGACCATCATTTCAGTGAACTGTACAACCACGGCAATTACCAGAATAAAGGTGATGGTTCGCAGGTATTCCAGCCCAAGCGGAGCCAATAGATAAGCATGACTGAGGTAGGCACAAATTGCGGACAGTGTCAGCACAAAGGTTGTGGCAAGTCCCATCCCCATAGCTGTTTCCAGTTTGCGGGATACGCCCATGAACGGGCATAAACCCAGAAACTTCACCAGCACAAAGTTGTTGACCAGAATGGTTCCAATCAGGATCAGCGCGTATTCTTTCATGGCGCACGGTACTCAAGGCAGCGTAGCTTATTCGGGTGAATGCTATTACGGGTCAGGTGACCGGTAGAGTAGACAGTTCAGGTACGCGAGCCTGTACGGGAAAAATGACTATTGGCACTATTTGCGAATTTGTAATCTATCAGATTCACTGGCCCGCTTGCCAGACAGCCTTGGCACAAATATATAATGGAAAGCTATAAAAAAGCTATTTTATAGTCATCTTTCGTAGTTCTGTATGACCGCACCCGTGTAACAGGCCGTCAGGACAGCAGAAACTCCATCAATGCCTTTTGGCTATGCAGGCGGTTTTCCGCTTGATCCCAAACACGACTTTGTGATCCATCGATGACCTCGGTACTCACTTCTTCACCTCGGTGCGCGGGCAGGCAATGCAGAAAAATGGCATCAGGCCTGGCGTGCGCCATGATCCTGGTGTTGACTTGATAATCAGCAAAAACACGGATGCGTTGTTGCTGTTCTTCTTCCATGCCCATGCTTGACCAGACATCGGTCGCCACCAGGTCGGCCTCTTTGGCAGCGGCTAGCGGGTCACGTAACAGGGCCACCCGCCCGGCCGCACGTTTCAGCAGGTCAGCATCAGGCTCATAGCCAGGGGGTACAGCAATTCGTAGCTGAAAGTCGAATTGGCACGCGGCTGCAAGATAGCTGTTGCACATATTATTGCCGTCACCAATCCAGGCCACAGTGCGTCCCTGAATCGTGCCACGATGTTCGATAAATGTTTGCATATCGGCCAGCAATTGACAGGGGTGGTTGTAATCCGTCAGGCCATTGATAACGGGGACAGTGGAATATTCAGCAAAACGAGTCAGCTTGGTGTGCTCAAAGGTGCGAATCATGATGAGGTCGGTCATGCTTGATAGCACACGGGCTGTGTCTTCAATCGGTTCGCCTCGGCCTAACTGGGTATCATGCGGTGATAGAAAAATAGCACTGCCACCTAATTGAGCCATGCCGGCCTCGAAAGAGACACGGGTACGGGTTGATGCTTTCTCGAAAACCATCCCCAGCACTTTTTGAGGGAAGGGGGCGTGGTGCTCTCCCCGTTGGTGCTGTGCTTTTAATGCCTGGGCGCGAGCCAGTATGTGCCGCAGTTCCCCGGAGCTTAGATCAAACAGGCTGAGAAAATGGCGTGATTTCATTCTATTTGCTTAGGAACCCGGATCATTTGAGTAATCCGTTTGATAAGGGTTGTGGTGGTTGGGTGGAGGGTAAATGCCTGGCAGCAACTCCCGTGGGTGTAGTCCTGAAAAATCAAAACGGCAGCCTAATGCTGCCGCTTAAACAGTGTGGAATAATCTAATCATACCCAAATAACAATAGATAATGTTTATTATTTATCGAGTATACGTGTTAGTTCATTTGTTTGTCATGAAAATGTAGACTGTCCGGGTAATCCAGACCGCTTAAAGCCATTGTTCATTAATCACTTCCGAGGAGATGCCAACAATGCGTACGTCATGATCGACAGCGCCATCATGCGGGCGCATCAGCATGCGGCTGGCGCTGCGAACAGTTCAAAAAAGGCAGGCTCGGGTGCTCGAAGGGCGGCCTGACCACGGAAATTTACACTCTCTGCGATGCCTTGGGCTCCCCGGGCGCGTTGCTCGCCGATCGCGCCTGCGTGAAGAAAAGTGTGTACTGAAACGGCTGAAAAACGCCGGGATTCAAGCGGTCATTCCGCCGAAAGCCCCCATCGCAAGGATCCCCGCGAATACGACAAGCACACATACAGCGCGGGCTTTGAATGAGAACTTCTTCCAAAACTGAAGCCATTTCGAGCCATTGCGACACGATGTGATAAAGCCGCCATCGCCTTTCTCAGGGCCGTTCATCTCGCCGCCAGCACCATTAAATTAACTTTAATGATGGGACTTTAATAGCTGTGAGATGATTATTATAGATGATCCGCGACGCCTTGAGTATTCCCTGTACTCAATCATAAAGGAAGCTAATGTATGAATAATATGGTCGAAAACAAATTGTTTAATGAAATCCAGGTGGGTGATCAGGCCAGCCTCACGCATGTATTGGATCAGGAAAGTGTTGAGGCGATGGCGATTATCACCGGCAATTTTAGCTTGATCGATCTCGATCCAAGTCCGGCAGATAGCTCAGCGTTTGGGCAAGGTGGCGGCCAAACCGGCTGGTCAGCCGCCTTGTTTGCTACCTTGGCTGGAACGCGCCTGCCAGGATTGGGTGCGGTCGCCCGGCATATTGATGTTCATCTGCGCCGTCCTGTTGCTATCGGTACATCAGTGACCGCGACAGCAACAGTTACAGCCAAGCGGGAAGAGACCCGCACCATTGTCTTGCAATGTCGGGCTACGGATCCCGCTGGTAATGAAGTGGCTGCCGGAGTATTGGAGGTTGTCGCCTCAGAAAAAAAAATGCAGTTTCCGCTCAGAGAATTACCCCAGGTTCAGCTACGTCGCAATAATCGTTTTGCCAGGCTGCTGAAAGACTGTGAGAACTTGCCAGCTTTGGATTGTGCCGTTGTTCATCCGTGCAGTGGCGATTCACTGTGTGGCGCAGCTGACGCGGCTGCAAAGGGCTTGATTGACCCGATACTTATCGGCCCTGAAGAGCGGATTCGTGCGATGGCGGAAGAGGAAGGTATTGATATTTCATCATATCGTCTGATTAACAGTAAGCACAGTCACCATTCTGCAGAACTTGCTGTGTCTATGGTGCTTAGTGGCGGGGCACAAACACTGATGAAAGGCAGCTTGCACACTGATGAGCTGCTGTCAGCAGTCGTGAAAAAACAGGGTGGCTTGCGAACTGAGCGGCGCATCAGCCATTGTTTTTTATTGGCGACGCCTAGCTACCCGCGTCCTTTTATCGTGACCGATGCCGCTATTAATATTCTGCCGACACTGGAAATTAAACGCGATATTATCCAGAACGCGATTGATTTGACCCATGCCATGAAGATATCCGAACCAAAGGTAGCGATTCTCTCGGCGGTAGAGACAGTGACTGGCAAAATACCATCCACACTGGCGGCAGCGGCATTGTGCAAAATGGCTGATCGAGGCCAGATCACTGGCGGCATCCTTGACGGGCCATTGGCGTTTGATAATGCGGTAGATGTGCAGGCGGCAAGGACCAAAGGGATTAAGTCACCGGTAGCCGGCAAAGCGGATATCCTGATTGTACCTGACCTGGAGTCAGGCAACATGCTTGCCAAGCAGTTGACGTTTATGGCCGGTGCAGAGGCTGCAGGTCTGGTGCTTGGTGCTCGTGTCCCTATCGTGCTGACCAGTCGGGCGGATAGTGCTCGTACTCGCCTGGTTTCGTGTGCAGTAGCCGTTTTGTTCGCCAAGGCACAGCGTCGTGGTGAATCGCTCAGCAAGGCAACGGGATAAGGGCTATGGAACAAGGAATTTTGGTGATTAATGCAGGTTCCTCCAGTCTCAAGTTTGCGGTCTTTGTCGATGGCAGTGATCGTATTGAGCCTGAGTTATATGTTAATGGGCAGATGGAGGGTTTAGGTAGCGACCCTAAGTTTGAAGCTAAAAATGCGAATGGCGAGCGTATTGATGAACGGGATGATTGGCCGCGCGGTTCGACGCTGAGTCATGCGGGTGCCTTGCGCTTTATTCTCGATTGGCTCAGTGATCATGCCAGGCAGGTGCAAATTGTTGCAGCCGGCCATCGCGTGGTACATGGGGGGCTTGCCTATGATAAGCCTGTGCGGATTGATGCGGAGGTATTGACTGAACTGGAGACGCTAAGTCCGCTGGCGCCTTTGCACCAACCGCATAATTTGGCAGCAATTCGTGCGATTACCGAGATTAATCCCCAATGGCCACAGGTCGCCTGTTTCGATACCGCTTTTCATCGTAGCCAGCCTAAAGTGGCACAACTGTTTGCACTGCCGCGAGCGCTGATCGATTCGGGGGTACGCCGTTACGGGTTTCATGGTTTGTCTTATGAATATATCGCTCGCCGCTTGCCCGATTATGCGCCGGATGTGAGCAAGGTCGTGGTTGCCCATTTGGGTTCCGGTGCCAGCATGTGTGCAATACGAAATGGTCGTAGTATTGAGAGCACCATGGGATTTACTGCGGTGGACGGTTTGCCGATGGGGACGCGCACTGGAGCACTTGATCCTGGTGTCCTGTTGTATTTATTGCAGACGCGTAGTTACGATACCCGGGCAATAGAGACGCTGTTGTACAAGGCATCAGGCTGGTTGGGGGTGTCAGGGATTTCTAGTGATATGAGGGACCTGCTGGAGAGTAACGATGCTCATGCGGCTGAGGCGGTTGAGTTGCTTGTTTATCATGTCAGTAAGCATTTAGGGGCATTGGCCAGCGCGCTGGAGGGTATTGATGCACTGGTGTTTACTGCAGGAATCGGTGAAAACGCCGCACCGATTCGTGAACGGGTTTGTCATCGCTCGCAATGGTTGGGTATCCGTATAGACAAAAATGCTAATCTTCAGGGCAGGGTGTGTATCTCAACGCCGGATAGTCCTGTTTCGGTGTGGGTGATACCGACCAACGAAGAGTTAATGATAGCTTTGCATGTTGGTCGTGTGCTGCGATCCTGGCGGGTTGGGGTGATACATTAATTAGCCTTTTAAATTAATCGGTTAGCGTAACGCTGGTATACTGCTCGAATGCCTCGGGATCACCGGCTATTGTGACTGGGGGTGATGTGAAGTCGCCCTCTGTATAGATGTTCTTTGCCTGTTGGAGTTTTGCATGTCATTCAAGTTTTGTCCCCAATGCGGGAAGCCATTACATTGTGCTGACATTGATGGTCAGCGCCGACTGCACTGCGCTGTAGCTGATTGCAATTATGTTCACTGGGATAATCCGGTTCCCATTGTCGCTGCGATTGTTGAGCTGGACGGTATGGTGATTTTGGCGCGTAACACGGGTTGGCCGGAAAAAATGTATGGTTTGATAACAGGTTTTCTGGAAAAAGGGGAAACCGCAGATGAGGCGGTATTACGAGAAGTGCAGGAAGAACTGGGCCTGAATACTGCCGAAGCCAATTTCATTGGCTATTACCCATTTTACGAAATGAACCAGCTCATTTTGGCATTTCATGTTTCGGCGCAGGGTGAAATCACCTTGAGCGAAGAGCTTGCGGCTATCAAGCGTGTACCGGCTGATCGGTTGAAGCCCTGGACAATCGGCACAGGGCCTGCCGTACGTGATTGGCTGGCGGCCCGACAATCGGCAGCATAAATCAGGCAAGCCTTAATTTTCGGCAATCTTTTTGAGAAGCTCAGTGTACTCATCTGCATCGGTAGTGTGTAGTAGATGCTCTGCGATAGTACTTAATTCACCGGTATCGCTGTCTTGAATGGTGCGTTTGATTTCCAGTACAGCGCTAGGGTGCATGCTGAATTCAGTCAGACCCAGACCTAGCAGGAGCCGGGTGTAGCGAGAATCACCGGCTATTTCGCCACACAGACTGACGGGGATATTGGCTTTTTGGCCAGCATCAATCGTGCGGTGTATTAGCGATAGTACTGCCGGATGCAAAGGATCGAATAGATAGTTAATCTCGTCATCTACCCTGTCAATGGCCAGGGTATACTGGATCAGGTCATTGGTACCGATTGATAGAAAATCCATATAGCGGGCAAATTGGGTTGCACAGACTGCTGTTGCGGGCACCTCAATCATGCCACCGACCGGCAGTTTCGGATCAAAGGCCAGTCCGCGTGTGCGTAATTCCTGCTTGGTTTCTTCCACGAGTTGTAATACCTGGAAGACCTCGTGAATGTTGGACAGCATCGGGATCATCATTTTCACTGGCCCATATGCGGAGGCACGCAGGATGGCACGTAATTGCGGGCGAAACATGGATAGATCCTTGAGGCACATCCGAATGGCCCGCAGTCCTAGTGCCGGGTTTGCACCAATCGGCCCACTGCGACCGTCACCGGCAGGCTTGTCAGCGCCCAGGTCAGAGGTACGGATGGTGATTGGGTATCCTTCCAGCGTTTTGATGACGTGCAGGTATGAAGCAAGATGTTCTTCTTCATCAGGATAATCATTACGATTCATGAACAGGAATTCGGTGCGGTATAGACCTACACCATCTGCTGCCACTTCGCGTACCAGTGCCGCATCCTCCGGCAGCTCAATATTGGTGAGCATTTTGATGGTAATACCATCACGCGTAACCGCCGGTTTCCCCTTGAGTTTGACAAGTTCGAGCCGCTCTCGCCGCTGCTCGTTTTGCTTATAGCGGTAATAACGCAGAATGCGCTCATCCAGATCGACCAGGATAATGCCCTGGCGACCATCTACAATGACCGGTTCTTCATGATGAAGGTAAGCACGTGCATTGCGAGCACCTACCACAGCGGGAATGCCAAGACTGCGTGCCAAAATAGCAGTGTGAGAGAGTGAGCCACCGTATTCGGTGACAAAAGCCAGTACCCCTTGATGCTGCATCAGGATCGTGTCTGCCGGTGTCAGGTCATCAGCGACAATGACACGCCCCTCCAGCCGGCTGGAAGCCAGCTCAACATAATCCGGATCACTGAGATAGGTTGGATCTTCAGCGAGCAAAATACGCAGTATTCGTCGTACTACGTGCGCAACATCATCCTTACGATTACTCAGGTAAGGATCATCCATTTGCTCAAATGCTTCAATGAGGGTGTCACGCTGGACTTTTAGCGCCCACTCAGCATTGCAGCGTTGTTCACGAATCAGCTTGATGGGCGCATCAATCAAGGCCGTATCGTCCAGCATCAAGAGGTGTGTGTCGATAAAGGCGGTGAGATCGTTGGATATTGTTTTGGGAACCCGTCCCCGAATCTCATGCAATTGCTGTCGGGCAATGGCCAGACTGCTTAAAAAGCGCCGCACTTCATCTTCAATAATATTTTCGGGAATGGTGTATTCGGTAATTTCCAGTTGATTACGTTGCAACAGATAGGCTCTGCCAATAGCATAACCTTTGGAAACGCCAATGCCATGCAGCGAAAAAGGCATACCCGAACCCCTTTCATTCGTCCTCGTCAAAACGACGATGGACCAGATCCTCAAGATGGTCAAGCGCCTGTTCAGCTTCAGAACCACTGGCGCGTAATTCCAGACAGCTTCCACAGGCGGCCGCTAGCATCATGACGCCCATAATGCTTTTTCCATTGACTTCACGGCCATTACCGGATAACTGAATATCGGCATCAAAGCCAGATGCCAAGGTGACAAATTTTGCTGCTGCGCGAGCATGCAAGCCCAGCTTGTTAATAATTTTTATGTCCCGCTTTAGCACAGTTGCCACGCTTGATTTACCTGTTTGTATTCCAGTTCTTAGCTGTTTAAATGTCGCATTCCGGCACGGGGGTGTCAGAAAAGGGTAGAAATGTTCATGGCTTGTCTCGGCGATGGCCCGCCCGGGTTCTGGCCAGGCCTGATTTCATTTAAGTTAATGTTTTATTCTAGTTCACGATGGTGAACCATGACATGGCGACGAATCGTACTGAAATGTTTTGCCAGTGCATTTGCAATAAAAACTGAGCGATGTTGACCACCAGTACAACCGATTGAGACAGTCAGGTAGCTACGATTGCTGGTCTCGAAACGTGGTAGCCAGGTTTCCAGAAACTGGCGCAGATCGTCAATCATCTCCATGGCCTCTGGTTGGCTAACCAGGAATTCAATGACAGGTGCGTCCTGGCCGGTCAAGGGGCGGAGTAGTGGTTCCCAATGTGGATTAGGCAGACAGCGAACATCGAAAATAAAATCAGCATCTGCAGGTACACCGTTCTTGAAGCCAAATGATTTAAGCAAAAGCGACATCGCATTAGGCGGCGTGTTATGGACACGGGTACGGATCATGTCCCGCAACTGGTAAAGATTGGTCGTGCTGGTGTCGATAATGAGGTCGGCGTGCATTACGATAGGTTCCAGCAGTTCCCGCTCACGCCGAATGGCATCTTGCAGCGGCACATCACCCGGGCTGAGCGGGTGCCGACGACGGGTTTCGCTGTAGCGCTTTAGTAGCACTTCATCATCAGCTTGCAAGAACAGCACATCAACGATGAGGCTACTATCGCGTAATTCATTGAGAATGCTTGAAAAATGTGATAGCTCATCGAGAAAGTCACGTGAGTCTACCCCAACGGCTACAGGGGGTGGTGTTGTGCTTGCGGCAAGAATCGCCTGCGCCAGGGGTCGAATTAACTTAAACGGCAGGTTATCGACGCAGTAGTAACCGACATCCTCCAGCGTTTGTAGTGCGATTGTTTTACCCGAACCCGATAAGCCGCTGACGATCACGATTCGCATGAGATGAAGTCCGCCATTGCTTTTTTCATCCGTGCTGCCATTTCCTTCTCGGTATGGTAGCCGCCCAAACGCATGATGTGATCACGTACCGCACATTCCAGTAACACGGCCAGGTTGCGGCCCGGCGCAATCGGCAAGGTGATAATCGGGATGCTAACACCGAGAATCACTTCAAAGCTGCGCATTCCTAGCAAGCGTGTTTTAGCCGATGGTGTGCTATCTTCCTGTCTGACTAAATGAATAATCAGACGTAATCGCTTGTTGCGCTTCACCGCGCTATCACCAAACATCCGGCGGATATTCAGCAGGCCCAGGCCACGAACTTCCAGAAGGTCGCTTAACGTTTTTGGGCATGTGCCTTCCAGAACTTCAGGTGACAGGCGAGTCAACGCCGGAGCGTCATCGGCCACCAGGCGATGACCACGGCTAATCAGCTCGAGGGCAAGCTCGCTTTTGCCGATACCGCTGTTGCCGGTAATGAGCACACCAATCCCGAAAACCTCAAGCAACTCGCCATGGGCTACTGTTGAGCCTTCGTCAATGCCATGCCGATAGCTGTAAAGCTGCTCTAGCACAACATCAAGTGTTAATGGGGTGTTCCAAAGCGGCGTATTGGTTTCTTCAGCCAGGACCCGCATGATCTGTTGTGCCTGTTCAGGATCGCCACAGACCAGAATTGCACCTGTAGGTGTATCCATGAGATTTCGAATGAGTGCCTGACGGGCAACAGGCTCCAGTTTTTTCAGGAAACTGCTTTCCTCGGACCCGCAGAGTTGCAGGCGTGGTCGGTGAATCCAGTTTAAGCGGCCAAACGGTAATTCACCGATGTCTTCAGACCACCATAAGGGACGCCGGGCACCGGATTTGCCTGCAATCCAGCGTAAATCCAGCAGCTCTTGCAGTCGCTGGAACACATCTTGGGCACACAATGGTGAAATCATGATTGGTCCGATCAACGTGAGTTGATGGCTGTCGGTTTCCAGTCTCTGATCTGCTCGAAAAGTTGTTGATCAGAATGCGTTGCCCTCAATTGCTGGCAAAAGTTTTGATCACTGAACATTTCTGCAAGGTAGGCGAGGATTTTTAGGTGCTCATCCGTGTAATGGTCTGGTACTAACAGACCGAACACCAAATCAACCGGCTGTTGGTCAATAGCATCGAAATCGATACCCTGCTCAAGCTTAACGAAGGCGCCTATGGCATGTTGATTCTGGCTAAATCGACCGTGTGGCAACGCAACCCCAAAGCCCAAGCCGGTACTCCCGAGTCGCTCCCGACCAATCAAGCTGTCGAAGATCGGTCGGCTTGCCAGATCGTCTTGGCCTGTAGCAAGCAGTTCGCTCATGAGTTCAATAACTCGCTTCTTACTGGCTACCTGACTGTCGCAAACAATCCGTTCACAGCTAATCAGGTCTGAAATATCCATCGATGCCTCCGCCTTGGCCTAGAGATTCAAGTGTAAATACGCGCCTTTTGACCACGATGCTTGTCTGTCAATCGCTCTTTATGTTTTTTTATTTGCCGGTCGATTTTATCAGTCAATAGATCAATTGCGGCATACATGTCGTCCTCGATGGCATCGGCAAAAATATCATTGCCTGCGACGTGAATCGTCGCTTCTGCCTTATGGCTTAGTTTCTCGACACTCAAGATGACCTGGATACTCGTTACATTATCAAAGTGCCGTTCAATACGCTCCAGCTTTTCATGCACATAGTGTTTCAAGGCCTGGGTAACCTCTATGTGATGTCCACTCAAATTAATTTGCATAGTATGCACTCCTGGCTGGTAGATTTTTGCTTGAATAGATGCCGGACTCATCTGTTTTTGAGCCGACAGACGGTAGACCGTTTAATGTTGTTCTTGATGTTAAAGATGCCTGTGAACGGAGGTATCAGGTATAACCTTCTTTTCAATATAGGTGCTCTGTACGTTCGTTCATACAAGGCGTTTACGGTCTGAGGAAGATGGAATTGACATGGCCTCCCGATATTTTGCGACTGTCCGTCGGGCAACTTGAATACCCTCTGCATCTAGCAGGGCAGCAATTTTGTTGTCGCTGAATGGTTTGCCCGGATTTTCGGTTTCGACCAGCTTGCGAATCATGGCACGAATAGCCGTAGACGAGCATTCACCGCCGTCACGGGTTCCAACATGGCTGGAGAAGAAATACTTCAATTCGTAAATACCTCGTGGAGTATGCATGTATTTCTGGGTCGTCACCCGTGAGATGGTGGATTCGTGCATGCCAAGTGTTTCGGCAACATCGCGTAATATCAGCGGTTTCATATATTCATCGCCATGCTCTAGAAATGCCCGCTGGTGTTCGATAATACAGGTAGCAACTTTCAGCAAGGTCTCATTGCGGTTATGTAGACTTTTAAGAAACCAGCGCGCCTCTTGCAGATGGGTTTTGAGACAGGCTGAATCATCAGCCGATTGATTGCCTTTATGAGCCAGCGCGGCATACTGGGCGTTGATGCGTAATCTGGGAGTATTGCTGGCATTCAGCTCGACCCGCCAGGTGCCGCGTTGTCGGTAAACCCGTATATCGGGAACGATATAATCAGTGGATGTTCGGGCTATTCGTGCGCCGGGGTACGGTTCCAGCGACCGGATTAATGCGATGATACCCTGCAAGGCATCCCGAGAGATTTTAAGCCGTCGCATCAGCCCGCTAAAGTCATGAGCGCCCAGTAAATCCAGGTGGCGTTCCACGAGATAGCGCGCTTCTGTCAACCAAGGAGTGTCTTCCGGAAAGGCTTCCAATTGCAAGAGCAGACATTCTGCCGGATGGCGTGCGCCCACCCCTTGAGGATCGAAGTGTTGCACTATTTTGAGTACCGCTTCGGCTTCTTCCAGGGTGCTTGGGAATTCGTCTTGTACGCCTTGGTGAATCTCTTCTAGCGACAGTGTGAGGTAGCCCGATTCATCGATAGCATCAATGATGGCTGTAGCAATGGCCATTTCTGATGTGCTGAACGGCGTAAGCTGCATTTGCCAAACGAGATAGTCCTGCAATGACTCCCCGGTGCCTGCATAACGGTCAACAGGATCACGCCCGTCATCTTCAGCACGGGTCAGGCTGGTCGCGCCGTCATAGGTATCGTAAGTGTCTTCCCAGGCACTGTCTACCGGTAATTCATTAGGCAGTTTTTCGTTTACAGAGGCGCCTACTTCGATTTCGGCGCGTGATTCTTCTTCTGCCTTGGCAGCCAGTGCTTCAGGTTGAACAGGCATGTCCTGCGGCTCATCCAGGCGCTCCAGCATCAGGTTGGATTCGAGTATGGATTGCACCTCGGTTTGAAGTTCCAGGCTGGATAGCTGCAACAAGCGGATTGCTTGTTGCAGCTGCGGGGTCATGGTGAGTTGTTGACCCAGGCGTATTTGCAGGGACTGTCTCATGAGCGTTCAGTATTTTTGTTCAGACTGTTTAATTCACCTGATTATAATCCTAGCGTTTTTTTGCCGGAATGCGCGGGCGATCATGTTCGCTGCACGCTTCAGATGATCTGTCAACGCTTACACTGTCTTGATCTTGGGCACCAGGTCCTGGGTTAACCACTCTCTCATGATGATACGCATCAGGATATTGACGCACATCTTCCAGCAGGGCGCCCATATCAATCCTGGTCGCGGGTTTACGGGTGGTACAGGGTTCTATTTTGTTTTGCCAACGAAACAGCGTTCTGACACTGATGCCAAAGTGCTGGCTCGTTTCTTCAAAGGTTGACCCTTTCTTCGCCTTTGTCTCAAATACTTTACGGCGGAAATCCAGTGAATAGCTCATGACCTGTATAGTATGTCAGACCGTTTTGCTTCTACTATAGCGAACCCATTAAATTTGATTGATTGGTTCCGCTATATCCATCTGTTTTAACGCGCAAATTATCACTATAAATTGCTCCGGTTTATAGTGTTTGCGCTCTATATCGAATCAACATGAAACGTTGCTGCTTACTGTGATTGAGGGTGATCCAGATGCTGCTTGCCTTGCTGCACAAAAGCATTTGGTTTTTCTTGAAGAAGCCTTAGCGAGATCTTGATGAGCAATAAGCGCGACATAAACCCTTTTTGCGCCAGGCGCCTCTACTCTCAATGACATGAACATCAAGGCTGTTCGGGTTTGACGAAGATGTGTTGGGCATCGCGCCTGCGATGGTGTCGTTACGGCTACCGGGCTGTCACAGCTGGAACGACTCGCCCAAATAGACCTGGCGTACCTGCTGGTTAGCGAGGATGGTGGTTGGATCACCTTCGGCAATGACCTGACCCTCGTTAAGAATATAGGCGCGGTCACAGATTCCCAGCGTTTCCCGCACATTATGATCGGTAATGAGTACCCCGATATCACGATCACAGAGATGGGTCACAATGCGCTGGATATCCAGTACTGAGAGTGGATCGACACCCGCGAAAGGTTCATCGAGCAGCATAAATGCAGGCTGGGCAGCCAGCGCCCGTGCAATTTCAACCCGGCGGCGTTCGCCGCCTGACAGACTGATACCCATGTGATCTTGCAAATGACTCACATGCAGTTCATGCAGCAATTCCCTGGCCATGGAGCGCCGCTCGGCACGGGAAAGCTTTTTGCGGGTTTCCAGAATGGCCATGACATTGTCCAGGACCGACAGTCGTCGGAATACCGAGGGTTCTTGTGGCAGATAGCCAACACCCAGTCGCGCCCGGGCATGCATCGGTGCATGAGTGATATCGCGTTCATCGACCAGGATGCAGCCTTCATCGCAGGAAATCAGCCCGACTATCATGTAAAAACAGGTGGTTTTACCTGCACCATTCGGACCGAGGAGCCCAACGACTTCACCGTTGGCAACCGATAATGAAGCCGCATTGACCACAATACGCTTACGGTAACGTTTTACAATTCCTCTGGCGATCAGGCGAGCCATTATCAGCGTTTCCTGGAGGGGACTGTTTTGGATTGTGGCTGGATGGTGAACTGTATACGACCATTGGAGCCAGCACCGCGTGCTTTGACCCTATCCGCTTTAAGGTCATATTCAATGCGATCCCCGGTAAATACATCGCCACCTTGTACCAGCCGGGCCCCGCCACTCATCACGATTTTGGCACGATCAACGTTGTAGTCAACCTTGGGGCTGGTGCCCCGAATTTCCGGCTTATCCACGGTCGGTTTGTAGCGTAGCCTTACCGGTTTGCCGGTGGCTTCCATCTTTTGGAGACGGCCGTTTTTGATATGGATTTTGGCGATATCAGCATCCATTCGCATTGAGCCTTGCTGAATAACAACATGACCTTCGTAAAGGCTGATACCCGATCTCTGATCCAGTTGCCCGCGATTGGCTTCCAGCTGGATTGGCTGTTTGCGATCATCAGGCAGTGCCATGGCCGATGAGGTTGCCAGTATTAAAGTAATCAGTAATCCAGGGCGAAGGTGTGCCGGTTTTACTCCATGGGGCACCGGTCTACCCAGAAGGGAAGGAAGGGGCATGTGTATCGAATGCGGGCAGGGTGGGGTGGGTTGTCGGTTTGAAGTCACAGATGAGATGTTCCTATCAAAAATGGCAGGAAAACCGTTAGGGTGGTGGCGGTTCATAAGTACCTCGTACTTTGGACAGCAGCTCCAGTCGCTCTTGATCCAGCCACGCACGTACCCCGATGCTATTTAATACACCATTTGGCGTGATAGCCTGAGTAGGTGCAGCGGTTTCAGCGTAGTGTATCTCTGGTTTGATCTGTAAATTACGGGTAGTGATGACGATGGGAATTTTACTGCTTGCTGCTGGACGGCGCAGGGTGACTGCACCATTGAGTTTTACTGTTTTGCGGTCAGCTGCAATCCAGCCCTGTTCCGACTGTAATTGCCACTCCCGAATCTGGCCATTGGGCTGATACCAGTCCATGACCGGCTGTTTAATCTTGGTGCCTGCTTGATGGGGGAAGTGTTCAAGTCGCGGTGCTTCAATTACATAGGCTTTCAGTCCGGCTTCATTCAGGCGCACTGCCCGGAATTGTTCGATAATCAGTATCGGTGCTTGACTCTGGGGCGGGTCGGGTTGTTGTAATGAGGATTCCACCCACTGCAACAGTGCATAACTAAGACCGGCCAATAGTGCGAGTCCGGCCAGATAGAGCATACTACGGGCCGATAATGGAAAGGATGTATTCACAAATAACGCTCGCGCATCGCTGCCAGCTCACCTCGCGCGTCCAGCAGGAATTCACAGACATCACGCACGGCCCCTCGACCGCCACGGTGGGGTGTTTTCCAGTGCGCATGCTGACAAACGAACGGGTCCGCATCGTGGACGGTAATGGCCAGACCTACTTGGCGCATCACCGGCAAATCGATGAGATCATCACCGACAAAAGCAACCTGCTCAGGATTTAATTTTAATTCATTCAAAAGGTTATAAAAAATAGCGCATTTGTTTTCAATCCCTAGATAAGCACGATGAATACCGAGGTCAGCCATGCGCCGCTCTACCGAGGCTGCGCGTCGACCCGAAATAACCGCGACGTGTATACCGCCATTGAGTAGCAGCATCTTGATCCCGTACCCATCACGGCTATGGAATGCCTTGTATTCATCACCGTTATTGTCAAAGTACAGGCGACCATCGGTGAATACGCCATCCACGTCAAAAATGACAAGCTGGATCTGGGCGGCCTTGTTCAGGATATCAGGTGTTGTTGTGTTCATCATTGTTGGTCGTTACAGCACACCAGCACGTAGTAAATCGTGCATGTTGAGCACGCCTGCCAGCTTGGTTTCGTGGTCGATGACGGGCAGTGCATTGATCTTGCGCTGTTGCATGATCTGCAAGGCTTCAGCAGCTAGCGCACCCACAGGGATCGTTTTACAGTTGCTGGTCATAATGTCAGCAATACGGGTCGTATGAATATTCACTGGCTGATCCAGTGCACGACGTAGATCGCCATCGGTAAATACACCCAGAATATGCTCGGTTCTGTCGGTTATAATCGTGATACCCAAGCCCTTATGACTCATTTCCAGCAATACCGTTTTAAGTAAATCACCAGGTGTATTGCGCGGTATCTGTTCGCCTGTGTGCATAACATCATCAACAAGCAGCAGCAAGCGTCGTCCCAGGCAGCCACCAGGGTGTGAACGCGCAAAGTCTTCAGCGGTAAATCCGCGGGCTTCCAGTAATGCCACTGCCAGGGCATCGCCCATTGCCAGTGTAGCCGTGGTGCTGGATGTCGGCGCTAAACCTAGCGGGCAGGCTTCCTGGTCAACACTAATATCAATATGAACATCGGCTGCCTTGCTCAGTACCGCGTCAGGATGACCAGTCAGCGCAATTAAGGGCACGCCCAGCCGCTTGATCAGTGGTAATAGGGTGAGAATTTCCTCAGTTTTGCCCGAATTGGACAAGGCCAGCACAACATCATGGGTGGTAATCATCCCTAGATCGCCATGGCTGGCCTCAGCAGGGTGGACGAAAAAGGCAGGCGTACCGGTGCTGGCCAGCGTAGCGGCGATTTTGCCACCAATGTGGCCGGATTTACCAATGCCCAGCACAATAATTCGCCCCTTGCAGGCCAGCATATAGTGGCAGGCATGTACAAAATGTTTATCAATACGCGTAATCAGTTGCTGGATAGCATGGGCTTCAATTTGCAAGGTGGCGCGCGCCAGTTGCTGAAGCGTATCGTTGTGAATCTGCATAATGTGTGATTTTAGGTGTTCAACAGGTGATAGCGACAAGATTATACGCGGCCTGTTACCGGAAACTCCGGGTAAATGTTGTACATGATGACCGGTTTCGTGGGCAATCGCGTAAGCCTGGGCAAAATCGCCAGAGGCACGGTGCCCAGGTGCGGCATTGGGCTGCCCCTGAGTCGCTTCGGTGGGTTCCTGCTGCTGGTGGCATGACTGCACCACTCACTTCACAGGCTAACCGGGCGTGTCCCGCCCTTGAAACAGTGATTGCACCGATCCGGTCGGCGAACCATATTCCATACACTCGAACTTTGCGTGTGTCTGCCGGTTGTGCACTGAGGCATGGCCGCAACACGGACAGGTGCGGCTCGTATTCTACAGCGGCACGGCAACAAGCCAGCCACCGTTCCACGCCAGCTTGCAATCCGGCTGGCGACGAAACTCGAACCAGCCCTGGTCGAGGATGGAGTTGTTCAGGCCGGACCTGGCCCGGACGTTTTGGCCCGGATTCTCGGCGGTGCCTGCCGTCGGTCTGGACAGATTCCGTACCGGCAAGTCCTCAATATAGCGGAACCCATTAAATCTGATTGACTGGTTCCGCTATATCCATCTGTTTTAACGCGCAAATTATCACTATAAATTGTCCCGGTTTATAGTGTTTGCGCTATACACACCATCGCGTGGTTTTGGCCGGTCGCGGTTAAGATCGTGTGCAGGCAGTCGCGGCCGGCGTTACCGATGCGGGAGTGAATCGTCTGGTTGCGGGCTTTCAACTTCTTCCAGTTGTTGCTGAACTTCACTTTGCGGTTCATGGCCTGCTGCGCCTGGCACAGGGCGGCTTCATAGGGCATGCTCTGGTCGCCGCCCTGCTTCGCCTCATCCGGTGGCGGCGCAGCCATTGCCATCGTGCGCCAATACATCAATCAGCAGCAGACACCACACTGAAGCCAAAAGGCAAGGACCGCCACACCGTCCGCGCTATCCTTCCCCGCCCTGAACAGCAGGGCGTGTCGCGCACCGGGCTAACACAAAAAAGGGCGACCGGAGTTGCCCTTTTTATAATTGCAATCAAGAAGCTACACCAGAACAGTTAGCTATGCCGATGGTGCAGCGGTTAATTTACGGTTTGAAGCTCTCTTCCAGCAATTTGGCATGAGCCGCTGCCAGCCGGGCAATTGGTACGCGCGGGGCTGAGCAGGAGACATAAGTCAGATTAGCGTGGTGGCAGAACCGCATGGAACGTGGATGGCCGCCTTGCTCACCGCAAATGCCGACCTTCAGGTCACTGCGCGTCTTGCGTCCATTCTCGACCGCAAACTCCATCAATTGACCGACACCTTTGGTGTCCAGCGCTTCGAATGGATTGTCGTTGAGAATACCCTCGGAGTTATAGAATGGCAGGAATTTGTTTTCTGCGTCTTCGCGTGAGAACGAGAACGTGGCTTGCGTCAGATCGTTGGTACCGAAGGAGAAGAACTCGGCAACATCGGCGATTTCACCAGCACGCAGGCACGCCCGTACCACTTCCATCATGGTACCGAACTCAAATTTGACTTTGACCGCATATTTTTTCTCAACTTCCGGTAATACCTCATCTACCAGCGCCCGCACCCGTTTTAATTCCTCAAGGGTACAGACCTGTGGCACCATGATTTCAGGATGTGCGTCAATCTTTTCTTGTACACATTCGGCTGCCGCTTCCAGAACGGCGCGAATCTGCATCTTGTAGATTTCAGGATAGGTGAGGCCCAGACGTACACCACGATGACCTAACATGGGATTGATTTCATGCAGGGCGCGGGCTTTTTGCAAGATTTCTTCTTTCTTGGCCAGCACGTCAGCGACGAGATGGCTGTCATTCAAAATGCCCAGTTGCTCAACTGCTTTCGGGTTAACCTGCTGGAGAATCTGGCTGATGGATTCCAGGCCTTGTGCGGTATGGCGTAGATGGCGCAGATGCTCGATGTCAGCAATCAAGGCCTGCTCGGAAGGCAAGAACTCGTGAATTGGTGGATCCAGCAAACGGACGGTTACCGGCAGCGTTGCCATGGCGCGGAAGATTTCCTTGAAATCGCTACGCTGCATGGGCAGCAGCTTCTCGAGGGCCGCCTCACGATCTTCAGTAGTCTCTGCCAGAATCATCTCCAGCACTGTTGGCAGACGATCGGTCGCGTTAAACATGCGCTCGGTACGGCACAGGCCAATACCCATGGCGCCATAGCTGGCAGCGCGATGAGCAGCTTCAGGGGTATCGGCATTTGCCATGACCTTGAGGGTAGCAATGTCATCGGCCCAGCTGAGCAATGTCCGCAAATCCGTGGTGAATTCAGGTTCCACAGTCGGGATTTCACCAAGGTATACATTACCCGTACCACCGTCGATGGTGAGTACGTCGCCTTCATGCAGCACCTTGTCGCCAATGATTGCCTGACGATGATGGACATTGACCAGAATATCCTCGGCGCCGACGACGCAAGGTTTACCCATGCCACGCGCTACTACCGCTGCGTGTGAGGTTTTGCCGCCGCGACTGGTCAGAATACCCTGTGCTGCGAAGAAGCCGTGAATATCTTCAGGTTTGGTCTCCTCACGCACCAGGATGACCTTCTCGTTACCTGCGCGACCTTGTTTTTCAGCGGTGTCTGCATCGAATACGATTTTGCCAAAGGCGGCGCCGGGTGAAGCGCCCATACCGGTTGCAATAGGCGCTGCCACATGTGAGGGGTCAAGGCGCGGGAACAGCAGTTGCTCCAGCAGTTCGGGATCAATCCGCAACAGCGCCTGTTCCTTGCTGATCAGTCCTTCTTTTGCCATTTCCACCGAGGTACGAACCATCGCCTGGGCATTCATCTTGCCGTTGCGGGTTTGCAGACAGTAGAGCACCCCTTTTTCGATGGTGTACTCATAATCCTGCACCTCATGATAATGCGATTCCAGACGATTACGCAGATCAACAAGCTGCCTGTACATCTCCGGCATTTCGTCCTGCATTTCGGCCACCGGCTTCGGGGTGCGGATACCGGCGACCACGTCTTCACCTTGGGCGTTGATCAGGTATTCACCGTACATCACGTTTTCACCGGTGCCAGGATCACGGGTGAAGCCGACGCCGGTGGAGCAGTCATTACCCATGTTCCCGAACACCATCGTCACGATATTGACGGCGGTACCGTTTGCCATATCGGGAGTAATCTTGAACTCACGACGATAATCGACGGCACGCTTGCCCATCCAGGAATTAAACACGGCCTTGACCGCTAATTCGAGCTGCTCATAGGGGTCTTGCGGGAATGGGTATCCGGTTTGCTCCTGAACCACTTGCAGGAACAGGTGAGTAATTTCCTTGAGGTCTTCGGCACCCAGGGCAACGTCAAATTTTGCACCGGCACGATTTTTGACGGCCTCGAAGTGTTGATCGAAATGCTCATCATCCACGCCCAGCGCAATTTTGCCAAAGAGCTGAATAAAGCGGCGATACGCGTCATAGCCGAAACGCTCATTACCGGTTAACTTGATCAGGCCCTTAAGGGTGGTTTCGTTTAAACCCAGGTTCAGGATGGTATCCATCATGCCCGGCATGGACATCGCGGAGCCGGAACGTACAGATACCAGCAGCGGGTTATCTGCACCACCAAATTTCTTGCCTGTTTCCTGCTCCAGCCACTGCATGTGTGCACGCAGATCAGCCGAACTGCCTTCAGGCAGCCTGTTACCGGCATCAATGTAGTCCAGGCAGGCTTCAGTGGTGACTACAAATCCTGGCGGTACTCGCAACCCGATCTGAGTCATCTCGCAAAGGTTGGCACCTTTGCCACCTAACAGCATTTTGCTCTTGCCATCACCTTCGGTGTATTTATAAATGTACTTTTTCGTCATAATCCTGCCTTCATAATCAGGTTTGTTTGAATTTCAAGTATCGAATCCAGTTCGATATATGCCAAAAATAGTCATCAATGTATTTGCGCTACATTGATCGTTTCGCGCGTCGCACCCGCATCATCAAATAATACGGGTAATGCTCACGAAAAACCTTTAATTCATAGAGGAAAATACCATAACTAGGCCGATGATCCGGTCAGCGCTGCCATCAAAGATAGCTACACCCACCGATAAATGCCAATATCGCAGGCTGCTGCTGAAGATCAACAGGTCTTTTCGGTTTTAACCAAAAACGTGATGATGACCACACAGGTTTCGATTCAGTAGTATTCTGATTCAACTTTAACTCGGATGAAATGGCAAACCAACGATGCAAGCCCAAGAGATCAAGCGTTTAATCGAAGAGCAATTGCCTGGTGCAAAAGCCATGGTACACGGTGACGATGGGGTTCACTTTGAAGCGATCGTCATTAGCGAGGATTTTGCTGGACAAACCTTGTTGCAGCAACATCGACGTGTGTATGCGGCACTGGGCGGGCGAATGGAAAGTGAGGATATTCATGCCTTATCACTTAAAACCTGTACGCCAGATGCCTGGCAGAAGTTGCAATCCTGATAGGTCACGTTCTTTATGAGCAAGCTAATTATAAGCGGTGGTATTCCTCTACAGGGGGAGCTGCGTGCTTCCGGCGCCAAGAACGCAGTATTACCGATTCTGGCAGCTACATTACTGGCCGACGAGCCCATGATAGTACAAAATGTTCCCCACTTACAGGACGTAACAACCACGATGGAATTGTTGGGGCGTATGGGTGCGGATCTGGTCGTTGATGAGCGGATGAATATCGAGGTTGATCCACGCCCCCTGAACAGCTGTCATGCGCCCTATGACCTGGTGCGAACCATGCGAGCCTCCATTTTGGTGTTAGGGCCGTTGCTGGCGCGTTTTGGTCAAGCGGAAGTGTCATTACCCGGCGGGTGTGCCATTGGCTCCAGGCCAGTCAATTTGCACATCAAGGGGCTGGAAGCGATGGGCGCTGATATCAAGGTTGAGAATGGCTACATCCGCGCCCGGGCCGGTCGTCTCAAAGGGGCGCATATTGTGCTGGATACGGTCACGGTGACAGGTACGGAAAACCTGCTCATGGCGGCGACGCTGGCACGTGGTACCACGGTTATTGAAAATGCCGCTCGTGAGCCTGAAGTGGTTGATCTTGCCGAGTGTCTTGAAGCGATGGGCGCAAAAATCGATGGCGCCGGCACTGATACACTGGTTGTCGAGGGTGTTGAGCGCCTTGATGGCGCCGAGTACCACGTGTTGCCCGATCGGATTGAGACCGGTACCTATCTGCTGGCAGGCGCCATTACCGGCGGTCGGGTCAAGGTGAAAGATACCCGACCTGATACTCTGGAAGCGGTTTTGCTCAAACTGGAAGAGGCCGGTGCCCAGGTCAATACCGGCACTGACTGGATTGAAGTCGATATGCGGCACGGTCGTCCCAGGGCAGTGCGAATTCGCACTGCACCGTATCCGGCATTTCCTACCGATATGCAGGCACAGTTTGTTGCACTCAATTCAATTGCCGAGGGTACCGGGATGATTACCGAAACGGTGTTCGAGAATCGTTTCATGCACATTAGTGAACTGCAACGGATGGGGGCGCGGATCGAGCTGGAAGGTAATACCGCTGTGAGTGTCGGCATTTCCCAACTGACGGGTGCGCCAGTGATGGCCACTGATTTACGCGCCTCGGCCAGTTTGGTTCTGGCGGCGCTGGTCGCTGATGGCGATACTCTGGTGGATCGCATTTATCATATTGATCGTGGCTATGGCTGCATTGAGGAAAAGCTGTCTTGCCTGGGCGCACGAATCCGCCGTACTCCGAGTTGAATGAACCATGAGTGAATCATTAACAATTGCGTTATCCAAAGGACGGATTTTCAAGGAAACCTTGCCGTTATTAGCCGCAGCCGATATTGTGCCGGCTGATGATCCTGAAACCAGCCGCAAGCTGGTTTTGGATACAAACCAGGTGGATGTAAAACTGGTGATTATTCGTGCTGCTGATGTGCCGACCTATGTGCAATACGGTGCGGCCGATTTGGGTGTGGCGGGTAAGGATGTGTTATTGGAACATGGCAGTGAAGGGCTCTATGAGCCGGTCGATTTGAAGATTGCCCGTTGTCGGTTAATGGTGGCGGGTCATACTAATCGTTCGCCGAGTCTGACCCGTCCGCGTATTGCGACAAAGTATGCGAATACCGCTCGCCGCTATTTTGCCGATCAGGGTCGGCAGGTTGAGGTCATAAAGTTATACGGCTCAATGGAGTTGGCACCATTGGTTGGTTTGGCGGACTACATCGTCGATGTGGTTGATACTGGCAATACGCTGAAAGCGAATGGCTTGGCACCACTGGAACATATCGCTGATATCAGCTCACGTTTGGTCATTAACAAAGCGGCCATGAAAATGAAACATGCTCGTATCAAGGCCATCATGGAAAAGATGGCGGCTGTGGCTGGTTCTTGATCTTCACAATTTTCTGGAGTCATTATGTTTGATATTCAACGCTTAACAATCACCGATGCCGATTTCTGGTCACGATTGGCGGGCCTGACCGCCTGGGAGGGCGTTGTCGATGAGGCCGCTACTGCGACTGTGCGAAAGATTCTTGCTGATGTGCGGCAACAGGGTGATAAGGCGTTGCTGGATTATACCCATCGTTTTGATCGTATGGCACTGGCGCATGCAGCTGATCTGGAGATTGCTGCTGATCGCCTGCAACAGGCACTGGCAAGCATTCCTGAACAACAGCGTGCCGCATTGAAAGTGGCGGCTGATCGTATTCGCAGCTATGCCGAACGACAAAAGCTGGAATCCTGGCAGTTTACCGAGGTGGACGGTAGCGTTCTCGGTCAACAGGTGACACCCCTGGATCGAGTCGGCCTATATGTCCCTGGTGGTAAGGCGGCGTATCCCTCATCGGTGTTGATGAATGCTGTTCCGGCCAGGGTTGCCGGTGTATCAGAAATTATTATGGTGGTACCAACACCGGATGGCGAATGTAACGAATTGGTGTTGGCAGCGGCGGTAATTGCCGGTGTTGATCGGGTATTTACCCTGGGTGGCGCACAGGCAATTGCGGCACTGGCGTATGGCACAGAGACCGTGCCACCTGTGGACAAGATTGTCGGGCCGGGTAATGCCTATGTCGCTGCTGCCAAGCGGCAGGTATTTGGAACCGTCGGCATTGATATGATTGCAGGCCCTTCTGAGATTCTGGTGGTCTGTGATGGGCAGACCGATCCTGACTGGATTGTCATGGACTTATTCTCACAGGCGGAACATGATGAAGATGCCCAGCCAGTTTTAATCAGCCCGGATGCCGCATTTATTGATCGGGTGGTCACTGGTATTGAGCGGTTGCTGCCTGATATGGAGCGGCGAGCCATTATTGAAACTTCATTAAGACAACGGGCTGCCTTGATTCAGGTCAATGATTTGCACGAAGCAATGCAGGTGGTTAATTATATTGCACCTGAGCATCTGGAGTTATCGGTAGAACAGCCAGAGAAATGGTTACCGCTGGTTCGTCATGCCGGTGCTATTTTTATGGGGCGCTATACCGCTGAGGCTTTGGGGGATTATTGCGCAGGTGCCAATCATGTTTTGCCAACTTCACGCACGGCCCGTTTTTCTTCCCCGCTAGGTGTCTATGATTTTCAAAAGCGCTCCAGTGTAATCTATTGCTCGCCCGAGGGTGCTGAAACTCTGGGTCGCACCGCATCGGTGCTGGCACGCGGCGAGGGCTTAACGGCACATGCCCGCTCTGCTGAATATCGTATCAAGGGGGATGTGCGGTGAGCGATCGCTTTTGGAGCCCGGTTGTCCATCAACTAACTCCTTATGTCCCGGGTGAACAACCCAGGCTAGATCGTTTAATCAAGCTAAATACTAATGAAAACCCGTATGAGCCGTCACCGAGAGTGATTGAGGCTATTCGGTCAGAATTATCAGAAAACCGTTTGCGTCTATACCCTGACCCGAATGCTGACCTGTTAAAAAAGGCCGTTGCTGATTATTACGGTATTACATCAAAACAGGTTTTTGTAGGTAATGGATCGGATGAAGTATTAGCGCATATTTTTCAGGGTTTGTTTCAGCATTCGGAGCCATTGCTGTTTCCTGATATCACCTACAGCTTTTATCCGGTTTACTGCGGTTTATACAGGATTGAGTTTGAGGCTGTTCCACTGGCCGATGATTTTACCCTGCGTGTTGCCGATTATCAGCGACCGAATGGCGGCATTATTATTGCCAATCCAAATGCGCCAACGGGGTGTGTATTATCGTTGGGCGCTATTCGCCAGTTAGTGACGGATCATCCCGATTCAGTTGTTGCGATTGATGAAGCATATATTGATTTTGGTGGCGAATCAGCCATTGCCCTGATAGATCAATATCCCAACCTGCTGGTGGTACAAACCGTGTCCAAGTCACGTTCGCTGGCCGGATTGCGGGTCGGGTTGGCCATGGGGCATCCTGATCTGATTGATGCCCTGGAGCGGGTTAAGAACAGTTTTAATTCCTATCCACTGGATCGATTGGCAATTGTCGGTGCAGTAGCCGCTTTTGAAGATCGTGACTACTTTCAGAAAACCTGTCAGGCAGTGATTGAGCATCGCAGTCAATTGGTTGCGGCACTGACCGGATCGGGCTTTGAGGTTTTACCGTCGGCAGCAAACTTTGTGTTTGCACGGCATTTGCGTCGGGAAGCGGCTGCTCTGGCGGCAGCCTTGCGAGAGCATCATGTCATTGTGCGTTATTTTTGTCAGCCGCGTATAGCACAATTTTTGCGAATCACTGTCGGTCACCCGGACCAGAATGCGGCATTACTGACAGCACTGAATGCTATTTTGGCAGGGGATTGAGGCGTGCAGCTAAAAAAACTGGTCAATTATACCAATGGTCTGCTGGCAATTGATGATTTTAATGATTATTGCCCAAACGGTTTGCAAGTTGAAGGGTGTACGGAAGTCAATAAGCTGGTCGGTGGTGTGACGGCCTGTCAACAATTATTGGAGGCGGCGGTAGCGCAAGATGCGGATGCCGTCCTGGTGCATCATGGTTACTTCTGGAAAGGCGAGGATCCACGTTTGATCGGGATGAAATATCGGCGGCTTGCCACGCTGATTCGCCATGATATCAGTCTGATTGCGTATCATCTGCCCTTGGATGCACATGCGGTGTTAGGCAATAACGCCCAATTGGCACAGCTTCTGGGTTTAACCGTGACTGATGTAGTGGGCAGTCGTGGGCATACGCCAGGATTGGTCATGCTGGGTGAGCCGCCTTGTCCACTGGAGGGGAAAGTCTTTCGGGCGCAGCTTGCCGCACAGTTGGGGCGGGAGCCGCTGTACATTGCCGGTAGTGATGTGTTGATTCGGCGCGTGGCATGGTGTACCGGTGGTGCACAGTCTTTTATTGAGATGGCTGCTGATGCGGGTGTTGATGCGTTCCTGACCGGTGAAGTTTCAGAGCAAACCGTGCATTTTGCCCGTGAGAATGGCTTGCATTTCTTTGCGGCCGGTCATCATGCAACCGAGCGTTATGGTGTACAGGCGTTAGGTCAGCATTTGGCACAACAGTTTGATCTGCAATTTTATTTTGTCGATATCGATAATCCAGCATGAGTGCTGTTTTTTGCTGGATCACTCAATAGTGTTTTGTGGTGTACCCACGCATGGATAATAAAGCGATATTGCATTGCAAGTCTTGAAAACATTTATCTGTTGCTTCGGGCGTTGCTCATGCTGATTAAAAAAACCGGCGGATATTCACCTATCCGAAATCACCCCGCTGGAGATTTATTTACAGCGCCGCACGTTCATGAAGGCGGCTACTGTGTTTGGTACGGCTGCGCTGTTGCCAGGTGGTCATGGTGCTGTTGCGGAAGAGGATGGTCTGGTATTAACCCCCTACAAGAGCATCACGACCTATAACAATTTTGGTTGTGCTGTGGAAATATGGGTTTAAAAGCATAAAATCCATTGTCGAAATCCGTTTTACCGAGCAACAGCCTTGCACGACCTGGCACGCCAGGGCGCCGAATGAATATGGTTTTTACGCTAATGTGACTCCAACGGTAGATCATCCACGCTGGAGTCAGAAAAAGGAGCGGCGTGCAGGTGATCTTTTCGCCGTAAAGCGTTGATGTTTAATGGTTATGCGGATCAAGTTGCTACACTGTATGCAGGTATGGATTTGCACAAACATTTTTAGTACGGGCCCGCCGGGCCTACTGATAAATCGTGGAAAGACAGTAGCGTATTGTTGGGCAAATTTTTTCAGTGTTTGATCATCCCCCAATTGTTCTCACGGGGCATCTGTAAATGCCAGCCCTGTTCGCCGAGATTTTGCAAGACTTCTGCTGTCTTTTCCTGTGCCAGTTTTCGCTCTGGCTGTAGATCAAGATCCATAACATGAACCGGCTCACCAAACAGTTTTAGTAGCGACTCGGGGACACAGGAAAAATCATCCTTGATAGCGATGTAGATGTAGGCATCTTGTTTTTTAGTGCTTTTATAGACTGTACATTGCATGATCAGCTCCAGATGGTGTTATAGGGTTTGAAATATGGATGTAATAGCCACGCTATCGTTATTGATGTTCCCTGCGGTGATTAAAAATCCCTCACCTTCAGGTGAGGGGAAGTGCTACGAAGTCGTTGCGTATGCGACATGACAGACAAGGCAGTTATAGCAAGCACGATCTGAAGATTCATCTGATTGGGGTACGAAGTACCGCAAGCGGGCGCTTCGGTATCCTGTAGCAAAGCGGATTCAGGATCGGGTGCGTCAGATCGCGATGGAACATCATCTTGCTACACGTTTGTAATGATTCTGTGTAATCTGGTTCAGAAACACCTTTGATTCGACAAGTTCAAATTTTATGTGTTTTGGTAGTTCATGAAACAATGGATGCCCGCCACCCAATACTATTGGAATCGTGGTCAAGGTCATTTCGTCAATTAAGTCTTCTTTCAAAAAGTTGCTTATTGTTGTTCCTCCGTCAATGTATAACCTGTAATAGCCCTTTTCGTGAATTTGCTCTAATATTTCTGTTAGTTTTCCTTTTACCAAAAAGGCTTTGTTTTTATGGCTTTCAGGTATTTCTGTCATACTGTTACTTAATACGAAAACAGGCTTGGTATATGGCCAAGGAACATCAAATCCGATTACTGTTTCGAAAGTTGTTCTGCCCATTACGAGCGCATCAATATCGTTAATGAACTCATCATAGCCCATACCATCATTGTCAGGATTAGGCGTTGAATTGAGCCAATCAGAATCAAGCCAATCAAGTCCACCATTTTTATCGGCAATATAGCCATCAATACTTGTCGCAATAAATACCTTGTTCTTTTTATTCATAACGGCTCCTTGTTAAGATTTTATATGAATGCCAACGGCCAAGTATAAGCGTAGTGCGGGATTGGGGGGCTTCACTTTCAGTTCACTGATATGTTTATTAATATACAATTAACTCGAATTTAAAACTTTAGCCTGCATTACGCTTATACAATATTGTGTGCTGGCTTTATTTATTTTCATTTAATCATATCATAAATTCTTTATGTCCTTTGCGACAATTGATAAATTATTATTTAGCAGATGCCCACCTTTTTCAATAATCGGGAAGAGGAAAAGCCCCATGCTATCCAGTCCAGATAGTATCTCAGGCAAAGTGGCGAAGGAACATGTGCATGTATTGATCAGCTACCACCCGATGCAGATGGTCAGCGATATAGTGCAGACACTATACAATACATGTGAGCACTATGCCCATCGCATTCAATGAGCCATTATTATGAATGACGCTATTCAAACAATATCACTTGTCAGTTTAAGTATCGCTTTTATCCCTGTATTGATCGTGATCACGATTCTTTTTAAGTGGTCGCTTGATGTGAGAAAAGCACTTTATGCCGTTGTACGGATGCTAGTTCAGCTTTTGTTGATTGGTTATTTTTTGACGTATATTTTCAAGTCAGATAGTGCGACTATAATTTTGGTTGTTTTAACTATTATGGTTTTAGCATCGAGCTGGATTGCCCTGGGTGTTATTGAAGCAAAACGCCTGCTGTTATATCGATATGCACTGGTGTCAATCACTTTGGGAGGAGGAGTTACATTAATCCTGGTGACACAATTTGTGCTGAATCTTGATCCCTGGTATGCGCCTCAATTCATGGTGCCATTGGCAGGAATGATTTTTGTGAATTCTATGAATGGTATTAGTCTTGCTGTAGAAAGATTAAATGCAGAAATGGAAGGAGGTATGGCCTATAAGCAGTCACGGCATGTTGCATTTAGGGCTTCTCTGATTCCAATTATTAATTCCTTGTTTGCAGTAGGCTTGGTATCTTTGCCCGGCATGATGACAGGGCAAATTCTTTCTGGCGTGTCGCCACTAATTGCCGTGAGATATCAAATTATGGCAATGTGCATGATATTTGGTTCGACAGGTATCTCTGCGGCTTGCTTTCTTATAGTAGTCAGGCCTGTTTTTGAGAAGTACGAAGCGATACGACCCCAATAGGTGAATACTATTCAGAATAGATGATGCACTAAATTAAAATGCTAGTGCTGAGCCGGCCTATCGAGGTAAAGTTGCTTGGCCATGGCACATTCTGGATAATCAGCAATTTTGTTGCCGGATAATGACTACTGTGCGACATCTATTGTGCAAGTATCACTCTGATTGTCTGTATTACCTATGTATAGGTATGGCAGGTCAGCCAGGCGGGTCAATCCTTGCCCATCAAGTACAGAGTGTGTACTGAAATTTAGCGACAGCGTGGGCGATGCGGGTGATAGCGGAATCGCGGTCACAAGATGTGATTTTGACCGGTGTATAATTCGCCCTCAAATTCAAATTACCAAAACCAGTGTGTGCGGTTATGACTGAAATAAAAGATTTAATTCAAGGTTTTCAAAGGTTTAAGTTTAATTATTTTGAGCCAAACCGTGAGCTATTTAATCGTTTGGCGATGCAAGGACAAACACCACGAACCATGTTAATCGGCTGTAGTGACTCGCGGGTTGATCCAGCAATGCTTACCGATGCGGCTCCGGGCGATTTGTTTGTGGTACGAAATGTGGCCAATCTGGTTCCACCTTATGAAGTGACCGGTGGATATCACGGTACCAGCGCAGCGCTGGAGTTTGCGGTCTGTCATTTGAAAGTTAGCAACATCATCGTTATGGGGCATTCGCATTGTGGTGGCATCAAGGCCTTGCTGGAAAGCGGTGGCGAAGACGGTGAACATAGTGAAGGTGCTGAAAACGATGGTTTTATTGCGCCTTGGGTAAAAATTGCTTCGGTAGCACGTAATGAGGTACTTCAGCACTGGTCAGATGCTGGCCACGAACTTCAGCAGCGTGCTTGTGAACGGGTCAGTATCCGTACCTCGCTGGATAATCTGATGACTTTTCCCTTTATACGTCAACGTGTTGAAGAGGGTTACCTGCAGCTATATGGTTGGTATTACGATCTGGAAAGCGGGGAGTTGATGCAATATGACCCTGATAAGGATCGGTTCTATGATCTTTATTTTGGCACCATGACAAAAGAAGGAAACTGATGGTCGTCACGCTCGCCATGAAGTTTTGGTGAGCGTAGATTGGGATTAACCAAGAATAAACCTCAAAATGATGGAATTTTGTATGCAACCAACCGATCTTCCTCCCGTTCGCCGTGCTTTAATCAGTGTTTCTGACAAAACAGGTATCGTCGATTTTGCCCGAGCGTTGCATGAACTCGGTGTAGAGCTTCTATCCACAGGCGGTACTGCCCGATTACTCACCGAAAACCGGGTGCCGGTTATTGATGTCGCGGATTACACCGGCTTTCCCGAGATGATGGACGGTCGTTTGAAAACCCTGCATCCCAAGGTTCATGGTGGTTTATTGGGGCGACGTGGCCAGGATGATGCCATGATGGCCGAGCATGATATTCCACCTATCGATTTGCTGGTCGTTAATCTCTATCCGTTTGAATCCACAATAGCCAGGCCTGATTGCAGTCTGGCGGATGCTATTGAGAATATCGATATTGGTGGGCCTGCCATGCTGCGGGCAGCAGCCAAGAATCATGCAGCGGTTACGGTGGTGGTTGATGCCGATGATTACGGGCGGGTGCTGAATGAACTCCGTGCCAATCAGGGTGCAGTGAGTATGGCCACCCGCTTTGATCTGACGGTTAAGGTCTTTGAACATACCGCTCGCTATGATGGTGCAATTGCCAATTATCTGGGAGCAATTACCGCGGATGGGAAGCAGGTGCCATTCCCGCGCAGCTACAGTATGCAGTTCGTCAAGGCACAAGATATGCGTTATGGCGAGAACCCGCACCAGAATGCCGCATTCTATGTCGAGCGTAAACCGGCGGAAGCGTGTATTGCTAACGCGCGTCAGTTGCAGGGCAAGGAACTGTCCTACAACAATGTTGCTGATACCGATGCTGCGCTGGAGTGCGTCAAGGGATTTGCTGCACCTGCCTGTGTGATTGTCAAACACGCTAATCCCTGTGGTGTGGCGATTGGCTCTACGCTGTTTAATGCCTATCGTCGTGCCTTTCAGGTTGATCCAGTCTCGGCATTTGGCGGGATTATCGCTTTCAATCGTCCACTGGATGCGGCAACCGCTCAAGCCATTGTGGAACAGCAATTCGCTGAGGTTATTATCGCACCGGAAGTGACCGGGGATGCTCTGGCAGCCACCGCCAGCAAGAAAAATGTACGTGTGCTGGCCTGTGGTGAGTGGAATGTTGATCGCAAGCCTGGCTGGGACTACAAGCGGGTTACGGGTGGCCTGTTGGTGCAGGATCGTGATTTGGGGCAGGTGGTGCCAGAGGATCTCAAGATTGTTACGCGACGTAAACCCGGTAGTGAGGAACTGGCGGATTTGCTGTTTACCTGGCATGTGGTCAAGTACGTCAAATCCAACGCTATTGTCTATGGCAAGGAGGGCATGATACTCGGTGTGGGTGCCGGACAGATGAGTCGGGTGTTTTCAGCGCAAATTGCAGCGATGAAAGCTCAGGAAAACAAGCTGGATCTCAAGGGTGCAGCGATGGCGTCTGATGCGTTCTTTCCCTTTCGGGATGGCCTTGATACCGCTGCCAAGTTTGGCATTACCTCAGTGATTCAGCCGGGCGGCTCGATGCGTGATGCAGAGGTCATTGCGGCTGCTGATGAATTGGGTATTGCGATGATATTTACCGGTATGCGCCATTTTAAACATTAATCTGTCGCGCTTGTCTGGAGGGCATCCAGTATGAATGTTCTGATTGTCGGTAGTGGTGGGCGTGAGCATGCGCTTGCCTGGAAAGTGGCACAGTCCAATCAGGTTAATAATGTCTATGTTGCCCCTGGAAATGCAGGAACAGCGCGTGAGTCAAAGGCAAGAAATATCGCCATTGCTGCTGATGATATTCCGGCATTGGTCAGGTTTGCGGCAGGCCATCATGTCGATTTAACCCTGATTGGCCCGGAAGTGCCGCTGGTAATGGGTATCGTCGATGCCTTTGAAGCGGCAGGATTACCGTGTTTTGGCCCTAATAAGGTGGCTGCACAACTGGAAGGCTCCAAGGCGTTCACCAAGGATTTTCTGGCTCGGCATCACATTCCCACAGCGCGTTATCAGAGTTTTACGGATGCTGATGAGGCCGAAGCCTATATTCGTGAGATGGGTGCACCCATTGTGGTTAAAGCCGATGGGCTGGCAGCCGGCAAGGGCGTGATTTTGGCACAAGGCGAGGATGAGGCCATTACGGCAGTGCGCGGTATGCTCAGTGGCACCGATTTCGGCGATGCCGGGCGGCGCGTGGTGGTCGAGGAATTTTTACAGGGCGAGGAAGCGAGTTTTATTGTCATGACCGATGGCCAGCATATTCTGCCATTGGCATCCTCACAGGATCACAAGGCACGTGATGACGGTGATAGCGGTCCCAATACCGGGGGTATGGGTGCGTATTCACCGGCCCCTGTCGTGACCCCTGAAATGCACCAAAAAATCATGGTCGATGTGATTGAGCCAACGGTACGTGGTTTGGCAGCAGAAGGGTGTCATTATGTGGGTTTTCTTTATGCCGGTTTGATGATCGATGGTGATCAGCCCAGGGTATTGGAATATAACTGTCGATTAGGTGATCCTGAGGCACAGCCCTTATTGTTGCGGTTGCGTTCTGATTTGGTCGATCTTTGCAAGGCAGCATTAGCGGGTCGGTTGCATGAGATTGAAGCGGAATGGGATTCGCGGGTTGCACTCGGTGTGGTCATGGCTGCGGGTGGTTATCCCGGCGATTGCCACAAGGGTGATGTGATTGAGGGCTTGTCTCATGATGACAGTGAATTTGGACACGATGTAAAGCTGTTCCATGCAGGTACGCAAGCGACAAAAGAAGGCCATGTTGTGACCAGTGGTGGGCGGGTGTTATGTGCCACTGCTTTGGGAGGTACAGTCGCTGAAGCACAAAATTGTGCATACACCCTGGTCAGGCGGGTACATTGGAATGATGCGTATTATCGTACTGATATTGGCTATCGCGCAATTGCCCGCGAGCGTAGGGAGTGACGCAATGTTATCCATGTCAAGAATGTTATCCATGTCAAGATTGAGTGGCCTGTCGGCAAGTTGGCTCTAACGACAGGAGCTCAATAACGCTACATATGAGCATCGGCGTGCTGTACTGCCATTGCTGGTGGCGCTGTTGACTGGTGGGTTTTTATTTAGTGTTAGCCCGTGCCACATTGGTTTTTGATCATTATATTTATCAAGGATTTATTTCTCGATGACCAATCCTTTGCTGACCGATGCCGATTGGCCTCACTATAACGCTATTCGGCCCGATCATGTTGAGTCCGCTATCGATCAACGGTTGGCCGAAAGCCGTGCCGAGCTTGAGTGCTTGCTGAATGCAAATACCGATTACACATGGGATAATCTGATTCAACCACTGGAAGTGCTGGATGATCGTTTGAACAAAGCGTGGTCACCGGTCAGCCATCTGCATTCGGTGTGTGATTCTGATGAATTGCGGGCTGCCTATAATGCCTGCTTGCCCAAGTTGAGCGCTTATTACACCGAACGCGGTCAGCACGAAGGTTTGTATCGAGCGTATCAGTACATTGCCCAGAGTGCTGCTTACCGTCAGCTTGATGCCGCACAGCACAAGGTCATTGCCGATGCGTTGCGTGATTTTCGCTTGTCGGGTATTGCCTTGTCGTCGGCAAAACGAGAACGCTACAAGACCATTATGCAGGAATTAGCGCGATTGAGCGCCAGGTTCTCGGAAAATGTACTGGGTGCGATACAGGCATGGACAAAGATGGACAAAGCATTTGCTTGATGAAGCGCAACTGGGTGGTTTGCCCGAATCAGCATGGGCGCTAGCTCGTCAGGCCGCTGAGCAAAAAGGCATGGAAGGCTGGTTACTGACACTGGAATTACCGGCCTACATGCCGGTGTTGAGCTATGCCGATGACCGTGAGCTGCGCCGTGAAATGTATCATGCCTACTGTACCCGTGCGTCTGATCAGGGAGCGAATGCCGGTCGTTGGGATAATAGCGCGGTGATGGAGCAGATTTTGCGGCTACGCCATGAGTTGGCGAAGCTGCTGGATTTTGAGAATTACGCTGAATTTTCCCTCGCCACCAAGATGGCCGATTCACCACAACAGGTGCTGGATTTCCTCAACGATCTGGCCGAGCGTAGCAGGCCACAAGCACAGCAGGAATTAGAGGATCTGCGGCGTTTTACCAGTGAACAGTTTGGTGTAGCTGCACTGGAAGCCTGGGATATCAATTATTACTCGGAAAAGCTGCGCCAGCACCGTTACCAGTTATCACAGGAAGAATTACGCCCCTATTTTCCGATTACGCGGGTATTGCCCGGACTGTTTGCAGTTGTTGAACGTGTGTTTGGTATCCGTGTTCGTCCACTTGAGGGTATTGAGGTTTGGCATCCTGACGTACGAGTTTATGAAATTCTCGATACCACAGGTACACAGCGAGGGTGCTTTTATCTGGACTTGTATGCCCGTGCGCACAAACGGGGTGGGGCATGGATGAACGGCTGTTTATCACGACGCAGATTAGCCGAGGGTGTGCGGTTGCCGATGGCGTATCTGGTGTGTAATTTCACACCGCCTGTCGGGAATGATCCGGCGTTGTTGACCCATCAGGAAACGCGAACCTTGTTTCATGAATTTGGCCATGGACTCCATCATTTATTGACCACAGTCGATTATGCGGCAGTAGCCGGTATTAGTGGCGTGGAGTGGGATGCGGTGGAATTGCCCAGCCAGTTTTTGGAGAATTGGTGCTGGTCGCGGGAAGCACTGGATTTGTTGACTGGCCATTATCAGACTGGTGAAAAGCTGCCCGATGCCTTGTATCGGCGTATGCACGCGGCTAAAAACTTTCAAAGTGGCTTGTTCATGGTACGACAACTGGAATTTGCCCTGTTTGATTTTTGTGTGCATCAGGATTATGACCCGACGCAGGGCGGGCAGATTCTGGAAACGCTGGATGCAATACGTCGGCAGGTTGCTGTTATTTTTCCACCGAGCTACAACCGTTTGCCCCATGCGTTTACCCACATCTTTGCAGGTGGTTATGCCGCAGGCTACTACAGCTACAAATGGGCTGAGGTTTTGTCGGCAGATGCCTTTGGTGCCTTTGAGGATAGCGGTATTTTTGACGCTACGACAGGAAATCGCTTTAGGCAAAGTATTCTGGAGGTGGGTGGCTCACGACCGGCACTGGAGAGTTTTGTTGAGTTTCGGGGGCGGAAGCCACAAATTGAAGCCTTGTTGAGGCTCAGTGGTATTGCCGCTTAATGGGTCAGGGACAGGATGATAGCAGCTTGTATGGGCACAAAGATGTAGCGGAGGGAGCTGCCTTTAGGCGGTTGCGCTACTCGGGTTTCCCGCTTTCGCGGGAATGACAGAGCCGGTCGGTATGCCATCGTCATGCTCGTGCAGGCGGGTATCCAGCAATAAATATCTGTCGCCGGTGTTGGCCAGGAAGGAACTTATTGATCATCTTGGCAGTATTTTTGAAATTAGCTGTAAGCGGAGCCCTTGACTTGTCGGGCAAGATCACTGATAGCCGGTCGTACATCCGTGGGTAACATGCCAGCGCACCGTGCCGCTTCAAGGCCAGCATCGGCATCCTCAAAGACTTGGCAATACTGCGGTTTTACACCGAGTCGCTGCGCTGCTTCCAGAAACAGGTCAGGGGCAGGTTTGGGGGGCAGGCCATCGTCAGCCGTCAGTATTGTTGTGAATAAGTCGAAAACACCAATGGCATGCAATGTCCGTTCTACATTATCGCGATTGCTGCCAGAGACAACTGCCATCGGCAAGCGGCCGTGATAACGCCGTACCAGCACGATAACCGCTTCAATAGGCTGTGCCCGATGCAGTTGAGCATAGGTACGCCTTTCTTTATCAATGGTCAGCTGTTGGGTATCGATAGTTGTTCCAAACTTTTTGTTATACAAATCAACGATAAGATCAGTAGGCTTGCCGTTATGCTCAAGCAAAAACTCCACAGGACACTGTTGATTGACAGCGGCAAACGCTTCTTGCCATGCGGCATAGTGCAGCGGCAGGGTATCTGCCAGGGTGCCGTCACAGTCGAAGATTAACCCCTGAATACCATCGGGGACGATAAGTTTTGGTATGGTTTCAGCAGGATTGTTCATGTTATCAAGAGGCTGCTATACAGATTGCACTACCTCCGCGGCGTGAATCACCGACACCTTCACCTTCAGGCGTCACGGCGTTGACACCACCAAAATATACATTTTGAACTGACCAATGATTAAGTGACCAATGCTTTTCCAGCGCGGCGAGCGCTGCTTTGGAAAAACCGGGTTCCACCTGCATGTGCTCGTTATCCCAATGCAGGCGTGGAGCGTTGACAGCATCATGGAGATTGATACCGAAATCCACCATATTACTGATGACTTGTACCATCGCGGTACGGATGCGCTTGCTGCCGCCGCTACCCAGAATCAATTTTAATCGTGTGCCATCCAGCAGCATCGATGGTGCCATCATTGAAGCCACGCGCATTCCCGGTGGGCTGGCATGGAATCCTTCCGGATGCAGGTCGTCTTCACCCATCATATTGTTCAGCATGATGCCGGTTTCAGGGACGATATAGCCGGAGCCCTCGCCATTAGATGTGGTCATGCTGGCGGCATTGCCTTCAGCATCACAAACGCTAATATGCGTTGTGCCGCCGGATGCGGTGCGGCGCACGCGCTCCATACTGTCGTTGATACCGGGCTGACCCAGATCAGTGAGGCTCAGATGGCCCTCAGCACGACGACGGCTTACTTCGTCCATGACCGCACTGAGCAGCATCACATGTTTGGGTGATCCAAAATCGAGTGTAGATAGTTCTCGCGCTTCCATCAGGCGTAATGATAATGCAATCAGTGAACCTCCAAATGAAGGTGCAGGGTTGGTGAGTAGCTGGAAACCGCGATATTTCATCGGTAAAGGTTCACGCTCAATGATCTGATACTGCGCCAGATCGTCGGTTGTCAGCAGACCATGCCCGGCACGCATATCCTGTGCAAGTCGATGCGCCAGTACGCCTTGATAAAATTCATGGTCGCTATCGTTGGGTAGTGTTTCCAGGAATGCGGCCAGTTGCGGATTGCTGAATCTGTCGCCTTCACCGAGATAGTGGCCTTCCGGCGCGAATAGTGCGCGACCGGCGGCATTCAGGGTCATGATAGGTTCCAGCAGTTCCAGAATATGTGCCTGTGCAGCATTGATAGTGACACCCTTGCGGGCCAGCTCGATGGCAGGTGTTAATACCTCGCGCAAGGGCAAGCGTCCGAGTCGTTGGTGAGTGTGCAGGTAGCCACGCAATACGCCGGGAACAGCTACCGAACCCATGCCGACATTGAAAATCTGTTCGCTGGCGGGAAAACGGATAGTAACCGGATAAAAATGGGGTTCCAGTAAATCAGCTTGTAAACCCTGTCCAGGGGTATCTACAAAAAAATCAAACAGTACAGCACGGCCTTGTGCAGTGCGTGCCAATAAAAAGCCGCCGCCACCCAGACTGGTTAGACCGGGTTCTGCTACGGCAGCGGCGAATCCGGCAGCAACTACTGCGTCAAAGGCGTTACCGCCTGCACGTAGAATCTCACTTGCAGCAGCGGTTGTCTTTGGGTGCCCACTAGCGGCACTGCCCTTTAAAGGATGGTTTGGAGCCATAATGTGGTACTTCCGTTTTGCTTGAAGGTATCGTTATCGGGTTCGGGAAAAAAGCGTTAAGTGTTGTCCTGCGCTACTGATACTGAGTGCCTTGAAGTGCGTTGCTGGACACAAGCCTAATTAAGATCGGCATCGGCTTAATTGCGGTTATTCGGTCGGCGATGAGGCACCCGACTACGGGCACGATTGCGCTGATCGCCGCCGGATACCATCGGCCGGCGACGTTCCAGACGTTTGGGTGGCTTGCACTCTACCAGCAAATCATTAGTGACCGGCAGTGTGGCGATTTTTTGCCCAATAAACGCTTCAATTTCTGGTAAGGAATACACATACTCCTCACAGACAAAACTGATGGCATCACCACTTTCGCCAATGCGGGCGGTGCGTCCGATGCGATGGACATAATCTTCCCGATCCTGCGGTAAGTCAAAATTGATTACATGGGTGATATTGGAGATATGTAAGCCGCGTGCTGCGACATCGGTTGCCACCAGAATGGGTAATTCACCACGCTGGAAGGCTTCGAGTAATCGTAGGCGCTTATTTTGTGGAATATCACCGGATAGTACACCGGCTTCGTAGCCGTTGCCCAGTAAATAACCGGCTACTCGATCTGCTGCTTTTTTGGTGTTAACAAAAATCATGGTACGCTTGGGATCGTGTTGACGAAGGATGCCGAGCAGTAATGATATTTTTTCATTGGATGATACGTGGTACAGTGCCTGTTGTACTCTGTCGGCTGTGATACGCTCTGCCTCAATCCGGATGATTTGTGGATCATTCATATGCTCGTAGGCAAGTTCCATAACCCGGTTGCTCAAAGTTGCGGAAAATAGCATATTGATGCGCTGCTCAGGGGCGGGCATCTTGCGAAGCAGGTAGCGAATGTCGGTGATAAAGCCAAGATCAAACATTCTATCGGCTTCATCAAGGATAACCACTTCAATACTGGATAAGTGATAAACACCCTGTTTGTAATAATCGATCAAGCGACCTGGTGTGCCAATCAGTACATCGACACCGGCTTCAAGCTGCCGTCGCTGACTTTCGTAACCCGTTCCACCGTAGACTGCGGCAAACTTGAGGCCGGTATAACGACCCAACAGTTGAGCGTCACGATGGATTTGCACCGCCAGCTCGCGGGTAGGCGCAATGATGATTGTCCACGGGCCGACGGCATCTTCGGCAACAGGTGTTTCCATAAGATGATGCAGGGCAGCCAGCAGAAAAGCAGCGGTTTTACCCGTTCCGGTCTGTGCTTGACCGGCAATATCCTGTCCCTTGATGGCCGGTGGTAGCGCTGCCGCTTGAATTGGCGTGCAATATGCGAAATTAGCGTCCTCCAGGCTTTCCTGTAGCGAATCGGTCAGGTTCAGCGTGGAAAACAGGACGTTAGTGAGATGATCTTTTTGCATGAATGAATGAAATCCTGAATGTGCAGGTTGGGGAGGCTTGCATCGGCGTTCGATTTGAGCTGAAATGCCGAAAAGAAATTTGTGCCCCGATCTGCTATTTTGCCACAATACCACTACCGGGCACCGCATACCGTTGATTTTCGCGTTTGTTTTTGGGCAGTCGTTTATTCAAATGTCTTAATGAATCTATATCTTCACGATTTCAATACATCCTGTCAGGCTGCATTTAGCTGATTACCTGTCAATTTTAACTTCGAACCGGAGAATCCTTCCGTGAGTGAAAGAATCGTACATGTCACCGACGACACTTTTGAGGCCGAAGTGCTTAAAGCCGAGCAACCGGTTCTCGTCGATTACTGGGCTGAGTGGTGTGGACCCTGTCGAATGATTGCCCCTATCCTGGACGAACTGGCTACCGAGTATGCTGACAAGCTGAAGGTGTGTAAACTGAATGTGGATGAGAATCAGAATACACCACCCAAGTACAGTATTCGTGGTATTCCTACTTTAATGCTGTTTCGAAATGGTAATGTTGAAGCAACCAAGGTCGGCGCGCAGTCCAAATCAGCGCTACAGCAGTTTCTTGCAAGCAACCTGGATACTTGAATCTTTGGCGATGGATGCCACAGGACAGCCGTGTTAGGTTTTTTTGAAAGTACACATACGCGGCATGTCTTATATACATAATAATCCTGCAGTACCGGGCCCGACCGGGGCCCAGCAGCCTCCGACCCGAAAAAAACGTTCCTCTTCGCGGGCAGCCCGTGCTCGCACCCGCCGTTTTGAGCATGTTGTTTCCATGAATCTGACCGAACTCAAGAAGAAATCTGCCGCAGAGCTGGTTGTCATCGCACAAGAACTAAAACTCGAAGGGACAGCACGATCCCGTAAACAGGATATCATTTTTGCCATTCTCAAGGCCCTGGCTAAGAGCGGTGAAGATATTTTCGGCGATGGTGTGCTGGAAATCCTGCAAGACGGTTTCGGGTTTTTACGTTCCGCCAATAGCTCTTATTTGGCTGGGCCTGACGATATCTATGTTTCACCTAGCCAAATTCGCCGCTTTAATCTGCGTACTGGCGATACCGTCAGTGGCAAGATTCGCCCCCCCAAGGAAAGTAGCGAACGTTACTTTGCCTTGCTTAAGGTTGGCGATATTAATTTTGAGTTGCCGGAAGCGTCTAAAAACAAGGTGTTGTTTGAAAATTTAACACCGCTGCACGCGACCGAGCGAATGCAGCTTGAGCGTGGTAATGGCAGTACCGAGGATATTACAGCGCGCATTATTGATCTGGTCGCGCCTATTGGTAAGGGACAGCGTGGCCTGATTGTGTCGCCACCTAAAGCGGGTAAGACGGTGATGTTGCAAAACATCGCGCAGAGCATTGCTGCGAATTATCCTGAATGCTATTTGATTGTGTTGCTCATTGACGAACGTCCTGAGGAAGTTACCGAAATGCAGCGCTCGGTACGGGGCGAAGTGGTTTCCAGTACCTTTGACGAACCCGCGACCCGCCATGTTCAAGTTGCGGAAATGGTATCTGACAAGGCTAAACGTCTGGTTGAGCACAAGCGTGATGTGGTTATTTTACTTGATTCTATTACCCGCTTGGCACGCGCCTACAATACGGTTGCGCCCGCTTCAGGCAAGGTGTTGACAGGTGGTGTCGATGCCAATGCGCTGCAAAAACCAAAACGCTTTTTTGGTGCAGCACGAAATATTGAGGAAGGTGGTTCCCTGACCATTATTGCGACAGCGCTGGTCGATACCGGATCACGAATGGATGAAGTGATTTATGAGGAGTTTAAGGGTACGGGTAATATGGAGATTCATCTCGACCGACGTATTGCCGAGAAGCGTGTTTTCCCCGCCATTGATATTAATCGATCGGGCACACGCCGTGAAGAATTGCTGACCAGCACTGAAGATTTGCAGAAGATGTGGATTTTACGCAAGCTGTTGCACCCCATGGATGAGTTGCAGGCGATGGAGTTTTTATTGGAACGGCTTAAAAGTACCAGGGTGAATAGGGACTTTTTTGAGTCGATGAAACGCTAGGAAATTGTCTGCTGCTTTTCCCGCCAGCTGTATTGAATCCGGATTATCCTGCTTTGCTCCATCGCCTTAACTTCACGCCATTGTGTCACTTCAAGTTTTTCTCCTGATGCTGTTTTTTTGACCAGGACCAGCCACTATCAGGGTGATGCAAATTCTTGTGACGGAATCCCGCCTTAAGGAAGTGAAACAACCTGAATCCACCTTGTCGTTCCCGTGAAAGGGCGCATCCCGCAATAATCTGAATCCATTTTGTCATTCCCGCAGAAGTGGGCATCCAGGTTGCCACTGCTGGACGATTCGCATGCTTGTGAGTGAATCCTGCAACAGGGATATGAACAAGCACGTGCCCCTACCTATCCTGTGGATGTGTTCAAGTATAGGGTTTTATTGGTTTATCCAGCTTGATATAGCGCAAACACTATGCAACCGGAACAATTTATAGTGATAATTTGCGCGTTAAAGCAGATGGATATAGCGGAATCAATTAATCAAATTTAATGGGTTTCCGCTATACGGCGGAAAGTACTGAATATCCGGCCGATTGCTGTCACTTATGAAATAACAAATTTCAGTCGCTCTGCATTGGGGATTTTGGAGCAATTAAAAATCTGGACGGAAGGGAATAATATTTAGCAATATGATGGATTATGTAACCATTTATCCACCATGTTAGGTATCTTAACTTTATGTAACCAACAGAGAAAGACATGTCTAAGGGCGAGATAACTATAAATAATAGTATAGTTAGCATATGCATGAAGAATGGACATTGTTCTACGGAGAAAATGGAAAACTTATGCAAGTTCTATTGCTTGCTTGTTGGTAGTGAAGTTCAGGCAAATGACTCAATATGTTATGTATTGATGTTTAAGGAAGAAATGTGGGTAGTACCTGAATTAACTACCGGGGCTACTGATTTAAAAAAGTGGATTGAACCCTTAGGTTAAAGAAGGAAGAATTATAGTTGCTCAGATTGACTATCTCCCATTTTCTTGGAGGTTTAGGCGTTTTTTTTTGGGGTAGAAGCAAAATTAGATATTAAAAGCAAAGAAGATTTTAAAGAAATAGAAAAAAATATTTCTATATTGGAAAACTCGTCAATTTATGATGTGTTTTAAGTGTAAAACAGGAGATTGATAATCGGTGATAATGAAGAGCTAAACATGTGCATTCCGCTTCCTGCAGATACTGCAGATGAGGGGGTCAGATTTCTCAAGAGTATTGCATCAGGAAATGTTGGGGCTGGTGTGAGAATGAACATTCAAGGCAACACCATTCCTCAAATAAGAACTGAGTACATAAAGACTAGTTGACCAATTTGAACGAGATTTAATAAAGAAAAAATTAGGGTTGTCAGCACAAGAGTTGACCAAATGGGCTGTTAGGGAGCGAACCAGGATCGCTGGGTTAATGCGCAGGAAGCAAGGAGTAGGTGCGAAAATCATATTGGATTTAAGGGATAATTTTAAATATGGGGTCGGCGGTAGGACATATGGCAATTTAGAAAGATGTGCTGTATCTAAAGGCATTAAATCGACGGATATTTCTAATGAGTTGTTAAAAAACGCAACAAAACCAAACAAAGCAATAAATGACGCTGCAATAAAAGGTGCGAAATTTTTAAAACATGGAGGTAAAGCTGTTGTGGTTATTTCCATCTCAATTACAGCCTATACTTTACTTACTGCTCCAGAGCATAAACTTGAGGAGATAATGTATGAAGAAATTGGAGGTGCAGCTGGTGGGTTTGTAGGTGGTGGCACAGGTGTTGGGCTTTGTATTGTGTTTGGTATTGCTACATCAGGGTGGGGGCTGTTGGGATGTGGTGTTGTTGGCGGAGGGGTTGGTGGCCTTCTAGGGGCAGAGTTTGGAAACAAAGTTATTCTTAATAAAAGACAAGTATATAAAGAAATCAAGTATTATTCAGAGTGGAGGATTTGAAGAATATGACCCTAATAAATTTATGCGAACTCTTCCCTAGAAAATTCAACAAATACCTAACAATCACATACACTCTGACAGCAAAAAGCGGTGCGGTTTCCGCTACGCTCCAGCCATACCGCTTTTTGCTGCCGGTGATGTGAGGCGTTGCCGGCGGCTGCGCCGCCGGCAATCGCAGAGCTGAGCTACGCTCCAGTCACCTGGCGGCTTGCGCCGCAACACGTCACTGGAGCCGACTGCGGTGTTTCGGCCTCGCAAGCATGCTTGCTCCACTTCAACATCCTCGCGGCTCAGCTTCGCGATTAGTAGCGCATTTTATGCGCCAGTCGTTACCATGTATTGATGTTTTTTCTGCAACTTCACATAATTTTGTGGAGAATATTCGAGAAATTCCAACTCTTTTTTATTCAAAGATCGAATCGGCTTGACAGGACTGCCCACATAAAGATAACCACTTTTCAGCACTTTCCCCGGGGGGACGACACTCCCCGCACCAATGGTGACATGTGATTTTACGATGGCCTTGTCCATCACGATGGCACCCATACCGATGAGACACAGATCTTCAATAGTGCAGGCGTGCAAAATCACCTTGTGGCCCACAGTCACATCGTTCCCGATGATTGTCGGTTGTCCACCCGGACAAAACCGGCTGTCATGGGTGACATGCACCACTGTGCCGTCCTGAATACTGGTGCGAGCACCAATGCGGATACTTTGCATGTCGCCCCGCACAACACTCATCGGCCAGACTGAGCTGTCTGCATCAATCTCGACATCACCAATGATCAGGGCGCTTTCGTCAATGTAAGCAGAAGGATGAATTTTCGGCGTATACGGCGCAAAGGAACGAATCGTCATCGTTAGTCTCACATGTCGGTAAAGTAATGTGGTGCGGAAAGGTTTTTATACGTATAGCGCAAACACTATAAATTGGAAAAATTTATAGTGTTTGCACGTTAAAACAGATGGATATAGCGGAACCCATTAATCAAATTTAATGGGTTCCGCTATAGTTAGCGCATTGTTACCAATTCTTCGGCACTAGTGGGATGGATAGCCACGGTATCATCGAAATCGCGTTTGGTGGCTCCCATGCGAACAGCTACCGCGAAACCTTGCAGCATCTCATCTGCACCCTCACCCATAATATGGCAACCGACAACGTTCTCCTCGGTGCCAGCACAAACCAGTTTCATGACGGTTGGCGTTCGGCGGGTGGTGAGCGCATGATACAGTGCCGTGAAACGGTTCTGATAAATCTTGATTGCTTCATCGCCATACTGCTGTCGCGCTTCCTCCTCGGTCAGCCCAACTGTACCAATGGGTGGATGGGTAAACACCACAGTGGGAATATTTTCATAGACCAGATGCCGTTCAGGTTGGCCGCCAAATAACCGGTCAGCCAAACGCCGGCCCGCTGCAATGGCAACTGGAGTCAGATGAAACCGCTCGGTGACATCACCAATCGCATAAATGCCCGGAATATTGGTATTTTGATAAGTATCTGTGGGAATCGTACCGTTTTTGTTGACCGTGACACATGTGGTATCCAGACCGATGTTGTCGGTATTGGGAACACGACCAATCGCCCATAAGAGCGTATCGGTTTCCAGTGTCCTATTCTGCCCGTCACAGTGCAAATTCAACGTACCGGTCGCGGAACGCTCTACTGTGTGAACTTCGGTGTGGGTGACAAGATTGATGCCATCTTTGCGCAATTGTTCTATCAACTGCTCGCGTAGCATTGAATCAAATGTTCGCAGCACATGGTTTTTACGCAACAGCAGAGTGACCTCTACACCGAGTGTATGCAGCACGCCGGCTATTTCCACCGCAATATAACCACTTCCAGCAATGCTCACCCGCTGTGGACAGGTATCAAGTGCAAAAAAGCCGTCTGAAGTGATGCCCAGCTCAGCACCTGAAAGTTCAGGTATTTTGGGTCGTCCACCGGTTGCAATCACAATATGGTCAGCGGTATAGCGGGCACCACTGACTTCAAGCGTCTTTGCATTGATAAAATGTCCAAAACCACGAATTGGTTTTATGCCGACCTTATTGAGATAACCCAGATACCAATCATTCATTTTGTGAATAAAATCATCACGGATGCCCTTGAGCGTTTGCCAATTGAAACAGGATTTGCTCAACTGAAAGCCGTAATCAGGTGCATCGTGCAGCATATGAGACAATTGTGCAGCATGCCACATGATTTTTTTGGGCACACAGCCGACATTGACACAGGTTCCACCGAGGCGATCTGCTTCAATGAGCGCACAATGCGCACCATAACTGGCGGCACGTTCAGCAACGGATAAGCCGCCACTACCACCACCTATTACTAAGAGATCATAATGTTGTTGTTCTGCCATAGGCACTCCAAAAAGCATTTTATGATGTTGCGCGATATCCGCATTATTTGTGTGTCTGTCTTGACTGGAGGGTTACTATAACGCGAACTTGTGGCAGGTGCTTATGTCAGCTTTACTATGCTTGATCTTTTGGAGAAATGATTGTGCGGTTATTAATTGGATTGATCGGTTTATTAGGGTTATCGTTGGTGAGCGCCAGCGAATTACAATTTGATGGGCAATTTAAGCAGGGTGGGCTGATTTTTGGTCAGGCCCCGCCGGGAACACGATTGATGCTGGATGAACAGGCCGTGCCAGTTACCCCGAATGGAGATTTTGTGTTCGGTTTTGGACGCAATGCGCCTAAGAGTGCACGGTTACATGCCATATTTCCTGATGGCGAGCGAAAACAATATCCACTAAGAATTACGCAGCGCACGTATAAGGTTCAAAGAATCAATGGGTTGCCACCAAAAAAGGTTACGCCTTCAAAAGCGGCCTTAAAGCGGATTAAGCGTGAGCGTAAACGTGTGGGTGCTGCCCGCCGTCAGAATATTCAAACGCCTTATTTTCTCAGCGGCTTTATGTGGCCGGTGACCGGGCGGATCAGTGGTGTTTATGGTAGCCAGCGGATTTTAAATGGCCAACCACGTCAACCGCATTATGGCATTGATATTGCCCGACCTGTCGGTACGCCGGTACGTGCACCTGCCGATGGCATTGTTACATTGACTGAGCCTGACCTGTATTTTAGTGGCGGCACAATGATTATTGATCATGGTTATCGGCTCAGCTCCACATTCTTGCACTTGCATGAGATCAAGGTACAGGTTGGGCAGAAAGTACGCAAAGGCGATATTGTAGCGACGGTTGGCAAAACCGGTCGGGTCACAGGGCCGCATCTGGATTGGCGGATGAACTGGCGAAAGGCGCGGATTGACCCTGCGTTAATTGTTCCACCAATGCGTTAAAACAGATGGATATAGCGGAACCAATTAAATCTGATTTAATTGGTTCCGCTATATCCAGGGTGAACTGATAGGGTTCTGTAAAAAATCCCCCCAACGGGGGGATTTTGGTCAAGCTCCGGTCAATCTCATGTCATGTACCATGGCATCATTTTGATGGCATGGCAGGTAGTGGTTCCAGCTTCCAGATTTCCTGGTTGTACTCCTGCATAGTGCGATCTGTGGAGAATTTACCGCTGAAAGCTGTGTTAAGAATACTCATTTTCGCCCATCGATCCTGATCCAGATAAGCTGCAGCCGCCCGCTGCTGAGCATCAATAAAGCTACGCATATCCGCGATGGTTAACCAGGGATCGTGCGGACTGGTTAGTGTTTGTATGAGCGGATCGAAAATACCCTGTTCAAATTGATTAAAGTGGGCTTTTTCGAGTAGTTGCATTACACGGGAGATATCGGAATCAGTATTGATAATCGATACAGGATCATAGTGTTTGCGCTGCTCTTCAACGCCCTGAGCCGTTAGACCGAACAGGAAGAAGTTATCATCACCCACTTCCTCGCGGATTTCGATGTTGGCGCCATCAAGTGTGCCAATGGTTACCGCACCGTTCATCATGAACTTCATGTTGCCGGTGCCGGATGCTTCCTTGCCCGCTGTCGAAATTTGTTCGGACAGATCGGAGCCAGGACAGATAATTTCCATGGCCGTCACGCGATAATTGGGCAGGAAGGCAATTTTTAGCTTGTCACCCACTTCAACATCATTGTTGATGACATGAGCAACATTGTTGATGAGCTTGATAATCAGCTTGGCAGTGTAATAGCCTGGCGCCGCCTTACCCCCGATCAACACACAACGCGGCGTCCAGTTTTCGCAGTCACCGCGTTTGATACGGTCATATAGATGGATAACATGCAGCACATTCAGCAATTGACGCTTGTACTCATGCATCCGCTTGACCTGAACATCGAACATGGCGCTGGTGTTAAAGGTAACGCCACAGCCCTTTGCAACCAGCGCGGCCAGCCGAGCTTTGTTCTCTTGCTTGATTTTTTGCCATTGCTGGCGAAATTTCGCGTTATCTGCATATGGGGCTAACTTGCGTAGATCATCCAGATTCGTGATCCAGCCGGCGCCAATGTTTTCGGTGATCAGATCACTCATGCCGGGATTACAACTGGCAATCCAGCGACGCTGGGTTACGCCATTGGTCTTGTTATTGAACCGCTCCGGCCACAGCTCGTAAAAGTCGTGGAACAAGCCTTGCTTGAGCAGGTCTGAATGCAGTTCCGCAACCCCATTGACCGAGAAGCTGCCAACAATTGCCAGATACGCCATGCGAACCTGCTTCTCATAGCTTTCCTCAATCAAGGACATGCGCTGTTGGTATTCGATCTTCCCTGGCCAGCGATTGGATACCTCAGCGAGAAATTGCGCATTGATTTCGTAGATGATTTCCAAAAGCCGTGGCAGCAACTGTTCAAACAACCATACCGGCCAACGCTCTAATGCTTCAGGCAGTAAGGTATGGTTTGTGTATGCCATAACGCGACGGGTGATATTCCAGGCTTCATTCCACTTCAGCCCGTGCTCATCAAGCAGCAAACGCATCAGCTCGGCCACAGCGATGGTGGGGTGCGTATCGTTGAGCTGGAAGCAATTTTTATCAGCAAATTCGCTAAAATCTTCCCCGTGTATGCGAACCCACTGCCGAATGACGTCCTGCAAGCTGGCCGAAGCGAGGAAGTACTGCTGGCGTAGCCGTAATTGCTTGCCGTTTTCGGTGGCATCATTAGGGTAGAGAACCATCGTGATGTTCTCTGCCATATTTTTGGCGGCGACCGCTTCCGCATAGCTTCCGGCATTGAAGTCATTAAGATCAAATTCATCAGTTGCTGCCGATGACCAGAGGCGTAGCGTGTTGACGGTACCATTCTGGTAGCCAGGAATCGGTACATCGTAGGGTACAGCCAGCACATCCTGGGTATTGACCCAGCGGCGCACCGGCTTGCCATTGGCATCAAGGTGGTTTTCGGTATGGCCACCAAAGCGGATTCGCTGGGTATATTCCGGCCGTTCCAGATCCCAAAGGTTACCGCTACCGAGCCAGTGATCGGGTTCTTCAACCTGATAACCGTTCTCAATACGTTGACGGAACATGCCGTAGGCGTAACGGATGCCGTAGCCCACTACGGGTAAACGCAGTGTGGCGCAACTGTCCATAAAGCAGGCGGCTAATCGCCCTAAGCCGCCATTACCCAGACCGGCATCGTTTTCGCAGTCGGCTAACTCTTCCATGGTTAGCCCCATATCATGCAGGGCTTTGTTGACAGGTTCGGTAACGCCCAGATTAAGCATGGCGTTGCTCAAGGCACGACCCATCAAAAATTCCATGGACAGGTAATAGGCGCGTCGCATACCACCGTTTGTTTCATAGGCATAGCGGGTGTTCTTCCAGCGTTCCCATAGGCGATCACGCAAGGTAAGCACCAGAGCTTCGTACATATAATTGGTGTATCGCGTGTGTCGGTCACGGCCTAGTGTGTGGCTGAAGTAATGCCGAAAATCGGCGGTAATGCTTTTGGCATCCATACCAAGAGGCGGTAATTCAGTTAACCAGGAAACGGGGGTGCTTCTCTCTACGGTTTTGATCGTCATAGCGATATGGTTCCGTTATAAATGTTTGATACGTGAAAAACCCGACAGGGCAAGGTGCGACTGGTAAGGTCAATTTGCCGCCAGCGGCTACCATGCCTGAGACAGGATGCGGGCAAAGTGTACCCGCTGCCGGGTTGGACTCTAAGGAAAAATAGACAGGCTACGGGCGAATGCAAGACGCCGGCTGGAATACGACGGAATTATTGATAACGTTATACCGGTCTGGAGCGGCTGATCGGTGTTTGGGGAATGAGTTTGTTAGCTAACCCCGGGAGGCTGCTTGTTCACGTGTGTAGAAGCAGCCTTGGCGGATGAAGCCGGCGATCACTCGGGTCTTGGCCGCAATCACACGACCGGTGGGGTCGCGCGCGAGAATCAGATGATTCGGCAAGCCATCCAATATATGAATGGCCGCAGGAATACCGTCAGATCGACAAGAGGGATAAATATCACCTGTATCCTGATCAAGAAAGCCGGGCAGGAAGCCTGTATGCTGGTTTTCTTGACTGACACCGCCGGTACCAGAAAACAACTGGTTCTCCATTTCTAGGGTGTTTACAGTTAGCATCTGCGTCATGGTCATTCCCCAAAGCTTAATTTTACGAATCAGAGATCCAGGAGAAATTCTGCAAAAACAGTTTTTTTAAAAAAACAACGCTATTTTCCAAAAAAGAACAACTGTTGTTTTCAAGTCTATAAGCCTTTGGTAAAAGAGACAAGCCGACAGCTTAAAAAAGACAGTCAGGTTATCAAGAATGATAATATGCACCCGGATCAGCAGGAGCAAAACTACTTGAAGCAAGAACCTTGTCTATATGTTGCCCTGTCAGGGCATGGTTTCGGGCATTTGGCCCAAGTTGCACCGGTGTTAAATGAACTTCAGCGTCGTCATCCCAAAATCCGGTTGGTTGTGCAGACCATAATTCCAGAAGTCTTTTTAAACGCCCGAATTATGGGGAATTTTAGCGTGGTTTCCGAGGCGTCTGATTTTGGTATGTTGATGGTAGATGCACTGACGGCGAGAGTCGCGGACAGTTTGGAAGCATACCGTGTGTGTCATGCAAGCTGGGATGCGCGACTGGATCGGCAAACGCAAATAATGCAGGCGGCTAAACCGGATGTACTGCTTGCTGATATTCCTTATCTTGGTCTGGCTGCTGCCGCCCGATTGCAGATACCATCGCTGGCATTATGCTCTCTGAATTGGGCGGACATTTTGTGTGGTTATTGCCAGAGTGAACCCGATGTGGCCGATTTATGTGCCCCCATGCTGGATGCTTACAATAGTGCTGTTGCTTTTTTACAACCAACGCCCAGTATGCCAATGCCACAATTAAGTAACACCCAATCAATTGGTGTTATCGCTGCGCCGGGCCAGGAGCGCCGCGTTGATATTGATCGGCAACTGGGGCTTCGAGGTGGGGAAACGCTGATTTTGATGGGATTGGGTGGCGTGGATATGCGTCCGCCGCTGGAGACATGGCCGGTATTACCTTCTGTGCATTGGTTGCTCCCGCCGACTTGGGATGTAGCACGATCCGATATGTTCACCTGGGACAGGTTAATTGATTGTTCGATGCTCGATCTCATTTGTTCTTGTGATGTTCTGGTGACCAAGCCGGGGTATGGGGCATTTACTGAAGCAGCATGTAATGGAACACGGGTGCTTTTTGTAGAGCGGGATGACTGGCCAGAGGAACCCTGGTTAAGTCGCTGGCTGTTAGCGTACGGTAATGCCGTAAAGATCAGTCGCCAGCAATTGACTAGCGGCGATCTGGCTGAACCGTTGCAACAGCTGCTGGCGCAGCCTGCGCGGGCAAAAGTAGTACCGACAGGTGTGGCTGAAGCTGTTGATTGGCTGGAACATCTTATGATGTAGCACCGGCCGCGCAGGATTTGGAGAAGACAAGCCGTTTGTGGCGATACCCTGCATTTTAGCCGGTATAGCCTATAGCTTATGGGTTATTGCTGATAAGCCGCCCAAATCTGGCGCATACTGACAGCTGCACCTGAGGTCAGTTTGTGATCAATATAGCGGGTGACATTGGTTTCGCCAGGATTGATTTCTACAGTAGGCACACCGGTTTGGCTGGCTTGTACCACAGGGCCGGCGATGTAGGGGAAGATACTTGTTGTACCAATACTGAAGACCAGGTCAAAACCTTGATCGAGCTCGCGGTAAAAGTGCTGGATTGCATCGGAGGGCAGCGTTTCGTCGAACAAAGTGACTCGGGGTCGTACCAGGGCTTTGCAGTGTGGGCAGGCCGGCGGTATCTGCAAGTTGGTGTAATCTGGCACTGTAGCGGTATAATCGCATTGAGTACAGTAAAGGTCGTGGATATCGCCGTGCATTTCAATCAGATTGCGGCTACCTGCGTCACGGTGAAAGCCATCGATATTCTGGGTCAGCACGCAAACTTCAAAATGATCCTGCATGTTCGCAATGATCGTATGCGCTTCATTGAAACGTGCGCCGCGACAGGCTTGTTCAATTTGATGTAAGTATTTCCAGGTGATTGCCGGGTTGGAGGCAAACATGGAACCGGATAAGGCGGTCTCAATGGGAATATTTTCTTCAGTCGTTTGGTTGTTGTACAAGCCGCCAATACCACGATAGGTGGGCAAACCGGAGTCAGCCGAGATGCCGGCACCTGTTATAAACAGGAGTCGGCGAGCACATTGCAGGGCCTCAACGATATGAGTAACAACAGCAGGATTCGGTGCGTTCATGGTGTGCTCTCATAAGTGATGGTTGAATCTTGTTTGAAAATACAATGCTTGCGGATACCTGCTTATGTCTTCAAGCAGTTGAGCCAGATGAGCTGTAGACGGCTGAAAGCGAAACTCCCTGTTCAGTGATGCTACAAAAAAACACCTGGAGGTACCACCTGTGGGTGAGTACCGTTTAGGTGTTAAGTGGTCAGTAGCGTATAAAGTGCTTCGAATTCACGGGTCAGCTTATGCTTGGGATCAAGGTAGATCATCGGTAATGCCTGAGCATGTGACTCACGGATTTTGACCGAGGTTGACAGGAACGCTTCCAGCACGGGCAATCCTTCGGCGCGTAGTTCTTCGACCAGGCGTACAGGCAATTTGGCGCGTGCCTGGAAGTGATTAACGATAATACCTTCAATCCGCAGATCGCTATTATGATCTGCTTGAATCTCGCGGATACTGTCCATCAGGGTATACAGGGCACGGCGGGAAAAGTCATCACAATCAAACGGAATCAGGCAGGCCTGGGCGGCAATCAATGCCGAGCGGGTATAAAAATTGAGCGCAGGTGGTGTATCAATGAAGATGGCATCAAATTCGGTTAGCGTATCCAGTGCTTCACGCAGCTTGTACATCTTGTAGCGGGATTCCAGCTTGATTTGCAGCTCTTCCAGTCGCGGGTCGGAGGGGAGTACGCTGAGATTGTTGAAAGTGGTCGGTACAACATAGGTATCGGGTTTGTCGCCGAATATCCTGTAGGCCAGGACATCATCAAAAAAATGAGCAAGGGTTTTTTTCTGTTCACCCAGTGTCTGACCTAGCAAGTAGTGAGAGGCGTTGGTTTGTGGATCCAGATCGACTAGCAGGGTGCGTTGACCGCGTGCCGCGCTGATGGCAGCCAGATTGCAAGCGATAGTGGATTTACCCACCCCTCCTTTCTGATTAAAGACAACTCGGCGCATGGTAGTTTCCACGATTTTATCAGGGTTTCAAACGATTGTAGTCAAGCCAGGTTACGGTGTCGAGATTAATGGTTATGCCCCATATGTCTGGTCAATCCTGCTATAGCCGGACAAATTTAGGGCATGGAATATTGGCTGAGTTGCTGCCCAATCCACTTGAGCGTGTTGATACCATGTACATCGCAGGGGAGCAGCGGCAAGTAAATACGGGGTAACGTTGTAAATTCCTGCTCGATTTCATGTAGATAAGTGGCTTCCTGGCGGCGACGGTTTTCTATGAAATGACCTTCTGCATCCTTTGGTAGTACACGATTGACGATCAGCGCGGCAACAGGCACCTTAAATTCACGCAAAATGGCTAGCGCTTTTTTGCTTTCCAAAATAGGCAGTTTTTCTGCATTGAGCACCAGCATAAAAGCAGTTTGTTCGCTGTTTAGTATCAAGCGTCGAGCGCGGTGAAATTTGCGTCGCCGTTCCAGCAATATTTGACGGATGCGGCTCTTGCGATCGTCTTGCGGACGATTAGCCCCAGTCTGGTTCAGATAATCAAGGTCATTGCCTTTTTTAGAGCCGCGCCGTCCACCGAGCCGCTCAAGCACCTCACCAAGCTTGCTGGAGCGTTCATGTTGCTTGAGCAAGCCGTCAGTCCAGGCCGCCATGATTTCAGGTAGCGATAGCAGACGGAGCGTATGACCGGTTGGAGCGGTATCGAAAATCACCAGATTGTAGCGTGCCTGCGCCTCGTCGAGCAGTGTTGCAACCCGCTCCAGCAGGGCCGCTTCAACAGCACCGGGCGCCGCTCGGGCCAGATCCATTTGTCGCTCGATTTCACTATACATGGCTGGATTGGCCAGGTCGCGCAAATTGTGCTTGACGCCTTCGATGTAACGGTCAGTTGTCGCGTCAGGATCAATTTCCAGACCCCACAGGTTAGTCGCCAGCATCGTTTCATTATCTTGGAGTGTTTGATTGAAAATATCTCCAAGGGAGTGTGCCGGATCAGTGGAGACGACTAGCACACGGCGGTTCTGTTCAGCGGCCAGCAACGCCAGGCTTGCTGCCACGGTTGTTTTGCCAACGCCACCCTTGCCGCCAACAAAGAGGATTCGCCGTTCCAGAATGTTCAGCATGAGTCAACAGCATTTGAAATGGTCAAGGGGAGAGTGCTCCATACCCATACGCTGATGCCAGTCGTGGAATTGTTCTAGCAGCAGTGGTTGCAGCTCCAGTGTGTAATAGCTGGCCGGATTCGGTACACCCAGCATCTCCGAGAATACGAATAACATAAACAGATCGTCTTCATCGCGTTGAGCGCGAGCCACCGCTCCCCGGTAGGGAGCGGTGTAAAACTCACGTGCCAGGGTTTCCCACTGGCCCAGAATAGTTCTTAACTGTTCACGATTCACTTAATTGGCCTGTTCAGCAGTGGCCAGGCGCTGACGTTCACGCATAAGCGCACTGATGGCTTCAAGTGCAACCATGGCAGCGGCGATCAGAATCAGAATATCCATGACGATTAACAGCCAGTTGCCTGCGGTGAAGAAGCTCCAGAGCTGGAGCAGCAGTGCCAGTATTGTCATAACCAGCAGGAACGCCATAGGTATCAGCGTGAACCAGACCGGACGGCCTAACTTGAGCAAAAGCAGACTCACAACTAACAGCGCCAGACCAGCCAGGAGTTGGTTGGTGGTACCAAATAGCGGCCAGATGATCATGCCACCTGCGCCACTGGTGCCACCCGCACCAAAGGCCAGGGCAATACAGGCTCCGACAGCAACCAGGGTGGCGACGCCATTACTTCTCAGAAACGGGATATTGTAGATTTGACCCCATTCCTGAACGATGTAGCGTTGCAAACGGACACCGGTATCCATGGTCGTTCCGGCGAAGAGAATGGCCATAACGGCCAGCAGGGTCGCGGCAAATTCATGGGAAAGGCCCAGACCCTTGGAAACGATATTGGCTCCACCTTCGACAAAGGCCGAGATGCCACCGGCACCAAATTTGGTATAGACCGCTTGCCAGTCGCCGAGTGTTGCAAAACCGGCGCTGACGGCCACGATGGCGGCAAGTGCGAGTAGTCCTTCACCGACCGAGCCACCATAGCCTACCAACCGTTCATCAGTTTCTTTATCAATTTGTTTAGCGGTTGTGCCAGAGCCGACCAGTGAATGAAATCCAGAGATAGCGCCACAGGCAATGGTTACGAACAGCAGCGGAAAAATTGGTGGTGTGCCAGGTGGGATATTGGGATTAAATGCCGGCGCAACCACTTGTGGGCTGAAGATAAAGAGTGATATGTAGAGGATGCCGAGACCGATAAATAATTGCAGTCCGTTGATGTAATCCCGAGGCTGTAATAAAACCCATACCGGTAACAGGGATGCGATAGCCGCGTAGATAAACATGATAATGATCCACTGGGCATTGGGTACTAAGCCGAGGACCTGATCAGGTAACGAGATGGGAAACAAGGGGCCAATATACAGGAAGAAATAAAGCGCAATAACGCCCCCCAGCGAAGGCCACAATAGCCCGACCTTATAGCGATAAATCAGCTGGCCGATCACCAAGGCAACCAGAATGGCACTCCAGGACGGTAGTACGCTGCTTGGCGTTTTGATGAAGCTTTTGGCGATAGCAACGGCAAATACTGCATTGACCATGAGTAGCAGCAGGAAAATAATGATCATGAATAAGCTCTGTGCACGTTTGCCAAGCAGATCGCCACTGAAGGAGCCAATCGAGCGAGCCTTATTACGGACGCTTGACCAGATTGCACCGAAATCATGAATACCAGCGAAGAATATGGTGCCTAGAACGACCCATAAAAAGGCGGGTGCCCAGCCCCAGATCACCGCGACTGCTGGTCCGATAATCGGTGCAGCACCCGCTACTGAAGTAAAGTGATGTCCCCACAGTACGTATTTATTGGTGGGGACATAATCGACGCCATCCTCCATGCTATGTGAGGGTGTCACGTAGTCGGGGTCAAGTTGATAAATTTTCCTGGCAATGAATCGGGAGTAAAGCAGGTAACCGAGAGCAAATGCGATCAAACCAATGAGTGCTAGCCAGACTGCATTCATAGTGGTTGTCTCCTCCAGTGATCAAGTAGATTAAGAGCGGTTATGGTTTTTTGAGGATTAGGACGGACAGGGCTGTTTGTGACAATTCACGACCTTGCCACTGGATAATTATGTACACGCTATCGTTGTATGCCAGTTGTTGGCAGCATGTGGCGAAGTATTGGGGTAATCTGGTGGTTATAGTATCGGTTTTGATGTCTTGCTTAGGGGGGGCAGGTGTTGTCGGCCGGGCAATTATAGCCAAGTCTAAAAATACTGACCTGCATAGCTACAAATGTCGGGTTTCCCGCTTTCGCGGGAATGGCAGGGTTAATCGATACACCGTCGTCATGCCCGTGTAGGCGGGTATCCAGTAACGTCACCCGTGTTGGCCAGAGAGAAAACTATTGATCATATCAGTGCTTTTTCAGTAATTTTTTGATTAGCCATTAAATCCTGAACAAATTACCTTGTTGATTTTTCTGATATTTTTTGTCTTTCCTTTAAAGGCGGTGTAAAGCTGCACCATGTAACCAGTCCGTCATCCATCATACAAGATGGGAACAAGGGTAAAAATGAGCGGCAAGACTCGTTAGGCGATTAAATCGTGTAGTCACGAGATATTGGCCCAAAGCGCAATGCACCTGATGTGTGCGGCGGCGAGAAACGAGGCTGTGTGTTTGGCATATCTTGTAGCGATACTACGCTATCTTTTGAGGTGCAGGAAAGCGTTTTCAACCAGATGCCGTAATTATCGCGCCAGCGGATAAAACGACGGTGCGTATTGCTCCAGCCGCCGTAATCAGGCGGTCAATCACGCCACCGGGCACCCGTGCGCATAATCCAGAAAACCGCGTTGATAAATAGGCGATTATCTTTGGCGACGCCACCCCATTGCCCGGATTGTCCGGGCAAATGCGGCTTCAGCAAAGCCCATGCTTTGTCTGATATAGCATGTCTGCGATGTGAGTGTGTCACATGCAATCCTTTCATTACCAATACAATCGCTTATTTCTTATCTCGTGATGGCATTATTTAGATACAGGGTGCTTTGCTGTACGGGCAAGTGGGTTGGTATTTTGGGTCGGGTGTCTGCCAACAGAAAAATTGTGCACCGCACAATTTTTCTGTTATAGTGGCCTTGCCTCAATATTAAAGCGTGCGCAGAATAAGTAGACTGTTATGCATATCGTAGATGATCCGGTACTGTCGATGCTTGCTAACTTTCTAGAAGATGTTCCGTGTCTGGATCTGTCTGATGCGGATTTTTTGCGACAGCAAGCACAAGCTATCAAGCAGTACACCAAAGACTTTCCATTCGAGGAGCGACAAGAACGTGCATTGGAGTGGATCGAGTTATACGCACGCGACTACCGCCGACAATGGCAGAAAGAGGTGATTGTCCAAGCCTTAATTGGTGTGCGCTGTTCGGATTGCCCGCTAGTCAGCAATTCACAATCAAGCACATGTGTAGTTCTGAACAATTAGCTGAAGTTGTTACGTGATTATGTGTCAGGTGTGCTCTTTTCGCAGGGCTATAGCGCAAATTATCACTATAAATTGTTCCAGTTTATAGTGATAATTTGCGTTTTAAAACAAATGGATATAGCGGAACCAGTTAATCAGATTTCATTGGTTCCGCTATATATCAAAACCAGCTTGTGCCTTTTGAAGGTACACAAGATGCATTTGTGTCGCACATCGGGCAAACGGGCAGTCCAGCCCGGATTCATTTTGCTTGTTATCACAGCTGAACAGAAGCCAATAAAGCAGATTTCTTCCCTGGAATCAGTTTTTCCCGATCATATGCTGTCACGAAGTATGGAGCAATTGGCTCAACCGCGAATCAGCGTACCAATACCATCGACAGTAAATAGCTCGACTATGACAGCATGTTCAATGCGTCCGTCGATGATATGTGCCGCCCTGACCCCGCCACGTACCGCTTCCAGCGCGCAGTTGATTTTGGGCAACATGCCACCGTGGATAGTGCCGTCATCGATGAAGGCCTGAACCTGCCGAGCATCCAGACCCGTTAGCAAATTACCTTGCTTGTCAAGTACCCCGGTCGTATCGGTTAGCAGAATCAGTTTTTCGGCATGTAATACTTCAGCAATCTTGCCAGCCACCAGATCGGCATTGATGTTGTAAGACTGTCCATCAGGTCCGACACCAATCGGTGCGATAACCGGAATGAAGCTACCCTGTGTGAGTGTTTCAACGACAGATCGGTCGATGCTGTTCACTTCACCGACATGGCCAATATCAATGATTTCAGGTACATTCAATTCAGGGCTTTTGCGGGTAATCGTCAGTTTGCGGGCTTCGATCAGATTGCCATCCTTGCCGGTCAAGCCGACCGCACAACCACCCTGGCGATTGATGTTGTTGACAATTTCCTTATTGACCAGGCCGCCTAATACCATTTCAACCACGTCCATGGTTTCATTGTCGGTGACACGCATACCCTGTACAAAATGGCTTTCTTTACCAATGCGTTTGAGTAGGTTACTGATTTGTGGCCCACCACCGTGCACAACGACCGGATTAAAGCCGACCAGCTTCATGAGCACAATATCACGGGCAAAGCCGTTTTTAAGTGTTTCGTTTTCCATAGCGTTACCGCCGTATTTCACCACGATGGTTTTTTTGGCAAAGCGGCGAATATAAGGGAGTGCCTCGGTTAGTACATGCGCTACCTGTGTAGCCTTTTGGATATCAAGTGCCATGAATCGGTCAGCCTTCAAGCTAAAAAATGAAACAGAAAATTATATATGGGGTATTGCCGGGGCGGGTGTGCAAACTAGAAGGGCAGGTCTAAATCCGGACGCAATGTATCTAGCGTTTGACGGAAGCGTTCCTGAATATCGGTCATGGCGTCTTGTTGATCCGCCTCAAAACGTAATACCAGGCTGGGTGTGGTGTTTGATGCGCGTACCAGTCCCCAACCGTGTTGAAATTCCACCCGCAAACCATCCAGGGTAATGATCTTCGCATCTCTACCAAAGTCGGCTTGTGCTGCGAGCTGGTCCATTAAAATGAATGGTTCACCTTCTGCCATATCTATACGTAGCTCTGGCGTACTCAAGCTGTTGGGGTATGTGTTAAAGAACTCGGCGCTGGAAATGGTATGCTGCGCCAAGACATTGAGCAATCGGGCAGCCGCGTAAAACGCATCGTCGAACCCGAACCACATGTCTGCATGTGCGAAGTGACCGGTCATTTCACCTCCCAACAGTGCACCGGTTTCCCGCATTTTTGCCTTGATTAGCGAATGACCTGTTTTCCATAAAATAGATTGCCCACCCAGGCTCTCGATGAGCTGTGTCAAATGGCGTGAGCATTTGATGTCATAAACAATCGCTGCACCGTGGTGTTCAGTAAGTACCTCTTCGGCTAAGGGCATCAAGACACGATCAGGCCAGATAATCTCGGCATTGCTTGCGACCACACCCAGACGGTCGGCATCACCATCGAATGCCAGGCCGATATCGGCATTATGGGCAATAACGGCCTTTTGCAGGTCAGCCAGATTGTCAGGAATACTTGGGTCAGGATGGTGGTTTGGAAAATGGCCATTGACTTCACAAAAGAGCTCGATCACCTCGCAGCCGAGTGCTCTGAGCAGGGTAGGTGCTGTGTGGCTGGCAATGGCATTACCGCAGTCAACCGCAATTTTAAGCGGTCGTGGTAGTGGCAAGGCATTAGCGATTTTTTGAATATAGTCGGCATGAATGTCGGTCGTTTGCTCGTTGCCGCAGCCGTAGCGCACATTGCCGCTTTCTATACGATGGCGCAGGTCATTAATGACGGCACCGTGTAATGCAATTTTGTCGATGACTATTTTCAGGCCGTTGTATTGTGGCGGGTTGTGACTGCCAGTAATCATCACACCGGCATGGCTGCTTCCAAGTGTATGCGTGGCGTAATACAGCAACGGGGTCGGGATGGCACCGAGATCCAGTACATCTAATCCGGCCGCACGAATACCGGTTTTCAGGGCTTGGCATAATACGGGACTGGACAAGCGACCATCACGACCAACAATTACTTGTGTTTCATTACGTTCAGCGGCAAGGCTGCCGATGGCCTGCCCGATATCCCTGATACTATCAATAGTCAAGTCCTGATCGACGACACCACGAATATCATATTCTCGAAAAATGGATTTTTTCATACTGTACTTCAGCACCGACCGGAATGACCAAAACCACCTGCTCCTCGTTCGCTGGGGGTGAATTCCGGCACAATCTCAAACTGGGCGCGAACCACTGGCACGATAACCAGTTGGGCAATGCGCTCACCAATAGTGATAGTGAATGGTGTATGACCACGATTCCAGCACGATATCAACAATTCCCCCTGATAATCGCTGTCAATCAGCCCCACCAGATTGCCAAGGACAATACCGTGCTTATGCCCAAGGCCGGAGCGCGGTAACAGGACTGCCGCCAAGCCTGGGTCGGCGATGTGAATTGCCAGACCTGTAGGAATTATATGGGTCTTACCTGAATGTACGGTGAGTGGCTTTGGTAAACATGCACGCAGATCCAGACCGGCGGAACCAGAGGTTGCATATTCAGGCAACGGTATTTCCTGACCGAGCCGAGCGTCGAGCACTTTTAATTCAATGGTTTGATGAGTCACGATGTACCGAAAGATGTGGGTAAGTGGATAATTTGCGTGTTAAAACAGATGGATATAGCGGAATTAATTAATCAAATTTAATTGATTCCGCTAATATTTAATGCCTGATCATGTGACGATCAAATGACATTTTGACGCTTATTTGCTTTGGATGAAAGCTAAAGTCTCAGCATGGGTATGGCTTGAGTGTCACCCCCGACATTTGCTTGCTGCATATACAGGGTCACGTTATTCGGTGACAGGGTAAAGGCATCACTTGCGGCGTAGGCATCGGTGGCATTTTTTTACTCTTCTGCCAGTGAGCGTCAGTTCGTTATACTATGTTTTTTGATCGTAACGCATAGCAATCAGTGCGACGAGCTGTTGGCCAAGCAGCGTTTTATTGGCCAGCGGCAGAGTGTGTTCACCACCTTCCCACAAAACAAGCAGCTCATTTTGCTCACTCTCAAAACCGCTACCGGCTATGCCCACTTGATTGGCTGCAATAAGATCCAGGTTTTTGCGACGGCGTTTCTCGTCTGCATAGTGCCGGACATTATGCGTTTCAGCGGCAAAGCCTACAGTAAAGGGACGGTGTGAAGAGAGGGTGGCAACATCGGCCAGAATATCTGGATTCCTGACCAGTTCGAGTCGTAGGGTGTCCCGGGTTTTCTTGATTTTTTGTGCAGCCTGCTTAACAGCACGGTAATCAGCGACGGCAGCGGTGGCGATGAAGATATTTGCCTGTTGGACGCGGTGCATTACCGCTTGATGCATATCAATAGCATTTTCCACGTCAATCCGTTCCACACCCGGCGGTGTTTCCAGACTGACAGGACCGGTTACCAAAATGACGTGCGCACCTGCAGCGGCAGCGGCCTCAGCTACGGCGAAACCCATTTTACCGGTGCTGCGATTGCTAATAAAGCGCACAGGATCAATAGGTTCGCGAGTAGGTCCTGCTGTTAGCAGTACAACCAATCCCTGTAAGTCATGCGATGTAAGTGGTGTTTCCAGGGGCGTACTGTTCGAGAAGAAGGCTGGCTGTTTACGCTTTTCACCGAGCTGCTCAAGCACTTGATTACGCAATTTCAAGGGCTCTAGCATCCGGCCTGCACCAATTTCGCCACAGGCTTGTTCGCCAACGCCGGGCCCCCAGATTTTTATTCCGTGCCGTGCCAATAGTCGGCAATTATCCTGAGTCGCAGGGTTTTGCCACATCAAGCGATTCATTGCTGGAGCAACGGCAATAGGTCGATCGGTCGCCAGACAGAGCGTGCTGAGTAAATCATTGGCCATGCCGTGTGCCAGGCGGGCAATAAAATCAGCCGTAGCGGGTGCAATGAGAATTAGATCTGCCCAGCGTGCCAGTTCGATATGCCCCATACCGGCTTCAGCATTCGCGTCTAATAACTCGGTTCGTATGGGTCGGCCGGATATCGCTTGAAGTGTTAGCGGTGTAATGAATGTTGTTGCTGACGGGGTCATCGCAATTTGCAATTCTGCACCGGCTTCTCGTAGTCGGCGGCCTAGATCAGCGCTTTTATAGGCAGCGATGCCGCCTGTGATACCCAATAGAATGCGTTTTCCGGCTAGAGGTTGCAGCATTGGCAAAGCTCCATGCAAGGTGAGGAGGGCACAGCTTAGCGCAGCAGACCCAGGAAAGGGTACAAGTTAGAGGTGGTGCAACGAAGATCAATAGTGTAGCTATGGTTGTTTTTTAGCTGAGAGTCGATAGTCGGTATGTGGCATCAGTTGTCGCGTCTGCGCAGGTGAAGCGCTACACTGAATCAGGTTAAAAGCAGCAATGGTGCTGAATGGCTTTGGTTTGAATGCGTGATTTCAGGACCATCATTGTTGTTTTGATAGTCAACTTATTCTAGAAATGATGTTCATTTATCGACGTTATTTGTGGTGTGTATCAAGGAAATTCGTAAGTGTCCATCCGTGACTGGCCTGATGATGAACGTCCACGAGAGAAGCTCTTGCAGCGAGGCGTAGCGGCACTCTCCAATGCTGAATTGCTGGCGATTTTTCTGCGGGTGGGTGTGCGGGGGCGCAGTGCGGTTGATTTGGCACGCGATATGCTAAAGCAGCATGGTAATCTGCGTACATTACTGGAATTGGATCAAAAAGCGTTTTGTGCAACCCCTGGTTTGGGATTGGCCAAGTATGCACAGCTACAGGCTGTGCTGGAATTGGCTCGTCGCTATCTGGAAGATACATTGCAACGCGGCGATGTCATTCAAAGCGCAGAAGATACGCGCCACTACGTGATGGCACGTATGCGCCATCATCCACATGAGGTGTTTGCCTGTCTGTTTTTAGACAACAAGCATCGCGTTATTCAGTATGAAGAGCTTTTCTTCGGAACCATCGACAGTTCGGCTGTGCACCCGCGGCAAATCATCAAGCGAGCACTGTATCACAATGCGGCAGCAGCGATCGTTGCGCATAATCACCCCTCTGGCATTGCAGAGCCCAGCCAATCCGATGAGATGATCACACGACGGTTGAAAGAGGCGTTGGCGTTGATTGATGTTCGGTTACTGGATCACCTGGTCATTGGTGATGGCTACAGTGTGTCGTTGGCTGAACGAGGAATACTTTGAGTACTCAAAAGCCTTTTGATATCTTGATAAGTTCGTAGGCCGCTGTGATAGCCATCGTTTTATCATTTGCCTTTTCCAGATCCACGGATGAAATACCGTTGGCTTCCAGTTTATCCGGATGGTGTTGCCGAATCAGCCGACGGTACGCCAGCTTGATGTTATCGATATTCGCATTACGGTGTAGTCCCAAGGTTTTATACGCCTGATCGAGCGAGTTTATTGCACGTACAGGCTGTGAGGCGTTAGCCTGCTCCTGGTTAGAGTCAGAGTCGTAAAATCCGTCCTGTGGGTGAATGCGGGCGCGGAACAAGGTATGTAATGCTTCAAACTGCAAGCGACCTATCCCCAGTCGCCGGGCAACATACAGCAATTGGGCATATACTTTTGGATGCAAGCGACCATCAGCATAAGCGATATTCAATTGCAGCTCCAGAAACTGTGTTAGTGGTATCTGATAATGCTCATGACTTTGTTGCAAGCGGTCTATTGCAGCACCCACCACAAAATCAGGTTGTTTACCTTGAGTAAAATAGGCAATGGCCGCCTGGCGTTGCTCGGCATTCAATCGCAAGTGATTCATGATAGCGCGCGTGACTGCGACTTCCTGTTCAGAGACGCGGCCATCAAGCTTGGCAAGATAACCCATCGTTTGAAAAGCAACGTTGATAAAAATGTCATTGGCCCGTGCTGAATACCGTGTTCCTGTGGCTTCACTGCGCTTGTAAGCATTCCGGTCGAAACTGTGACCAGCCGCCGCGCCTAAAAAAGCACCCACCGGCCCGCCGACCATAAAACCAAATACACTGCCGAATAATTTACCTAACACGCCTGATTTAAAACCTCTGGAAACAGAAACATAAAAAAGACTTGGTTATTTATATAGCACAGATCCCGATAAGTGGTTTGTCAAAATATAGCGCAAACACTAGAAATTGGAGCAATTTCTAGTGTTTGCGCTATAAAACAGATGAATATAGCGGAACCCATTAATCAGATTTAACGGGTTCCGCTATAGAGCGAATGGCACCAAAGCATATCGTCAAGCATAAAGTGGTCCATGGTTACACTGTGGCACGATGCGTAGTCTGAAACCACTCAGGGTTTTAGGTAGGTTTCATCATCGTAAGTCTTGAGCCAGCCAGGCCGTACACCAATTAAAACTGTTATCACCATGCCGTTGAGCATTCCTTCAGGCAACAGATACAGCGGTAGATAAGGCAGGTATTCATTGCTAATACGGGTGAAAGTATAAACTTCTGTGGTCACTAGCAAGGTCACCAGCACGAAAACGACACTACCAGCGGCCAGCGCAGCATTAAGAAAGGCGCAGAGAAAAATATAGATAAACAAATGATGGGGAAGATAACGATGGATCAGCGTATAAAAGCCATAGCTGACTGAGACAGGTAATACCCCAAACAAAATAACATTCATCGCCAATGCTGACCAGTCACCACTCATGAGGGTGATTCCAACCATGATAATACTTGTGCCGATGATGCCAAACGACCAGCCAAGCATTAAAGTATAACTTGTAATACCCATAAAATGGAAACCCAGCGCGGGGTGAACCCCGGCTTCAAAAAGCCACATCAGAAAAAGAATGGCTGAAGCCCCCAGAAAAACATGCTGGATTTCAGAATGTCTCAGGAAAATTCGCCAGGGCGCAGTTCGTATGGCGTGCAATCCGATAAGTAGCCAGATAAAATTAGCAAAAAGGAGTAAATCAGCGGGTAACAGCGTATCGCTTAGGTTCATGGGCATATATCCGGGGTTGAGATGCCGGTAGCAGGCCATACTGTTTCATTAAGGCAAGGCGATTCAATGTTACAATAAGTAAACGCAGGAATTATCCTAATTATGGTTTAGGAGTTTCTCAGTAATGGTTGCCTCTCCTGTTGATCCGCCTGACATCCAAAGTTTACCGCTGCGTTATCGTGGCAAGGTTCGGGATTTATACGCTGTCGATGAGCAGCACCTACTGATCGTTGCCAGCAACCGCTTATCAGCCTTTGATGTGATTTTGCCGACTCAAATTCCTGATAAAGGCGCGGTATTAACATCTGTTTCCAATTTTTGGTTTGGTCAGACCCGCCATCTTGTTCCGAATCATCTGCATTTGGCTGAAAGAACGCTAGAGCAAGTACTTCCTGATCCTGAAGAGCGAGCCGTTATTGCTGATCGGGCTGTGGTGGCACGCCAACTCAAAGGGTTACCGGTAGAGGCCATCGTGCGTGGTTATCTCATTGGTTCCGGCTGGAAAGCGTACCAGCAGACCGGTGAGGTGTGTGGCATTGCGTTGCCGGATGGTTTGCGGCTGGCTGAGCAGCTACCTGAGCCGATTTTTACCCCCTCCACCAAGGCAGCATTAGGTGCACACGATGAAAATGTCAGCTTTGAGCAGATTGTCGAAGTGCTTGGCTGTGAGCTGGCAGAGCAAATACGTGCCGTGAGTCTTCAAATCTATCGGGAAGCCGCCCGGTATGCGTTGTCACGGGGAGTCATTATCGCCGATACAAAATTTGAATTTGGGCTGGATGAGCATCATCAGCTCGTGTTGATGGATGAGGTGCTTACACCGGATTCTTCGCGCTTCTGGCCAGCGGATCAGTACCGGCCCGGTGTCAATCCCCCCAGTTTTGATAAGCAGTTTGCCCGTGATTATCTGGAAACGCTGGGCTGGAATAAGCAACCACCTGCACCGGAATTACCGCCTGAAATCGTCAGGCAAACTACGGCTAAATACCGTGAGGCGCGAATGCGCCTGATCGGCTAGGTGGTTTTGCAGCATGTGTGCCTGCCCTTAATATTTGAGGCAGGCTATGAGGATAAGGGGATTAAGATAGATAAGGGCGATGCGATATCAATCACCTTTTTATTTGTCACTTTCGTTTGTCACTTTCGTCGTTGGGTGGCGGTGATTGTGACAAATTGGCATCACATCCAGGCGTAATAGCGCACATGCCTTTCAAGACCATATCGGTGTAGCTGATAATGCCGATAACTTTGCCATTTTCGATAACAGGGGTGCGTGACAGCCCCAGTTTCTGGAACAGTCGGGCACAATAGCGAATATCCATTTGTGGATTAACGGCAATGACAGGTTTGAACATAATCTCGTAGACATTGACACGTTCAGGAGAACGGTCTTTCGCCAGCACATGACAGGCAATATCGGAAATCAGCACGATGCCATACTCATCGTCATCATGCCGCTTGTCAACAATGAGGCATTTGGTTTCAAAATGCTTCATCATCTTTAAGGCCTGGGCTACGGTCATTGAGTCATCAATGATATCGACTGCTGTTTTCATAACATCAATGACGCGAATAAGTTGTCGCTCTCGTGTCATATATTATCCTCGACCAATTGGCTGAGTTTACGCATCTGGTGACCTACACCGATGGCATCCTCAACGTCAATCTGAAACGCAATGCCTGTGCCAGAGGTATCGTCAAAACCGCCAACGGCAGCGATAGCTTCCAAAATCCGGCGGCTTAAATGCTCTTCAACCAGTAACAACACCACATCGCAACGCGTTTCCAGGCTAAGACCAAAGAAGGTGGTTCGTGGTTCGAGACCTTCTCCACGTGCCTGATTAAGAACGGTTGCACCGGTTGCACCGGTTGCCCGCGCCGCCTCCAGTACCTTTTTGGTTTTATTTTCATCAACCATCACAACGATCAATTTAAAGTGCATGGTAATGATTCCTCAATTATTTTCATTAATCCAGCTCTTGTGTTTGTCGTATTTGGTGCTGCCGAATCTGTTTTGCCCGCCACTCACCAATTTGTGCGTATCCCATTACCGTTATCATTGGAAACAGGCTCGCGAAAGCAATCAGACCGAAACCATCAAGCAGTGGACTACGCCCGGCAATGGTACTGGCCAGACCAAGACCGAGTGCCGCTATCAGCGGTACAGTCACTGTCGATGTGGTGACGCCACCGGAATCATAGGCTAGCGGTACTATCGCACGTGGTGCAAATCCCGTTTGGATAACCACGATCACATAGCCCGCCATAATATACCAATGTAACGGTGTTCCGGTGACAATACGGAACGTGCCGACACCAATACCGATAGCCACGCCAATCGCAACCGCAATACGCAATCCCCAAACGGTTATCGTGCCACCAGAGACGGCGGATGCCTTCAAGGCGACTGCGATCAATGCAGGTTCAGCAATAGTTGTGGCAAAACCAATGGCTGCACCAAAAACATAAACCCATAAATAATCGCTCCAATAGGGTTGTTCCGGTACCGCACTATCGCCATAAAGGAACACCGGATCGGTTAATTGGCGTGCCATCAGTTCACCTAGAGAGAACAGTGCGGTCTCCAGCCCTTCCAAAAAGAAAGTTAATCCGAGCAGTACATAAATAAAGCCCAGCAGGGTTCGACCCGGGTTAGGGATGGGCTGGCGAAGAATCCACACCTGAAAGCTAAAGAGTGCGAATGCAATGGGCAGGACATCCCAGATTGTTTTTAATAATGTTTGCCATAGCCCTGTGATGAGAGTGTCAAGCATGAATAATCATTCCATAGCCCATGACAAACATGATCGGTGTGAGTGAAGCAAGGGCAATGAGACCGAAACCATCGATCATCGGATTACGACCACGAATGGTGCTTGCCAATCCGACGCCCAGTGCGGTGAGCAACGGTACTGTAACCGTTGACGTAGTCACGCCACCGGAGTCGTAGGCGATACCAATAATTTGTGGTGGTGCGAACGGTGTCATGATAACCACGCCAAGATAGCCAGCGATGATAAACCACTGGATAGGCCACCCTTTCAGAATACGAAGTACACCCAGCAACACGGCTATTCCAACTGAAGACGCAACGGTGAGACGTAGCCCGAATGCATAATCGCTTCGGGTGCTCTCATTATTGGCAATGGCGCCACCTTTCGCGGCGATTTCTGCGGCTTCATTAGCAATGGCAATCAATGCAGGCTCAGCCACAGTAGTCCCAAAGCCGAGCGCGAGGCTGAATACCATGAGCCAAAAAAGACTGCCTTTTCGGGCTAGACCGTAAGCCAGTGCTTCGCCAACAGGAAATAGTGCTATCTCCAATCCACGGATAAACAAGGTTAGCCCCAGGACGATCATGAGCGTCCCTAGTGCGATTTGACCAAGATTAGGAATCGGCTGTTTTAGGATCAGGAGCTGAAAAACGCCAATCACGATCACGATCGGTAAAAGGTCGCGCGCACTGTCACGTACCGAGCGATAAAAGTCATAGATCAGCATGTTGCGTTATGGCAAAAGCGTGGTTGTTGGTCATCAGTAGCAGCCGTCCTGAGGCAAGGTTTTTTCTTTTTTTCCGTGCATTTGGATGGCTTTTACAGAGTCTTGTGCATTTCGGCCTGCAGATTTAACAAGCAATACAAAGGACTTTCCAGAATTGTAGTGCCCAAAACACAATTGTGGAGGTGGGGGGGTGTTTTTTCAGTCATTTGGCGGCGACGACCACCGCGTTGTTTTGCAGGCCGTTCTTCATCAACCTTGATTTTGTTGCTGCGGAAGGCCATTGAGTACACTGATAGCAGTATGCGTTTCATACCTCTCTATCTCGATAAAACCAAAACCACGACAGTTTACGGAAAATACATCCCGTACCAGGCGTAGCGAACATACGCGCCCATAGGTTGAAAAGAGCTGGGTCATTTCAATTTCTGCAGTATCTGTGGGCAAATTGCCGACAAATTGAGGCGTAAAAAAATTGACGACATTATTTTAGGTGGGGCGATAGACACCATAACGTCCAGTAAAGGTCATTGCCGGTTCACCATCAGCGTGAATGATCACATCAAGTGACCAACGGACTTTACCGCGTTGGCGGAGATTATCAATAAATTGCTGTGCAGTTGCCGTATCAGGTCGCAAGCATTCAGCAACGATGGAGTCACGTAACGGACGCAAGAACTTTAGTGTGCTATCCGCGATAACAATTTCAGCTGTTTCATTGTGCTCATCCAGCGTGATTCGGGTCACGGCCCAGCCGGTTAATGCCGCAATCGCCGCCATGGAGCCACCAAAAGCGATACCTTTATCATTGATATTGGGTTCCAGCGGTGCAGCAATAGCCAGGACGGTTTCATCGCAGCGTTCCAGTTTTGCCTCCATCGCCTGAAACAATGGGACATGCTGGTTGAGGAAATTATTGATTTCATGGATTTTATCGATGGATGACATACAGATTCCTCATAGAGTTGATCGTCTTTTATAAAATGATGTGGTGGTCATTGTTACTTTTTTAAATCGGTGTTTTCAGACTGGAAATTATCACGTCTATATCAGGAGGCCTAATATGTTCGAAAAACATGCAATCACTCGAAGCACCTGTTACTGATGCAATCACACGATGCTGGAGTCCACGTGCTGTCGGCGCTGATTGGCCGGTTAGCGGCGAACATGTGACCGCGTTACTGGAAGCCGCACGTTGGGCACGGTCTTGCTTTGATGCCGAGCCCTGGCGTTATCCGGTTTTGGGATCGCTTTCGTGATTCGGCGGCTTGGCGACAAGCCTTTGAATGTCTGGCAGCGGGCAATCAGATATAGTCAGAAAATGCGCTTTGGTTGCTGACGGTAGCAACACCTCGGTTTCAGCTATAATGATACGCCGAACCGCTGGTCACAATACGCTGCTGGGGCAGCGCGTGAAAATCTCTGTTTACAGGCCACAGCCCCGGGGGTGGCCGCCCGCCAGATGGGTGGTTTTGGTGTGGACATGGCCCGGTTCTGCCTTGGTATTCCAGATGGCCATGACTGCATGGCGATGACCGGCGTGAGCGTGAACCGCGAGAACGTAGCTCTCTTGCGCAAATTGCCTTTAATGGGGTGTGGTGGGGGCAGGGATTCTCATAACGCTAGGCGAAATACCAGTGACCCCTCGGTTTTTCCCGGTTTTTTATGTTAATGAGGGGTCAGTAATTGATACGCGCCGGGCCTCAGGCTGTATTGCCGGTCAGACGTTCATACTTGGCCTGTAATTGTGCATCACTCTCATTGTGATTCGGGTCGAGGATGATGCAATCGACCGGGCACACCTCGGTACATTGTGGTACCTCGTAGTGGCCCATACATTGTGTACACAGGTCCGGATTGATCTCGTAGATTTCTTCGCCTTGATAAATGGCCTCATTCGGACATTCCGGTTCACATACATCGCAATTGATACATTCATCGGTGATCATTAGCGCCATGGCTGTTTTCTCCTCGTAATTGTGGAACAGCAACCGACCCAATCTGTCGATCGCTTAGTAGCGCTGAATGGCTTTGCTCTGCCTAACTGCTTCAGTACTGTCATTTGATCGATAGTTTTGACGCTCAATGGATAGCAAAAATTCTATCCATTGAGCAGGGTGGCGCGGTACTGGAAGCGATTGGAGCCGTAGATATCAAATTTCCTATTATTTTACTCAACTATTTTTTGATTTGCGAATTTTCTTGCCAGTGCTGCTTTAACGCAGGGGTGCACAAAGGGGGTAATATCTCCACCCAGTTTTGCGACCTCGCGCACCAGGCTGGAAGAGATGAAAGCGAATTGCTCGGCAGGTGTCAGAAAAATGGATTCAATTTGTGGATGCAGACGACGGTTCATGCTGGCAAGCTGGAATTCAAATTCAAAATCGGAAACAGCACGCAAACCGCGCATCAACACATTGGCACCGATGCCTTTCGCATAATTGATTAGCAACGTATCGAAACCACGCACCTCGACCTGGGGCAGGTGTGATACGACTTCATTAACCAGTGCCACCCGCTCTTCCAGAGAGAACAGTGGTTGTTTGTTGGGATTGGCCGCAACACTCACAATAAGCCGGTCGAACATGCGGGCGCCTCGTTCGATCAAGTCGGCATGGCCGTTGGTAATAGGGTCGAAAGTGCCCGGATAAATAGCAGCAACGGACATACTAATATCCTTTTCGTTTAGGAGAATGGGGCTGAATTATCAGAAAAGCCGTCCAGAGTCGCAACTGGAGCATGGGGCTGAAGTATCAGAAAAGCAATCCAGAGTCGCCATCATCAAGCAGGTCGAGGCTTTTCCGATGAAAGAGCCGGTAGGCAACTGCACCGGCAATTTTTTCCCGATGGGGCTCCCAATGTTTGGGCAGGGCGGCCGTTGACCATGCTGTTTCCGCCTCCAGATAAATCCAGGCCGTTGCGGTGAGCCAGCCGCCTTGTTCGAGTTGTTGGCAAGCCGGTCCCAACAGGTTTTTATTGAAGGGGGGATCAAGTAATACGATATCAAAAGCTGTTGCGGGTTGTTCTAGCCAGCGCAGGCTTTCATGGCGTTCAAGCTGCGCGCCTTGTGCGTTGAACCGTTTCAGGTTTTCATGCAAGGTGTGGATAGCCAGTGGGTGCCGGTCAATGAAGACGACTTCAGCCGCACCGCGTGATAATGCCTCAATGCCAAGTGCGCCACTACCGCAAAATAAATCCAGACAACGTGCACCGCACAGTACTGGAGTCAGCCAGTTAAACAGGGTTTCACGTACCCGATCGGGTGTAGGGCGCAATCCGGGCAGTTCCGGGAATGTGAACCGCCGACCGCGCCATTGCCCGCCAATAATACGAAGCTGGCGCGTCCGTGGTTTCCCTCGCTTCATGGAGTGGTCGCGGGTTTTTGCTGTTCACCGCCGACAACCACAGTAATTTGCCGGTCGGGTTGTATCTGTTGTCGCCATGCAGCATTGACTTGATCCAGCGTAATACCATTCATCGTGTTGATGAAATGTTGTAAATAATCCAGTGGCAAGCGATAAAAGGCGATCAGACCTAAATAATTAACCAGCTTACGGTTACCCGCGAGATTAAGCGCAAAACTGCCGATAATATTTTGTCGTGCTTCTTGTAATGCCTGTGGTGTAGCGCCATCTGTGGTGAAAGTCTGCAGGGTTTTCCGGGCCACTTGTAGGGCAACGTCCACCTGATCGTTGCGGGTTTGCATATTCATCAGAAACGGGCCTGCCTGTTGCATTGGGGAGAACAGGCTGTAGACACTGTAACTCAGGCCACGCTGTTCACGGATTTCTTGTGACAACAAGGAGACAAGACCGTTACCGCCCAGAACATGGTTACCGAGATAAAGGGCGTAATAATCGGGATTCGTGCGGCGCACGCCGATCTGACCGATCAGAATATGGCTCTGGCTAGAGGGGTGCGCGATACGGATGGTGCGGCTTTTGGCAACAGGTGGAACCGGTGGTAATGCTGGTACAGGTTGACCTTTCGGCAAATGACTGGCCAGTGTTTCAACCCATTTTTCCGCAGTGGCGCGATCCAGGTCGCCAACAAGGGCAATGACAGCGTTGGATGCAGTGTAGTAGCGGCGGTGGAATGCCTGTACATCCGCACGGGTCATCGATTTTATACTGGCTTCAGTGCCGTCAGGTGGTGAGCCATAGGGGTGATTACCATAAAGTGCCTCGTAGAAGGTATTGTAGGCTATCGCACGGGGGGACTGAGCCTGTTCCTGTAAGGCGGTTAGCATATGTTGTTTAAGTCGTTCCAGCGCCTCCGGGGCAAAGGTGGGTTGTTGCAATAATTGAGCAACGGTTTCAACGGAAGGTTGTAGATAGCGTGGATCGGTCAGGCTGCGCAGCGAGATGATGGCTGAATCACGTTGTGAAGAGCTGCCAAACTGAGCGCCAACCTTGTCCAGCCGGTCGGCAATGTCATCGGCTGACCACTGACCCGCGCCTTCATTCAGCAAGGCATTGGTCAGTTTTGCCAATCCTGGCTGCTGATCATCGTAGGCTGAACCGGCTTTAAATAAAATTTGTATATCGACCATCGGTAATTCGTGGGCAGGTATGAAATACACCGGTACACCATTGCTGGTTTGCCAGTGTTCAAGGGTGGGTATGGCGATGACCCCGCGAGATGCGAGTAGCAGCACAGCGGCGAAAGCAATGGACAGCCGTCGTTTTAAATTAGGCATGAGCGTTATCAACATGATTTTTAAGGGTTAGCGTTGGTAGATAGGTTGTGGCGGAAAATGAGCAGATCTGGAAAGTATGATGATGCGATGTGGTATTCGCGTCGGAACAGGGAAGGCATGCCGCACTAATGGCGCCCAGGGTGTACGGCTTTACTGGATCGGGGTCTGCGTTGATTCAGTGGCAAGGGTTCTAGTGTGGCGACCGTCAGGCGATCATCGATCAAGTATTTTTGCGCAACCTGATTTACTTGTTCCGGGGTTACTGCCTGGATGCCTCGGACATAGTCATCAATCTTGCGCCAGCCGAGCCCGACCGTCTCCAGAATGCCCAGACGCATACCCTGGTAAAACATGGAATCTTGTTGATACACCTCGGAGGCTGTGATTTGTGCGACCACCCGTGCCAGCTCTTCGCTGCTGACCAGTGATTCACGTAATTTTGCCACTTCAGCACGCAGCGCCTGCTCTACTTCCGCTGTGCTGCGAGCTGGCGCAGGATTGGCTGTCAGCACGTATAATCCTTGTAACCGAGCGCTGAGGTCATAGCTGGTACCTGCGGCGGCAGCAACCTGGCTGCCACGAATCAGGTTGCGACTAATACGGCTGCTATTGCCGCCATCAAGAATGCCGTCAAGTATCGCGAGTGCATAGGGTTCCCAGCTTGCTTGAGCGGTTTTGAGCGTTGGAACCTTATAACCCAGCATGATATAAGGCACTTCTGCGGGGGTTTTGACAATAATACGCTGTTCGCCGTGTTGTGGCAGTTCCTGTGCAACTCTGGGTGGAGTCAGTTTGCCGGCGGGGAGAGCGCCAAAATATTTTTTTGCCAGTTGATAAACCCCATCAGGATTGACATCACCAACCACTACGAGAGTGGCGTTGTTAGGTGCATACCAGCGCTGATACCAGTTTCGCAAATCTTCAGGGGTTATCGTCTCAATAGTTTGCATCCAGCCGATAACCGGATTGCGATAAGGGCTGGTAATATAGGCTGCTGCCTGAAAACGTTCGCTGGTCAGTGCTTCGGGTCGATCCTCGGTGCGCAAACGGCGCTCTTCCGCTACCACTTGTATTTCTTTTTTGATGTCATCCGGGTTAAGCAATAGATGGCGCATTCGGTCAGCTTCTAGCCGGAAGCTAAGCGCCAGCCGATCTTTTTCCAGGGTCTGAAAATAGGCGGTGTAGTCGCGACTGGTGAACGCATTTTCACTGCCGCCATTGGCGGCAATCATGCGGGAAAACTGGTTGCTCGGCACATTAGGTGTGCCTTTAAACATCATGTGCTCCAGCAAGTGGGAGATACCCGTCAGGCTGTTGGGTTCGTAGCTGGAGCCAACCTTGTACCAGATTTGTGAAACCACGACAGGCGCACGGTGATCTTCACGCACCAGTACTTTTAAACCGTTATCAAGTATAAACTCGTGAACAGGCGTGGTTGCAAAGGTAGTCGGTATCCCCATCAACCAAAGCACTGTCAGTGTAAAAAAAGGATTACGTAACATAATATCTCCGCAAGTCGTAGCCAGCATGTTGCGTTCATTGGGCAATTAACAGGTGCAAGGGTTCATTGCTTGAGTCCGGTAACGCCCATGTATGAGGTGCCCACTACAATCATGCGACTGAACAAGTTTTGTTCCTCTCAAAACCCCCTCCCTTCGCCGGGAGCCCACTACAATCATGCGACTGAATAAGCCTGCGTACACTTTAGGTTCTCCGCTGCAATCAAGCCACGAAACGGACCATATTGATATGACGACTGATGATAAAAATGATGCTGCTGTGTCGCCAGAACGCAAAGCGGCCAGTTTACTGGATGTGCTGAATAAGCCTATTCGGTTACCGTTTGGGCGAGGCAGTGCCTCTGGCAAGGATGCAGCACCCTCCACCGAATCGAAACCAGAGCGTTTTACACAATTGCGCGACCGATTGCGGCGCACCCGTCAGAACCTGCTCAGTGGTTTTTCCAGCTTATTCAGTGGTCGCACATTGGATGAAGACGTTTTGGAGGAGCTGGAAAGCCGTTTATTGCTGGCCGATGTTGGTATAGATGTGACGAATCATTTAATGAAACGGCTTACCGAGCAGGTGTCACGTCGGCAACTCAATGATATACCGGCATTGCTGGAGGCATTGCGCCGGGAATTATTAGCGATCCTCGCCACTTCCCGGCAGCCGTGGCAGCCCAATGAATCCCGACCTTATGTTGTTTTGATGGTGGGTGTAAATGGTGTGGGTAAAACCACAACGATTGGCAAGTTGGCGCAACGGTTGCGAAACGAAGGGCATAAAGTGCTATTGGCCGCCGGAGATACTTTCCGTGCGGCGGCTGTTGAGCAATTACAGGTCTGGGGCGAGCGCAACCAGATTCCGGTAATTGCCCAGCAAAGTGGCGCGGATTCGGCTTCGGTGATTTACGATGCGATTTCGGCAGCAGCAGCTCGCAAGGTTGAAGTGGTCATCGCGGATACGGCCGGACGGCTGCATACTCAGTCGAACCTGATGGAGGAACTGAAGAAGATCAAGCGAGTGGCAGGTAAGCTGGATGCGACTGCACCGCATGAAGTCTTGCTGGTGGTTGATGCCAGTACCGGACAGAATGCTTTAAATCAAGCGGTACAGTTTCATGAAGCGGTTGGTGTGACCGGCCTGGTGTTGACCAAGCTTGATGGTACAGCCAAGGGTGGTATTGTGTTTGCGATTGCCCGTCGCCTGGCTGTACCGATCCGTTTTATTGGTGTTGGTGAAGGTATCGATGATTTACGCGCTTTCGATGCGGCCGAATTTGTCGATGCTTTATTGGATGAGCAGGTCGGCAATGCGGGCAGCGGGGGGTAATCGACAGGGTTTTGAGGAACCTTGATTAATTTTAGCACTCTAAGGTAAAGAGTGCTAAAATCAGGAAAACAGAGGAAATAACCGAGGAAAGAATGACGATGACAAATGCGCTGGTTCCCCGAATGCACAATTTGCCGATGCCGGTTGATAGCGTGGAGAGTTATATCCGGGCAGTCAATCGTATCCCTGTGCTGAGCGCTGAAGAGGAGCAGGGACTGGCTCAGCGCTTGCAGTTGCGCGATGACCTGGAAGCAGCGCAACGGCTTATTGTAGCGCATCTACGTTTTGTGGTGCATATTGCACGTGGTTACATGGGTTATGGTTTGCCGCTGGGCGATCTGATCCAGGAAGGCAATGTCGGATTGATGAAAGCGGTTAAACGCTTTGATCTGGGGCATGGCGTTCGGCTGGTGTCATTCGCGGTACATTGGATCCGTGCTGAAATCCATGGGTTTATCCTGCGTAACTGGCGAATCGTCAAGGTTGCAACGACCAAGGCGCAGCGCAAACTGTTTTTCAAGTTGCGTAGTGCCAAAAAGTATTTGGGCTGGTTGAGCCATGACGAAGTTGAGGCGGTGGCACGCGATTTGGGCGTTAAGCCAAGCACCGTTGTGGAGATGGAATCGCGCTTGAGTGGCCATGATGTTTCCTTTGATCCTGCACCTCGTTCTGGCGATGAGGATGAGCAGGAAGACTACACGCCATCGGCGTATTTGCAGGATGACCAAACCGACCCTGCTGTGGTGTTGGAGCAGGATGACTGGGAAGCACGAACAACGAGCCACCTGGGTGAGGCGATGAGGCAACTGGATTCACGCAGCCGCGATATCGTGCAGCGCCGCTGGTTGAACGATAAGAAAGCGACCTTGCAGGAACTGGCTGCTGAATACAAGGTATCTGCCGAGCGTATTCGGCAACTGGAAAATAACGCGATGAAAAAACTGCGTACGGCATTGCCGGTTGTCGTTTGAATCAATTGTATTATAGCGGAACCAATTAAATTTGATTAATTGGTTTCGCTATATTTGCCTGTTTTAACGCGCAAACGCTATACGTTGTTCCAATTTATAGCGTTTGCGCTATACGTTGCTGAATATTGAGCATGTTCACCCCTAGCCCTTCTTCCAGCAGAAGAGGGGGCTGCCAGTGTCAATCGGTATCCTGTCACTTTTGATTGGATTTCAGAGCGGGTTGATTGTTGTTACGCCGGTTTTCCGGGTTTCAAGGCAGCAACTCACCATAACCATCCCGATAGCCTGGATAGCGAAACTGAAAGCCACTAGCACGTAGTCGGGCATTACAGCAGCGTTTATTGGCACGTTGGCGCAGGGCAGCATTGCCCCGTCGCTCGGAACCCGGTTTTAGCGGCGTTTGCTCTACCAGCGGTGGCGCCGAAACACCCAATTGTGCTGCTAACCAGCACAAAACGTCGTCCAGTGGTGCGGGGTCATCATCTACCGCGATATAGAGAGGCTCAGGATCGGGGAGTGTCATGACATGTTGCAGCACGCGGGCGCAGTCATCACGATGGATGCGATTGGTATAGACAGGTTGACCGATAGTCCGTGTAGCGCTGCCCTCGCGGACGCTATCGATCAGGCGGGTGCGGCCTGGCCCATAAATGCCGCCAAAGCGTACCGAAATCGCTAGCCAGGGTGAGTCCCACAGCAATTGTTCACCTTCTCGAATGCAACGGCCACTAAAACTGTTGGCCTCAGCAGGCGAGTCTTCATCAACCCATTCACCCTGATTTTGTCCGTAGACTGACGTACTGGAGGTAAACAGGATTCGCTTGGGGTGCTGATGGGTGTGATGTAATACCTCCAACAGGTTGTAAACCCCATTCACATAGGCATCCCGATAGCGTGCCTCACTGAAACCCGATGCGGCGGCGCTGTAGACCACAAAATCCATATCAGGCGGTAAAGCGTGCAAGCTATTGGGATCGGTTAAATCAGCCGCTATGGTTTGAAGGGGAGAAGGCAATGGATCAGGATGGCGCTTTAATCCCCAGACCGTATGTCCTTGAGTACTCAGCGATAAACCTAGCGTTGTGCCGATATCACCACAACCGGCAATCAGGATACGAGCCATGTTTGCATTACTCCATAAAGAAAAATAGTCATGATGGAAGCGACTGAATTTACCCGACGTGTACTGGAATGGTTTGATGTGCATGGTCGTAAACAGTTGCCCTGGAAAGATAATCCCACGCCTTATCGTGTCTGGGTGTCAGAAGTCATGTTGCAACAGACTCAAGTCACTACCGTCATCCCTTATTATCAGCGTTTCCTGGCAAGATTTCCTGACAATCAGGCGCTTGCAGATGCTGACCTGGATGATGTATTGCATCTATGGGCGGGGCTGGGATATTACAGCCGCGCCCGCAATCTGCATCGTGCTGCACAAATCGTGCGTGATGAGTACGATGGTGTAATGCCGCTGAGCAGTCTGGATATGCAAAAGTTGCCAGGGATCGGCCGTTCAACGGCCGGTGCTATTTTATCGTTAGCCACGGGGCAGCGGCATCCGGTTCTGGACGGGAATGTTAAACGGGTACTGGCACGTTTTGCAGCGGTGGAGGGGTGGCCGGGTCAATCGTCAGTGCAAACGGTACTGTGGGCACTGGCAGAGTATTATACGCCGACTGAACGTGTGGCCGATTATACCCAGGCCATGATGGATTTAGGGGCAATGGTCTGTGTGCGCCGTCAACCCCAATGTGGCATTTGCCCGCTGGCTATTGCGTGTGCTGCACATGCACAAGGTCGGGAAATGGTGCTGCCAGCGCCCAGGCCACGTCGGGAATTACCGTTGCGGAAAACACAGATGCTGTTGTTGCGAGCGACAGATGGTTCGGTACTGCTAGAGCAGCGTCCACCTGTGGGTATCTGGGGTGGATTATGGAGTTTTCCAGAATGCCCGCAGGGTGTGGATGTGGGGATTTGGTGTCGGGATCAACTGGGTTTGCAGGTAAAAGTAGAATCGGCCTGGCCTGTATTGCCACATAGCTTTAGTCATTTTCGTCTTGAAATTACACCAATACCTGCTGCGGTTATTCGGCAAGCCGGTGCAGTCATGGAAGGGCGACGGTTTGTCTGGTATAACACCGATTGTTCTGGTGATCGAGGGGTTGCTGCGCCGGTTAAGCGATTGTTAACAGTGCTGGCAAGCGGATCTTGAAACAAAATACATCTTAGGAGTGGGTGATGGCTCGAGTGGTAAATTGCGTTAAACTGGGCGAAGAGGCTGAGGGTTTGGATCGCCCAACGTATCCGGGGGCATTAGGTCAGCGGATTTTTGAGAATGTATCCAAGGCGGCCTGGCAGCAGTGGTTACAACAGCAGACCATGCTGATTAATGAGTATCGTTTGACACCTTTTGAGCCGAAGGCTCGCCAGTTTCTTGAGGAACAGATGGAGCAATTTTTCTTTGGTGAAGGCACGACGTTGCCGGAGGGATATGTACCGCCGAGTAGTGATTCTTGACGAAAAATCCATAAACTGCTTAAATATCCCGCTTCACCGTAAGGTGAAAACGGCCAGGTAGCTCAGTTGGTAGAGCAGTGGACTGAAAATCCTCGTGTCGGTGGTTCAATTCCGCCCCTGGCCACCATATTAATAACCATCCGCAGAAGTCCGAAGAAGTCCATAAGCACCCGATTATACGGGGGTTTTATATATTTAGTATCCGGTACAGTCCGTACTGATCCGTCACCATCCGCTATATTTTAGGGGGACACTTTGGGGGATATTGCCCCTACCTGTGAGTGAGTGTCCCCACTTATGACACTGACCGATACTGCGATCCGCAACGCCAAGCCCAAGGCCAAGCGGTACAAGCTGTTTGATGAACGTGGTCTGTTCCTGCTGGTGGATACCACGGGGGGTAAGTGGTGGCGCTTTCGCTACCAGAGCAAGGGTAAGCACGAGGAAATATCACTTGGTATCTATCCAGAAATCAGCCTAAGAGCAGCACGGGATGCACGGGATGAACACCGTGCCCAACTGAGAAAAACATTGACCCGCGTGCACACCGCAAGGCGATCAAGAAAACCTGTGTAGACCAGATCAGCCACAGATTTGAAGTGATCACCCGTGAAAGGTTTGTCAAGCACCAACCAGGATGGGTAGCCAGTCATTCAGACCGGATCATCCGACGATTTGAGCGGGATATCTTTCCCTGGCCGGGAGATTGTCCCATTACACAGATCAAAGCCCTTGGATCTGCTGGAGTGCCTACGGCGCATTGAAGCGCGTGGTGCACTGGAAACCGCACACAGAGTACTGCAAACCACCGGGCAAGTGTTCCGCTATGCCATCGCCACCGGACGTGCCGAGCGTGATATTTCCGCTGATCTACGTGGAGCTTTGCCACCCGTGAAGTCCACCCACTTCCCCGCTGTGACCGAGCCTCGGCAAGTGGGGGAATTGTTGCGTGCATTGGATGCATTCCAGGGAACCTTGGTGGTGTCCTGCGCCTTGCGGCTGGCACCTTTGGTGTTTGTCCGACCGGGCGAGTTGCGACACGCCCAATGGAAAGATATTGACCTGGAGGCGAGAGAGTGGCGCTACATTGTCAGCAAGACCGATACACCCCACATTGTCCCCTTGTCTACACAGGGGGTGGTGATTCTCAAGGAACTTACACCCGCTCACAGGAGTAGGGCGCTATGTGTTCCCTGGTGCACGTAGTCCCAAGGGCGGCCGACCCATGAGCGATAACGCGGTACTTGTTGCATTGCAGAAGCTGGAGATTCCCAAAGAGATCATGGCCGGGCACGGATTTCGGGCGATGGCGCGAACCCTTCTTGATGAGGTGCTGGGCTTTCGTCCTGAACTGATTGAACACCAGCTTGCCCATGCAGTCCGCGATCCACTGGGCAGAGCCTATAACCGAACCACCCACTTGGAGGAACGCCGAACCATGATGCAGGCATGGGCGGATTATCTGGACAGGCTGAAAAGCGAGACACCCAGGAATGATCGCCGATATGGAAAATTTTTGGTAACAAGCCAAACGGGTTTTGAGAAAATACAACGGTATTGATAAGAAAAATTTTCCATTATTTCTCAAAGAATGTGAGTTCCGATTTAACTACAGCACACCATCAAATCAGCTCAAAATACTGAAAACATGGTGTGAAATTTAAGGCTAATCTATGTCAGCCCCTAACTATATATTAATTTAACAACTTACAAATTAATTAATTTACAAAAATAGGACTATAGGAATATATTTGTATGGTTCCCACATTGGGAACATAATAGGATTATGAGATGAGGATTATCACGCGAAAGACCTTGCTGGAGTTCTGGCAGCAACACGCAGACGCTGAACAGCCGTTGCGAGCCTGGTTCCGGTTCGCCAAACAAGCGGATTGGAGCCATCCGCAAGCGGTCAAAGCGGATTACGGTAACGCCAGCATCCTGGAAGACAATCGGGTGTGTTTCAACATTGGCGGGAACAAGTATCGCTTGGTCGTAAAAATCAACTATCCCTACCGGATAATTTATATCCGGTTCATTGGAACCCACGCCGAATATGGCAAGATCAACGCCAACCGAATCTAGGAGATAACCGCCATGGACATCAAACCGATCAAGACCGAAGCCGACTATCAGCAAGTGCTCAGCGATATTGAGCGGTTGATGGATGCCCAGCCCGACACGCCCGAGGGTGACCGCCTGGACGTGCTGAGCACCTTGGTAGAGGCTTACGAAGCTCAACACTACCCTATCGAGGAGCCGGACCCTATTGAAGCCATCAAACACCGTATGGAAGCCTTGGGGCTGGAACGCAAAGACCTGGAGCCTTTCATCGGAGGACGGGGCCGCGTGGCGGAGATATTGGCGCGTAAGCGCCCCCTAACCCTCGCAATGATTCGGCGGCTTAGCGCGGGAATGCATATTCCCGCCGATGTGTTAATCCAACCCTACGTTCCTCACTCTCCATCCAGATAAGCTGTCGCTGCAGAGTACAGATGTCACTGTGTGTACAAAATCATGCGGAATCAGATAAGCTATTGAAAATTAAATATTACAGTTCTATTTCGTTGTAAACCTGTCAGCTTATAACGACTACTTTGATGAGCGCATTTTGAACGGCCGCTACCAATCAAAAAATATCGAACTTTACATGTGAAATAAACGGTTGCTCCGTACCCGTCACTCTTCCGGAAAAAACCATCTGCGAGGAATTGATGAGTAAGCTCCAAACTGTTTTTATTCATCTGAAAACGACTTATGAGGCATCGATGCAAGCAGCTGAGGACGCAGCGATGTACTGGGCAGATATGGCGGAGAACTCGAAACACCCTTTGGCCAAACTCGCCCACATTCCCGGCATATTCGCAACACTCTGGACACCGGAAATTGCCCCTACCACTGCGGTAACGCTTGGTACAGCAGATTACGGATTCGTGGGATTGCCAAAGAACATGATCCATTTCACAACCGCTAAGGGGGCCATGGGCATTCGGGCAAGTGGCGTAATAAACCCGAGCCCATGGAGTATGCGGGGGATTTTCGGCCCTGGGGTGTACATGGCGAAGATTGGTCGGCCTTGGAACGGTTTCATGCCTGAACACGCAGTTATCCCAATCCTACTCAAAACTCCACAAGGGACGGTGCGTGTCTTGCCTCGTCTTGTTTACGTGAAATGGGGATTTAGACCTGTGCCAATTCGATGAGCAGACGAACCCACGCGATTATTGGCTGGATCATCGCCATCTCAATATGGTCAATGTGGGGCATTGCGATTTGGAGGGGTGGATGGTTTTGGGGGCTAGTGCCGCTTTCGCTTCTTATTTACATCGTTGCCCAAACCTATTGGCGAAGGCTTGACCCAGACAAGTAGGCACACTGACCAATTCGTGTTTTAATCTATCATGCACCTGTTCAATGGGGCTATAAGCCTGTGCCAATACGATGAAACGAGCACAGATTGTTACTACCGTAACCATAGTATTGGGCATCGCTCTTGTGAGCATAGCGGCACTTGAAAAGAATCTTTGGATTAGACCCCACAAAGGAACGTGAGGCGACATAGCTGATTGCCTATTGGTTTGATGTAACGGGCTTTTCGGCGTTTTGGTTTCTCCCGAACTGGATGGTGTTTCATGCGGCTGATTTCAGGGGGAGGATTCCGACGGAATCCCGGAGCTTTTCGTCGGAGAAGTCGTATTCGCCGAGCATGTTGATATGCGCCCACGACATGGGCGAGTGGGCGGCGACGTGAAAAGCAGATTGCAGCGGGAAATGTCCAGTTGGGTGGTTTGTGGATACCCAAAGCGACGAAGGCCCGACTGGAGATGTTGGCGCGGGATGCAGAGCTAAGTCTGTCCGAAGTGACCGCCATTGCGATCAATCGGCTAGAGCCTGAAAGCCTAGACGAGGCTGGACACTTGCTATCATCACCTGTAAATGTGAAACGAAAAAGCAGTGTGCCCAAGTGGGGGGACATTTGAGGGGGGCGCTCAAAAAAATTTTTTGTAAAAAATAATTTAAATATAAATAGTTATATATCTAGTTTAGTAGAGCCCCTGGCCACCAAACAATGCCGGTTTCTCCGGCGATTGGGGATACGCCGCAAAAAAATGCCGGAACTGCGGGGTTGGCTGTAATCGCTCGCTGACTATTATCTGGCATAATTCGGGATATTCCTGCCGGAAATGTGGCAGCGGGTATCTTTGCCGGTACTTCAGCACGAGTTGTTGGTGTGCCGGGTACTGTCTGTATAGCCTGTTGAATTTGGCTATGGTGAGCTATCGTTGGTTCAGCCAGGAATGAGCGATCACCACCGCAATCAATACCACCGTTGCAATTACCCACGGTAACCAGTGCTTGATAGAAAAAGCAGTTGATTGGGGTTTGGGTTTTACGGTTTCGATTAGATTTAACAACTCTTCGGCGCTAGAGCATCGCGCTTTAGGTCGTTTTTCCAGCAACCGATTGATAATGGGCTGGAAATGGTCAAGTGATTGGGGTAATTCTGGCAAGGGTGCCTGAACGTGCATCAATGCTGTCTCCATCGCATCCCTGCCCTGGTAGGGTCGTTTCCCTGTTAGCATCTCGTAGAACAAAATGCCTAAACTGTATAAATCGCAACGGGCATCTAAGGGTTGGCCTAATGCTTGTTCAGGACTCATATAGTTTGGAGTACCCACTCGCCAACCTACTGCGGTCAGCTGGGTTTTATCCTCCAGGTTTTTGGCAATACCAAAATCCGATAAAACCGCTGTTTCCTTATCTCGAAAGAGAATATTTGCCGGTTTAATATCGCGATGAATACAATTGTTTTGGTGGGCATAGCCCAGTGCACGGGCAATTTGACATAAATATGTTTTGGCCTGCTCCGGTGTCAGGCCGTCCTGGATGCGGTCCTTGAGCGTGCGGGCCTCTAGATGCTCCATTGCCATATAATAATAGTCTTTATAATTATCAATATCATAAATAGTGACGATGTTCGGGTGTGTCAGCTTGGCGACGATCAGGCCTTCTTTAATGAAACGCTTATGAAATGTTGAATCGCCAACGAGCTTGGGCGCAAGCACTTTGAGCGCCACTGGCCGGTTCAGTGAGCGCTGAACTGCCAGATACACGGTGGACATTGCACCCTTACCGAGAACACCTTTGATCTGATAGCCAGGAATTTCTAGTCTTTCCATAAAAATGACAGTACCTTACCAGAGAATTTCGGAAATTAAGGATAGGTGTATTGGGACAGCTCAGTATCAAATAATACATCAGAGTGAGACGCTTTGTTGCAGTATGCTTCCCATATCACGATATGATGGTTTCTATATCGGCAGATCCAGCTACTTCAACGAATATCATGCAGTCACTTGGCCCGTTTTTGTGGAGAAATCGTCAGCGCCATCAATGCCATGTCAGGATGTATAATCCGATGTATTGGCAAACAGGCTGATTTCAATTAGCGCTTGCCCGCCGGATGGTTGATGACCATTGCCAGAATAAGATAACAGAAACACGCCACATAAACCGCTGTGAGCCTGTGGATCGACTCCAACAGTACGCTGTTGGTTCGCTAAATGGCGCTGTAGGGTTATTATAATGCAAGGTATGATTCCGTCACCGAAGGCATTAGATGCGTTGGAGCGACAATTACTTGGATGGTTGACGCGCTGTCAGGGCGGTTTAAGTGAGCATCAGTTGCTCAAATGCCTACGAGAAGATAATCCACTGTTTGCTGAATTTACTGCACGTGATCCGCTTAGTTTGTTTCGTGGACATTATTTGCTATTTCATACGCTCTATCGATTACGCGATCGTCTAATTTTAGAGCGCCGTGGACAACTACGGATAGATCCCTTGCGAGTTATTCTGGAGCCAGTCGGCATGGAAACGGTGTGGCGATGCGGGCAATTGGATCAGAGGGCACCTGATATCGGTTTCTGGTACGCTGATCCTGGCCGTTTGCTCACGGTGACAGCCGAGGATATTACTCAGTTGTTACGCCAGTTAAATGCAATACAACGGATGGGCAGTGACGGGCGATGTGCCGCGTTGGCCATACTGGAACTCTGTGATCCAGTGGATGACACGACAATCAAGCAGCAGTATCGACGGTTAGTGATGCGCTATCATCCCGATCGGGGCGGCGGTGATGAGCAGCACCTGAGTACAATTAATGCCGCGTTTGCCGTGCTGATAAAAAAACGGTGTCCAGCGACCTGAAAATGACTACCGCTCCCCGCCAGGGGAGAGGTAACCTGTTGCGGATTATGTGTTGTGCGCGATCATGTGGGTGACCGGTAGAGTAGCTTTCACCACTCACGTTTCACATTTCAGGAAGGCAGGAACTCGTTGACGGTCTTCATGAGCAGTGATTCTTCTGCTGGTTTGATGACATAGCCTTTAGCGCCTTGCCGTTCTCCCCAGATCTTGTCCGTTTCCTGATCCTTGGTGGTGACAATGATGACTGGGATATGCTGGGTTGCAGGATCCTTGGTGATCTTGCGGGTTGCCTGAAAGCCATTGATTTTAGGCATTACGACATCCATAAGCACCAAATCAGGCAACTCGGCTTTGGCAGCTTCTACACCTTCAATACCATCTTTGGCAGTGATAATTTCATGTCCATGTTTTTTCAAGATTTTGGAGAGACTCAAAGTCTGCGTGGGTGAGTCATCAACAATTAATATGCGAGCCATGCTGCCACTCCTGGATAAGCTTTAATTTATTACGCTGCGTTGGCGGTTACCGGTATTAGAGTAAACGGGAACGATCTTCACCGCCACATAAAAAATCGATAACACCACCAGCGATATGTATGTGCTGGAAACTTTGTTGCAGGACGAGCTTGAGAAGCAGAAAGGGTTCAATGGCCATCAGCCTTTTAGCGACACATGGTAGGATACAGATAAATGGTTATGATTTGCAGGAGTTTGCTCTATGAATGCCTCACAATTGAACTTTCTGAATCGGCTGACACTGGCATTTCGTACATGCTGGGGTATTTTGACCGATCCCGTTTTGGCTGGCAAGGTGTTACAGCTCGCGCAGGGTAAGGTGAGTGTGTCTGATTCGGCTGGCAAGCTGTCCACGCCAGCCCCGCTCAAGGAATCATCGCCGGATGCGGCATTGCAATTGTTGGCGCTGTTGCAGCAGGAGGGGCGATTTATTGATTTTCTTGAAGAGAATGTCACAGCCTATTCTGATGCCGAGATTGGTGGTGCGGCACGGGTGGTGCATGAGGGCTGCCGAAAGATTATTCACAACCATCTAAAAATTGAGGCGGTGCGCAAGGATGCCGAAGGTGAGCGTGTGACGCTACCTGCTGGTTTTGATGCCATGACCATTCGCTTGACCGGTAATGTTGTTGGTGAACCGCCGTTTACCGGTACGTTGATGCATCGCGGCTGGCAAGTGACTGGGATTACACTACCAAAAATGACTGAACGTCATGATGTTCGTATCCTGGCGCCAGCGGAGATCGAGCTATGAGTAATACCCGCTATACAGTCGGTATTGATCTTGGGACGACCCACTGTGTAATGGCGGCAGTGGATTTGGCTGCTAGTGATCACAATACAGTCGAGGAAAGCATTGAGTCCATTCCACAACTGACAGCACCCGGCGCGGTCGAGAATCGGCACGCTTTGCCCTCTTTTCTGTATGTCCCTCACCCGGACGAAATGCAAGCAGATGCCCGTACTATGCCTTGGGGTGAGCAGCCGCCGTTTATTGTGGGGGAATTGGCGCGTTCCCTGGGTAGCAGTACGTCCATTCGTTTGGTGTCCAGTGCAAAAAGCTGGCTGTGTCATTCGGGTGTGGATCGGCGTGCCGCTATCTTGCCGATAGAGGCGCCAGAAGAAGTGGTGCGGATGTCACCGTTACAGGCCTCGATCCATTATTTGGAACATTTACAGGCCGCTTGGAATTATCAACACCCCGGTGAGCCTTTGAATGAGCAGGAAGTTGTCTTGACTGTGCCAGCGTCCTTCGATCCGGCAGCGCGGGAATTGACCGCGGAAGCGGCAGAAGCCGTTGGTCTCAATCATCTGGTGTTGCTGGAGGAACCACAGGCAGCGCTTTATCACTGGATTTTAGGGACTCGGGAGGGTTGGCGCAAGCAAGTTAAGGTCGGTGACATCATCCTGGTCATTGATTTGGGTGGCGGTACCGCTGACTTCTCACTTATTGCTGTAACCGAGTCTGATGGTTCCCTGGATCTGATACGAATTGCTGTTGGCGAGCATATCTTGCTAGGTGGTGACAACATGGATCTGGCGCTGGCACATGTGATTCGTGCCAAGTTAGCCGAGCAGGGTACCCGATTGGAGCCTTGGCAATTGCAGGGTTTGATGCATGGCTGTCGTGCTGCCAAAGAGACGTTACTGTGTCATGGCACCGATGTTGATGCTGTGCCTGTGGTGGTGCCCGGTCGGAGCTCCAAACTGATTGACGGCACACTGCGTACCGAGCTGACCCGTGAAGAGGTGAGCCAGGCGCTGATAAATGGCTTCTTTCCAGTGGTTGATGTGGCGGCGAGACCGGCTATACGGGCACGAACGGCGTTGACCAAGCTGGGCTTGCCCTACGCGCAGGATGCAGCCATGACACGCCACCTGGCAGCCTTTTTGTCACGACAAGTCGAGGCAACCCGTAATCTTGAAGGCTTTGAGGATCGCTTGCCCGCAGATGCCACATTTCTGCATCCCACTGCTGTTTTGTTTAATGGCGGTGTATTTAAGGCGCCCTCGTTGATGGAACGAACGCTGGAGGTGATCAATCAATGGCTGGCGGCTGAAAACTCACCGCCGGTACGATTGCTGGAAGGTGCTAACCTTGATTTGGCGGTAGCACGGGGTGCCGCATATTACGGTTATGTGCGACGTGGACGTGGGGTACGGATTCGTGGTGGTATAGCCAGATCCTATTACGTTGGCGTGGAAAGTGCCATGCCGGCTGTTCCAGGAATGGAACCGTCGATGGAAGCCTTGTGTATCGCGCCATTTGGTATGGAGGAAGGTACACAGGCTGAATTGCCACCACAGGAAGTGGGCTTGGTGGTAGGTGAGCCGGTACAGTTTCGCTTCTTTGGTTCTTCTGTGCGTCGCAACGATCAGGTGGGTGTCGTGCTGGAACAGTGGGAGCCAGAGGAAATTGAGGAGCTGGAGGCCATTGAAGCGACCTTGCCCGCCGAGGATCGGCAGTCCGGTGAAGTCGTGCCGGTCCGGCTGCGAGCGGCGGTGACTGAGGTCGGTACCCTGCGGCTGGACGCTGTACCGCGCACCGGTCATGCGGGCTGGAAAGTGGAATTTGATGTGCGAGGGGAGGAGTAAGTCATCACCCGACAATATACGCCCCGTTATCTGGTGGGGATTGATCTGGGAACCACCCATACAGTGGTTGCCCATGCCGAATTGAAAAAAGCCGGTGCATCTCCAGTGCAATTGTTTGCTGTTGAACAGTTGATTGCACCGGGTGCGCTGGCCGCACGGCCATTGTTACCCTCAACACGCTACCATCCTGTTGCCGGTGAACTGGCGGTAGCCGATACCCAGTTACCCTGGTCGTTTACTGATCCAGGTGGTGTGGATGATGCCGTACTGGGTGAGTGGGCACAGGAACGTGGTTCACGGACACCAGGCCGACTGGTTACCAGCGCCAAAAGCTGGCTGTCGCATTCCGGTGTTGACCGCACCGCAGCCATTCTGCCGTGGGGGGCGGCAGATGGCATTGCCAGGGTTTCACCGCTGTCGGCGAGTGCTAGCTATCTCGCTTATATTCGAGCCGCCTGGGATCATCGTTATCCTGACCATCCCTTGGCGCAGCAGGCGTTGGTGTTAACCATACCCGCCTCTTTTGATGAAGCTGCCCGAGCACTGACTGTGGACGCTGCCCAGCTGGCAGGCTTGCCGCATGTGCGCTTGCTGGAGGAGCCACAAGCAGCCTGTTATGACTGGTTGCATCGGCATCATGATACGGTCGCCACTGATCTGGATGGCAGCCGGTTGCTATTGGTATGTGACGTTGGTGGTGGCACGACTGACCTGACCCTGATACAGATTGCGCTTGATAATGGTACGTTACAGTTAACACGCATCGGTGTTGGCAACCATCTGATGTTGGGTGGCGATAACATGGATTTGGCGTTGGCACGGATTGCCGAGAGCCGGCTGGGTGGCAGGCGACTGAATGCCGGTGAATTATCACAACTGTTGCAGCAATGTCGCCGTGCCAAGGAACGTTTGCTGGCTGTTGATGCGCCTGAACAGGTTTCGGTGACGGTACTTGGTAGTGGTGGGCGTTTGATTGGCGGCTCATGTGTGGCGGAATTGGGGCGTGATGAAGTACGCACATTACTGGTTGACGGGTTTTTACCGCGCATCGGCATCGACCAGCGCCCGCAGCATCGACAGGCGGCTGTCGTGGAATTTGGGTTGCCGTATGCCGCTGATGCAGCGATTAGCCGCCATCTGGCTGCTTTTCTGGCGCAGCATGTTGAAACGTCACGGCAGGCGTTAGCAGGACGCATCCCGGATAACGACATACCGGTGCCTGATACCGTTTTACTCAATGGCGGTGCATTTCATGGTGCCGCATTATCCAGCCGTTTGCTGGAGGTACTGGCTGAGTGGCGCGGCGAGCCACTGCAAAAGCTGGATAATCCTGAGCCTGATCTGGCCGTGGCACGTGGTGCGGTCGCTTACGGTTTGGCGCGGCGTGGCCAGGGGTTACGCATTGGTGGGGGGTCAGCGCGTAGCTATTTTCTGGTAGTGGAGCGTGATCGTGAGGTTCAACAAGGTGTTTGCCTGTTGCCGCGCGGTTCCGAGGAAGGGCAGGAAGTCCGTCTGGCACGGGATTTTTCATTGCGACTGGGTGAACCGGTGCAATTTTACTTGATGTCATCAACAGCGGATACGGTGTATCCGCCCGGTGAACTGGTGTCACTGGATGCTGAGGTGTTCATGCCTTTGCCACCGGTGGCGACCGTAATTGAACGTCAGGATGATGGCCATGAAGTGCCGGTGCAATTGATTGCCCAGTTGACCGAAGTCGGGACACTGGAGATTGAGTGTGTTGCAGCAGCCGATGTGTCACAACGCTGGCGCCTGGCTTTTCAACTGCGTGGTGGTAATACCGCGACACTGGCACGACTCCATCCGCGATTTGCCGATGCAGCCGCACAGATTGAGCGATTTTATGGTGCGCGTTCTGCAAAAGTAGAACCGAAAGCGATCAAGTCCTTACGGACTGATCTGGAACGCCTGCTGGGTAAGCGTGACACCTGGGAAACTCCGTTACTGCGGGAGTTATTCGCCGTGCTGTTAACCGGCGCACGGCGGCGGCGACGTTCGGTGGATCATGAACGGCTGTGGTTTAGTCTGACCGGTTATTGTCTGCGACCGGGGTTTGGTTATCCCTTGGATGGGTGGCGAGTCTCGCAATTGTGGCCGCTATATGCACAAGATGTACATCATCGCCAGGATGCGCAGGTATGGTCGGAGTGGTGGACATTATGGCGACGGGTCGCCGGCGGACTGGATGCAGCTGCGCAATGGCAGATGAGTGAGGAATTGTTACACAGTTTGCGCCCGCCTGCCGGCAAGGCAAAGGAGAAAACGCCAGGTATTGAGGATATGGCCCGACTGGCCGGTGTTCTGGAGCGCTTACCCTCGATCCGCAAGGTCGAATTGGGGGAATTGTTGCTGGCACGATTGGCACGTAAGGGCGAATCACCGCAACTGTGGTGGGCTGTGGGACGGCTGGGTGCACGTGTTCCCGGTTATGGCAGTGTCCATGATGTTACACCTGTAGAGACCACTACAAACTGGTTGGCGCATATTCTGGAACTGGATTGGCGGGTGATAACGCCGGCAGCATTTGCAGCAACCCTGTTGGCCCGGTGTAGCGGTGATCGGGAGCGGGATCTGGACGAAGCTTTGCGAAGACAGGTACTCCAGCGGTTACATGCAGCAAAAGCACCCACATCGTGGCAACAAATGGTTGAAGCCGTGGTTGAGCTGGATGAAGCCGATACCGGTCGGATATTTGGTGAGGCACTGCCGCCAGGTCTACGTTTGGTAGGTTGATGGAGACGAGAGATGACCGGAGTATCACGACCTGTCCGGTGATATCACGACATTGTGAAATAAGAGCTGGCTGACAAAATTGTGTGTTGATAATGGATTGCCGGGAGAAGACACAAGGCCGTTTGGCCTTGGTGTCTTTTTAAGGCTGGACAGACCTAAAAGCCGTACAGCTCCTTGTACTCAGGGTCACGCTCAGCAATCAGTGTGGCAAGATTCATGACAACCTTACACTGCTTCCAGGTGGCATCGTCCTGCATTTTGCCGTCGATCATCACCGCACCACTACCATCCGGCATGGCTTCAATAACCCGCTGTGCCCATTTCACTTCTTCGGGTTTCGGGCTGAAAACCTGCTTGGCAATGGCAATCTGGTTCGGGTGCAGTGTCCAGGTGCCGACACAGCCCATCAGGTAGGCGTTACGGAACTGATCTTCACAGGCTACCAGATCGGCAATGTCACCGAAAGGTCCATAGAACGGCAGTGCGCCAATACTGGCACAGGCATCGACCATTTTGGCGATAGTGTAGTGCCATAAATCCTGCTGTGCTGTCGCACGTGCGGCTTCAGGATTGTTTGGGTCAGGATCGGTACGTACCAGGTAATCAGGGTGCCCACCACCGACCCGAGTGGTTTTCATGCGCCGTGAAGCAGCCAGATCGGCAGGCCCCAGGCTCATACCTTGCATGCGGGGGCTGGCATTAGCAATTTCATCAACATTGGCAACACCCAGTGCGGTTTCCAGAATCGCATGAATGAGCAGCGGTTTTTTAATATTATATTTGGCTTCCAGCTGCGCTATCAGGTGATCAGCGAAATGGATATCCCACGCGCCTTCAATTTTCGGCAACATAATGACATCAAGCTTGTCACCGATTTCACCGACCAGGCGGGTCAGATCATCCAGGAACCATGGGCTGTCAAGACTGTTCACGCGCGTCCAGAACTGGGTGTTGCCAAAGTCAGTACTTTTGCCAATCTGCACCAGACCTTCACGGGCCGCTTCCTTACGGTCAATCGGTACAGCATCTTCGAGATTACCCAGGATAATATCTACACCTTTGGCGATACTGGATACTTTCTCCGCCATTTTCGGGTTGCTGGGGTCGAAGAAGTGAATCATCCGTGATGGACGAACGGGGATTTCGCGAACCGGCTCAGGAGCGCCAACGACCTTGGCCTTGAAGAAATCACGGGGACTACGCAGCATGGTTTTTATCCTCCTAGGGAATGAATCAATGCCCTTCGTATTTTTGAATCAGTTTTTTCGCCGCAACTGTGGGCGGTAAATGCCCCTCAACTACAGCAGCTTCCACACCGGCACGGATGTTACCCACCCCGGCATGATTGAAGAAGCTGGTTTTCAGGTGTTCCTCGACCATCGAGTATACCCAATCAAGGGTTTGCTGTTGGCGGCGATGATGCAGTATGCCGCTGGCTGTGACCTGCTCGCGGAATGTTGTGATCACCGACCAGATCGTATCGATGCCTTCCTTGTTAAGAGACGAGCAACTGTAGGCACGAGTCTGCCAGCCTTCGGTTGCGGGCGCCAGATAGTGCAGGGCACGGTTGTAATCAGCGCGTGCTGCATTGGCTCGAATCTTGTTGTCACCATCAGCTTTATTAACCAGTAGTGCATCGGCCAGTTCCATGATACCTTTCTTGATGCCCTGAAGCTCGTCACCGGCACCTGCAATCATCAGCAGCAGGAAAAAATCCACCATTGAGCGCACGGTTGTTTCGCTCTGGCCGACACCGACAGTTTCCACCAGAATCACATCAAAGCCGGCGGCTTCGCACAGCAGCATGGTTTCACGGCTTTTGCGAGTCACCCCACCCAGGGTACCGCTAGAGGGCGAAGGACGAATAAAGGCGCGTACATCACGAGAGAGTAGCTCCATACGGGTTTTATCACCGAGAATACTGCCGCGTGTCACTGTGCTGCTGGGGTCGACGGCCAGTACAGCGACTTTGTGCCCTTGTTCGCATAGATGTAGCCCAAGGGCTTCGATGAATGTGCTTTTGCCCGCTCCCGGTACACCGGTAATGCCAATCCGAATGGATTGGCCAATGTCGGGAATAATTTGTCGTAATACTTCCTGTGCGGTATCAAAGTGGCTCTGGGCGTTGCTTTCAATCAGGGTGATCGCTTGGGCGAGTATGTTGCGATCTCCAGCATGGATACCGGCAACATATTCATCCACAGTCAGACGACGACGGCGAGGTTGATGCGATGGATTGGTGCCAATGCTTTTTTGGCCTGGAATACCATCGTGCCCCCCGTCAACACCGCCCATGACTGAGGTGGTAAATTCAGCATTTGCATTGCTCGGAACCCAGTCGGGTCGTTGTTTTTTTTCGGTCATACGCTCACTCCGCAATACTGCGAACAAATTGGCGTTAAGATTAGCATGTTTACTAACAAGCACTGACACTGGTTCTGATAATGACTAATACGCAAACGCTTCGGGTTGTCATGGCGCAGCTTGATTTTTTGGTGGGTGATATTACGGGTAATGTGGATAAAATTATCGCTGCTTCCTGCGAGGCACGCGACCGCTTCCGGGCTGATGCCGTGCTGTTTCCTGAGCTGACGATAACCGGCTATCCACCGGAAGATCTGTTACTGCGACAGGGTTTTATTCGTCAGACTGAGCGTGCCTTACAGGAACTTTGCAAAAGAATTCAGGGTATTATCGCTATCGTGGGTTGTCCGTTGATGACATCAGAGGGTTTGCGTAATGCAGCGATTGTACTCAAGGAAGGCACGATACACGCACGCTATTTCAAGCAAAAATTACCCAATTACAGTGTATTTGATGAGAGGCGTTACTTTGTTGCCGGTCAGCAGGCAACGGTTGTTGAGGTGGCAGGTATGCGCCTGGGTATCACGATTTGTGAAGATATCTGGCAATCGGGCGTCGTGAAACAAGCGGTGGAAGCGGGTTCACAGTTGCTCCTGAATCTTAATGCTTCGCCGTATCAGGCTGATAAGGCGCAGCAACGGCTGGCGATTTTGCAGCAGCGGTCGCGGGAATGCGCTATTCCATTGATTTATGTGAATTCACTAGGTGGTCAGGATGAGCTGGTTTTTGATGGTGGCTCAATGGTGGTTGCCGCTGATGGCGAGTTGATCCAACGTGCACCCTTCTTTGTCGAAGGGCTGTATCCGGTTGATTTTCAGTGTTGCGGGCAACGTGTAGTACCCGTAGCGGGCGATATTGCAGCGGCTCCTGGGCGAGAAGCCGGTATTTATCAGGCATTGGTGCTGGGTGTTCGAGATTATGTCAATAAAAACCGTTTTCCGGGTGTGGTGCTGGGCTTGTCTGGAGGGATTGACTCAGCATTGGTCTTAGCCATTGCCGTGGATGCGCTGGGCGCTGAGCGGGTCGAAGCCGTGTCGATGCCATCGCGTTATACCGCTGAGATCAGTAATATCGATGCTGAGCTGGAAGCGAAGGCTTTAAACGTGAAATATCATGTTATGCCCATTGAGCCAGCTTTTCAGGCATTTCTCGGAATTTTGCAACCCATTCTGGCAGGATTGTCGCCGGACGTTACTGAGGAGAATATTCAGGCGCGCTGTCGGGGGGTGTTGCTGATGGCGATATCCAATAAAACCGGCAAAATGGTTTTGACAACTGGCAACAAGAGTGAAACCGCTGTCGGCTATTCAACGTTATATGGCGATATGGTCGGTGGTTTTGCGCCAATCAAGGATGTGTTCAAGACCATGGTCTATCGTTTGGCGGAATATCGTAACCGGCAATCACCGGTTATCCCGCAACGGGTGATGGATCGTCCGCCATCTGCCGAGTTGTGCCCGGATCAAACCGATCAGGATAGCTTGCCGGATTACGATACGCTGGATGCGATTTTATGTGCTTATGTTGAGGAAGACCAATCCATTGAGGAACTGGTTGAAGCTGGTTTTGACCGTGCAATGGTTGAGCAGGTAGCGCGGCTGGTTATTATGAACGAGTACAAGCGGCAACAGGCTGCGCCAGGGGTACGCATTAGCCCGCGCGCCTTTGGTCGGGATCGGCGCTATCCGATTACGTCAGGATTTCGGCGCTAGCGTTCTAGCTCAGGGCCAAGATGCGGTTGCAGCTCTTTGAGTAACGCTTTGAACAGTTTCGGGTTGCCGGCAATGATATTACCTGTTTTCATAAAATCGTTGCCGCCACCAAAGTCGCTGGCTAGTCCGCCTGCTTCCTGTATGAGCAATGCGCCGGCGGCAAGATCCCATTCTTGCAAACCGATTTCCCAGAAGGCATCCAGCCGTCCTGCAGCGACATATGACAGATCCAGTGAAGCAGCACCGAGGCGGCGGATTTCTACACAGCGCCCGAACAGCTTATTAAAGAAATTCAGGTAGGCTTTTTGATGCTGGGGATAGCGGAACGGGAAGCCGGTGCCGAGCAAGGCATTTTCCAGTTGCATGATGCCGCTGACGCGAATGCGGTGGTCGTTTAGTTGCGCGCCTTCACCACGTGAGGCGGTGAACATTTCCTGTCGAATGGGATCATGGACCAGCGCCGCTTCCAGCCGGTTACGGTGGCGGAAGGCAATCGAGACGGCAAAGTGCGGAATGCCATGCAGGAAATTGGTTGTGCCATCCAGCGGATCAATAATCCATTGAAATTCATCCTGGCCACGTTGCTCACCGCTTTCCTCAGCGAGAATGCCATGATTAGGGTAGGTTTTCCGTAGCGTCTGGATAATTTCGTGCTCTGCCTGTACATCGGCCTCACTGACATAATCGTTACGCTGTTTGGTGGTGACATTCAGTTGTTCCAGGTGGTCGAAGTGGCGAAGTAGAATACGGCTGGCATTGAGTGCAGCACGTTTAGCAATAGTAATGACTGGATTCATAGGGATGTTGGTGCGACGCGCAGTCGGCGTGTTTGCTTTGGGCTGACTATCATAGCAAAACTTTTACTATTTCAATGGAGGAGTGAGTTTTGGGCATTGCGCCGGATTTTTCCGGGAAAGCGAGTCAGCTGGTTGGAGCCGGGCGATTTTTCTGCAAACGTGGTTGGTGCCGACAACGAGTGGGAATTTAGCGGCACGACCGGGTGATGGAACAGTAGCGACTGCGGTATCGGGTGGCCACGAAGGTGTTTGACACATCAGTTTAACGGCATTATCCAGTACGTGTTGTGCCAGATTATTTTTTTGGTTTTTTAATTAAACACTGTTCAAGAGAAATTTTGCTGGTTATACTCGTGATACTTTCTATTGTTAAGCGTTAAACCAGAGGTGTTCCATGGCCAGCTTATTTCAGCGCATTAGTGACGTGATTACTGCGAATCTCAATGAGTTAGTGGATCGAGTAGAAGATCCAGAACGGATGATTAAGCAAATCATTCGTGAGATGGAAGAAAATATTGGTAGCGCTCGCGAAGGAGTCATTGATGCCATTGCGAGCGAAAAGCAACTCGCAAAGGAACTGGATAATCAGCGACAGCAGGCAGAGGAGTGGCATGATCGGGCGTGTCGCGCCATGGAGGGTGGCAACGAGACTTTGGCGCGAGAGGCTCTGCTACGTAAAAAAGAGCACGATAGCATTATCGCTAATTTGAATAACGCCTGGGTATCGGCACAGCGTACCAGTGCACGACTCAAGTCTCAGTTACGGGCATTGGAAGCGAGGCTGGAAGAAGCAAAATTGAAAAAAGGCAGCCTGGTGGCGCGGCAGCGGGCGGCGCAAGCACGTGAACGCATGCATGATGTTGGGGATCATTTTCGGGAAAGCCTTGAGTTAAATAATTCTTTCAGTCGCATGGCAGACCGTGTTGGTGAAATGGAAGCACGCATGGAAGCGCGTGAGGAGGTTTATGATAATTACAGTCAAGTGGAAAAAGAATTTCTGAAAATGGAAGCAGATAGTGAAGTTGAGGCTGAGTTGGCAGCGCTCAAAAAGACAATCCAAAAGCCATCATCCACGATGTGAAATTGCAGTATTTTTAGTCGGTAACTCCCGAGCTGGAGGGGTAAAATCATGGAATGGGTCGTTTTGGGCTTAGTCGTCGTGCTGTGGTTGATTTCCCCCATTGTCTTAACGGTTGCACTAATAATTTCGCGGCAACACATTCGCAATTTACGACAACAGCTAGCACAGTTTCAGGTTGCTGAAAACGCCTTATCTGAGGGATTGAAAGCGACACCACCGCAGGTGGCTCCTGTGGAGGAATCATTGCTATCTGTAGATACAGTACCCACTTCATCTTTACCAGAGACGGTGATAAAACCACCGCCGGTCTTGCCAGGGTCGCCGACTATTGCTGCTCCCGTACCACCGGAACCTTCGCAACACTTCACGTCGATTGTTGCAGCATTTTTAAAACGTCCATGGTTATCGGTCAATTCGGATGCTTCATCTTCACGATCTGCGAATGATTGGCGACCTGCCCCACCTACTGCATTTGAAAAAGCACTGCATACGTTATCAGGTTGGCCAAAGTGTATTGCACCCTTTCTTGTACAGAATATCGGCTGGTTTATCGGTGGGTTCTGTTTTATCACAGGAGCATTATTTCTTATTGTCAATACCCATGGCTTTGTTAATGCTTTGGCTGTATTGGGCAGTCTATTGGCTGCAAATGCCTTTCTGGTATGGGCAGGCTATCAATTTCGCCAACAAGGGGATTCATTAACTATTGCCAGCAACGTGTTGCTGGCATTGGGTATGTTATTAGCACCCTTGGTGCTGGCGTTAACTGTACGCCTGTTTGATGCCGGTAACGGGGTGATGCAGTTAGCTGGTATTTTAATACTGGCAGGCATAGTCGCTGCATTTTGTTGGGTGGCTCACTTGAGTAGTGCGCTTATTGATCAAACATTGCGCGGGCGCTATCCGTGGTTGTTGATCGTACTGGCAATGATACAGCTGGCCGCACCACTCGCTGTCAAGGTAGCTGACTGGCGGGTCCTTGCTGCATTGCATACCATTTTATTCAGTGTGCTCGGTTACAGCCTACGGCTATTTAGCCGTGAGTGGTTACGGCGATTGTTTGTGGACCGTACCTTCTCTTCATACTACGTGGCAGGGTTACTCGTTTATACCGCAGCGGTATCTTTTATTCATTTGAGTTGGGTTTGGCCACAGCCGTTACCAACAGGGTATACCGCCCCGTTTCTGATGGCATTGTGCGGGGTGTTATTCCCGGTGGATGCAGCATTCAAGGAATGGGTACATCGATATTCGTTTTTGTCCCGATTCAGTTTTTTTCTGTACGCACTCTCTGTGGTTGCGATGGTTATTGCTGTGCAGAGTGGCAGTACCCTGGTGATGTTACTGACTTTTGGCATGGGAGCGGTACTGTATGGCTGGGTTACCTGGCAATACCGCAGCTTGCCGCCATTGTACGTGCTGCTGGTTTGTGTTACTGGCCTGTACGGGATTGGAATTTTGGCTTTTTTGCCACCGGCAACCTGGGCATTGGCCAGCTTTCCGGGCCTGGCGGCACTGTTGGGATTGGCCCGCCGGGTAGGCCCTCGCTCGCGGGCGATAGCCTTGCAATGTCTACTCAGCTTCGGTGTATTGCTAGGCGGGCTGGTTCTTTGGAGTTTGTTCTGTGGTTCATCAGGCTGGTTGGGATTAGCTACGGCTGGAATGGCAGCCGGATTGATTTATGTTGCAGTACGTTTGGCGCGAGCATTACCTGATGCCCAATGGCGCTGGGATTATGCGGATATCGCTACCGTGTTGCTTGCCGCAACAGCTGTTGCCTGTATTCCGGATGACAGGTGGCCTGCGTGGAGCATGCCGACAGCATTTGGATTATTAGCGCTGGCAGTGTTATGGATTGTTTTAGGCATACATGATCGCCGGCAGTCTGCCACCGGTCGTCTGGTTTTTATCTCAGGTGCATTATTTAACATTGTGATGGCGCTGGCTGCGGGCAGGATGTCAGGATCGGCCCTGCTCGGTCAGCCGGAGCCAATAATGTTGTTGGTACTGAGTGCGGCATTATTGCTGTGGTTAAGTTTGGGATTACGCTGGCAGTCACTGTTTTACGCGATGCTGGTGGTCGTCGGTGCGGCAGGTATCCTGCTCAAGCTGGGTTATTTTCCTGGCACGAATACGGGTCTGGTGCAATTTGCCTTGGTATTAGCCTTGTGGAGCTTCTTGTGGTGGTTATCCTGGCGGTATGTGCTAGACGATGCCTTGCCAGAGATTGCGACTGATCTATCAAGACATTCCCGATCAGTAACGACCTTGATTCGCCGGCCGCTGGAGCAGGTGATGGTCGTGTTGTGGATAGGTGGATTTGTATTGTGGAGCCTGCGATTACTTGATGGTGATATTTCAAGCGCCTGGTTAACAGCGTCGTTTTTAGGCATGGTATCAGGGGTGGTGTTGGTGGGTTATTTCCGTCAATTCCGCTGGGTGGTATTGCCCTGGCTGTTGGGATTGTTGGGGTTAATGGGTGGATTGGTCTGGATGGATGTGACACTGCGCTGGCTCGGTGTCGCAGCACTATTGTATGTGTTGTTGCTTTGGTGGTTGGCACGTACCGCGCTGGGTTGGCCTTTGCTGTGGCGCTGGGCGCAGGTCATGCGTTTTACTGCGCCGAAAGCGGGTGGTGGATGTCAGCAGGTAGAACAGGGTTTGCACTATGCCGGCTTGCTGGTTGCAGCGTTACCAGGCGCAGCCGGTTTTATATTGGGCGTACTGGGGTTGTCGTTTCCAGAATTGCTGCCCGCATTGTCATCAGGGCTGTTGTTATTTGTACTAACGGGCCAATGTTACCGCACTAAAGTCCATGTGTGGGCAATATTGATGACATTGGTGGTCAGTATTTGGGTCAGCCGTATCTGGCAGATAGCACCTGCCGGTTTTTTTGGCCTGGGACAGCCGTTGGCAAATGTTGTATTAAGCCTGACGATGGCATGGGTGGCGCTGGGCCTGAATGGACGGCGTGCGGTTTTATGGCGCTATTGGCGTTTACCACTGTTTCGGATGAGCCAGATACTGTATTTGTTGGCATTAATGGGCACTGTGCTGGTCGTTCTGGTTGCTGGCCCGCACTTGTCAGTCGTGTTATTGCTACTGTGTATCGCTTTGTTTCCGGTACTACGACCGTTGCCCAATGCGGCGGCCTGGCGTGGTTTGGGCCTGGTGCTGCTGTTGAGTGCTTTCCTCTGGAGTGTGGTGGTGCAGTTTAATGCGAATCCACAGGATGCAGGGGCAATTGCTATTGCCTGGGGTTATCTGCTTTGGGTCGGCAGCGATAGGGCGTTGCCACGCTGGAACAGTTGCCACCGGCGTTGGGGCATTGCACCGACAGCGTGGCCATTGCTGGGTTTTTTCAGTGTGCTATTTGGCGTGGTGTTGATTCTGGTCGCGGATGCCTGGCCTCTGGAAGCAGCAAGTGCTGGATTGGCCTTGTATTGTTTTCTGTTACTGCGGAATACGGCGTGGCCGGGCGTTGCATGGTTGGCGGTTGGCCTGTTGACACTCAGCGGCCTGTCTGTGTCGATTAACTGGGCGCGGTTTCCAATAAACAGCGTACCGGAATGGATGATGGCACTACTTTGGTTAAATGCGTTATGGCTACTGGTTCGATTGTGGCGACGTTTTGGTCAGAGGGTAGCGGCCTTTTTGCGCTGGCGACAAAATATACTGGAAAGGCCATTGGTATGGATACCGTTTGCCGTGTTGATGCTGTTGTTGGCGGGTTTATTCCTGCTGGAGGGCTATTGGTTGTGGGCAGGCAGAACACAGGTTTCGCAGGGTGACTGGCCACTGTGTAGTTTTGCATTGCTGCTGGTAGTGAGTGCCGGGCACGTGTGCAGCCTGCGGCTCACCGGCTTGCGAATACAAGTGTTTTTATTGTCATTATTGGCTGCTGTGCTGGCCGTAATGCTGGATTTTTCCTTGGCAACAATGGCATTGCCATTGATAGTCGCACTCTGGAACAGTGTGCTGTTATTAGCATGGTATTACGGTAAACATCGGCAGGTTATTGGCTGTTCAGCGCTGGAAGTGTGGGTTAATACTTTGCCGGCTGTGGCTGTTATATTGCTGTTTATCATTCCCGATATTCCAGGTGGAATGATTGCGGTGACCCTGGTCGTATTGGCACTGAACGCATGGGTGCGTGGTGTATGGCAAGGGCATTCCTTCTGGTTTAGCAGCGGGAGTGTCCTGGCATTGGCAGGAAGCTATGCCGTCTGGTTATTGGATACGCCTTTTGCGTGGTTACTCCTGGTGGGCTTATTGCCTTGGTACGCTTTGCAAACGATATTGCTATACCTGGTATTGCAGGTCGTGCAGCGAAGGTTGCTTGTATGGGGTCATACCAATACTGAAATCAATACAGATGATGATAACCGTGCTTGTAACCTGAATCGAATTACTGCTGATCTATCGCCCGGGTTATTGCTACTGAGTGGTTTTTGGCTGGTATGGCATGGTTGTGTTGTTGTTGGCTACCACATCGGCCGGGTAGTATTCCCTTGGCACTTTGGTCTTCCCATCGACCCATTGGCGGCAATGATGGCACTGTTATTATTGGCTGGTGTGACGACAGTCAGGCTATGGCAGCGTTTGGGTGCCTCACAGTGGATATATAGTGCTGCGCTGTGGCTGGGTTTGGTGGTGATGTACGGACGTCTGGTGGTTTTGGGGGTAGCGCCGTTGACACCTTGGGATACCGGTGTGCTGCTTGCGGCTGCGGCGCTGGCCTCGCTGTTGTACGCAATAACCAACGCCCGCCCGTTTTATTACCTCGCCTTGTTAATACCGTTACTGGCGCTGGGTACAATACCATGGCAACTGGCCTCGTCGTGGACAGGTACGGCGCTGTTGGCGACAGCGTTGCTGTATCTTTCGATGGCAACTCGGTTATCTAATCCGCTATTGTTGTACCTGGCAATATTAGCGCTCAATGCGGCGGTCTATTTATGGATACCGCTATGGGTAGAACAGCATGGTTTATGGCAGTTTTATATTGTGCCGGCGGCGGTATCAGTGCTGATGTTGCTGCATCTGCACCGTCGGGAATTAAGACCCAAGGTTTTGCGAGGGGCACAGCTGACTGCATTATCTGCGCTATATGCCGGGGCCGGGCTGGATGTGTTTCTGCGACCGGAATTGAATGTATTTGTGTTGGCGCTGGTATTTGCACTGATGGGTATAGCCTTGGGTATTGCTTTGCGTATTCAGGTGTTTTTATACGCGGGTGTGACCTTTCTGGTACTTAATGTGTTGGGGCAACTGATCCGCTTTTACCCGGAACAAGGCTTGGGTCGGGCGCTGATCTTGCTTGGGCTGGGGGTTGTGATCACCACTGGAATGGTCATGTTTAATTTGAAGCGTGAGGCGATTTTGCAGCGCGTACGGATTGCACGGGCAGATTTGGCACGCTGGGATTAAGGGCTTGATGGGTGGGTGGGGAATTGGGCGATCGCCACCCATTTAGGATGTTCTGGTCTAGACGCTGAAACTTTCGCCGCAGCCGCATGTTGCCTTGGCATTCGGGTTTTTGAAATGGAAACTTTCATTTAGGCCTTGCTTGCCATAATCAATCTCAATACCGTCTAGATAGGGCGTATTCTTGTTGCTGACGATCAATTTAATGCCCTTTGACTCAAAAATCTGATCGTCGGGATTGATCGTTTCAGCAAGCTCGACCATATACATGAACCCAGAGCAGCCGCTGTTACGTACACCGAGCCGCAAGCCTTGAGCGGTTGCTTTTTTGGCAAGATGGTTCCGGGCGTGGGCAGCCGCTTTTTCAGTGAGCGTAATCGACATGTCAGGTTCCTTATAAAAGCATTAAATAACGACATTATTCAGCGTGTGACTAAATCACGCAATGCTGTTTTTACCGCCGTTTCAGCCAATACAGCGCAATGCAGCTTTTCAGGTGGTATATGCAGGTATTCGACCAGTTCATGATGCCGAAATTTCCCGATTTCACTCCGGGTGAGCTGTTGAATTCGTGTGGTTAATAATGAGCCACAGGCAATCATCCAGCCGCAACCGTAAGCCTTGAATCGGGTTTCAACAATCCTGTTACCAGCATCTATACGTAGATACAGTTGCAGAATTTCCCCGCTGGTGGGTACACCGACACATACAGCAACGACGCTGGGGTCGGCAGCATTTAAATCACCGACATTACAGGGATGTTCAAAGTGTATTCGCGCTGTTGTACTTAATTCCAGCATGATTATGTTGAGGTTTCAGGCTGGTGATCGGGTGCTGATGGTTCGCAGCTCATGTGTTCGTCGTTAGCATGTTGTGGATGTACCTGGCGTGCTGTTGAAACTAACCCGCAATCATCCAGCCTGGGTAGTTGCAGACTGCCAGGATCGATACCGGCCGCTCTCATGGCCTGGCACATGTGGCGAATGGTTTGATCAAGTGCATGGATATGATCCAGCATTTGATTGATTGCATGCGCTTCAGGGTCAGGCATATCAGGTGTTGTACCGTAGGCATCGAATCCCAGTTTACGGGCAATTTCCTGCCGTACGCTGTTGTTTTTATCAGCTTCGATCACCCGGCCGGGTACGCCGACCACTGTAGCGTTGGCGGGAACCGCTTTGACGACTACTGAGTTGGAGCCGATTCGGGCATTATCACCGACATTGAATGGTCCCAACACCTTGGCTCCAGCGCCGATAATAACATTATTTCCTAAAGTGGGATGTCGTTTGCCCTTGTTCCAGCTCGTGCCACCCAGGGTTACGGCCTGATACAGCGTGCAATCATCGCCAATTTCGGTAGTCTCACCGATGACGACACCCATACCGTGATCAATAAAAAAGCGTCGGCCAATTTTTGCGCCAGGATGAATTTCGATGCCTGTAAGCCAGCGAGCGATCATAGAAAGAAAACGTGCCAGCCATTTCAGACCCAGATTCCAGATCGTATGATTGATCCGATGAAACACGACAGCGTGCAACCCCGGGTAAGTCATTATGATTTCGATGGCGCTGCGCGCCGCCGGATCACGATCAAATATAGAGGTAATATCTTCTTGCAAGTGTTGCCAAAATGCCATAGCCAATGTTGTCCAAAGCCGTTATCAAGTGAAAAGCCCACTACAGCGTGTGGTTGATGGGGCAGGGATTATAGCAATCTGATGTGGCAGCGTAGCATCTTCATCACAGCTTTTATAATGATCGTCTTTCTAAAATAATGCAGTAAAGCATGGCCGATTCGATCTACTAACATTTGGCTTTATCGAAATTGGCTCTAAGCTTGCGAGTAAAGAGGAGTATTCTTTCTGGTTTCTGATTAAAGAGCGGCACTTGTTCGTTTGATAGGGTTGTTCAGTGTTATCTCTTTCATGTCCCCCTTCAGGGGGCTTAAAATCCCTCGCCTTCAGGCGAAGGGAAGTGTTACGAAATCGCATATGCGACATGACAGACAAGGCAGCCATGGCAAGCACGATCTGAAGATTCATCTGATCGGGGTATTGTCGCAGTACCGCAAGCGGGTGCTTCGGTATCCTGTGACGAAGCGGACTTGGGATCTGAATTTGTCAGATCGCGATGGAACATGATCGTCATGGTATCCCGGCCAAAGTAGCGAAGGAACACCGATCATCAATGTGCAGGAAGGTGAGTCAGCCTATGACGACGATAGCCAATTTCAAATTGATCCGGATTGCTAACCTCTCGATTTATAATCAAGGGCTGTTTGGTTTTGGTGTATGCCTTGTCTCGAAAATTGCATCAATTTACCGGGGTTACGCTGTACATTGCCAGCGATGGCGTGGAGGATTTTAGCTGTGAAACCATGGGTTCAAGATGAAGTATTCAAGATGTGGACAGATGCCCAGAAACGTCTTTGGGAAAGTTTGTGTGCAGCAGTGCCGTTTCAGCCACCTGCGGGCATTGAGGCATGGCGTGACACTTATCTGAAGAATCTGGGTGCCTGGGAAATGGCTGTCAGGCAGACACTGGATAAGGAAGCATTATGGGTAGGGCAGTGGATTGAACGCGTCTCCCGTGAACAGTATGTTTCTGAGGTGGTAAATGTCTGGGCTCAACAAATGGAAGAAGTGTTGCAGTACTGGCTTCAGACTCAGAATCAGTGGTGGGATGAATATTTTATTGTTTTGCGCCGTAGCGGGTTTGGCCAGTTTAGTGAAATGAACACAGCATCATCCAATCCAGAGTCGACTGCTGCCGGGTTGAGTGAACCCACAGCGGATGAATCAGCCACGTCCGTTGCTGGAGTGGGACCCAGGGTCGAAGCGGTGGATATTGAGCCACCGTATCCAAAACAACCCGATGATCTCAAGCGTATTAATGGGGTTGGCCCAGCATTGGAAAAGCGATTACGTGCTTGTGGCATCAACACCTATCGGCAATTAGCACTGTTCAATGATGAGGATATTGAGCGGGTTGATGCCATTATCAAAGCGTCTGGTCGTATTCGTCGTGACGATTGGGTAGGTCAGGCAAAAGCCATACATTTTCAGAAGTACCGGGAACAACTTTAACCCACCCAAAAGGTTGGTGATGTCATGTCTGTGTATGCTGTCGCCGCTATCTTGAACAGTCAGGTTTCTGTTGGTTGTCGGGTGACTGTACAGGGTTGGGTGCGTACTCGCCGTGATTCTAAGGCAGGATTGTCATTTGTTGCGATGCATGATGGTTCCTGTTTTGATGTCTTGCAAGTGATTGCGCCTGTCGATTTACCCAATTACACTGGTGAAATCCTGCATTTAACGGCCGGTTGTTCCATTCGGGTAACAGGTGAACTTGTTGCTTCACAGGGCAAGGGGCAAGCTGTTGAGCTACGGGCTGATACAGTTGAGGTGGTTGGCTGGGTGGATGATCCTGAAGCCTATCCTGTTGCACCCAAGGCACATAGTTTTGAGTATTTACGCTCGGTAGCGCATCTGCGGCCACGCACGAACAGCATTGGTGCAGTAGCCCGCGTGCGCCACTGTCTGGCTCAGGCTATTCACCGTTTTTTTCATGAAAGAGGCTATTTTTGGGTGCATACACCGATTATCACAGCTAGTGACTGTGAAGGGGCCGGCGAATTGTTTCGGGTAAGTACGCTGGATTTGCTCAATTTACCGCGTGATGCAACCGGTCATATTGACTTTGAGCAGGATTTTTTTGGTCGTGAGACGTTTCTGACTGTTTCAGGCCAACTTAATGTAGAGGCATATTGTTTAGCGCTGTCCAAGGTGTATACATTCGGCCCGACATTTCGTGCGGAGAACTCCAATACCAGCCGTCATTTAGCCGAATTCTGGATGGTGGAACCTGAAATAGCCTTTGCTGATTTGCACGATAATGCTGATGTAGCCGAGGCGTTATTAAAATTTATCTTTCAGGCTTTGCTGGAAGAGCGGGCTGATGATATGGGTTTTTTTGCCCAACGGGTGGATAAAACCTGTATTGCCCGATTGGAACAAGTGATTAATATGCCATTTGAGCGGATGGAGTATAGTGAAGCGATTGCTGTTTTGGGAAAGGCAAGTCACGCTTTTGAATTTCCGGTGCATTGGGGTGTGGATTTGCAATCAGAGCACGAACGCTATCTAAGTGAAAAGCATATTGGCGGGCCGGTAATGTTAATGAATTATCCAAAGGAAGTTAAAAGCTTTTATATGCGGCTCAATGATGATGGGCGTACAGTAGCGGCAATGGATATACTGGTTCCGGGAATAGGGGAAATTATTGGTGGCAGTCAGCGTGAGGAACGGCTTGAAGTTTTGGATAAACGTCTTGAGCGTTTAGGTGTCAACAAGACTGCGTATAATTGGTATCGTGACTTACGTCGCTATGGCAGTGTGCCTCATGCCGGTTTTGGACTAGGCTTTGAACGTACCGTTGGTTATGTCACAGGTATGGCTAATGTTCGTGATGTTATTCCGTTTCCCCGTACGCCCCGTAATGCTGATTTCTGACAACATATTGCCCGGGCAGATAATCCGATTCGCTTTCTTGTCCTTATCGCCATGATATTACATCGTTTTTGTTCAAAAGATATAATTCCAATGTCCACCGGATTAATAACTTATACCGATTCCCGTTAACTCAAGGGTTGATAATATTCGGGATATGGCCCTGTTTCCCCCTCTGTCCCAGTGTGGGATGTCCAGCAACATGTATTTATGTCTGTATCGGTTCAAGTGATGACTGAGAACGCTAACCCTTCCTCGCCACGTAAAACTAGTCGTTGGCAGTCCAATGCGTTGCCATTGAAGCACATGCTGGAAGAATACCGCATTGATGCAGTATTGGGGGCAGGTGGTTTTGGGATTACCTATAGAGCGTTGGATACGCACCTGGAGCGTTGGGTGGCTATCAAGGAATACTTTCCTGTGGAGTGGTCATTCCGCGATAGCGACAAGATAACGGTATATCCCAATGCCCAGGGGCAAAATCGGGCTGTAGCCAATCAGCAGTCGGACTACCAGTGGGGCCTTGAACGGTTTCTTGATGAAGCACGGGTGTTAGCGCAAATCGAGCATCCTTTGGTGGTGCGGGTAAAACGCTATTTTCGGGCACATGGTACAGCCTATATCGTTATGGACTACGAGGAAGGTGAACCGCTAAGCGCCATTTTGCAAGAACATGGAACCCTGATGGAAGAGGAAATGCGGGGCTTGCTGGAAGATGTGTTGCCGGCGCTGCAAGCTGTTCATGAGCAGAATTATTTGCACCGTGATATCAAACCGGCCAACCTGTATGTGCGTTCGGTTGATCGTCGGGTGATGTTGATTGATTTTGGTTCTGCCCGCGCCTCAGCCGGACATTTGAGTCGGAGTGTAACCAGTCTGGTAACGCCAGGTTATTCACCACCAGAGCAATATACTACGCGCGTTGAGCGTTATGGCACATGGACAGATATTTATGCGCTGGGCGCTGTGTTATATCGATCGATAGCCGGGCAGACGCCTGCGGATGCTGCTGACCGGTTGATGGGTGATACGCTGAAGCCGGCTGTTGAGGTGGGCGCCGGATATTACAGCACCAATTTATTGCGGGTTATTGATCGGGCGCTGGCCATACGGCCGGAAGATCGATTTCGTACCATTGCCGATATGCAGGCAGCGCTGGATGGCGCAGAAGATGATGGTGGCGAGACAGTCATTATGCCGGTGCCGGCGATTCATTCTGTTAATCAGCACTCTGTTCAAGATAGAAAAGCTCGTCCTGTTGCCGGGTACCCTGTCACGATACCTGCTGGTATTGTGGATAATGTCAAATTGTCTTCTGACGCTGGGCCCGCCAAGACGACATTTCGGCGATGGGGTTTGGTCGCGGCGTTAATGGGCGGTGTTACATCTGTAGTATTGGCTGCAACACTTTTGTTTGGACGGTCGTCCTCAGATGAGAAATTACCATTCCAGCAAAGTGCTGAGCCAAAAAAAGGTCAGCTTGTTGCTGCGCCACCGAAAACCAGTCAATCTGTTGTTGTCCCCGGTAGTGCGCCTTTACAAGAAAGGCCAGCCCTGAAAACGCCCGGGTATCCGGGCAATCAGGAAGTGCCAGCAACCGATGTTTCAACCTCAGTGGAAGCGTTGAAACCGCTGGAGGCACGTTCACCCATGTCGCCTATACTGCCGGTTTCGCCAAGACCACAGGGTATTTTGCCATCACAGCCTTCCGGTAAAACCCGCGCTGGTGGTGAAGCGCTCACCGTGGATCAGGGCATCAGACCATCAATAACGAGCGATACGACGACAGCATCCGGGAGTAATGATGGTATCGGTGCCAATGCCTTGAAACCCAAAGTCAGTGATGGAGCGTCTATTGAAGCGGAGGCAAATCCGGAAAAATCGGAATCCGATATGATGCCAGTGTCTGAATCAGGTGCAGTGTCTGAATCAGGTGCAGTGTCTGAATCAGGTGCAGTGTCTGAATCAGGTGCAGTGGCTGGCAATAGTGAACCGGCTACATCGGCCAAGAAGAAGCGAACGAAAGCAAAGCGGGCAACTCGAAAATCCCGTAAAGCAAAAACACGTCATTCGGCACAAAAGCGGAAATCATCGACGCGGAAAAGGAAAAGTCGCAGGGCTAAGCGCAAAACGAAGACACCATTGCAACCCATTGTGGTGACACCAGCCACAGTAAGGCAGCTCAACCCGCCACGCCGGTCGAGCGGTCCCTGGGATAGCCCGGCATCATCAGGTTTTAATCGGAAATGAAGCTTGAATGGTAGTTTTCCGTCTTTGCGTAGCCGGTATCCAGCTATCATGCCAGGATTCACCCCAGGCTCGTACCGCATTTATGTGGAGCAGGAGCTGGGTATCCAGCTATCATGCCAGGATTCACCGCCTGCCCGGTGGCATGTTTCGGATTTGTGACCTCGGTTCTGCCAATGGCACCTGGGTGAATGGGCAGCAGGTTCGTAACCAAACCGACCGGGAATCAGGCTGCTGTCATTTACAGCAAGCGCTCTGGTCAATTTTATAGCGCAAACTTTGCGCGTTAAAACAGATGGATATAGCGGAACCAATGAATCAAATTTAATTGGTTCCGCTATATTTGCAGTCGGTAGCTACGGAGATCTTGCCAAATGGCCAGATTATTCACTTATCGGCTGAACTATCAGGCTCGGCTGAATTATCAGGCGGTGAGGTTTTGCAGACAGGCCAAACGTATTTGCAGCTTGTGGCATTTTGTAGTCGAGCGTTCGACTGGCTATGTGATGCTAACGCATAATTTTGGAGCGGTACGATGGCATTATGGATTCATGACGAGGGTACAACGCAAGGTGCTCGCGCACGTCAGGAAGATAATTTTGGTGTGTTTGAGTTGCCACCTGAGGTAGGGGCAGGTGATCTGTTGCTGATCCTGGCAGATGGCATGGGTGGGGAGCTCGGAGGTGCGCGAGCCAGTACACTGGCGATTAATACTTTCGTTGAGCATTATGATGCAGTGTCAGCCCGTTCGATCCCGGAGCGGCTAGAGCGCACGTTATTTCGTGTGAATGAAAACATGGCACAGGAAGTGGTAACCGATCTGGAACAGTTACAGGGTATGGGATGTACACTGCTAGCAGCTGTATTTACTGATGCAGGGCTGTACTGGATCAGTGTTGGTGATTCACCACTATGGCTGTGGCGGCGGGGACGCTTGCATCGTTTGAATGAAGATCATGCCTATCGTAAGGTGTTGGCACGACAGGTTGAATTGGGCGAGATCAGTATTGAGGAGGCCGCTCGCCATCCTGACCGCAATACGCTCATCAGTGCCGTGACAGGCGGCGATCTGGAGCTGGTTGATGTATCCCGCGAGATCTATCCTCTTGAGCGCGGCGACCAGGTTTTGTTGGCGAGTGATGGATTGTTGACGCTGAGTGAAATGGAAATCGCAGCCGTGCTGGAAAAAACACGATCCAATGAACTGCCTTGTCAGAAATTGCTGACGGAAGTGGCTGCACGCAAACGGCCCTATCAGGATAATACGACTGTATTGTGGATTCGGCGCTCTGACGGGGAGAGGTTTGGCCAGCTGCTGTGGCGAAGGTTATGGCAATCCCCTGGAAGGGCAGGTCATGAAAACAGGATGTGAACGGCAACTTTAGATGATCGTTGCAAGGTATGGAGTGACACTCGGATAAGTTTATGAGTGACGCAGTTGTTGCCGGCGGCTGCACCGCCGGCAATCGCGGAGCGGAGCTACTGGAGCCGACTGCGGTGTTTCTGCCTCGCAAGCATGCTTGCTTCGCCTCAATATCCTCGCGGCTCAGCTCCGCGATTGTGGTAATCATCAGTCAGCCGGATACGAACAGGTGTCTTTAATCCATGTGCTCCCGAAAAGCAGGTGACACATGGGTTGGAGCGCTAGTAATGGTCGGTAGTGGATTGGGTGATGTCCAGCCAGCCCAGCAATGCTGCCGGTTGCTCCAAAAAACCATGGGCATTCCACGCATGCGGCTGATCCTCAATCCCTAGATAACCGAAGCCGGCCACCAGCGTAGTCATGCCGGCGCGATTACCAGCTTGTATATCACGTTCGGCATCACCAACATAGAGCGAACGAGCCGGGTGAGCACCAATCTGTTTACAGGCATACAACAGTGGTTCGGGATCAGGTTTGCGTGTATTCAGCGTATCACCACTAACCACGCAGGCAGCGCGTGACCATAGATCTAACGCTTTCAACAGAGGTTCAGCGAGCCCGCCTGGCTTATTAGTCACGACACCCCAGCGGATATTCGCTGCCTCCAGATGTGTCAAAACCTCAGCCATCCCTGGAAAAAGTACGGTGTTGACTGCGATGGCGTGACGGTATATGTCCAGAAAGCGAGTGTTCATCTCATCATACAGTGGGTCATCGGGGGAAAGTCCAAAGCTGGCTTGCAACATGCCCGGCGAGCCATGCGAAACAGTGGGCCGGATAGTATCGAGGGGCAGTGCCTCGAGATGGCACTTACGGCGTAACTGGTTCAGCGCAGCCACCATGTCGGGAGCAGTATCCAGCAGTGTACCATCCAGATCGAATAGCACGCAGCCATTCGAGGAAGTGCTCATGATTCACTATCCAAGCGGCTGTGAGCCATGTAATTAACATTGATGCCGGGTGCGAGCCAGAAATTGCGAGTCAACGGGTTAACCTGTAGCCCGATTAAATCCTGAATTTCCAGGCCTGCGGATCGAGCCCATTCATCGAGTTCTGAGGGGCGGATAAACTTGCGAAAATCATGCGTGCCCTTGGGCAGGAGGCGTAGCAGGTATTCTGCTCCGATGATGGCGAACAGATAAGATTGTGGATTGCGATTAATGGTTGAAAAAATCGCATGTCCAGCCGGCTTCAGCAGTTGAGCGCAGGCTTGAATGGCAGATGCCGGATCGGGGACATGCTCCAGCATTTCCATACAGGTCACCACGTCAAAACGGCCGGGTTGCTGTGCAGCAAGCTCTTCGACAGTAATACATTGATAATCAAGTTCTGCACCAGATTCAAGCTTGTGTAATTGTGCGACCGCCAGTGGAGCCTCTCCCATATCGATGCCCAGTACCTCGGCACCGTGCAGCGCCATACTTTCGGCAAGAATGCCGCCACCACAGCCTACATCCAGTACGCGTTTTCCAGACAGACCGCCAACCCGCTCATTGATGTATTGCAGGCGTAGCGGATTGATATCGTGTAATATCTTAAATTCACTATCTGGATCCCACCAGCGATTGGCAAGCGCCTCAAATTTGGCAATTTCCTGAGGATCAACATTCAAATTGGCAGAGTTCATATGAGGATTCATCCTGGCTAACGTGGGGTATGACGCAATTGTCTTGGCCCATCAGGGACAGTGTTAGTGCTGAACGCTTTGTTCTGATAAAGAAATTCATCACTATCATTTGGTTTAAAAAACTCTACGCTGGGAAGCCATTAGCTTGTCGAGGTTACGCTATAATGCCTGATTTATGCGTGGCGCTTGGCAACGATTTTTTCCTGCCAGCGGCGGGCGCGCTCAAGCGTTTCGGTCAGATCCAGGGTCGTAAGATGGCGATCAGCCAATACCCGCCGACCCGCAATCCAGACATCACTGACCTGATGGCGGCTGACCGCATAAACCAGCTTGGAAATCGGGTTGTGAACCGGTTCAGTTTCCGGGTGACCGAGATCGATGGCAACAATATCAGCCGATTTGCCCCGTTCCAGTGAGCCGATTTCATGCTCCAGTCCCAGTGCACAGGCGCCGTTAAGCGTAGCCATACGTAGGGTGCGTGCTGCCGGTAAAACCGCCGGATCGCCGGCCACACCCTTGCCCAGCAGGGCAGCGGTACGCAGCTCACCCAGCATGTCAAGGTCGTTATTACTGGCTGCACCATCGGTACCAATAGCAACATTAACATGATGGTTATCCAGTTGTGCAATCGGGCAAAACCCGCTGGCTAGCTTGAGGTTGGATTCTGCACAGTGTACGACATGGGCTTTTGCCTTGGCTAATTGTTCAATTTCGGCGTGCTCCAGCTGGGTCATGTGTACTGCCAGCAAGCGGTGTGACAGCAAGCCGATTTGTTTTAGTCGTTGTAGGGGACGGCAGCCATGTTGCGTTTTAAACTGGTTGACTTCAGCAGCAGTCTCGTGGATATGAATATGAATACGCAGGTTCATATCCGCCGATAATTGGCCAATGCGCTCCAGCGATGCGGCGGATACTGTGTAGGGTGCATGAGGTGCAAAGGCGGTACGAACCAGAGGATCGTCTTTAAGACGATCATGTAATGCCAAACCTTTCTCTAAATAGTCATCCAGGTTATTGGCATAGGCACTGGGGAAGTCCAGCGCAATCAGCCCTACATGGGCACGGATACCACAGTTGCGAGCAGTTTCAGCGGTTGCTTCCGGAAAAAAATACATGTCGTTAAAGCAGGTGGTACCGCCGCGCAGCATTTCTGCAATGGCCAGTTGGCTGCCGTCATGGATAAAATCAGGATCGACCCAACGGGCTTCAGCAGGCCAGATATGATCCTGTAGCCAAGTCATCAATGGCAAGTCATCCACAAGTCCACGCAGCAGGGTCATACTGGCGTGGGTGTGGGCGTTGACCAACCCGGGTATCAGTACATGACGATCAAGATACAGATGCGTTGTGGCGGTATAGCGGGTACTTGCTTCGTTCTGCGGCAGAATATCAAGGATACGACCCTTGTCAACGACAAGGCTGTGATGCTTTAAGATATGAGTCTCCGGTTGAACCGGAACGATCCAGCATGCATCAAGCAGGGTATCGATGGATTGTGGCATTCGCAGCTCTCCAGCGTTGGCAACGCTGGATTATAACGCGAAAAAACGCCCTGGTGGATAACCAGGGCACAGAGAGTATCAGGAGAAAAACCCAGTCGGGCTTAGCGGCTGATCACTTTCTCCTGAGCTGTCACGGTAATCACTACGCGGCGGTTAAGCGCGCGGCCACGCGGGTTGTCCTTGCCATTTGGCAGGGTGTTTGGAGCAACCGGATCAAGCTCGCCGCGACTTTGAGCTGTGATGATAGACGCAGGTACGCCGTTATCGATCAGATAATTGGCGACTGTATTGGCACGACGTTGACCGAGACGGTAGTTGTAGGCTTCACTACCCTTGCTGTCGGTGTGACCTACGACCAGAATATCGGTAACGCTGGTGACACGACGCAGGTCGGTCACGAGACGATCCAGTCTGGCGCGACCTCTTGGCTTCAAGGTCGAGCGGTCAAAATTGAACAGTGCTTCTGCACCCAGCGTCAGTGTTTCAACAACAGGCGCGGCTGGTGGTGGCTCTACAGCAGCTACACCACCGCATTCCGGAATGTTCTTCTCGGCAGACCAGTAAGGCGTACGGATGCAGTTGCCGTAGGGGTCCTTAACAATCTGGTCATAGGGATCGACAGCATAGATACAGCCGTATTTGTTGATGGCGTGTGCCGCCGGTGCGGCAGCAAACAGTATCACTGAGGCAGCCAGACCCAGACCAAGCTTATGCAGTTTCATTTTCATCGATATACTCTCCCAAAGAGGCGCTATGAAATCCGAAAATCTAATACACGGCATGTCAAAAATCTTTACAGGTTTCGGGAATCGGGCCAGCTTAACCGCGAATCCGTATACCCAGCATATCCGAGCGGTTGCCACCAAGATAGCAAACCAAACGGCCTTACGGTGTAATGATACAATGCTGTGTCAGAATTGCAAAAAATGTTGTTTCAACAATAAATGTCTTAATTCTGCGCGCTTTTTTACTCTTATTGCAAGTGAATTTCATGCTTTTTGAGAGTAAGCACTGTAATGTTGTTCTTTAGCAACAGCCTTATCGGTTGTTTGGAAACAACTTAATCCGTAATTTTTCCCCAAAAACCCGCCCTTTAAGACCAGATCTCCTATGCCGCGAAATTATGATTGTGTACGTGCTGTTATTTGGCACGAAGGCACCTTGCAGCTGCTTGATCAACGCCGCTTACCCATGGAAACGGTTTACCAACATTTAAAAACCGCAGCCGAGGCGGCACAGGCTATCCGCAATATGGTGGTGCGTGGTGCACCGGCTATCGGTATCACCGCTGCCTATGCTGTGGTGTTGGCAGCACGCGTTCGCTATGCAGAAAATTCTCGACGGTGGCGCGCATTGATGGCTGAAGATTTGGCGCTGCTTGCGGCATCTCGACCAACAGCCGTTAACCTGGGTTGGGCATTGCAGCGTATGGAGCGTGTGATGGCCGAAAGCGACACCAGTCCGGTCGAACGGTTGTTAGCTGAAGCACAGGCGATACATACAGAAGATATTGTAGCTAACCAGCACATGGGGCGATTGGGGGCAGGTCTTTTGACCGAACGTAGCGCAGTGTTGACCCATTGCAATACCGGTTCACTGGCTACCGGAGGTTACGGAACAGCATTGGGCGTCATTCGCCAGGCCTATGCAGCAGGCCAGATTACACACGTTTACGCAGATGAAACCCGTCCATGGTTACAGGGTGCACGGCTAACAGCCTGGGAGCTGGTGGCAGATGGTATTCCAGTGACACTGTTAGCCGATGGTGCAGCGGCAGCGTTGATGCAGCATGGTGAGATAGCTTGGGTTATCGTTGGCGCTGATCGGATTGCAGCGAACGGCGATGTTGCGAATAAAATTGGAACTTATCATCTGGCAGTGGCCGCCCGTTATCATGGTGTGCGTTTTATGGTTGTTGCACCTACCTCAACGGTAGATTTGAGTATTGCCAATGGATCGGTTATCCCCATCGAGCAGCGCGCTGCCGAGGAACTACTGAAAATGAACGGTCAACCGGTTGCGGCTGCTGGTGCTGAAGCCTGGAATCCGTCATTTGATGTTACACCTGCAGCACTGATCGATGTGTTGGTTACGGAGAGAGGCATTATTTTCTCGCCGAATGTCGAAAAATTGGCACAGATGATGATAAAGCCAGCTGATTAGTGGCTGGCGCAATTATTTTTGCCGGCAAAGTGTTTACCGGATTAATTGTGCTTTTAAATAGATGCATGGTCGGTCATATAGTGTAACTTTAGTAAACGAATAAAATTTTTCGGATAAGTGTTTTTCTAAAACAAAGAGATAGCGCTGAATGGGTTTATCAGGACAAAAGTATTTGATTATATTTGTGATGCTGGCTTTGCCAACTAAGTATTTTTGTTGCAAGTCATGATATAATCTTTCGTCTCAAAAAATTGTAAACTAAATTTTAAATCAAGGCTTCGCATGACTGAAATTGCTAAAGAAATTGTGCCGGTCAATCTCGAGGATGAGATGCGGCAATCCTATCTTGATTACGCCATGAGCGTGATTGTTGGGCGGGCATTGCCAGATGTGCGTGACGGTCTGAAACCAGTGCATCGGCGGACACTGTTCGCAATGAATGAGCTGGGTAATGACTGGAATAAGCCTTATAAAAAATCGGCTCGTGTAGTCGGCGATGTGATTGGTAAATATCATCCCCATGGTGATACAGCCGTCTACGATACCATCGTGCGTATGGCGCAGCCATTTTCAATGCGTTATGTGCTTGTGGATGGCCAGGGTAATTTTGGAAGTATCGATGGTGATGCACCGGCAGCAATGCGATATTGTGTGACGGGCGGCACCCGAATTAAAACAGATAAAGGATTGGTAGCCATTCAGGATTTGGTCAGTCATTCAAAACCAGATAGTGAGCATTCATTAAATATTAATGTCCTGTCTCTATGTGGGAAAACAAATAAGGCTACCCGTTTTTTTAATTCGGGATATCACCCGGTCTTTCAGCTAAAAACCAAGGAAGGTTTTTGTATTGAAGGCACTGAAAATCACCCAGTTGCTGTGATAGCGACAGATTTAAATGGTAAGCCGGAATATGTCTGGAAGCTGCTCGGAAATGTGCAATCAGGTGATAAAATCATCATTGATAGAAGCCAGATTAGTCTCAACGATAAACCGTCTACAAATACTGAAGAAAATCTCGCTATTGTTGCAGGTTGCTTGTTAAGAAATGGATTGACTGGTAACAATAAAATAAGTTTTTTAACGGATAGTGAAGCTTGTTTTCATCGTTTTGAAAGTGCTTATCAACAAAGTATCGGTAACTATTTTTATAGTCACATACATGATCTGGAGTCAGGTACTCTGGTTTATGGTCTGAGTGTGCCTGAATTGGCAGAATTCTCCAATTGTCCACTATATGCTGACTTGGTAAACATTAAAGATAACGCCAGAAAAATTCCTGCCTATATTTTTGCGGCTTCAAAACAAGCCCAAAAAATATTTTTGCAATATTTATTTGCCGGTTATACAACAGCTTTTGCATTAGATCAGAAGGCTACACATTTTCAATATGCTACCCGGAGCCAGCAATTGGCACAGGATGTTCAGCTGTTGTTGCTTGAATTTGGCGTTATTGCAACGATACATCATCTTGAAGAAAAACAGGGTTATACGGTTAGTGTTAGCGGCAGCTATAATATCGCCAGGTTTCATCAGAATGTTGACGTTGCGGCACTACGACTGGATCAGGAAAATGCTGTTATTCCTGATAAGGGAAGCTGTCTGCCATCCGCACTGTCATTGGCGATAAAGCTCGCATCCCATGTCGGTCATGGTGTATGGGAAAGCACAAAAAGATCCTGTTTTATAAAAGGTTTTAGTAGCCGTGAATCCACGATTTCAGGTTCTCCGGAAGCGGTACAGGCCACATATGGATATGCTGTTCAGCTTGTTAACCAGTTGCTTGCCAATAATTATTATTTTGCCACTGTTGACTCCTGTGAGCGGCAACATGATGAAAAAATTGTTTATTCAGTACGGGTAGCAAGCGACTGCCATTCTTTTGTGGCCAATGGTTTTGTTAATCATAATACCGAGATTCGTATGGCGCATGTTGCGCATGAGTTATTGGCAGATCTCGATAAAAAAACGGTTGATTTTGTCCAGAATTATGATGAGTCGGAACAGGAACCGGTCGTCTTTCCAACCCGATTGCCCAATTTGCTGGTTAATGGTTCTTCAGGTATCGCAGTGGGTATGGCGACGAACATCCCGCCGCATAACCTCGGCGAGGTCGTAGGTGCTTGTGTGGCACTCGTGGATGAGCCGAACTTAAGTATTGACGAATTGATGCGTTATATTCCGGGGCCTGATTTTCCAACGGCTGCGCTGATTCATGGCATCAGCGGTATCCGTGAGGCTTATCATACCGGTCGGGGGCGTGTGCAGATGTGCGCTCGTACCGAGATTGAAACGGATGAGTCGCGTGGCCGACAGGCGATTATCGTTAATCAATTGCCTTACCAGGTTAATAAGGCACGATTGATCGAGAAAATTGCCGAACTGGTTAAAGAGAAGAAGATTGACGGTATTGCAGAGTTGCGTGATGAATCCGATAAGGACGGCTTACGGATTTATATTGAACTGCGACGTGGTGAAACGGCAGATGTGGTACTGAACAATCTTTTTAGATACACAGCCTTGCAAAGCAGCTTTGGCATTAACATGGTGGCGCTGGTCGAAGGCCAGCCGCGCCTGTTGAATCTCAAGCAGGTGTTGGAGGCTTTTTTGTCACACCGTCGCGAGGTGGTGGTACGGCGTACCGCTTTTGACCTGCGTAAGGCTCGTGAGCGTGCTCATATCGTTGAGGGCCTGGTCGTAGCACTAGTGAACCTGGATGCACTGATTGCCCTGATTCGTGCTGCGGCTGATCCGGCCTCGGCACGTACCGCGTTACTTGAGCAGGTTTGGGTCGCCGGTTCGGTGACTGAATTATTATCACGATCCGGTGCAGCAGCATCGAGGCCTGATGATTTATCGACCGAGTATGGCCTGAATGAAGCCGGCTATCATTTTTCACCCATGCAGGCACAGGCTATTCTGGATTTGCGCTTGCATCGGTTGACCGGACTGGAGCAGCAAAAACTGCTGGGCGAGTATCAGGAATTATTGGCGCGTATCCAGGATTTCCTGGAAATTCTGACCGTCCCGGAACGGTTGACAGCTGTGGTGCGTGCTGAGTTACTCGAACTTCTTGATCAATATGCGGATGTTCGCCGTACCACGATTTTGCCTGATGAGCGGAATTTGAGTCTGGAAGACCTGATTAATGAGGCCACCATGGTGGTGACGCTATCCCATGCAGGTTATATCAAGGCGCAGCCGTTAACACTTTATCGAGCGCAGCGGCGCGGTGGTCGAGGTCGGGCAGCCACCGCTGTCAAGGAAGAGGATTTTGTCGATCAGTTGTTTATTGCCAGTACCCACGACACCATTCTGTGTTTTTCCAATCGGGGGAAGGTATATTGGAAAAAAGTGTATGAATTGCCACAGGCCGGTCGAGCTGCACGAGGCCGGCCCATTGTAAACTTGTTGCCGCTACAGGAAGGTGAGCGCATCAATGCCGTGTTGTCAGTGCGTGAGTTCGATGATGATCATTATGTGTTTTTCGCCACGGCAAACGGTACAGTCAAGAAAACGCCACTATCGGCATATTCCCGCCCGCGTCCCGGCGGCATTATCGCCATTGATCTGCGTGACGGTGATCAGTTAGTAAATGTGGCATTAACACACGGCCAGTCTGATGTAATGCTGTTTAGCAATACGGGAAAGGTTTTACGTTTTTCTGAAACCGAGGTGCGGATAACAGGGCGTTCAGCGTGTGGTGTACGTGGCATCCGTCTGGATGAGGGGCAACAGGTTATCAGTCTGATTGTTGTCAGTGAGGGTAATATTCTGACCGTTACCGAAAATGGTTATGGCAAGCGTACACCGGTTGAGGATTATCCGCTTCGCAAGCGTGGCGGACTCGGTGTCATTTCCATTCAAACCTCTGAACGCAATGGCCAGGTCAATGGTGCGGTGCAGGTGGAAGGTGACCATGATGTCATGCTGATTACTGATGGCGGTACTTTGGTACGGACTCCGGTTGAGCAAATCTCGGTGGTCAGTCGTAATACACAAGGTGTCAAGCTGATTAACCTGCATAACGGTGAAAAGCTCATCGGACTCGAAAGGATCGAAAACATTAATGGGCAGGATGCCGAGGATGTTGAGAGTGACGATGTGGCATCTGATGATGATCTGGATCCTGATGCAAACCGTACGACGTCCAATGAAGGTGTCGATAATGGCGATGATTGAGAGTTCGGTATGATTGAATCCGGTAGTTTACAAACATGGCGTGAGCACATTGATACACTGGACCAGCAAATTCAAGCGCTGATTTCAGAACGGGCAAGGTGTGCCCAGCAGATTGGTGTCATCAAGCAGGCTGCGGGTGCTACAGGAAATCTCCATCGCCCTGAGCGTGAAGCCCAGGTGTTGCGGCGGGTGATGGAAACCAATCGTGGCCCGCTAAGCAATGAAGAAATGGCGCGATTATTTCGTGAAATCATGTCAGCCTGTCTAGCACTGGAGGATCCATTACGGATCGCGTTTTTTGGTCCGGAAGGTACATTTACCCAGGCCGCCGCACTAAAGCATTTCGGACAATCCATTCACGGCATTCCATTGCGGGCGATTGATGAAGTATTCCGCGAGGTTGAAGCAGGTACGGCTGATTATGGCGTGGTGCCGGTGGAGAACTCTACCGAGGGTGTAGTCAATCATACTTTAGACATGTTTTTGCAATCGCCGCTAAGGGTTTGTGGCGAAGTGCAAATGCGCATCAACCATCATCTGATTAGCTGCGAAAACCATTTGAGTGGTGTCCATCGTATTTATTCTCACCGACAATCGTTGGCACAATGCCGTGAGTGGCTGGATGCCAAGATGCCAAATGTAGAACGGGTTGAAGTGAGCAGTAACGGTGAAGCCGCTTTGCGTGTGCGCGATGGGGCAGCAGGCACGGCCGCTATAGCAGGCCAGTGTGCTGCTGATATTTATGGCCTGCCAATACTGGTGCGGAATATTGAGGACGAACCGAACAATACGACCCGCTTTCTGATTATTGGCACGCAGCCCATCCCGCCGTCTGGCGATGATCGTACCGCATTGCTCGTGTCGTCACTTGATCGACCCGGTTCGTTGTTTAGACTATTGGAGCCACTGGCTCGACATGAAATTAGCATGACCCGTATTGAATCACGACCCTCGCGGCGAGGTATGTGGGATTATGTATTTTTTATTGATCTGGATGGGCATGTTGAAGATGCCTCGATAGCCAGTGCAATCGCCGACTTGCGCCAGCAGGCCAGCTTGTTTCGCGTGCTAGGATCATATCCCAAAGGTGTGTTATAGGCCGGCTTGAACATCAATGCAGTGAAAACCAGCATCAGAATATTGTGTCATGACTTGTGATTATCTCGCACTAGCGGTTCCAGGTGTACGTGATCTGCACCCTTATAAGCCGGGTAAGCCGGAGAGTGAGTTGCGACGGGAATACGGCCTGAGTGATATTGTCAAGCTGGCCTCTAATGAAAATCCTCTGGGTGCCAGCCCAAAGGCATTGGCTGCTGTGAGGGAAGCACTGGATAGTTTGGCGCGCTATCCTGACGGTAACGGTTTTGAATTGAAAAAAGCGTTATCGGCTAGGCTGGATGTGCCGATGGCGGCATTAACATTGGGCAATGGTTCCAACGATGTCCTGGAGTTGATCGCGCGGGCATTTTTGACATCGCAGCATGAAGCGGTATTTTCTGAATATGCTTTTGCGGTTTATCCATTAGTGACGCAGGCCGTTGGTGCGACCGCTCGGGTGGCCAAAGCGAATCCGGCGGATCATGTCATGCCGTATGGTCACAATCTAGCCGCTATGCAGGCCCTGATCGGTGAAAGAACGCGGATAGTCTTTATCGCGAATCCCAATAATCCGACCGGCACCTGGCTAAAAACCAATGAGTTGGAAACCTTTTTGGCCGCTGTACCCGAACAGGTGCTGGTCGTATTGGATGAAGCCTATTTTGAGTATGTGGACGCAACAGCGGATTGTCCCAATGCACTGTACTGGCTGAATCGTTTTCCCAATCTGGTAGTAACGCGCACCTTTTCCAAAGCCTATGGCCTGGCGGGTTTGCGGGTCGGTTATGCGGTCTCACAACCGACGATTGCTGATGTGTTAAATCGGGTTCGCCAGCCGTTTAATGTCAACAGTTTGGCGTTAGTGGCGGCGACAGCGGCGCTGGAAGATGATGACTATCTTGCAAAGAGTCAGGCGATGAGTCGTGTGGGTATACAGCAGCTACAGCAAGCCTGCCGCCGGTTAGGGTTAAACTGCCTGCCATCGATGGGCAATTTTCTCTGTGTCGATGTCGGTCGCCCAGGACAAGAGGTCTTTTTGGCGTTACTCAGGCAAGGTGTCATTGTTCGGCCTGTTGATAATTATGGATTGCCACATTTTTTGCGTATCAGCGTGGGCAGCGAGCCAGAAAATGCTCGATTGATTGAGGCACTGGATGTAGTGCTAGGGGTTTGATATGACGATACAACAACCGCTGGTTCGGCGACTGTGCGTAATTGGTGTCGGTTTGATTGGTGGCTCGTTGATTCGGGCGCTTCGGGAGGCGGCAGCCGTTGGTGAGGTGGTCGGCTGCGGGCGTGGTGAGGAAAATCTGCAGGCAGCGCTGCGTTTAGGCGTGGTGGATCGTTACTATACCGATCCTGCGGATGCTGTGGTGGGTGCGGATGTTGTGGTGATTGCTGTACCTTTAGGAGCGATTGAAGCCGTTGTGGATGCCATCGTCCCGCGTGTGGCTGAGGATGCGGTGTTGACCGATGTAGGCAGTGCCAAAGGTAGTGTCGTTGCTGATGTAATGCGCGTTTATGGTCATATGCCACCGAATTTTGTCCCCGGTCATCCGATTGCAGGCACTGAGCAAAGTGGCGTAGAGGCTTCTTTTGCCACCCTCTTTCAGGGGCGGCGTGTGATTCTGACACCAATGGCAGAAACGGCTGCTACCGCCCATCATCGCATTCGGAATATGTGGGAATTGACCGGTGCTGAAGTCGTCGATATGGGAGTAGAGCATCATGATGCAGTGCTGGCAGCGACCAGTCATTTGCCACATATGCTGGCTTATAGCCTGGTAGGTACGTTGGCCCATCTGGATGATCGGGCTGAGATTTTCCGCTATGCTGCTGGCGGTTTTCGGGATTTTACCCGCATTGCATCGAGTGACCCGCAGATGTGGCACGATATATGTATCGCTAATCGCAAGCAGTTGCTGGAAATGATTGCATTATTTAGTAGCGACCTGGAGCGGCTGGCTGAGGCGATTCGCAATGATGACCGTGCTGCTGTATTGGCCTTGTTTCAGCGGGCAAAACGCGCCCGCGATAATTTGTATCTTGATTGATGCTATTGTACAAACCCGATCAATTGATAAATCTTAATGTCTCCTTCGGTGATTCAAAATCCCTCGCCTTCAGGCGAGGGGGAAGTAATGCGAAGGAAGGTGGGCCAGTCCATGAGGTATAGTCAATATTCAAATTGACCAAATTGACCCGGGCTGTTAACCCCTCGACTTATAGTCGAAGATTGTTTGGTGCTTGGTTAAGTGTTAGGAGTTACGCGGTTGACGCTCATCTGGTAGGCGATATGGGTTTTAGGCCACTATATGTTGTTCTCGATCCTACCAATTGCATAACTCCTAAGTGTATTAAATCTACGCTGGAGATTATATTTTCCGGCCGTGTTCTAATCTCCACGATATTCTGCCTGTTTTCCTTCCGGAATTTTTTATGAGTGATTTAACCTTCACTGTCAAACCTGGCGGTGCTTTATGTGGGCGCTTGCGTGTTCCAGGAGATAAATCGATTTCACACCGCTCCATTATGCTGGGTTCGTTGGCGCAGGGGGTAACACGAATTTCCGGTTTTCTGGACGGTGAAGATTGCCTGGCAACGCTTAAAGCATTTCGTGCCATGGGTGTGCAGATTGACGATCCTGTGGAAGGGCAGTTTGCGGTACACGGTGTCGGCCTGCATGGTTTGCGGGTGCCTGATAAGCCCTTGGATTTAGGTAATTCAGGGACATCAATGCGATTGATGGCTGGTATTTTGGCCAGCCAGTCTTTTGATAGTGTGTTGATAGGTGATGCGTCTTTAAATCGCCGCCCGATGCGACGGGTTACAGAGCCACTCACACAGATGGGCGCACATATTGAAACAACGGTAGAAGGCACAGCTCCATTGCATATACGCGGTGGTCAGCGCTTGCATGGGATTGATTATCCTTTGCCAGTGGCCAGTGCCCAGGTGAAATCCTGTTTATTGCTGGCTGGATTGTATGCTGAAGGGGTGACACGCATCACTGAGCCTGCAACCACCCGTGATCATACCGAACGGATGTTGGAGGGGTTTGGCTATTGCGTGCGGCGTGAGGGCGAGTGTACGTTTGCAGTGGAGGGTGGCGGGTCGTTAGTGGCCGCTGAAATTAATGTGCCTGCGGATATTTCTTCAGCTGCATTTTTTCTGGTTGGAGCCAGTATTGCGCCTGGGTCAGACTTGCTGTTAGAACACGTGGGGGTCAATCCAACCCGTACCGGTGTGATGGATATTTTGTTACAGATGGGGGCAACTATTGACGTTTTGAATCCACGGCAGATTGGTGGCGAGCCAGTGGCTGATTTGCGGGTACGGTACGCACCATTACAAGGTATTCAAATTCCTGAAAAACTGGTGCCATTAGCTATTGATGAATTTCCTGCGCTGTTTATTGCGGCTGCCTGTGCTGAAGGAGAAACCGTACTGACCGGCGCTGAAGAGCTGCGGGTTAAGGAAAGCGACCGTGTACAGGCTATTGTTGATGGCCTGACCCTTTTGGGGGTATCGGCTCAAGCCACTTGGGATGGCATCATTATCCGGGGCGGGCCATTATCCGGAGGCGAGGTGAATAGCTATGGCGATCATCGCATCGCCATGAGTTTTGCCATGGCCGCATTGCGCGCGAAACATGCAATTCATATTCGTAACTGTGCGAATGTTAATACCTCATTTCCCCATTTTGCCAGGTTGGCTCAAGGCGCAGGATTACTGATTGATGAGGTTGCTGCATGAGCCATTGTGTACCGGTTATTACCGTCGATGGGCCAAGCGGGGTAGGTAAGGGGACGCTGTGTCAGTGGCTGGCACAGCACCTGGGTTGGCATCTTTTGGATAGTGGCGCCTTGTACCGCTTGACGGCATTGTCGGCGCTACGCCGCAATACCCCTTTGGACGATGAAGCACAAATCTCGGCAGTCGCCAATACCTTGGATGTGAAATTTATACCCAAAGAGCAAGACTCAGTGCGTGTTATTCTCGAGGGTGATGATGTGAGTGATACCATTCGCAGTGAGGCATGTGGCAATGCAGCGTCACAAGTTGCAGTATTGCCTGCGGTACGTAATGCACTGCTTCAGCGACAGCGCGGCTTTCGACAATACCCTGGGCTGGTTGCTGATGGGCGAGATATGGGGACGGTGATATTTCCTGATGCCAATCTCAAGCTGTTCTTGACGGCCAGTGCTGAAGAGCGTGCTAAAAGACGTTATAAGCAGTTGATTAAGAAAGGCATCGATGCTAATCTTCCATGCCTTGTCAGGGAGATCGCCGAGCGTGATAAGCGTGATACCCAACGGGCAGTATCTCCGCTGGAGCCTGCGATTGATGCAGAGCTTGTGGATACCACGCAGCTTGGCATTCAAGACGTCTGTAAATTAGTATTAACATGCATTACCCGGCGATTGACAATATCGGTAACTCCTTAGGGGTTAACACTTTACGCCAGCGGTGGCTTTGGCTAGTCTTTTAGAGTTACCAAATGCTGTTTGAGCGTGCCACGGCCAGCCGTTGGGTGTGCGTCCCTAAAGTTTTTTCCTGAAGTGTATGTGAAACTACAGCCAAAACGTGGGTTCGAAATACAGTCATGTTGAACCCGTAATTGCAACTAACCTGTGGTGGTTTAATGCCGCCTGATTTTTTGGGCTATAACCTATGACCGAAAGTTTTGCCGAACTGTTTGAACAGAGCCTAGCCGACAAACAGATGCAACCTGGTGCCATTGTTGAGGGAATGGTAGTAGAAATCCGCCCGGATGCCGTGGTCGTTAACGCGGGTCTGAAGTCAGAAGGACTGATTCCTCTTGAGCAGTTTTATGATGAGGAAGGTGTTCTCGAAGTCAAGGTCGGAGATTTGGTTGAGGTGGCCCTCGACGCATTGGAAGACGGATTTGGAGAGACACGTCTTTCCCGTGAAAAGGCCAAGCGGGCTCGTGTCTGGAACGCTCTGGAACAAGCCTTTGAACAGGAAGAGATTGTCAAGGGCCTGATTAGCGGCAAGGTGAAAGGCGGGTTTACTGTGGATATTGGTGAAATTCGTGCTTTTCTGCCGGGGTCACTGGTTGATGTTCGTCCGGTGCGCGACGCAGGTTACCTGGAAGGCAAAGAACTGGATTTCAAGGTTATCAAGCTGGATCGGCGGCGTAATAATGTGGTGGTATCTCGCCGTGCCGTGGTGGAGCAGGAATATAGCGCCGAACGTGAAGCCTTGCTTGAGAGCCTTCAGGAAGGCCAGGTTGTCGATGGTGTAGTGAAGAATCTCACCGATTATGGCGCATTTCTGGACCTGGGCGGCATCGATGGTTTGTTGCATATTACGGATATGGCATGGCGGCGGGTCAAGCATCCTTCAGAGGTGGTTGCTGTTGGCGATGCCATCAAGGTCAAAGTGCTCAAGTTCGATCGTGAGCGCAACCGTGTATCATTGGGTTTGAAGCAACTGGGCGATGATCCATGGATTGCCCTGGCGCGTCGCTATCCGGTCAATAATCGGGTATTTGGCAAGGTCACCAATATTGCCGATTACGGCTGCTTTGTGGAGATTGAAGAAGGCGTTGAAGGCCTGGTTCACGTCTCTGAGATGGATTGGACAAACAAGAATGTTAACCCGAACAAGGTCGTGGCTCTGGGTGATGAGGTTGAAGTCGCGGTACTTGACATTGATGAAGAGCGTCGGCGTATCTCGCTGGGTATGAAGCAATGCCGGCAAAATCCTTGGGATGAGTTCGATCAGAGTCACGGTAAGGGCGATCATGTTTCTGGCAAGATCAAGTCAATTACCGATTTTGGTATTTTCATTGGTTTGGATGGCGGTATTGATGGTCTGGTGCATCTATCCGATATCTCCTGGAACACAAGTGGTGAGGATGCAGTACGCCAGTACAAGAAGGGACAGGAAGTTGAAGCCGTGGTGTTGGCGGTTGATTCCGAGCGCGAACGAATTTCACTGGGCATCAAGCAACTTGATAAGGATCCCTTCTCTAATTTTGTTGCTGATAATCCCAAAGGCAGCATTGTCAAGGGGCAGGTTACCGCTGTGGATCCCAAGGGGGCGACGTTGGATCTAGGCCAGGGTGTTGAGGGCACGTTGCGTGCTTCCGAACTCTCTCGTGAGCGGGTAGATGATGCGCGTTCCTTGCTGAAAGAAGGTGAGGAGATTGAGGCCAAGTTCATCGGTGTTGATCGCAAGAACCGTACAATTAGCCTCTCTATCAAGGCGAAGGATCTGGCAGAAGAAGCCGAAGTGATGCACGATTACAGCCGTAAATCTGTGACGGGAGCAACACTGGGTGATATTTTCAAGGAGCAGATGAGTACTCAGGACGAGTAGTTGCAATTCAGGCTTTTCGTTTTCATATGATCGCGGGTGGGCAGGGAGAGCCCATCAATGATCGTATCTCCTTGCCTGTGAATTCCATTGGCCGAACTTATTAGGGGGCTGTGGCGTATTGTACGGCCTTCTCACGATCTACAGATCAGGGTGGAAGAGACAGAGAAACAACAGGTTTTTATACATCAGTGTCTTGGTGCTAGAGGGTAAGCGATTGTGAGTAAAGAAGCTTCCTTCCCGCCTTTATTGATTCGTTTGGCAGTGCGCAATCAGGTTATGGTTAACGTATTTTCCTGGAGAAGTTTGTATGACTAAGTCGGAGCTGATCGAGATTCTCACGCATAAACGGAGAGATATTCCTTATAAGGATGTGGAGCAGGCGATCAAGACGATGCTGGAGCAAATGAGTGAATCCCTGGCGAATGGTGAGCGAATCGAGATTCGAGGGTTTGGTAGTTTTTCACTCCATTTTCGACCGCCACGGATCGGGCGCAACCCTAAAACAGGTGATGCAGTAGCTTTGGAGGGTAAATATGTCCCGCACTTTAAACCCGGTAAGGAGTTACGTGAACGGGTCAACGATAATCACCAAAAAACCAAAAAATACTGATAGCTCGCTAATAACTATTCATTAACTGTTAATAATGGAAACCCACCGGATATGTGCTGGATGAGTGCCCTGTCGGTTTGCTTTTTAAGTTAACTCATTATTAATTTTGGTAATTTGGGGTACGTTAACCGATAAAGTGATGACAACAAGGTTTATTGTTGAAAAGTAGTTTCAAAAAGCAAGGTATTTATGCCGGATCCTGAAGGGTGAGTATTTTTACACAATTCGGATTCATAATAGCGATAATGCTCGCTTCCATGCTGTTTGGAAACCCACGATAATCAAAGTGGGTTTTTTGTTGAATTGTGTAATAACCAAGATCTCTTATGTATGTATCACTCATCAGCACCTGGGGAAGTCTGGGTGTAAACCATTCTGGCAGGGGAAATTCATGTCCTGGATCAAATTTATTCTGATCGCTGCAATTTTTTTGGTTGTACTGCTGGTAGGTGTCGAGTTTTCTACACTCCATGCAGACAAGGTGACAATCAACTATCTGTTGGGTATGACGACACAGCCGCTATCGATGGTGGTGGTGTGCGCGTTTGCTGCGGGTGTCGTGGTGACGATGCTTATAGGGGCTACTATTGTACTGCCGCTACGATTGCAAGTATCTCGTTTGCAGCAGTCGGTTGTTAGCAAGGATCATGAGATCAAATTACTCAAAAAGAAGGCAGGGCGGGACGTTCGCTGAAATCGCGGCTCGGTTCAGCTGATTCATGATGGAATTATTATGGTTGCTATTGCCTGTTGCTGCCGCGTCGGGTTGGTGGATTGCTCGACGCGGACAGGTGGCTTGCAACAATGCGAGTGTCCGCAGTACTGAATATTTAAAAGGGCTGAATTACCTGATTGATGACAAGCCCGATGAAGCGATTGAAATTTTCACCCGTATGGCTGATGTCGATCAGGATACGGTTGAAATGCACTTGATATTGGGCAATCTGTTTCGCCGTCGTGGTGAAGTGGATCGTGCCATTCATATTCACAGTAGCCTTATCAAGCGTAATCACCTGACTGTAAAACAGCGCCATCAGGCGATGTTAGAACTCGGCGAAGATTATTTGCGTGCCGGTTTGCTTGACCGGGCCGAAGTACTTTTTCTGGAGTTGATGGATCAGTCGAAGCATACAGAAGTAGCACTTTCTCGCCTGGTTTATATCTTTCAGCAAGAGAAAGACTGGCAGCAGGCAATCATGTATTGCGACCGTCTGGAACAGATAAGCGGAATATCCAGGCGACGGGAGATTGCACATTATCGTTGTGAACTGGCTGAGGAATCGATCCAGCAGCAAGAACCAGCCAATGCCAGAAAGTGGCTGCAGGAGGCGCTGGTCCGTGATCCATGTTGTGTCCGCGCCAGTATGCTGTTGGGGTATTTGTTTATGGATATGGGCCATTATCAAGAAGCCATTGCTGCATTTCAAGCGGTTGAGCAGCAAGATTTGGACTATTTTCCTGAAGTGATTAATGCGCTAAGCCAGTGCTACAGCCTATTGGGAAATCTTGATGAGTGGATTGCGTATTTGCGTAAGGTGCATGAGCGCGATCATGGTGGTCGTTTTACGGATGCATTGGCAGAGTGGCTTTTAAAGCAGGAAGGTGAAGAAGCTGCCCTTGACTTTCTTGAGCGTGAGTTAAATAACTATCCTACTTTACTTGGGCTGCGTCGCCTGGTTGAAATCAAGCTGGAACAGAGTAAGGGTGCGGAATATGCCGATTTGCGGACTCTGCATTGTATCAGTACCCAAATGTTGAATAGTACTGCCCGTTATCGGTGTGATAATTGCGGCTTTGTGACCAGGTCTTTGCTCTGGTGTTGCCCAAGCTGTTTGCGCTGGAATACCATTAAGCCTCTTCCTGATCTGGTTATGAAAACCGGTGCCTGAAGCCGCCAGGCCTTGTCGATAACCCGGAAAAGATTAAGGCGTGGTTCATGATTGCTATGATACTGAGGTAACCGGCCTTTTTAGCCGAAAAATACAATATATGGCGGAACCAGCTAGGTTTGATTAATTGGTTCCACTATATCCGTCTATTTTAACGCGCAAATTATCACTATAAACAGTTCCAATTTATATATAGTGTTTGCGCTATATATTGGAAAGGAAAATCAACTATGAAGCTTTTGAATATATTTTTTGGTTTGGTTTTAGCGCTGTGCTCCACTGTTGTTCAAGCGCTTGATATCAATACAGCCTCTGCCAAAGAGTTGGCAACATTGAATGGTGTGGGTCCTAAGAAAGCAGCAGCGATTGTCAAATACCGCGAGGCGAATGGCTCTTTTCAGTCGCTTGATGATCTGAGTAAAGTGCCAGGTATTGGTGAAAAAACCTTGGATAAAAACAAAGGCATGTTGACATTGGGAGGTGTTGCGGCTCCGGCGAAACCGGCGGCGGCGGGTGCAACGTCGAAAATGTCAGATGCTGCAAAGGCCAAGATGCCAATGAAACCGACGGCGGCGGGTGCAACGTCGAAAATGTCAGATGCTGCAAAGGCCAAGATGCCAATGAAACCGACGGCGGCGGGTGCAACATCGAAGATGTCAGATGCTGCAAAGGCCAAGATGCCAATGAAACATCGAAGATGTCAGATGCTGCAAAAGCCAAAACACCTTCAATGCCCACAACCAAGATGCCTAAAGCACCTGCTGTTCCTGCAACCAAGATGCCTAAAGCACCTGCTGTTCCTGCAACCAAGATGCCTAAAGCACCTGCTGTTCCTGCAACCAAGTGAATATTACGTCAGTGGTTTTTTGCGTTTTTAGTTTTTTCTAATACGCCGCCTGCGATTGTTTCCTGCCCAGGAAAATGTGTTGCTCTTTCTGTCCTCTCCTCCGCAGGGAGAGGACAGTTTGATTTTGCTCTATAGGCAACATTGACTCGATAAAAACCGTCTACATGGACAGTGTCTTTTTCTTGATTAAAACGACTGGCCATGGCTAATGTGGGCCGTTTTCCAAGTAATCAAAATCGTATAATAACGCCACATTTAGCTGTTATTGCCAACCGGAATTGTCTCTATGTTTCGTCCTCTGGAGTTGTTTATCGGGCTGCGCTATACCCGAGCCAAGCGCCGGAATCACTTTATTTCCTTTATCTCGTTCAGCTCAATGCTGGGTATTGCTTTGGGTATTACTGCACTGATTACTGTCTTGTCGGTGATGAACGGTTTTCAGGAAGAAGTGCGTAATCGTATCTTGGCGATGACACCCCATGCCACTGTCAGTCGCTGGAATGGATTACTGGAAGACTGGCAAGCTGTTCGAGGCCAGATACTGGAAAATTCCCGTGTGCTGGGAGGAACACCCTACATTCGTGGTGAAGCAATGCTGAATAATGCTTCTTTGGTTAGCGGTGCCCTGATTCAAGGTATCTTGCCGGAGGAGGAACAGAAAGTTTCGAAGATTGGTAGCAAAATGATTTACGGGTCGCTGGATGACCTGCGCCCCGGCGAGTTTGGCATCATATTAGGCAAGGCATTGGCCAATATTCTGGGGGTCGTGATGGGTGATAAGGTAACCGTCATTACACCACAAGCGAATGTAACTCCAGCGGGTTTGTTGCCACGGCTAAAACGCTTTGAAGTGATCGGCATTTTTAATGCGGGTATGTATGAGTATGATCGTGGACTGGCCTTGGTACATATCGCAGATGCCGGTCGATTATTTCAATTTCCTGAAGGAGCAGTGCACGGTGTGCGTTTAAAGCTGAATGATCTTTTCCAGGCGCCTTGGCTTGCTCGTGAGTTGAGCAATCACTTGCCGGATGGTTATATGATTCGTGACTGGACACAAGATCATGTTAGTTATTTTCGGGCGGTACGGATTGAGAAAACGGCCATGTTCGTCATTTTGACCCTGATTGTAGCCGTAGCAGCTTTTAATATTGTTTCGATGCTGATTATGGTTGTGACCGATAAACAATCTGATATTGCTATTTTGCGTACCCTGGGCGCAACGCCGCTTAGCATTATGGGTATTTTTATTATCCAGGGTATCACGATTGGTTTGATTGGGACGCTTCTGGGGTTGATCGGCGGGGTATCGCTCGCCATGAATATTAATGTAGTCGTTCCATTTATCGAAGGTTTGTTTGGGATCAAAATTTTATCGCCGGAGGTATACCTTATTAGCGATTTTCCCTCGCAGGTACAGTGGGGTGATGTCAGTGCTGTTGGCTTGTTGGCCTTTGGGTTAGCCGCGCTGGCAACCCTATATCCCGCCTGGCGGGCAGCATGTACTCAGCCGGCAGAAGCATTGCGCTATGAATGAATCGATCATGACAGAACAGGTTGTCTTGGAATGTCGCAAGTTAACCAAGTCGTTTCGCGAGGGTGCGGAACGGCTAGATGTGCTGCGGGGGGTTGATTTTCAGATTCGACGCAGTGAGCGAGTAGCGATTGTGGGTAGTTCGGGTTCAGGTAAAAGCACATTATTACACGTGCTGGGTGGTCTGGATAAACCTACCAATGGCACTGTGTGGGTTGCCGGGCAGGAACTGAGTCATCTAAGCGATGCCCGTCGAGGGCATTTACGTAATCGTTATCTGGGTTTTGTCTACCAGTTTCATCATTTGTTACCGGAGTTCACCGCATTAGAGAATGTGGCAATGCCGCTGCTGATTCGAGGCGAGTCCAGTGCCGATGCAAGTCAATTATCGGCAGAATTATTAGGTCGGGTAGGACTGGGGCAACGCCTGACGCATAAACCTGGCGAATTATCAGGAGGTGAACGACAACGTGCGGCTGTTGCCAGGGCGCTGATTAGTCAGCCGGCTTGTATTTTAGCTGATGAGCCTACAGGGAATCTTGATCGGCATAGTGCGGATCATATCTTTGAAATGATGCTGGAATTAAATCGCGATTTGGGAACCAGTTTTGTCGTCGTGACTCATGATATGGGTTTGGCCAGTCGTATGGAGGCCATATGGCATCTGGCAGACGGTGTGTTAGTACTAGATGCCGGTTAATTGCTATTTAATCGACAGGTTGAGTAACAGTGTGTTTGGGGGTAATCGCCTTTTTGGCAGGCGTGTTGGTTTTCCATATGCTGCCGGAATTACCCCATCGCGGGTGGTCGTTGGCACTACCTGTGGTTTTCACCGTGTTACTGTTTATCCCTCGGTTACGATTACCTGCCTGGGGTATTGCCGGATTTTTATGGGCATTGCTACTGGCCTTGCCTCCTTCACTGTTCCCCATGGTACTGGAAGGTGTTGATCTGACTGTTGAAGGCTGGATAGCCTCGATTCCAAAACATGGTGGTCGTAGTACCCACTTTGAGTTCACCGTAGCGCAGGCACAACATGATGATCAGCGGCTTGAGGTATTGACGGAACAACGGCTGCGTTTGTCATGGTGGGATCGGCTAAACGATAGCAGCAGATCGCGTGAGTCACCTGTGCATTCAGCATTGCGAGTGGGTGATCGTTGGCGCTTGACTGTACGGCTCAGGCGACCCCACGGTTTTCGTAATCCGGGTGGGTTTGATTATGAGCGCTGGTTATATGCCAAAGGGATTGTTGCTACCGGTACTGTGCGTATCCGGCCGACACCGCATCTTTTAATCCATGCCGATCGTTATCCACTAGATCGCTACCGCCAGTATGTCGCTGAGCGCTTTAGCCAGCAGCTCGCTGGAAATCCTTTTACAGGTGTATTGACTGCATTGGCTGTAGGTGAAAAGAGCGGTATCACGCCATGGCAGTGGGATGTTTTCCAGCGTACAGGGACAGTGCATTTGATGGCCATTTCCGGCGCACATATTGGGTTGATTGCCGGAATGGTCTTGGTGCTGTTTCAAGGTATCTGGTGCCGAATACCTGCATTGGCGCTACGTTGTCCTGCGCCCCTTGCAGCGTCGCTGGCAGCTTGGGTTGGAGCGGGTGGCTATGTGTTGCTGTCAGGATTATCCGTACCCTCACAGCGTGCATTTCTAATGCTGACCGTGGTCGTTATGGCACAGGTTACCCGTCGTCCTGTGGCAATCGTGCGTATTGTGGCACTGGTATTATTATTGGTGCTGGTCGTTGACCCCGGTGCTCCATTGCAGGTGGGTTTCTGGTTGTCGTTTGTTGCCGTGGCCGCCATTTTGTACTGGGTGACTGGCCATCAGTACAGGTCCCGTCCATTACTGCAAGCAGTGCGCTTACAATGGGGTATCAGCCTGGCATTATTGCCATTTATGTTAATGTATTTCCAGCAGTTTCCCCTGATTTCACCTGTGGCTAACCTGATCGCTATTCCTTGGGTTGCCTGCACTGTATTACCATTGGATCTACTGGCTGTATTGGCGGGTTTATTCAGTACGACCCTGCAAAGCATGTTGTTGGCGCTGGCAGCGCTCACCATGGAAGGGCTGTGGCAGGTTTTGTTGTGGCTGGATCAATGGTCGGATATGGTGTTATACCGTCCGGCACCACCACTATGGGTATTTTTATTGGCATTATTGGGTATTGTGCTATTGCTTTCACCACGAGGATTGCCCGGCCGCTGGCTGGGCGTGCCGCTGTGTTTGCCGTTATTATATCCACCCGTGGCTGTGCCGGTTGCGGGTGGTTTCTGGTTTACGTTACTGGATGTCGGTGAAGGGCTGGCGGCTGTTGTACGAACGCGAAATCATGTGCTGGTTTATGATACCGGCGCACGTTTAGGGGCAAATCTCGATGCCGGTCAGGTTGTACTCACACCCTTTTTACGTCAATGGGGTCTGGATCAAGTCGATATATTAATCGTCAGTCATGCCGATCGTCAGCATACCGGTGGGGTGCGTTCGCTGCGAACACAATGGCCTATCGTGCGTATTTTGACTTCATCATTGCAACATACGCCCATCGATGGTGCTGAAATTTGCCGGTCAGGACAGTATTGGGAATGGGATGGTGTGCAGTTTCGGGTGCTGCATCCACCGATCAATAGTGATTTTAGCGGTAACAATGCCTCGTGCGTGTTGCAAGTAAACGGAGTCGCCGGTCGAGTATTGTTGGCCGGGGATATCGAAACGGCTGCCGAGACTGATCTGGTGGCACACTATGGTAGCGGATTGGCCGCTGAGGTACTGGTTGCGCCACACCAGGGACGACGGAATCTGTCCACAGCCGCCTTTCTGAAAGCTGTACGACCGCACTATATTTTGTTTGCTACAGGCTATCATAATCGGTATGGCTACCCGCGCGCCGAGACGATATCTCGCTATCGGGCAACGGGTGCGGTATTGTTGGATGCTGCATACGAAGGGGCATTGACCTTTCGCATGGAGCCAGGAAAATTGCTGATGCCGGAACGCCACCGGCACGATGAACGCCGCTACTGGACAGCGCCTTGACAGCGCCGATTTGCGTATTCATTCAATAAGCGACCAAGCAGCGGCTGACCGTGACTGAGCGATTGCAAACCACCAGGATGGCAGTATGCCTGATTTGATGACTATTGATTCGTTGTCCAGCCTGTTGCGCGCAGGCGGCTGGTTGGTGTTGCCTATTATGGCTTGTTCGCTGGTGGCCGCTATCATTATTTTTGAGCGGCTACTGGCTTTGCGGCGATCGCGGGTGCTGCCTGACCCGTTGGTAGGTATTTTGCATCGCTGGGCCGATCAAGGTACAGTCAGCCAGAAAGATGTAGACGTATTGGCGCTGAATTCGCCCTTGGGTCGAATTGTGGCTACAGGATTAAAGCATCGGGGACGTGAGCGGCATGCACTTCGTGAGCGGGTTGAAGACACCGGTCGTCATGTAGCGCATGAACTGACGCTATTTCTCAATACATTGGGTACTATTGCCGCTATCAGTCCCTTACTGGGGTTATTGGGTACTGTGGCAGGTATGATTAAGGCTTTTCATGTGATTTCGGTTCAGGGCAATAGTGATTTCAGCCTGTTGTCAGTTGGTATTGCTGAGGCACTGATGACAACGGCTATTGGATTGATTGTCGCGATTCCAAGTTTACTGTTTTATCGTTATTTCCAGTCGCGGGTTGATACCTTAGTGGTGTATATGGAGCAGGAAACACTCCATTTGATTGACCTCCTGGATCATGAAGCTGATCAAGGCAAGCCATAATCATGAAGTTGCGTCTCCGCCATCTTCAAGAGGAACCCGGGCTTAATGGGGTGTCGATGACTGATGTCGTGCTGATGCTGCTTATCTTCTTTATGGCGGCTACCCGTTTACATCATGAACCGGAGTTTGATATCCAGTTGCCGAGTGGCTCAGGACAACCTCGATCAAAAAACATCGCGCGGCTGGAGATTAGTATTGATGCTGCTGGTTGTTATGCCATCAATGGTCAATGGCTACCTTCAACCGAGGCGGTTCAATTGCGGGACGCATTGAAAAAGGCTGCAAACGGTCGAGAAATACCGCTGACAGTGCATGCCGATGGTCGAACGCCACATCAAGCAGTAGTGACCGTATTGGATATTGGCCAGATAGAACTCAGACGACTCGCAATCGTGACTGAGAACGATCCGAATACGCTAAAACCTGCATCTGCAGTGGATCGATTACCTTTACTACCACCACGAGGTTCAAGACCATGAGCTGGCTGGATCGTTATGATGATTCGCTAAATTTGGTTTCGGTACTGCTATGGCCGATGAGTTTGCTGTTTGCTGTGGTGGTACGGGTGCGGCGGCAACTGTATCTGCAAAATTTCCTGAAAAGCGAGTCATTAAAAGTCCCGGTTGTGGTGGTTGGCAATATTAATATGGGTGGCACGGGCAAAACCCCTCTTGTTGGGTTTCTGGTCAAATCATTGCGGGAAAAAGGTTACTCACCGGGAGTGATCAGCCGCGGTTATGGTGGTCATGTTACCGAATGGCCGTGCCATGTGACAGCCGATAGTGATCCCGACGAGGTAGGTGACGAACCGGTGTTATTGGCACAACGTTGCCAGTGTCCAATTGTTGTGGGGCCGGATCGGGTGGCCGCAGCACAGGCACTCTTGAAGGCTTATGATTGTAATATCATTGTGAGCGATGACGGGTTACAACATTATCGCTTGCAACGTGATCTTGAAATCGCTGTCATCGATGGTTTTCGACGTTTTGGTAATGCCGCCTGCCTGCCTGCAGGTCCTCTGCGTGAGCCGGTTTCACGACTCCATACTGTGGATTTTGTGGTGGGCAATGGCGCTGCACGGGGGATGGAATCCCTGATGTCCCTGCATGGTGATGTGGCGGTCAATCTGTCCGATCCCGGTGTGAGCAGTGCGCTATCGGGGTTTAGTCAAAGTACGGTACATGCCGTGGCCGGTATTGGTGATCCCGGGCGTTTTTTTGATCATTTGCGCCGTGCCAGTTTGCGGCTTATTGAACATCCATTTCCTGATCATTATTCATTTCGTGCTGAGGATTTAAAGTTCCAGCAGGATTTTCCGGTCCTCATGACTGAAAAGGATGCAGTCAAATGCCGGAAGTTTAAGGTGGACAATGCCTGGTATGTTCCGGTCGAGGCACGCCTGGAGCCAGGATTTGAGGAGCGGTTTTTTAAACGGCTGATGCCGATTGCATTGTCCAAAGGGATTCAAATAGAAAATAGGGCTTCAAATTCGGACAGTCGCAGAGTATCAAAAACTGCAGACTCTCCAGAAACAAGGGTACATTGAAGTGGATAAAAAATTTAGCTATTTGGTATGTCCGGTCAGCAAGGCACCATTGGTGTATGACAAGGTGCGACAAGAATTACGTTGTGAGGAAAGTCGGCTGGCCTATCCGGTACGCGATGGCATTCCAAGAATGATGGAATCCGAGGCAAGGCGGCTGGATGATGATGACGTGGTGACGGAAGGTTAGGGTGCATCCTCGTTTTCGTGTGGTGATACCCGCGCGGTATGCCTCAACACGGTTGCCGGGTAAGCTATTGCGATTGTTGGCTGGTCGAACATTGCTTGAGCACGTTTATCGGCGAGCATTGGTCTGCGGTGCTAGTGATGTGGTTATTGCAACCGATGATGTGCGTATTCAAAAAGCGGCTGAGGGCTTTGGTGCAATTGTCTGTATGACCTCAGCCGAACATCCTTCGGGTACTGACCGTTTGGCGGAAGTGGCGAGGCAATGTGCCTGGCCAGACGATGACCTGGTTATCAATCTACAAGGTGATGAGCCACAAATACCACCTGTCTTGATTCAGCAAGTAGCGACGGCGCTGGATAAACATCCTGATGCAGGGATTGCGACGGCCTGTGCGCGTATTCATGATTTGACCGAGATGTTCGAGCCAAGTACCGTTAAGGTCGTGCGGGATGCACAAGGCTATGCGCTGTATTTTAGCCGAGCACCGATACCTTACCATCGTGAGCTTTTTGGTGCCATAGACCGTGCGGATTCGGTTGAATTGCCTGCTGAATTACCATCGGCTATCGGCTGGTTTCGTCATATTGGTTTATACGCTTATCGGGTGGAGGTTTTGTGTCGCTATCCGCAATTGGCGCCTGCGCCTGCGGAGCAGGCCGAATCACTGGAACAGTTACGGGCGCTATGGCATGGTATCCGTGTTTATGTGGCTGAGGCCACTGAAGTTCCTCCAGCAGGTGTTGATACCGAAGCCGATTTACAGCGCGTGGCGGCGGCATTTGAGCGCTCAACCCAATAGATCAAATGCGGTCAGTTCAGGTAACTCAGGGTTTAAATCATCGCGACGGACGTTGAGCACGGCTACGGTAAAGGTTTGGGGTAACCAGTCGCCGGCATCACCATATTGATTAGCTTGCAGAACTTTTCGATCGGTATTGTCGCGCAATACGAGCGTCAGTTCGTCGGCCAAAATCTCAATGACGCGACAGGGCATGCCTTGATAGGTCAATGTTTGATTTAGAAGCTGTTTGAGCTTTTCAGGATTAATGTACGGCATCGGTGTTGTCGGCGTTTGTAAGGGCCAGTTTGGTGGCCGTGGGTCAGGGGCGAATAATGTTAAAGGTTTTATTTGTTTGTATGGGCAATATCTGTCGCTCACCGGTGGCGGAGGGTGTATTCCAGCGGATGCTGGAAGAAGCAGACTTGTCCAGAAAAATTGCTGTGGACTCTGCAGGTACTCACTCTTACCATATTGGTTCACAGCCCGATACCCGTAGCCAATCGACAGCACGTCTTCGAGATATTGATTTAAGCAATCTGCGTGCACGGCAGATCGATAAGGCCGATTTTTCGGAGTTTGATTATATATTGGCGATGGATCGTAGCAATCTGGAGCATCTCCTGTTCTTGTGTCAGGATAGCAGCTTGCAGCGCCGCATTCGGTTACTTATGGATTTCGCACCGGATTTGCCTGAGCGGGAAGTACCCGATCCTTACTATGGTGGTGCGAATGGTTTTGATCGGGTCATGGATATGATCGAGGTCGCCGCACAAGGCTTGCTGAAACATATTCGTGAGCAGCATGGCATTTAATCGACCGGGTGGGGATGCATACACAACAGGGCTACCATGCAGCCACGTGCAAACGATGCTTCGTATTACGCCTTCTTGATTTTTGCAATCAGCTTGTTGTCGGCACTTTGGTTCTTTGTCGCTCTCTCGATCCAATGTGGCTTTTCTTTTGGATCGAGAGGGGACAAGAGAGCCTGGTTGGAGTCTGGAGGAGAGGGATGAATGAAGCCCTGACCGTGCAGTCTTGTATTACTCCGGTAGTGTAAGCATTTCGGACTAATTGACCACCACAGCCTGCCACTGACCACAATCCTGTGGGCGGGATCATGTCTAACGAAGAAGCTGGTCGTTTCACCCGCCTTGGCAATTTGTGGGGTAGGGCTAATTGTCCCTCCTGATCCTGCTAAGGTGCGGTGATAGTGCTATGAAAGTGAACAGTGATTGTGCAGTCCTCGTCGATCACTCCAGTGGTATAGACATTATTCTCTGCTAATGTTCCACCACAGCCTGTCACGGATCCAATTATATAGCCATAATCATGTGTGACGGTAAAACTGGCAGTGTCACCGGCATCAACCGTTTGCGAGGTGGGACTGATTGTTCCTCCTAAGTTGGTCGAGGTGCTAACCAGGAAAGTGGCATGTGTGAAATAAGCAGTGATTGTGCAGTCCTCGTGGATAGCTCCGGTGGTATAGACATTATCCTCTGCTAATGTTCCACCACAGCCTGTCACGGATTCAATCATATAGCCATTGTCATGTGTGACGGTAAAACTGGCAGTGTCACCGGCATTAACCGTTTGTGAGCCCGGGCTGATCGACCCACCCGGTCCTGCCGAGGTGCTGATGAGGTAGTTGGCTTGGGTAAAGCTGGCAGTGATTGTGCAGTCCTCGTGGATAGCTCCGGTGGTATAGACATTACCTCTTAATGTTCCACCACAGCCTGTCACGGATTCAATCATATAGCCATTGTCATGTGTGACGGTAAAACGGGCAGTGTCACCGGCATTAACCGTTTGTGAGCCTGGGCTGATCGATCCACCCGGTCCTGCTGAGGTGCTGATGAGGTAGTTAGCTTGGGTAAAGTTGGCAGTGATTGTACAATCTTCGTGGATCACTCCGGTGGTATAGACATTATCCTCTGCTAATGTTCCACCACAGCCTGTCACGGATTCAATCATATAGCCATTGTCATGTGTGACGGTAAAACGGGCAGTGTCACCGACATTAACCGGTTGTGAGTCTGGGCTGATCGATCCGCCCGGTCCTGCCGAGGTGCTGACTAAGACAAAGGCCCGTCGGAATGTGGCATTGACTGTGCAGTTCTGGGTGATCGCTCCGGTAGTGTACGTGAGTTTTCGATTGAGAAAATCAAGCGGCCCAACGATTTTATTACCGTTACAGCCCTTCACTGACATAAGCTCATAGCCATATTCATGTGTGATAGTAAAGCTAGTCGTTTCACCCGCATCGACCATTCTGGATGCCGGGCTGATATGTCCGCCAGGCCCTGCTGTAGCCTTAGCAGTAAATCGTTCTAGTTCTTCCTTTTCGGCATACCCGCTATCAGAATTGCTAAGGGGACTGCATCCTGAATCATTGCATGCTTTAACACTATAGAAGTACACCAAATCTAATTTCACAGATGTATCATCATAGAAACCTGAAGTGGTAGTACCAACAAGGGTGTTAATGTCATTAGTGATGCCAGAACGGTAGATTTCATAAGATGAGGCACCCTCGACGGTATTCCAGGACACCCGAATGAAATCCGCAAAACTTCCATCACTGGCGCTGACATGGCTCGGTGTGGCGAGTGTATTGCTGTTATCTGTTTCAGGCGAAGCAACAGGGATCGGCGGTTGGGACTGTTCTGAGATAGCCGCTTGTGTTGCCGATTGCAAACAGGCGATACGATCACTGTTATCCTGGCAAGGCGCTTCGCTGATATCTTCACCAAAGTTTAACCGCTGTGCGATTGCGGGAGGTAGATTATCGTCGGAATTATCGGCCTGAGGGATGCGCGCCTGCGCCAGACCCGCGAAAGAGCGGAGCAGGGGCGATTGGCACGCTTGCGGTGCAACAATACGGCTTAGACTCAAGCGTTCAGCGGCTGTTTTAACGGCACACAGCGCCTCACCCGTAGCGACAGCACCCGAAAAAGCCATATTGGCCAGCAAGGCCTTGAGTGAAAAGCGCGAAATCGCATTATTCACCTGTGCTGTTTCCACAGGGGCCAACATCCGCATTGATGTTCCATCATCTTCACCCTGTCGAGCAGGCTGTGTCGCACCCCGCACCCGGCTGACAAGATCTTGCAGCGGTTTCAACAGGCCGGTTTCCACCGGCGTATTGTCTACCGGAGCACCCAGTGAATTACCGTCTGCATCGGTGAAACTGACCGTTACCGTATTGGCGGCTGTATCGTAATTGCTAAATTGCGCCTTTACGCCATTCGAATCGGTATAGACTGCCGGCAGGCCATTGGCTGCAAGGCTTACATCGGCGGCTTGACCGGTGGTGGTATCGGTCCACGCCGTACCATTGACAGCAGTGGTTTCGCCGCTTGCGCCTTTGGCGACATAGACACCGATACTTTCCAGTAAACCGCTACCTAGGCCCATTACGGCAAAATCGTTACGGCGGTCAGTTACTGCTGAAACCGTAGCAATTTTTTCACCAGTGGCTGTTGTTGTCTTGATCAGGAAATTCTGATGCGGCTCCGACCAGCGGATTATGGTATGCTGTTTCTTGCTTGGAAAGTCAGGTAGCGCGAATGAGCCGCCGACACCGGTAATAAAATCCTGGCCAAGGGTGGCTACCGCAAAATTAACATTGGCAAACAGCACCCCATCCGCATAAGCTTTCAGGTTATGCACGCCATCACTGATGCTGTTCCAGTTAAACGTCAGACCAAAGCCATTGTTGTCGTCACCACAGAGCGATTGTGTATCACCCCGCTTGGTACCATATGCTGTAGGCCGCAATGCGCCACCATCAATACTGATTTCAACCCGCTCGGCATCACACACCCAACCGCGAATCAAGCCGATACCACTTTCAGAAGACCCCTGTGAGGGCGATTCCAAAAACGTACCCGGCGCCACCGGAGGCTTAGCCACTGCTGGCACAGCGGTTTGATTGACAAAAACGAAATTTTGATGTGGTTCTGACCAGCGGACTGAAGGCGATGAGCCTGCCGCAGGAAAATCCTTCAGCTTGAACTGTCCCTTTAATCCATGGATAAAATTTTCCCCTAACGTCGTTACAGTAAAGTGGGTGTCCGCAAACTGTACGCCATCTGCATACGCTTTGATGTTATGCACACCATCGCCGATCTGATTCCAATTAAATGTCAGGCCGAAACCATTATCGGTATCGCCGCAAATGGATTGGGTATCCCCCCGCTTTGTCCCATACGCGGCCAGCCGCCGTTCACCGCCATCAATACTGATTTCAACCCGCTCGGCATCACACACCCAACCGCGAACCAGACCCACGCCGCTTTCGAAAAAAGTCTCCGATATCGGTGATTCCAGATAGGCCTGTGCCTCGGCGGTCTGAATAAAGGGATGTGGCGACATCATTAGAAAAAGCACAAAAATACTACTTATCCTTTGAATGCAATATTTTTTGATCATCATGATATCTCCAGGAAAAAAACTATACTTTAATCAGGATAGTTATATGATAGCTATCATATGCAGTTAAGTCGATTTAAACCTAGATATATAGACTTGTGGTTTTTAAGTATCCTGTCTTGTTTAGAAGCAGCTATATCGCTGTGCCTATTTGATAAAACCCAAAGAAAATCACCAATAATCCGGCAAGATGTCGCATGGCAGGATGCTGTATAAGACGTGTTATTGTTGCAGCAAATAGACCCATTGCCAGCAAAGCAGGTAACGTGCCAAGTCCAAAGCCAAGCATCAGCAGGCCACCCTTTGCAGCACTGCCTGCACTGATAGCCCAAACCAATACACTATAGACCAGTCCACACGGCAGCCAGCCCCATACCAGGCCGATGCCTAGTGCTTGCGTAGGGGTGCGTATCGGTAATAAGCATCGTCCTAGCGGCTCAATGTGTTGCCACAATACGATGCCGCCTATCCGCTCAAGGTGAGCCAATCCTGTCCACCATCCATCCAGATAAAGACCAAGCAAGATCATGAATAATCCAGCCAGTACTTGCAGGATGAGCTGGGCATGTTGTACAGAAGTTAAGTGTGCTGTAACCCATGCGCCTAAACCGCCAGCCAATAGTCCTGCGATGACATAGCTGCTGATTCGCCCCAGATTATAAGCGAGAAGGTACGGTAGGCGACTTTGTAACGGATGTACTGAAGCTGGAGACAAGCCCATTGTCAATGCGCCGACAATACCACCACACATACCAAAACAGTGCACACCACCTGTGAGCCCAAGTAGAAAGGCTGTTACGTAAAGTGGTTCAATACTCAATAATGATGATCTCTAGCGTAAGACGATGGTTTTGCTGCCATTTAGAAATACACGCCGCTCCAGGTAATAGTGAATCGCTCGTGCTAATACAATGTTTTCAATATCACGCCCAACAGCAGCTAATTGTTCCGGTGTATGCGCATGATTAACCCGTTCGACTTCTTGTTCAATAATTGGCCCTTCATCCAGATTGGCAGTCACATAATGCGCAGTTGCCCCGATGAGCTTTACGCCGCGAGCATAGGCTTGATGATAGGGTTTGGCGCCTTTAAATCCTGGCAAAAAGGAATGGTGGATATTAATCACGCGCCCTTCTAGCGTTTTACAGAGTTCAGGTGAAAGTATTTGCATATAGCGAGCGAGTATCACCAAATCAGTTTGGGTTTGGTTCACAATATCCAGGATTTGTTGCTCTTGCTGGCGCTTGGTGTCCCGAGTAACGGGCAGATAATGGAACGGTATTGAGTGCCACGTCGCTAGATGCTCCAGATGACGGTGGTTGGAAACAATCGCCGAAATATCCATCGGCAATGCACCGGTGCGATGTCGATACAGCAGGTCATTAAGACAGTGCTCTGCTTTTGACACCAAAATCATCACACGGGGACGTTGATGCGGGTTGTACAAGTACCAGTGCATTTCAAAATAACGACCTAAAGGTTGAAGTTCTTTAAGTAACATGGGTTCAGTAGTTTGATCCATGTCGAACACGATTCGTATAAAAAATTGTCCCGACTCAGTGTCGCTGAATTGATTGGACTCAACGATATTGGCGCGATGGGTTGCCAATACACCCGATACAGCGGCAACAATACCAACACGGTCGGGGCAGGCGATGGTCAGGATATAGCGAAAGGATTTCATGATTTTTTTAGAAGTAGAAGTAACTGAGCGAAAAGCTGCGCAGGATAACGCACGTTAAACTGTATCCTGCAAGTGCTTTGCGGTCTTGAGTCATCAGAATGAGCGGGTAACTGGACGATTATTTTGATAGGCGCGGTAAGAGTTTTACAAAATTACATGGCGGGGTCGGGCATCCAGTTGGGTCTGCAAAATACGATCCCAAGCGGTACGACACGCACCCGATGACCCCGGCAGGCAAAAGATCAAGGTAGCATTTGCAAGACCGGCTAGCGCCCGTGATTGCAGGGTTACCGCGCCTGTTTCTTCCCGGGACAACAGGCGAAATAGTTCACCAAAGCCTTGAATTACCTTGTCCAGCAGGTGGTGAATAGCCTCAGGGGTGCTGTCAGGCCGGGTTATGCCGGTGCCACCGGTGATCAGAATCACCTGAATTACCGGGTCAATGATCCAGTTGGAAACAGTAGCACGGATACGATAACTATCATCAGGAACGATGGTTTTTTCCGCTAATTGATGCCCTGCAGCTATGAGGCGCTCTACCAGTGTTTGGCCAGAGGTGTCATCAGCTTCCGTACGTGTATCCGAAACAGTCAGCACGGTGATGATGAGTGGTACAAATGTATCATTATTCATTGGTATTGTTGTTTAAAACAGGTTCCAGTACAGGCCACACATTATCCAGGATCCGCGGCTGCGCTTCAGCAGTGGGGTGTAGTCCATCAGCCTGAATGAGTGCGGGCTGGCCCGCTACGCCGTTGAGCAGGAACGGGATCAGGGTGATAGTGTGTTGTTTGGCGACTTCTCTGAAAGTGTCCTGGAATTTTTGGGCATACAAGGCGCCGTAATTGGGTGGAATACGCATTTCTGCCAGTAGCACATGGGCATTGATCTGTTGTGATAACGTAATCATTTTGGCCAGGTTATGGGCCATTAACATCGGTGGCTGGCCGCGTAGCCCATCATTGGCGCCGAGTTCGATGATCACGATGCCGGGGTGATGCTGTGCCAGTGCCACCGGTAGTCGGCTCAGTCCACCACTGCTGGTATCGCCGCTGATGCTGGCGTTGATAACTTTGTGTGGATAGCCTTGTTTAGCGAGTCGCTGCTGTAGCAAATTGACCCAGCCATGTTCAACCGATAGGCCATAAGCAGCACTGAGGCTGTCACCTAATACCAGAATAACCGGCGCTTTGGCATGAACCGGTATGCCATATCCAGGCACTAAGCAAGGTAGTAACAGTAGTAACCAGCGTAAGCAATTTGTTTTCATCATCGGAATCAGAAAAAGCGACCCTATATTATGGCGTATCAAAGAGAAATAAATCATGGCACTAGCGTAGCGCCGGTATCTGGTTTGGACAACATAAAGGACGCCGGCATTGTGCAGGCTGTGCAGCTTAGCAAACAGGTCATCAGTCCAGAAGGGGTATTACGGATACTTGATACTATCAGCTTCAGTATTACTGCAGGTGAGAGTGTAGCCGTGGTGGGCGCATCAGGGTCGGGTAAATCGACTTTGCTCAGCTTGCTGGCTGGCCTGGATACACCGAGTGCAGGGCAGGTGTGGTTGGCCGGTGCGAATCTAGGGCAGCTTGATGAGGATGGCCGTGCTTTATTACGGGCACAACGTGTTGGTTTTGTATTTCAGTCTTTCCAGTTGTTGGTTGGATTGACTGCGCTGGAAAATATTATGCTGCCGTTGGAATTGGCTGGTAATCCTGACGCTCATGCACAAGCCCTGGAATTGTTGGGGCGGGTTGGCTTACACGCACGCGCACGCCATTATCCGTCACAGCTTTCCGGTGGTGAGCAACAGCGGGTGGCTATCGCGCGCGCTTTTGCCGGTAATCCTGACGTATTGTTTGCCGATGAACCCACCGGTAATCTTGATCAGAAAACCGGCCATCGTATCGTTGAGTTGCTATTTGCATTGAACCGGGAGCAGGGGACAACGCTGGTGCTGGTGACTCATGATGCTGAGTTGGCTTCCTATTGTGACCGGATTTTGGAATTAGACGATGGGCACATGATGGAACGAACCATGCCGCCGGCCCTTGGGGATTGAGGCGATGTCGATGATAACCAAAACGAAGGTGCCTTTACCTGAAACGCCGGTAGTGGGTTGGTGCAATATAAGTGCTATGGCGTTACGCGCTTTAGGTCGTGATTGGCAGTCGGGTGAGTTGCGGGTTCTGGCGATGGCGATATTGATTGCAGTTGCCAGTGTGGCTGCTGTTGGATTTTTTAATGATCGTATCCAGCAAGCGATGGAACATAAAGCCAGTGAGTTGCTGGGTGCGGACCTGGTGGTTTCTGCCACCGCACCGATCCAGTCATTACTGGTGGATGAAGTGCGGCGACGTGGCTTGGAAAGCGCACAAATAATGAGTTTTCGCAGTGTGGTGCTCAAAGGGGAGTTGACACAACTGACTGAAGTCAAAGCGGTGGGTTTGGGTTATCCATTGCGGGGCGCATTGCAGGTGAGCGCTCGCTCGTTTACCACGCCGCAGATCACCGATACCATTCCGGCTCCTGGCCAGGTCTGGCCGGATGAGCGCTTATCACAATTACTCGATCTAGACGTGGGTGATACGCTCCATCTCGGTGCGCGTGCGTTTCGGGTTGAGCATATTTTGAGCGGTGAGCCTGATCGTGCTGGTGATTTGTTCAGTATCGCGCCGCGTCTGATGATGAATGTAAGCGATGTCCCCTCAACCAAACTGGTTCAGCCCGGGAGTCGTGTTGAGTATCGGTTGCTGTTAACCGGTGATATGGCGGCGCTTGATGGGTTTAAACGCTGGGCGAAATCTCGGCTGAAGCGGTATGAGAAGTTGCAGGGAGTACGGGATGCCCGTGCCGAACTGCGCATTGCACTGGAGCGGGCACAACGGTTTTTCAATCTGGCCGCGCTGGTGAGTGTGATTGTAGCGGGTGTCGGAGTAGCGGTTGCCGTTCGCCGCTTTGCAGCGCGTCACTGGGATAGTGTCGCTATTCTGCGCTGTATGGGTGCAACCGAAACCCTGACTGTCAGGTTATTCACACTGGAATTATCTGCATTGGCGCTGCTGGCCGGTATAGCGGGTTTGATCGTGGGCTATCTGGGTCAGTATGGTTTAAGTCATGTCCTTGGGCAGTTGATCAGTGATACTGCACTGCCATTACCGTCGTGGAAACCGGTGTTACCCGCCCTGGTGACCGGCTTCATTACACTGCTTGGTTTTGGGTTGCCGCCACTGTTGCGTTTGCGGGAAGTGCCACCGCTACGTGTATTGCGTCGTGACCTTGATCCGGTCAATCCACGACTACTGATGTTGTATGGTCCTGCTGTAATGGCTGTGATGGCGCTATTGATCTGGCAAGCAGGTGAATGGCAATTGGCGGGTTATATCTGCCTGGGTGTGGCCGGAACAGCAATAGTATTGTCGCTGGCAGCCTGGGGGTTAGTGAACGCACTGCGTTTATTGCGTGGGCGCGTGGGCATATCCTGGCGATTTGGGCTGGCCAATATCGCTCGGCGTGGCGCCGGTAGTGTGGTGCAAGTGGTCGCACTCGGATTAGGCTTGATGGCGTTACTGATGCTGACACTGTTACGAACCGATTTGCTGAGTAGTTGGCGTGCCAGTTTGCCTGTGGATGCACCTAATCATTTTTTGATTAATATTCAACCCGACGAAGTGTCTGATGTGCGGGCTTATCTGCGTAAGCATGGTTTGCGTGATGTGGAATTATTCCCCATGGTGCGCGGGCGGCTGATCGCCATCAATGATCAGCCGGTTGCAGCGGATAACTACGACGATCCCCGCGCACAACGTCTGGTTACACGGGAATTTAATCTATCTTGGACCGAACATTTGCAGGACGATAACCGTATCCTTTCCGGGCGCTGGTGGCAAAGTGGTGATCAGGCCCAAGGTGGTGCATCGGTAGAAGTCGGTTTGGCGGAGGCTTTGGGTATCGCAATGGGTGATACGTTACACTTCCAGGTTGCCGGTCAGATACAGAAAGCAAAGGTACTCAGTCTGCGAAGTGTAAAATGGGATTCATTTCGGGTTAATTTTTTTGTTGTATTTCCCGCTGGAGTACTGGATAGCTATCCGGCAACCTGGATTACCAGCTTTTATCTTGCCACTGAACAGAAGCCGGTATTGGCTGATTTGGTACGGCGCTATCCATCGGTGACTATGCTTGATGTTGAGGTGCTGATGGAGAAAGTGCGTGACATCATCAATCGAGTGATTACCACTATTGAGTACATTTTTCTGTTCACTGTAGCCGCCGGACTGGTCGTTTTGTACGCCACGATTCAAGCGACCCAGGATGAACGCCGCTTTGAAAGTGCAGTGCTACGTACATTAGGCGCGTCTCGGCGTGTTGTGCAGAAAAGCCTGCTGTCAGAGTTTGCTGCGCTGGGTTTTCTGGCAGGAGTACTCGCTGCAGTGACTGCAACATTTTTGAGCTATATACTAGCAGTATATAGTTTCGATTTTTCATACCCATTGAATGGGTGGATCGTATTGCCGGGCAGCATGGCAGGTGCAATCGGAGTCGGGTTGGCTGGATGGTTGGGGACACGATCGGTATGGCATCAGCCACCTTGGTGCAGTTTACGGGAACTGTAGTTATTTGCTAGTGTTTCCATGCTGCATATTGGCCTGTAAAACTGAATTTTTAGGAAAATCGAAATCGCAATAAAGCTGATTCCGGCATCGTTTCTTCCCATAAGGGGGGCAAGAGAATAATCGTTGCTGTTGCTGCTGGCATGGGTAGTATACGCATCGAACCAACTTCATCTGAGCTGTGTGACCCAATAACGTTATGGCATCATCCTTTTCTGACAACACTAATGGCACCGAAGTGATCGTGGCCGCACCACAGTCACAGCTACGAGTTCATTTTGAAACGATCGATTTATGGGTGATCGATGGGCCGGATGCTGGCTTTGAAATCAGTTTGGGAGTGACTACTCTGCGTATTGGTTCAGCGCCGGATAATGATGTGGTGCTGAGCGATCGTGCCATCTCGCGCCATCATGCCGAGGTCAAAATAACACTTGAAGGATTGCTGTTGCGTGATTTGGATTCTACCAATGGCACCTTTATCAATGGCGTGCGTATTACTGAAGCCTATGTCCCGCCTGAAGCAGAATGTACGTTGGGATATTCACGCTTGCAATTTCGTCAGCACACGGAAGAGCGTAGTGCAGCGGTTTTACGTCAGGAAGAGCGTCTGGGTGAGCTGGTGGGTGCCAGCGAACGTATGCGGGAATTGTATGCGCTGATTCGAGCCGTAGCCCCCACACCTACAACAGTTCATTTGCATGGAGAATCAGGCTCTGGCAAGGAGCTGGTCGCCCGTACATTGCATGCCCTGTCTGGCCGTAAAGGGCCATTGGTGGTTTTTGATGCCTCGGTGGCTGATCCAGAAATGGTGCGAAATGATCTTTTTGGTCATATCAAGGGTGCTTTTACCGGTGCAACCGGAGCACGCGAGGGCGCATTCCGTCAGGCCAATACCGGTACGCTGTTTATCGACGAAATCGGTGAGTTGCCGCTGGATTTACAGCCTCGGTTATTGCGGGTACTGGAAAGCCGCGAGGTGACACCGATTGGTTCTGACCGATCGGTTCGGGTTGATGTTCGGGTCATTACAGCAACCCACCGTGATCTGGCCGCAATGGTAAGTGAAGGCTCATTCCGTTCTGATTTGTATTACCGGCTATCGGTGATCCCTATAGAAATTCCACCCATACGGGAAATTCCTGAAGATATTCCGTTGATTGCTGAATACTTATGCCAAAAGATGCAATTGAACTGCCGGATATCGAAGGCAGCCATGACCGTATTGCAAAATTACCCGTGGCCAGGTAATGGCCGTGAGCTACGTAATGCCTTGGAACGGGCGGCGGTCATCCGCGGTGATCAGGAGATTCGCCCTGAAGATTTGCTACTGCCCAAAGTCAGTATGCCAGGAGTGGCACCTGTACCGGAATTACCAGTGGTGGCCACGGAAGTCCAGGTGCTGCAGGCAGCGATAACTACACCTGTTGTGTCACCCGCTAACCCGCCAGCCTCGCTCCTGACCCCTGCCCCGACAACTGCTGCTGATGCACGTGCCCACCTGAAGGATATGGAGCGGCAAATGATTCTGGAAGCGTTGGAGCGTAATCAAAATAATAAAGCTGCGGTAGCACGTGAACTGGGTATTCCATTGTCAACCTTAAAGCGCCGCCTCAAGGAATATGCCCTTAACGGCGATAATTAGACACTTGTTGCCGGCGGCAATCGTGGAGCCGAGCTACGCTCCAGTCACCTGGCGGCTTGCGCCGCAACACGTCACTGGCGCCGACTGCGGTGTTGCTGCCTCGCAAGCACGCTTGCTCCGCTTCAATAGCCTCGCGGCCTCAGCTCCACGATTATCAGGTGGGGCGTTTTTTCTCTGCCTGCTCTGCCAACGCCCAATGGACATGTTCCCGCACATTTTCGGAAGGATGCGTCAGACGCATACGCAAGGCATCCATGACTGCCGGTGTATTTGGTGCGTTGCCCAGCGCTACAGCAATGTTGCGTAACCAGCGCTCGTGACCGATTCGACGAATAGCGCTGCCTTCTGTACGGCGCAGAAATTCCATTTCATCCCAGTGAAACAGCGCAATCAAATCCGGCGCATCCAGTCGGTGTCGGATACGAAAATCGGGTTCAACGGTGTTTTGAGCAAAACGGTTCCAGGGACAAACGAGCTGACAATCATCACAACCATAGATTCGATTGCCCATGGCACGACGGAATTGCAGCGGAATTGAGCCACGCAGCTCAATGGTGTGGTAAGAGATGCAGCGGCGGGCATCGACGCGATAAGCAGCAATAATAGCTTGGGTCGGACAAATTTCCAGACAGGCATTACACTGTCCGCAGTGCGCCGTTGCCGGTTGATCGACGGGTAAAGGTAAATTAACGTAAATCTCGCCCAGGAAGAACCATGAGCCGACGCGCCGGTCAAGCAGGTTGCTGTGTTTGCCGATCCAGCCTAATCCTGCTTTTTGTGCTAATGCTTTTTCCAGTACGGGCGCACTGTCGGTAAAGACACGATAGCCAAATGCACCAATAGCGTTGGTGATCTGCTTTGCTAGTTTTTGCAGGCGCTGGCGCAACAGTTTGTGATAATCTCGTCCCAGTGCATAACGGGAAATATACCCTAGATCCGGTCGCTTGAGGACATGCCATGGGTCAGCAGCATTCGATAGCCAGTAATTCATCCGTGCGGTAATGACCCGTAATGTTCCTGGCACCAGTTGTGCCGGGCGGCTACGTTTGGTTCCATGCCGCGCCATATAATCCATTTCACCGTGGTAGCCTGCTGTTAGCCAGTTCAGTAAGTAAACCTCGTGTTCATCCAGTGTAATATCGCTAATACCGACGTGCTGAAAACCGAGGGAATGTCCCCAGGTTTTGATTGTGGTTGCCAGATTAGCAAGTTCAGTGGGTGATAACACAGAAGGCATCGTGGGTATTGATCCTGGAGTTGAAAACCTTTTTATCAGGCGGCTTTTATCCTAAAAGCTATCGATTTATCGGGGCGGTGCGATATCGTGTAGGATGGTTGCTGCCGGGTATTTTGAGCCGTACCGTTATCCTTAATTGTGATGCTGTTTTGCCGCAATCCTGTCAGCCAAGGAGATTTTCCATGCGCGAACTACCCATTAGATTATACCGTACCGCACAAGTGCGAGAGCTGGATCGCATCGCTATCGAAGATCGCGGTATTCCTGGTTACACGTTAATGAACCGTGCCGGTGAGGCTGCGTTTCGATTACTTTGCCAGCGCTGGCCAGCAGTACAGCGCATGGTAGTGCTTTGTGGTGGTGGCAACAATGGGGGTGATGGCTATGTCGTGGCGCGATTGGCCCATCAGTCCGGATTGACTGTACAGGTGCTGACATTAAAGGATCCTGGAACATTGGCCGGCGATGCCTTGACTGCGTACCAGGATGCCCATGCGCTGGATATACCGATTATTCCTTTTACCCCCAATGCGCTGAGCGAAGCAGAATTAATTGTCGATGCGATTTTTGGTACGGGTTTGGAGCGTGAGGTCAGTGGTATTTGGCGGGAAGCGATTGAGGCTGCAAATAAACATCATGCCGATATTTTGGCACTTGATATCCCTTCGGGCCTGCATGCGGATACAGGCGCCAGTCTGGGTATCGTTGTACAGGCAAAGGCAACCATCACATTTATTGGCCTGAAGCAGGGACTCTACACCGGCCAGGGGCCGACCTGCTGTGGTGATCTCTATTTTGAGGATCTCGATGTACCTGCTGACGTTTATTCAGTGATTCATCCTGCCTGCTGGCGCTATGCCGGTCAGGATCTAGGGACATGGTTGCCAAAACGCCCACGCAGTGGACACAAGGGGCTTTTTGGGCATGTGTTGATCATTGGTGGTGATTTGGGTATGGCCGGTGCAGCACGGATGGCTGCTGAAGCGGCTGCCCGTTGTGGTGCCGGATTGGTGAGTGTAGCAACCCGTTGTGCTCATGCCGGTTTGCAAGCAACCGTGTGTCCAGAACTGATGTTTCATGGTGTCGAGACACCGGAGGCATTGGAGCCTTTATTACGCCGAGCGACAATCATTGCGATTGGGCCGGGTCTGGGGCGTAATGATTGGGGACGAGCGATGCTGCATGCCACACTGGCCAGTGATAAGCCACTGATTATAGATGCCGATGGTTTGAATCAGTTGGTAGTTGAGCGTCATTATCGGGACGACTGGATTTTAACGCCCCATCCTGGTGAAGCGGCGCGGTTGCTGAAAATGTTGCCAGGTGAGGTCGAGGCCGATCGGTTTACGGCGGTTGAAGAGTTGGCGGTGCGTTTGGGTGGTACAGTGGTGCTCAAGGGAGCAGGCTCGCTGATTGCCAGTCGGAAAGCAGGCCAGGTTATGCTGTGTGCTGCCGGTAATCCGGGGATGGCAAGTGGTGGAATGGGGGATGTATTAACAGGTGTCATTGCTGCTTTACGCGGGCAAGGGTTGTCACCTTTCGTGGCAGCCAAGGTGGGCGTTTATCTGCATGGACGGGCAGGTGATCTGGCAGCACAAGCAGGTGGTGAACGCGGGTTATTGGCAACCGATTTGCTCCCTTTCTTGCGGCAATTAGTGAATCCATAAATGATGATGAGACGGCGGTTATTGCGAAGCGTTAGTCCCCGGTAGCGAATTGGTGAATCCATAAATGATGATGAGCCATACACTTGATGCGGCAGCAGCTACTGAAGCGCTTGGGGCGCAGTTGGCTACAGTATTGGTGCCTGAATGTATCATTTTCCTCAGCGGTGATCTGGGTGCCGGAAAGACGACATTGGTTCGTGGGTTACTGCGCGCCTTGGGTCATGAGGGCGCGGTGAAAAGCCCAACTTATACCTTGCTGGAATCCTATCAGTTAGCGGACTGGCAACTATTTCATTGGGATTTATATCGTTTGGCTGATCCTGAAGAACTGGAGTTTCTCGGATTACGAGATCAACTTGATAGCGAAGCTGTTTTGTTGATTGAGTGGCCCGATCATGGCTATGGCGAATTGCCGGCGGCAGATTTACGTATTGAGTTGCAGTATGCCGGTCAAGGACGGCACTGCCGGCTAGAAGCCTTGTCTTGGAAAGGGAAAACGCTATTGGCGCGGATGTGAGCTTGCTTGCTCCGCGCCCAATGAACGGCGTGTTTTACACAATCAGGCTCGCTCCTCCAGCTGCTTTGCAGTCAATTACATATAGCGCAGCCACTATAAACGTGTTCCAATTTATAGTGGTTGCGCTATAACGTGTTCGTCTTGAGCGTCATGAGCCATACGTTGCCCTTCATCGGCTAACGCCTGTTTCCAGTTTTGCACAATGTTGTGGAAGTGCTCTTTTTGATTCTCGTTCATGTAGTCCTTTCCTCTTCCATGTGATAGGGCGTTCTTTCCGTATGCCTGTCAGTCATTGTCCTCGCCTTTGGTGTTGGAAAAAATAAAGTTAGCTCACTAATGGTTATGGTTTTAGATACGGGATAACGGCGTAGACCATGATTGATGAAATACAGATGACGAAGTTCGATTTTACTTATCTAAACAAATATATAGTGTTCTTGCTAGTTGCTGCATGAGCTGAAAGTAGCTGTTCGGTCCGGCTTTCAGTGAGGCACCAAGCGGGTCGAGCACACCGGTATTGGCACCACTATCAGCTATGACTGTTTTCACTAAATGAGGTTTGAATTGTGGTTCACTAAAAACACAATGGACTTTCAGACGCTGAATCCGGTTACGAATTTCTTTCACTCGCCTGACGCTGGGTTGTTGCTCAGGGTTGAGTACTACTGAACCTGCTGCGTTCAAGTTATAGCGCTGTTCAAAATATTGGTAGGCATCGTGAAATATGATGTAGGACTTTTGTTGAACTGGCACAAGCTGGGTTACTAACTGCTTGTGCAATGATTCCAGTCGCTGGATTAAGCGTGCGCCATTTTGTTCATATTGGTTTTTATGGCCGGGGTCGATTTCACTAAGTACGCTTATAATCTGACGTGTTATGGCGATGGCATTGAGAGGATCCAGCCAGATGTGAGGATCTGTATCTGGCCTGTGTGCGTGCGCATCTTGTTCGTGGCCGCCTTCGTGGTCGTTGTCATGTTCAGCATGTTTCCCTTTCTTGTGATGGTGGCCATCCTCATGTTCAGCATGTTTCTTTTGCATATCGTGGGAGCTTTCATGCCCATCATGGTGATGTGTTTCCCAGGCGCCGCCTTCCCGTAACGATAATAGTGTGATATCAGGGGCATCCAGTAACGGTACTGTCCGAACTGTTTTTTTGGCGTTATCGATAGGTTTGACCAAAAAACTTTCTAGTGTTGCGCCGATCCAGAACACCACATCTGCTTTGGCAATAGCCTGTGCTTCTGAGGGACGCAGGTGGTAGCCATGTGGTGAGCTTCCACCTTTAATCAGCAAATAAGGCTCATTGACACCCTCCATGACACCAGCGACGAGCGAGTGAATCGGTTTGATACTGGCGACAACCCGCGGCTCGGTCGCAGTAGCCACTAGAGTTGTTCCCGGCAATAATGTTATTAATAGTATTTTGGCGAATAGTTTCAAAAGGTTATCTTTATTCATATGCCAATTTACCTATATCAAGATGAATATGGGGATCACCTTGTTACAAATGGAAATTCCACACCAGTGGATATGATGAGTCGCAAGATTCCGTTTCACAGCAAAAACACCTGTCCCTAGTAGAAGGGAGGCTTGGGCGGGAAGCCAGGAGACAGCTTTTGCCAGCTGCGTAATACCTGACAGATTACAAGCAATAATGTAATGTTATGACATTACATTTACCAGTATTATGTAATAGCAATCTTTTATCAAGATGGAGCCTGAGAAATGATCTCATCGCCAAATTCCCATGATATGCAATCAGGGGATATTCAGCAGCTTCTTCTATCAGCTGAAGCGATTTGTCTACAGCGAGGTGTCCGTTTGACGCATCTGCGTCGCCGGGTACTAGAGATTATTTGGGAACATCAATCGCCATTAGGTGCTTATGCGATTTTAAATCGGCTATGCAGTGATGACGGTCGAATGGGTGCGCCGCCGACGGTATATCGTGCGCTAGACTTTTTATTAGAGCATGGACTGATCCATCGATTGGCATCATTGAATACATTTATTGGTTGTCGCCAGCCCAGTCATGAGCATATTGGCCAATTTTTGGTGTGTCGAGATTGTGGCCGGGTTGATGAGCTTAATAACCCAATGGTTGAAGAGGCCTTGCACGCTGAGGTGATCGCTCGCCGCTATGAAGTGCTGGCACAAACAGTGGAGATTGTTGGGCGTTGTCCGTGTTGTCAGCAGGAGGCGATACAGGATGCTAACTGAGGAGCTGCTAATAGGTATTGAAAACGTCAACCTGACACTTCGTGGCAATGCTATTTTGCAGGATGTCAGCCTGCGAGTGGCTGCCGGTGAGATCGTTGCACTTGTCGGTCCAAATGGTGCAGGAAAGTCAACCTTGGTGCGGGTGGTTTTGGGTTTAATTCGGCCTGATAGCGGTCAGGTTCGATTGAAGCCTGGTCTGCGGGTGGGCTATATGCCACAGCGCTTGGTTGTGAGTGACACGTTGCCATTGACAGTACAGCGCTTTATTACGCTGGGTACGCCTGCCGGACGCAAACAGATACAAGCGGTGCTGGCAGAGGTAGGCGCGGATCATGTCATTGATTCGCCCGTGCAAGCCATTTCCGGTGGTGAAATGCAGCGAGTATTGCTGGCGCGGGCACTGTTACGCGAGCCTGATTTGCTGGTGCTTGATGAACCGATCCAGGGGGTCGATATCGCAGGCCAGTACGAACTGTATGATTTAATTACAGGCCTGCGTCAACAGCGAGGCTGCGGCATTTTAATGGTATCTCACGAGTTGCATCTGGTTATGGCAGCGACTGATCATGTGTTATGTCTAAATCGGCATGTCTGTTGTTTTGGTCATCCTGATCATGTCGCACAAGACCCCGCGTATCTGGAGTTATTTGGCGTTGAAGGTGCAAGACGATTGGCGGTTTATCATCACCATCACCACCATGACCTGCATGGTGATATTGTGACGATGGAGCAAGCGACCGATGGATGATTTTTTAATCCGGGCGCTGCTCGGAGGCGTTGGCGTGGCATTAGTCGCCGGTTCGCTGGGTGCCTTTGTGGTATGGCGGCGGATGGCCTATTTCGGTGATACGCTGGCTCATTCTGGACTGCTTGGTGTGGTCTTGGGTGTGATTCTGGATATAAATCCGCAGTTTGGGGTGATGCTGACCTGCCTGCTGGTTGCGCTGGTATTGGTATTGCTGCAGCGACAGCAACATTTAGCGGCTGATACGCTGCTGGGTATTCTTGCCCACGCTACGCTATCATTGGGCTTGGTCGCGCTCGCTTTTCTGGAAACTGTGCGCGTTGATTTGGTGGGTTATTTATTTGGCGATATCTTGGCTATTAGTACTCAGGAATTGTATTGGATCTGGGGAGGTGTCCCGCTGGTATTGGTCGCCTTGGTCAAGTTATGGCGGCCATTACTGGCTACAACGGTTCATGAGGAATTAGCCCAGGTAGAAGGTGTGCCGGTTTTTTCAATTCGCTTGTGTTTTATGTCACTCATTGCCGTGACCATTGCAGTGGCGATGAAAGTCGTTGGTATTCTGTTAATTACTTCTTTGCTGATTATTCCGGCCGCCGCCGCACGACGTTTTGCGCACTCACCAGAGAGTATGGCTATTTTGGCTAGTGGATTGGGTTGTATTGCGGTGGGCCTGGGATTGTGGGCGTCATTGCATTGGGATACACCCGCAGGGCCTTCGATTGTTGTTGCCGCTACCGGCTTGTTCCTGTTGGGTATTGTTATTCCGGTTCGGGTGCGACACTAGTACATCCCCGATCTAGAGCCACTCATATATATAATGCGGGGCTCGGCGGAGTACAGGCATGGTGTTAATTCACAAAAGCCGATTACAGCCAGGAACCTGTTGAGGTGCTCCAATGGGTTCAATGAATGCTTAGCCATGTTCAGATTGTAAATTATGCCTTTTATTAGCAAGCTGTCACAGACGGCCTGGTCAGGCAAGCAATTGCCGGCCGAATTGGATCAATGTGAGTCAGCATGGCCTGGTCTTATACAATAAATACGATGTATTGTAGAACAATGCCTTGATTTTAAAGTCAAAGTGCGAAAGTGTTTTCTAATATTTAGAATCATGGCCTGATTTGTGAGTCGAATTGAGTTACAGCAGTGCTGGATACAGGACCAAATTATAGAATATTGTTGTTTTCTTGATTTAAACTGTGGCTATATCGATACTTGGTTGGTATAGTGGCAACCTGATATTGAGATACTTCAGCGCATGGGGTTTATTGTTGCCATGTCCAGGCAAATTATTTTTTCCATATGGGTATGTGTACTGCTGGGTGCGTGTACGTTTAATAGCGTACCGGTGATTGCCCAAAATGATGCGGTTACCGCAGCATCATTATTGCAAGGTGGTGGCCTGCCACTTGCCGTGCAACATCAGCGAACACCACCGTCAGTACAGGAATCAGAAGCATCTGATCCGGCAGAAACCCAGGCTCAGGAAGAGCAGGCTGCTGAGGTTGCCGAAGAGCCGCCACTATTGCCATTTTGTCCAGAAAATGTGTTTGATCTCGCAGGGCAGGTGGCTATTCAGATTTGCCAACAGATCCGCAGTGACCCACTGCCAACCCGCCTGAAAGTGCGAGGCCAATCATTGCGATCACTGAAGGCGCTGGTTCCGTTCTACGCACAGCGTGGTTATCAGCCCGCCTGGCTGGATAGCAGAGGTCAACCCTCGCCGTTAGCAGAGCAACTGCTGGCAGCGTTGGATCGTGCCGGTGAGGAAGGTTTAAGCAAGGCAGATTACTCTCCAGTGCAGCTACGGGCGCTTCTTGTTGATTTACCAGCGGATGCCAGGATGCTGAGTGAGTATGACCTGATATTTACCGATACGTTTTTGACGTACGGCTCACACTTGTTGTCTGGGCGATTTTTACCGGGCAAAGTTGATCCCGATTGGACTATCAAGCCTCGTTCCCGTGATCTTGGTGAGGTGCTTGAGGGAGCGTTAGTCAGCGGTCGAGTAGTCGATGCTTTACTGGATCTGGCGCCAAAAAACCCGGGCTATACGCAGTTACGTGGCCTGCTGCAGCAGTATCGGCAGATCGAAAAAGAGGGTGGTTGGCGCACAATTGCTCGTGGCTCCACCCTGCGACGAGGATCGAAAGGTGCACGGGTGCAGGCATTGCGGGCGCGATTACGCGCTAGTGGTGATCTTGAGGAAGAAGGGACAACCTTTGATAAAGCGGTTACTGCAGCAGTGCGCCGCTTTCAGAAGCGCCATGGATTGCGAGTAAACGGTATTGTTAATGTCTCCACACGCAAGGCATTGAATATGCCAGTAGCAGAGCGGATTCGCCAGATTGAGCTGAATCTGGAGCGTTGGCGTTGGCTGCCTGATGGTTTTGGCTCACGTTATATTCTGGTGAATATTCCTAACTTTAAAATGAATGTCTTTGAAGATGGCAAACCGGTTTTTGAATCAAAAGTGGTGGTTGGGCGCAAGGATCGACAAACGCCAACGCTGAATGCTGATATGGAGTATCTGGTACTCAGTCCTAAGTGGTATGTGCCACGTTCTATTGCTGTCAAGGACAAACTGCCGAAATTAAAACGTAATCCTCATGCGCTTTCCCGGCAGGGTATCAAGATTTATAACAGTGCAGGAAAGCAGATTAACCCCAGTTCAGTGAACTGGAAGTCGGTCAATGCCAAAAATTTTAAATACTATTTACGTCAGGATTCCGGCCCGCGCAATGCGCTGGGTGGTGTTAAGTTCATGTTCCCTAATCCTCATAGTATTTATCTGCACGATACGCCATCGAAAAGGTTGTTCAGGCGTAGTCAGCGTACCTTTAGTTCCGGGTGTGTGCGGGTTTCCAGGCCGCTGGAATTGGCAGAATACTTGTTAAAAGATAATCGTCGCTGGAATCGAAGGAAGATCAAGGCCGCTTTTAAGGCCAGGAAACAACAGGTTGTACATTTACAGGAAGGTTTGCCGGTGTATTTGCTTTACTGGACGGTCTGGATAGATAGCGATGGCGTGGCTAATTTCCGTAAGGATATTTACAAGCGTGATAAACCATTGCTACGTGCCATGCGTAAAATCCACCGTAGTGGTGTTTGACGCCAGCGCGGTTTGAGTTGATAAAAAATCCCCCTGGCCGGTTACGGCAGGAGATTTTTCTGATTACCATAAGGTTACTAAAGTGCGCGTAGCGGTGGGGGTGCAGTACGATGGCTGCGCATTTCGGGGCTGGCAGGCGCAGTCGCTAGGGATACGTACGGTACAGGCTTGCCTGGAGCAAGCCCTTTCTAACATTGCAGATCATCCTATTCAAGTGGTTTGTGCCGGTCGCACTGATGCGGGTGTCCATGCACTCAATCAGATCGTGCATTTCGATACAACAGCACATCGGTCAGAGCAAGCCTGGGTGCGGGGCGGCAATACACATCTGCCTGCTGATTTGAATATAAACTGGGCGTGTCAGGTCCCGGATGATTTTCATGCACGCTTTTCAGCACAATCACGCCGCTATCGTTATCTGATACTAAACCAGCCGCAGCGCTCAGCACTATGGCAAGGGCGGGCTGCCTGGTGTTATCGTTTATTGGATGCGCAACGAATGCATAGAGCCGCCCAGCCACTGATAGGCGAGCATGATTTTAGTTCGTTTCGTGCTGCTGAATGCCAGGCACATCATCCAGTACGGGTATTGTATGAATTAACGGTACGTCGAAGGTATAGAGGTATCATTATTGAGGTTGAGGCGAATGCCTTTCTGCATCATATGGTACGCAATATTGCAGGGGTGCTGATGGCGATTGGTGCGGGTGATCAACCCGTATCATGGACAAAAAAAGTACTGGAGGCCCGTGATCGTACTCAGGCGGGTATCACTGCGCCTGCTGAGGGATTGTACTTGCTGATGGTTCACTATCCAGAATACTTCAGGCTACCGATTGCAGTCGAGACAGCGCCACTGTTTGATGGGTGCAGCTAGGCGTAACGCAAAACTGTCAGCTGCAATCTATTATGATTAGGAGTTACGCAGTTGGCGCTCATTGGGTAGGCGCGATGCGTTTCAGACCACTATATGCTGTGCTCGACCCTGCCAACTGCGTAACTCCTAATGATTTTAATATACTGATGCAATATGAACTCTGTTTAAGCCCTGTGGATGTGCGGGGTGATGCCCCCAGCTTATCCGGATATGGATCGTAATACTGTTCAAACCCTGTGAATGTGTAGGGGCCCAATAACATTTAGGCTGTTTCCGTAGAGTGGTAGACATGAATAAAACCATATCATTCCGTTATGACGGTAGCGGCCAGCCTGTTCGTGTTGTGTTTTTACGATGACAACCTTGCTCGGCGAATATGATTGCAAGCTGGATTCCAAGTCACGAATTGCGTTACCGGCTGCACTCAGAAAGCAGCTTCCTCCCGAAGCTGAAGGCCGTTTTGTCGTTAATCGCGGTTTTGAGCAACATCTGGTGTTTTATCCGTTGAATGAGTGGCGCAGGGTTACTGCCGAAATTAACAAGCTCAATTTGTACGTCAGGAAGAACCGTGACTTTGTTCGCTATTTTCATCGAGGAGCAACCGAATTAGAACTGGACAGTAGCGGGCGTTTGCTACTGCCTAGACGGTTGCTGAGCTATGCCAGTATTCACGAAACCGTGATTTTATTGGCATATGCCAATCGTATCGAGTGCTGGGATACCAGGCTGTACGACGATTTGTTGACAGATGAGCCTGCTGATTTTGCTGGATTGGCTGAAGAGATTATGGGCCATGACAAGACGATGGAACAGCATGATTCGTTGGAATATAGGGTTCCGTTTATGCCGCCCGGTTCACGGCATTGAGCCCCAAGGCTCGTTTGTCCAGGCAACTAAGGCACTAATTGCCAGCCCAGAACCTGGCCAGCACGTAGCGGGATGACATGATCCTCACCGAAAGGGACTGTTTTGGGAATCCGCCATTGTTTGTGATGCAAGGTCACGGTTCCAGTATTCCGTGGTAGGCCATAAAAGTCTGCACCATGAAAACTGGCGAAGGCTTCCAGCCGATCCAGAGCGTTCATCGTATCAAAGGCTTCAGCATACAGCTCCAGTGCAGCGTGAGCGGTGTAGCATCCGGCGCAGCCGCAGGCGCTCTCTTTGCCTTGGCGCGGATGTGGAGCACTGTCAGTGCCAAGAAAATATTTTGGGTTGCCGCCAGTGGCCGCTTTAAGCAGTGCTTGCCGATGGCGCTCGCGCTTGAGAATGGGTAGGCAGTAATAATGGGGTCGAATACCTCCCTGAAAAATAGCATTGCGATTGTAAAGCAGATGATGGGCGGTAATCGTGGCGGCTACTGTGTCCGGTGCATCCCGCACATAGTCGGCAGCATCCTGTGTCGTGATATGCTCCATCACGATTTTGAGTGCAGGAAACTCTTTCACCAGCGGTGATAATATTTGCTCAATAAACAGAGCTTCTCGATCAAATATATCGATATCAGGGTCGGTGATTTCGCCATGAACCAATAATGGTAGCTCTTGTTGCTGCATGGCTTCCAGGGTTGGGTAAATTTTGCCGATATCGGTCACCCCGGAATCAGAATTGGTTGTCGCTCCAGCCGGATAGAGCTTGGCGGCTTTAATATGTTGTGCTGCTTTGGCATCGCTAATTTCGGCAGGCGGGGTATTATCAGTCAAATACAGCGTCATCAACGGCTGAAATACGGATTCTGTTGGCAGGGCTTCCAGAATGCGTTGTCGATAGGCCAGTGCCTGTTGTGTGGTTGTAACCGGCGGCTGCAGGTTAGGCATGATGATAGCACGGGCAAATTGATCAGCGCTGTGTGCGACAATTGACCGCATCGCTACACCGTCGCGCAGGTGCAAATGCCAGTCATCGGGGCGAGTCAGCGTGAGGGTTTCCATAACGTGTCCAGGTCAATAGTAATTCGATGGTGGTGGAAGGCGATGGCCAATTAGATTATACGGTAACGATTCTCTTGACGCGCCGTAACAAAACTTTAAGCTAATGGGCTTGTAGCGGTTCGGATCGAAAGCTCCGGGCCGTTCTTAGTTTATCAATCTGATGGATGGTGACGGGGAACATTATGTCCGATGTCAAAAAAGCAGTGCTGGCCTATTCGGGCGGTTTAGATACTTCAGTGATTTTGAAGTGGCTACAAGATGTCTATCAATGTGAAGTCGTAACACTTACCGCCGATCTGGGCCAAAATGATGAATTAGAGGCGGCCCGCCAGAAGGCTGAGATGTTTGGTATCAAGCCAGAAAATATCTTTATTGAGGATCTGTGCGATGAGTTTGTGCGTGATTACGTGTTTCCCATGTTCCGCGCCAATGCCGTTTATGAAGGTGAGTATTTGCTGGGTACCTCAATTGCTCGCCCGCTGATTGCCAAGCGTCTGGTGGATATTGCGGTGCAAACCGGAGCCGATACCATGGTGCACGGCTCGACTGGCAAGGGCAATGATCAAGTACGTTTTGAATTGGGCGTTTATGCATTAAAACCGGATATCCAGATTATTGCCCCGTGGCGGGAGTGGGACTTGCTTTCCCGTGAAAAACTGTTGGCCTATGCAGATAGTCACGGTATTCCGGTGGAAATGCGCCAGGGTAAAAAATCACCTTACTCAATGGATGCCAATATGCTGCATATTTCCTATGAGGGTGGTCGTTTGGAAGACCCGTGGTGTGAGCCGGATGAAGCGATGTGGCGCTGGACGGTGTCACCAGAAAACGCACCGGAACAGCCGCGTTATGTGGAGCTGGAATATCAGCGCGGTGATATTGTGGCCATTGATGGTCAAGCCATGACACCGGCTGGCGTATTGACCAGGCTGAATCAGCTGGGGGGCGAGCATGGTATTGGGCGGCTAGATATCGTGGAAAACCGTTATGTCGGGATGAAATCACGCGGTTGTTACGAAACACCTGGTGGCACCATCATGTTGACAGCCCATCGGGCAATGGAGTCGCTAGCATTGGATCGGGAAGTGGCGCATCTCAAGGATGAATTGATGCCACGCTACGCCACATTAATTTATAACGGCTATTGGTGGAGTCCGGAGCGTAAATTACTGCAATCCCTGATTGATGAGTCACAAGTGCATGTCAATGGTACGGTGCGCGTCAAGCTGTATAAGGGTAATGTGATCGTTGCTGGTCGCACGTCTCATGACAGTTTGTTTGATACTGATATGGCGACTTTTGATGATGATGCGGGTGTCTATAACCAGAGCGATGCTGATGGCTTCATCAAACTCAATGCGTTGCGGATGCGGATTGCGGCAACGAAAGGGCGGCTATAGTACGCGGCTTAAAGTATTTGTATTCTTGAGCGAGCAGGCGCCGGCTGTGGCTGGCGCTGGTAAAACCCGGGCAAAACGAATCACATTGAGCGGTTTAACGGCCCCCCACCCACAGACAACGGGCGGAACGGCTGGCACCAAAACCATGCCCGTTTTCCAAAAAACCCGACACTCACATCGGCGCTATTTGGAATTTCATCCACCACTGTAATTTCACCAAATCCCTATTTTTGTAGGACTGTCAAGGTTTTTATGATGGTCTGCTGCATCTGCAATGGCAAACAGGCATAATAAAGCTTTACAAGCCGGTCGGCAGGCATAACCATGCAGGCGAATACAGCGAACATATGGCAAGCAGGCCTAGTATGATTTTACGCTATTCTACGTTTGTGCAGATGGGGAGGGGGAACCAACCCCTAGATTATGAGTATTGAACAATCGATTATTGGGGGCAGTAAACAGCTCGGTATTTCCTTGTCCAGTGAAGCTGTTTCGCAACTGCTGGATTATCTGGCGCTACTGGAGCGCTGGAATCGCGCTTATAATCTAACTGCTGTACGCGAGCCTGAGATAATGGTAGTTCGACACCTGCTCGATAGCTTCTCCATTTTGCCCTGGTTACAGGGAGGGCGGATTCTGGATGTCGGCAGCGGTGCAGGCCTGCCTGGAATACCATTGGCAATTGTTCAGCCTGAGTACGAATTTTATCTACTAGACAGTAACGGTAAGCGCACCCGTTTTATGACCCAGACGGCCGCTGAGCTACAATTAAGCAATGTGCATGTAGTGCGCTGTCGGGTAGAGGACTATCAACCGGTGGAATTATTCAATAGCGTGGTATCAAGGGCGTTTTCGACATTAGCAGACATGGTGTCAGATGCCGGGCGACTGTGTTTGCCAGAAGGTCGATTGCTTGCAATGAAAGGCGTTTTTCCTGATGAAGAATTGTCTTGTTTGCCAGCGACCTACCGGGTTGTTGATGTTTATCCGCTGCAAGTTCCCGATCTGGATGCTGAACGGCATCTGGTTCATATGATACCTGCACCTGCCGCTTCGCATTGAGCTTGCGTGTTTATGGCTATTATCATTGCAATTGCCAATCAAAAGGGTGGTGTGGGTAAAACGACTACCGCTGTAAACCTGGCCGCTTGTCTGGTTGCATTGAAGCAACGAGTGTTATTGATCGATCTCGATCCGCAAGGTAATGCCACCATGGGATGTGGTGTTGATAAACATGCAGTGACTGCAACGAGCTATGAGGTTTTGCTGGATGAAACCGCACTATCCGATGCGCTGCATTCGGTTGAGGCGACGGGTTTGCAATTATTGCCGGCGAACGGTGATTTGACTGCTGCTGAGATTGATTTGTTGCGTACCGAAAATGCTGCCTGTCGATTGCGCGATGCACTTGCTACAGTGCGAGAGCGTTTTGATATCGTGCTGATTGATTGTCCACCATCGCTCAGCATGTTGACTGTGAATGCCTTGACTGCAGCAGAGGCTGTAATGATTCCTATTCAGTGTGAATATTATGCACTTGAGGGTTTATCAGCACTGCTTGATACCATCGAAAAAGTGCGCCACTCGACGAATCCCAAACTTCGCATCGAAGGGTTGTTGCGAACCATGTTTGATGCCCGCAATCGTTTGGCAAATGAAGTATCGTCACAATTGCTGGAACATTGTGGCAAGGTTGTCTATAAATCAATTATTCCGCGTAATGTGCGCTTGGCTGAAGCACCTAGCTATGGACTTTCAATCATTCGCTATGATGGCAATTCACGCGGTGCGCACAGCTATCGCGCTTTAGCGCAGGAGCTGTTAGCGCGAATACAGCAGCAGTCAACGACTGGAACAGAATCACAGGCATGATGAGGAAAAAAGGCGGATTAGGTCGTGGATTGGATGCCCTGCTAGGCGCGGGGGTAGAGCATGTCGAGTCAAGGGAATCGTTGCGGCAACTACCGATTGACCAGATTCACAGGAGTCGTTACCAGCCCCGACAGGATTTACGCGAAGATACCCTGCAAGATCTGGCTGATTCGATTCGAACACAAGGGCTTGTGCAGCCGGTCGTTGTTCGATCGCTGGATGAGGGTGGTTACGAGTTGATCGCCGGTGAACGTCGTTGGCGTGCTTCACAGCTTGCCGGCCTGCAAGAAATACCGGCGGTTATTCGTGAGGCCAGCGACCAAACGGTTGTTGCTATGGCGCTGATCGAAAATATCCAGCGCGAAGATCTCAACCCGCTGGAAGAAGCACAGGCCTTGCAGCGATTGATTGCTGAATTTGATTTGACCCATCAACAAGCGGCTGAAGCTGTAGGCCGTTCGCGGGCAACGGTCAGTAATTTATTACGCCTGCTAGAGCTTGCTGAGGATGTGCAACAGTGGGTAAGAGCACGCAAGCTGGATATGGGGCATGCGCGTGCTTTGCTGCAACTACCATTGTCCTTGCAACGAGAAGCTGCACAGCAGGTTTTGTTACATGGGTTGTCAGCCCGTGAGACAGAAAATCTAGTGCGTCGCTTACGACAGAAGGAACAGGGATGTGAAATAAATACAGTTGAGCAATCAATGGATCCGAACGTGCGTCTCTTGCAAGATGATTTGTCAGAGCGCTTTGGTGCAAAGGTGCAAGTCCGTCATGGCGTATCAGGTAAGGGACGAGTGATTATCCATTATAACACTTTAGATGAACTGGACGGTATCGTATCAAAGATGAAGTGATACGAAATAAATCTACATTGACCCAGGTAAGTTATATTTTTATAATATTTTCATTTCGTGAGCTTGTTGGTGCAAATTGGTTGGCAAATTTATGCTATAATGCTCCTCAGAAAGTGTTGATGGGCTTTCCCAAGCCCAAAGCATAATAAAGGTATAATGATAAATATAAAGCCAAACACAATGAAGCCCTATGCTATGCAGCATAAAGACTGTCGTTGTTAAAAGCGATGTCAGCTATGGGCGCAAAAAAAGTCGCACAAAAAATCGTCTTCATTCAATTGCTGGTCACGTCGCTAATTGCTGTTTTCGCATTCATCGTCAGTGATGGGCGGGCGTTTTATTCCGCACTAATAGGTGGCAGCATCAGTGTACTGGCCACCGTCTATTTTGCCGGTAAAATCTTTTCGGTACGCATTGGCGCCCCTGCCGCAAAAATCGCTCAAGCGTTTTATATCGCTGAAGTTGTCAAGCTTTTGCTAAATCTGGTTTTATTGAGCGCTGCTCTTCTCTGGCTTGACATTGCCCCGCTTCCGCTCCTGCTTGCGTATATGGCGACACTAACGGCGTACTGGCTGGCACTCCCCTTTACATTCGATGCTTCGGTGAGGACCCCATGAGCGAAAGTGGTCATTCCGCAACAGGATATATCGTCCACCATTTGACTAATCTGAAGATTGGCGAGGGCTTTTGGACAGTCCACCTGGATACGCTGTTTTTCTCGATTGGTCTGGGTGCTTTATTCCTCTGGCTGTTTACAAAAGCTGCTAAAAATGCAACTAGTGGTGTTCCAGGGCCGCTACAAAATCTTTGTGAAATTTTAGTTGAGTTTGTTAATTCCCAGGTGAAAGATTCATTCCATGGGCATAATCCAGTGATTGCGCCTTTGTCGTTGACTATATTTGTTTGGATCTTTCTCTGGAATTTTATGGATTTAATCCCAGTGGATTTATTGCCCGTTCTTGCAAGTCTAGTGGGTATTGAGTACCTGAGAGTTGTGCCTTCTACTGACCTGAATTCGACATTCGCCGTATCGATATCGGTATTGTTCCTTGTGTATTACTACAGCATCAAGGTCAAGGGTTTTTCAGGTTTTTCGATGGAAGTATTAACCCATCCTTTTGGTATATGGTTTATGCCGGCTAACTTGCTGCTACGGATAGTCGAAGATTTGGCGAAACCCATATCACTGGGGCTTCGTTTATTCGGAAATCTCTATGCCGGTGAGTTAATCTTTATTTTGATAGCACTGCTGCCGTGGTGGATTCAGTTTACCCTGGGTTGGCCATGGGCGGTGTTCCACATCCTTATCATCACCTTGCAGGCATTTATCTTCATGGTGCTGACGATCGTCTATCTCAGTATGGCGCACGAGGATCATTAAGGTTTTAATCCTTTAATGGGGCCAGGTGAGTGTGGCTGACCCCATAAAGATCAAGTTGTATTTACATCCACACCTCTGAACCTTTAAACATCTCTATCTCTATACAAGTAAAACGGGAGACAATAAATGGAAGCGACGAGCCTGATTGCCGATGTGCAGGGTATGACCGTTATCGCTGTAGCTCTGATTTTGGGTATGGGTGCGTTAGGTACTGCTATTGGTTTTGCTATCTTGGGCGGTAAGTTTTTGGAGGGAGCCGCACGTCAGCCAGAAATGATTCCCACCTTGCAGGTCAAGATGTTTATTGTCGCTGGCTTGCTTGACGCGGTGACCATGATCGGTGTCGGTATTGCCTTGTTCTTTACCTTTGCAAACCCCTTCCTCGGCCCGATACAGGCAATGATCCAGTGACTGGATTTTTGTCATGCACTTAATGTTTGTTTCGAGGAGATAACCACGTGAACTTTAATGCCACGCTGATAGGGCAGATGATCACGTTTGGCCTTTTGGTGCTCTTTACCATGAAGTTTGTATGGCCACCTATCATGAAGGCCATGCAGGATCGCCAGAAGCAAATTGCTGATGGTTTGGCATCCGCAGAACGCGGTTTGCGCGAGCAAGAATTAGCGCAGGCAAAGTCCGCACAATTGCTCAAGGAAGCCAAACAACAAGCAGCCGAGATCGTTGCCCAAGCCCATAAACGAGCTAATGAAGTGATTGAACAGTCTAAACAAGATGCTCGTGCTGAGGGCGACCGCCAGCTCATGGCCGCAAAAGCTGAAATTGAGCAGGAGGTGAATCGTGCCCGTGAACAGCTTCGGAGCCAGGTTGTCAACCTTGCTGTCGCTGGCGCAGGCAAGGTTCTTAAGCGCGAGGTCGATGAAGCAGCTAATACAGCTATGCTGGATGACCTGGTCGCACAGCTATAACAATTACGGATCACGCCAATGGCTGAAACGACAATCATCCGACCCACGACTGCTGCCCGACCTTATGCACGTGCTGCGTTCGAGGAAGCCCGGGATACGCAGGCATTGCCGCTATGGGCCGAGCTTTTGCAAACAGCCGCGACTGTTGCGGCCAATCCCGCAGTGAACCGCCTGATCGGTTCGTGGAATCCAAAACTGCGCGGTGAGCAAAAGGTCGATTTGGTAGCAGACCTGTGTTGTGACTTACGCAAAGGTGCAAAAACACCGGCGGCGTTTGTTACCTTTCTTAAGATATTGGCCGAGTTCCATCGCCTGGATCAGTTGCCAAGTGTCGCTGTACTGTTTGAGCAGTTACGCGCTGATGCTGAAAGCGTTGTTTATGCTGAATTTACTAGTGCTGCTGCTGTAAGCGATACCCAGCGTGTTCAGGTGATTAAAGCACTTAAAGTGAAATTCCAGCGGGATGTCGAGCTGGACTGCAAGACTGATTCATCGTTGATTGCAGGTGCAATCATTCGAGTCGGTGATTTGGTTATTGACGGTTCAGCGCGCGGTCGGTTGGAAAAACTTGCCATGGCCTTGAGCCAGTAAGGGGAATACCGTTTTATGCAACTCAAACCATCCGAAATCAGCGATCTGATTCGGCAACGCTTGCAAGGCTATGAGGCTACTGCCGAAGCACGCACGGAAGGCACCATTGTTAGCCTGGCCGATGGCATTGCCCGAATCTATGGTCTCGATAATGCAATGCAAGGTGAGATGATCGAGTTTCCGGCTCCTCGGGAAGGCGATCCTGTCACTTACGCCCTGGCTCTGAACCTGGAGCGTGATTCTGTCGGCGCTGTGGTGCTCGGTGATTATGAGCACCTGTCAGAAGGCGACAAGGCACTTTGTACCGGCCGCATCCTGGAGGTGCCCGTAGGTCCACAGCTGCTGGGGCGCGTTGTTAACGCCCTAGGTCAGCCGATTGATGGCAAAGGCCCCATTGAAGGGGAAGGCAGCGAGCCTATTGAAAAGATAGCGCCGGGCGTAATTGAGCGACAATCGGTCAGTCAACCGGTACAGACGGGCCTCAAGTCAATCGATTCCATGGTGCCTATTGGTCGTGGTCAGCGTGAATTGATTATTGGCGACCGCCAGACAGGTAAGACTGCGGTTGCCATCGATACGATTATTAACCAAAAGGATACAGGCGTTAAGTGTATCTATGTCGCCATTGGCCAGAAAAATTCATCAATTGCCAATGTGGTGCGCAAGCTGGAAGAACACGATGCGATGAAGCACACCATCATCGTCGCGGCCAGCGCCTCTGAATCAGCAGCGATGCTGTTTGTTGCGCCCTACTCGGGTTGCTCGATGGGTGAGTATTTCCGCGACCGCGGTGAAGATGCACTCATCGTTTATGATGATCTGTCCAAGCAAGCTGTAGCTTATCGTCAGGTATCCTTGTTGTTGCGTCGTCCGCCAGGACGTGAGGCTTTTCCAGGCGATGTATTCTACCTGCACTCTCGCTTGCTGGAACGGGCATCTCGCATTAATGCTGATGAAGTTGAACGTCTCACCGATGGTGCGGTAAAAGGACAAACCGGTTCATTAACAGCATTACCGATTATCGAAACCCAGGCGGGTGACGTGTCAGCGTTCGTGCCGACAAACGTAATTTCCATTACGGATGGCCAGATTTATCTGGAAACTGATCTGTTCAACGCGGGTATTCGGCCTGCTATTAATCCAGGTCTTTCAGTATCCCGTGTTGGTGGTGCTGCCCAGACCAAGATTATCAAGAAGCTTGGTGGTGGTATTCGCCTGGCGCTGGCTCAGTATCGTGAGTTGGCAGCATTTGCCCAATTCGCATCTGACCTGGACGAAGCGACACGTAAGCAGCTTGAACGTGGCCAGCGTGTTACCGAGTTGATGAAGCAAAAGCAATATTCGCCCATGTCTGTGGCAGAAATGTCGGTTTCGCTATTTGCCGTGGATCGAGGCTATCTTGATGATGTGCCCTTGGAAAAGATAGGCGACTTTGAAGCTGAATTGCTGGCGTCCGTGGGGGCGAACCACGCCGGACTGGTTGATATGATTAATCAATCGGGTGATTTTAACGATGAAATCGAAGCTGGCCTTGTTAAGGCAGTGGATGATTTTAAAGCCAACTACGTCGGTTAAGCGGGTGTCAGCATGGCCGGTGCCAAAGAGATAAGAAGTAAAATCAAGAGTGTTCAAAGTACTCAGAAGATTACCAAAGCCATGGAAATGGTGGCGGCGAGCAAGATGCGCAAGGCATTGGAACGCATGCAAGCGGCTCGGCCCTATGCGCGGAAGATTCGTAATGTCATCTCGCACTTGGCTCATGCACATACCGAGTATCGTAGCCCGGGCATTGTGGAGCGTGAGGTCAAGCGCGTTGGCCTCATCGTTATTTCGACGGATCGTGGTTTGTGTGGTGGCTTAAACAGCAATCTGTTCAAGGCGACTATCGCTGCCATGGAGGAATGGCGCAATCAGGGTGTCGAGATTGATGTGTGTACCGTCGGCGCCAAGGCGCTCCAGTTTTTCCGTCGGGTACAGGGTAATATTGTCGCTCATACATCTCGTTTGGGCGATTCACCTCGCTTTGAGGACGTGCTCGGTCCGGCCAAGATCATGGTTGATGCGTTTGATGAAGGGCGCATTGATGCGATCTATATGGTCTACAACGAGTTTGTTAACACTATGAGCCAGAAGCCAAAGGTCGAGCGGTTGGTGCCAATCACGGCTGATGCGAAGGATGATGAACCTGCACATCGTTGGGATTACATCTATGAGCCTGATCCAAAGGAACTCATCGAGTTGCTGCTGCGCCGCTATGGCGAGTCTGTAATCTATCAGGCTTTAGTGGAGAACGTCGCTTGCGAGATGGCAGCACGTATGGTTGCCATGAAGAGTGCATCTGACAATGCAAGCTCCCTGATCGACGAGCTACAACTGATTTACAACAAAGCGCGACAGGCATCAATTACTCAGGAGCTTGCCGAGATTGTCGGTGGTGCTGCAGCAGTGTAGGGTCATGATGCACACCTGGATCTATTGCAGATATCAGGTGTAAGGCAAAACAAGTTTAAGAGGAACCCAAAGTATGAGTTCTGGCAATGTCGTACAAATCATCGGTGCGGTGGTGGACGTTGAGTTCCCGCGCGGCTCGGTACCTAAGATTTACGATGCGTTGCGTGCCGATGACACAGATTTGGTCATGGAAGTGCAACAGCAACTGGGTGATGGTGTCGTTCGCACTATCGCTATGGGATCAACGGAAGGTCTGAAGCGAAATGTATCAGTGAGTAACACAGGTGCGCCGGTTTCTGTGCCGGTCGGCAAGGGCACCCTTGGTCGAATCATGAATGTATTGGGTGAGCCCATTGACCATCAGGGTGAAGTAGACAGTGATTCGCTGCGCGGTATTCACCAGCCTGCTCCCAGTTTTGAGGATCAGTCAGGCGCAACCGAGTTGCTCGAAACGGGTATCAAGGTTATTGATCTGCTGTGCCCGTTTGCCAAGGGTGGCAAAATCGGCTTGTTTGGTGGTGCAGGTGTGGGCAAGACGGTCAACATGATGGAGTTGATCCGTAATATTGCTATTGAGCACTCCGGTTACTCGGTATTTGCTGGTGTTGGTGAGCGTACTCGCGAAGGTAATGACTTCTACCATGAGATGAAGGAGTCAAACGTGCTGGATAAGGTGGCGCTGGTCTATGGCCAGATGAACGAGCCGCCTGGCAACCGGTTACGTGTTGGCTTGACGGGACTGACTATTGCTGAGAATTTCCGCGATGAAGGTCGTGATGTCTTGTTGTTCGTCGATAATATCTATCGCTACACGCTTGCCGGTACCGAAGTCTCTGCATTATTGGGTCGTATGCCGTCGGCGGTGGGTTATCAGCCAACCCTGGCTGAAGAAATGGGTGTATTGCAAGAGCGCATTACCTCAACCAAGACCGGTTCTATTACCTCTATCCAGGCGGTATATGTACCTGCTGACGATTTGACTGACCCGTCACCAGCAACAACCTTCGCGCATTTGGATGCTACTGTCGTGCTGTCTCGGCAAATTGCCGAACTGGGTATTTATCCGGCTGTTGATCCATTGGATTCAACATCACGGCAGCTTGATCCGCTGGTAGTGGGCCAGGATCACTATGACGCAGCTCGTGCGGTTCAGGGTACCTTGCAGCGCTATAAGGAGCTGAAAGATATTATTGCCATTTTGGGTATGGACGAGTTATCTGACGAAGATAAGCTAGTGGTGGCGCGTGCTCGCAAGATCCAGCGCTTCTTGTCGCAACCTTTCTTTGTTGCAGAAGTATTCACCGGTTCGCCAGGCAAGTACGTTGCCCTCAAGGATACTATTTCAGCGTTTAAAGGTATCGTTGCGGGTGAGTATGATCATTTGCCCGAGCAGGCATTCTATATGGTCGGCTCCATTGATGAGGCTATTGAGAAAGCTGACAAGCTCTAGTGGGGTCACGGTTCGGGGATACTGTTTTCTATTCTTCGAGCCGTACTTCATAAGTAATCGATCAGGAGATACCCCATGGCTATGACACTACATGTTGATATCGTCAGTGCAGAAAAGGAGTTGTTTTCTGGAGCTGCGGAGTCGGTAATTGCATCAGGTGAAATGGGCGAACTCGGCATTCTGCCACGGCACAGCCAGTTGCTGACCCGACTCAAGCCGGGACAGATTCGGGTTCGGTTACAAGGTGGAGAAGAGCAGCTCTTCTATGTGTCGGGTGGGCTGATGGAAGTTCAGCCCCATTTAGTGACGATTTTATCGGATACGGCTGAGCGTGCCAAAGATCTGGATGAAGTTGCGGCACAGAATGCCAAGCAACATGCTGAGCGGGCATTAGCCGATCGTCGCGGTGAACTTGAGCTTGCCAAAGCGAAAGTTGAGCTGGCTGAAGCTATTGCCCAGTTGCAGATAATCGAAAAAATGCGTAAATCATGTGGTAAATCACTTTAAATATAATCAATAATAAAACTTATCCTTATTGTTGGCCGTGGTATTCGTCACGGCCTTTTTTATAGTCTGTTTAACGAGTTTGCGCTATAACTCAACAGCGAGTTGCTACTAAGCTCAGGTATCAATCCACTTCTATTCAGGGGAGTAAGTTGCAATGAGTAATCCAGTAGGCTGGTTTGAAATTTATGTCCAGGATATTTCAAGGGCAAAAACATTTTATGAAAATGTGCTTTCCTTGAAACTTGAAGAGGCGCAAATGCCTGGATTGGAAATGTGGCTATTTCCAATGGAGCATGTAACTACTAAGCCCGTAATAGGCTGTATGTAAGAATGTTGATATAGTTCATATAAAAATCAAACGCAAATTCAATGTATTGAGACGAAAATTATTCT